>ORMF011598202.1_pt1 | contig 19874 bp, 16 predicted proteins | sample 1779871 | NCBI WGS metagenome assembly ORMF01 (sample SAMEA104232316, study PRJEB22302) | groundwater metagenome | biome: forest; feature: aquifer; material: groundwater | place: USA | collected 2011-08-07 | depth 5.4 m | reverse complement strand
CCGGCGCGTCGGAACCATGCGTGGCGTTGCGTTCGATGGACTGCGCGAATTCCTTCCGGAGTGTCCCCGGCTCCGCCTTCGTTGGATCGGTCGCCCCCATCAGCGTCCGCCACTTCTTGATCGCGTCGGGAGCTTCGAGCGCAAGCACAATCGCTGGACCCGACGACATGAACGCGGTGAGGCTGGAAAAGAACGGCCGCTCTCGATGCACCGCGTAAAAGCCCTCAGCCTCGCTCTTCGACAAGTGCACGCGCCGCATCGCGCGGATCTGAAAGCCTTCGTCTTCGATACGCTGAATGATCCGGCCGGTCATCTTTCGCTCGACGGCGTCCGGCTTGATGATCGCGAGGGTGCGTTGTTGCATCGAGGGATTATAGCAACCAGAACACGCGAGGGGGATAGCAGGAATTGTCAATTGCAAATTGACAATTGATGATTGATTGAGAATTGCGCGCGAACGCCATCGGCACGGATAGTGCGTCGATCGGCAGCCATGAACGAAATTGCCGAAGCACTGAAAGAGCGCGCTCTACGATTTGCACTGCAGGTGGGTCGCTTCTGCCGCACGCTGCCCGACACCTTTGAGGGACGTCATGTTCGCAATCAGCTGTTCCGCTGCTCCACGAGCACGGCCGCGAATTACCACGCGGCTTGCCGGGCCCGTTCGCACCGAGACTTCGTCGCGAAGATGGGTCTCGTCGTCGAGGAATCCGATGAAGCGGTCTTCTGGCTGACCTTCCTGAAGCGCGCCGAGATGGACGACAACCCCGAACTGGACCCTCTGACAGGAGAGGCAAGAGAACTCCTGGCAATCTTCTCGGCGTCAGCCAAGACTGCCTCGTCCAATTGTCACCAGCATTGAGAATGCTCCGCAGGTCCGACCGTCACATCGGCGCCAATTTGCAATCTGCAATTTGCAATTTGCAATTTGCAATTCGAGTATTACCTCAGCCCCTCCATAATCTCTTCCAGCGCCTCCCGGCCGGGTCGCGTCCTTTCGAGCGGCAGGCTCGCCAGCGGCTCGTCGACGACGTTGAGCTGCGTCAGGAAGTCGTCGCGGTCGGGCTCGATGTAGATGAGGCCCGTCGCGAACTCGCCACGCCGCGCGCTCTCGTGGAGGCGCTTCATCGCATTGAGCTTGTCGGTCGGGTCGTAGTCCTCTTCGAGCTTCTTCAGGAGGAGCCTGGAGCCGTCGTGCATCGTGACCTCCTGGGCGCTGCCAGGCGCGTAGTCCACGCTGATGTCCTCGAAAAAAGGGACAAACGTCACGTCTTCGACCGGATCGTCGTGCTCCTTGGCGTAGGCATAACTCTTCGTCGAACCTTCGTGGTCGTTGAAGGTCACACACGGAGAGATCACGTCGAGCATCACCGTGCCGCGGTGCGCCAGCGACGCCTTGAGCAGCGACAGCAGCTGCTTCTTATCGCCGGAGAACGAGCGGCCGACAAAGGTCGCACCGAGCTCGATGGCGAGTGCGCACGTGTCGATCGGCGGCAGGTCATTGACCACACCGGTCTTCAGCTTCGAACCAAGGTCCGCGGTCGGCGAGAACTGACCCTTCGTGAGTCCGTAGCAGCCGTTGTCTTCAATGATGTAGATAATCGGCAGGTTGCGCCGCATGAGATGCACGAACTGGCCGATGCCAATGGCGCCGGTATCGCCGTCGCCGCTGACGCCGATCGCGATGAGCTTGTGGTTGGCCAACATGGCACCGGTTCCGACAGACGGCATGCGGCCGTGGACCGCATTGAACCCGTGCGATGAGCCGAGGAAGTACGCCGGGCTCTTGCTCGAGCACCCGATTCCCGACAGCTTCACCACCTGCTTCGGATTCACGCCCATCTCGTAAAAGGCGTCGATAATGCGCTCGGAGATCGAGTTGTGCCCGCACCCCGCGCACAGCGTGGTCTTGCTGCCCTTGTAGATCTGGTGTTCGAGACCGATACGGTTGGTTTTGATTGGTGTCGTCATGGAATGTTTTCAATCAAATGTGCGATTTGCGATTGACAACCTGCAATACGGGCCATCAATTACTCTCCACCCGCGGTGCCCGCACTCATGCGAGCGACCGTCTTCTTGGCCACTTCGAAGCCTTCCTGCCCCAGCACACCGTCGGTGATGCTGCGGGCATCGATCGGCAGGCCACTGTAGTGGAGGACGCTCCGGAGCTTGGACACCTGCTCGGGTGTCAACTCCAGCTTCATCAGCTGCCTGAGCTGCGCGTCGCGATTCTGCTCGATCACGTACACGCGATCGTGTGCGTCGACGAACCTGGCGAGCTCGGCATTGAAGGGGTACCCGCGCAGTCGGAAGTACGAGGTTTCGACCTTCGTCTCCTCGAGCAGCTGATCGCGGCTCTCTTCCGTCGCGAAATGGGACGTGCCGAAGGCGACAAAGCCAATTTTGGCCTTCGGGTTGGTCTGGACGACGGGTCCAGGTACGTGTGCGCGTGCCGTCTCGAACTTCCTGGCGAGGCGATCCATGTTCTCGACGTAGTCGTCGGGGCGCTCGCTGTACTGCCCCTTCGCGTTGTGGCCGGATCCTCGGGCGAAATATGCGGGCATGTTGTCGCCCGGTACGGTGCGATACGCGATGCCGTCGCCGTCCACGTCCTTGTAACGGCCCCACTCGCCGAGTTCCTTCAGCTTCTCCGCGGTGAGCCGCTTGCCGCGATTGATCGGACCTGTCGGGTACGTGAACGCGTCCGACATCCAGTTGTTCATGCCCAGGTCGAGATCCATCATCACGAAGACCGGCGTCTGGAACTGCTCGGCGAGGTCGAATGCCTGCATGGCCATCGCGTAGGACTCTTCCACGGAGGCCGGCATCAGCATGATGTGCTTGGTGTCGCCGTGCGACAGGAACGCCACCTGCAGTAGGTCGCCCTGCGCAGTCCGCGTGGGCAGGCCAGTGGATGGCCCCACGCGCTGGACGTCGAAGATCACCGCCGGCGTTTCCGCGTAGTACGCGAGGCCCGCAAACTCCCCCATTAGCGAGATGCCGGGACCCGCTGTCGCCGTCATCGACCGCGCGCCCGCCCAGCTCGCCCCGATCACCATGCCGAGCGACGCGATCTCGTCTTCAGCCTGCACAACGGCGAACGTCGCCTTCCCGGTCGCCTGGTCGATGCGGTATTTCTTCAGATACGTGATGAGCGATTCGCAGAGAGACGATGAGGGCGTAATCGGGTACCACGCAACGACCGTGACTCCGGCCATCATGCAGCCGATGGCTGCGGCGGCGTTGCCCTCGATGAGGATCTTGTCGGCCGTTTCGTTCATCGGTTCGATGACGTACGGATCCTGCTTGGTGAACGTCTTTTCTGCATAGTCCCAGCCGGCTCTGAGCGCTCCCGCGTTCAAGGCCACAGCCTTGGCCTTTTTGCCCATCTGTTTGGCGAGCGCCTTCTCCATGTGCGCCAGGTCGATGCCGAGAATCTTCGCCAGAATGCCGTCGTAGATCATGTTGCGCACGAGGCGTCGAAGCTTCGCATCCGGGCAGACCGGCGCAACCAGCTTGTCGAACGGCACCGGGTAGAACACGACGTCGCTGCGCAGTGCGTTGAGCTTGAGCGGCTCGTCGTAGACCACGGCGGCGCCCGGCCCCAAGGTCAGGACGTCTTCTTTCGCCGTCTCCGGGTTCATCGCGACGAGAAAATCGACCTCCTTGCGGCGAGCGATGTACCCGCGCTTACTCGCGCGAATGGTGTACCAGGTGGGGAGTCCCGCGATGTTGGATGGGAACATGTTCTTGCCCGACACGGGCACACCCATCAACATGAGTGACCGCAGCAGGACCATGTTGGCGGTCTGACTGCCGGACCCGTTCACGGTCGCGACCTGAATGCTGAAGTCATTGACCACGCGTTGCTTACCAGCGGTGGTCCGCTGTGTGTCCGTCGCCAGATCTGTAGATGACATTCGTGAACCCTTACGGCCTATGAATAGAGAGGAAACTGCAGCCTCTTGGGAAAAGACCGATCCAAATCAGTATAACACGCGGAAAACAGGGTGTTTAGCTGCCGGTGATCTCCTTGATGGCTTTGCCCATGTCTGCTGGGCTCTTCACAACTCTCACACCGGCCGCGCTCAGCGCCGCCATCTTCTCGGCGGCGGTCCCCTTCCCGCCAGCAATGATGGCGCCTGCGTGCCCCATGCGGCGCCCGGGAGGCGCGGTCTGGCCGGCGATAAAGGCGACAACGGGCTTCTTGAAGTTGGCCTTGAGCCAGACCGCCGCTTCCTCTTCGGCGCTGCCGCCGATCTCGCCGATCATGATCACAGCGTCGGTCTCCGGATCGTTGGCAAACATTTGTAGTGCATCGATATGCGTCGTGCCGATCAGCGGATCGCCGCCAATCCCGATGCACGTGGTCTGTCCGAGACCGAGCCTGGTCAACTGATGGATGGCTTCGTAGGTCAGCGTGCCGCTCTTCGACACGATGCCAATGCGTCCCTCGCGGCAGATGTGGCCGGGAATGATGCCGGCCTTCCCCTTGCCAGCTGAAATGACACCCGGACAATTCGGTCCAACAAGGCGGGTGGCAGGGCGCGACTTGAGGTAGGTCATCGCCCGCATCATGTCGAGCGTGGGAATCCCTTCGGTAATACACACCACGACCCTAATGCCGGCCTCCGCGGACTCCATGACGGCATCCGCAGCAAAGGGGGGCGGGACAAAGACGACCGACGCGTTCGCACCTTCCTTCTCGACCGCATCGCGGACGGTGTCGAAAATCGGCCAGCCTTCATGCGTCGTCCCGCCCTTGCCTGGCGTGACGCCGCCAACCACCGTCGTTCCGTAGGCGGCCGCCTGCTTCGCGTGGAACGTCCCTTCGCGGCCCGTGAGGCCCTGAACCAGCAGTCGCGTCGATTTATCGATGAGTACGGACATAGCTCAATTGGTGCGTTTGGTTGACACGCAGGCTGATACGTAGGCCCGCGCCGGCAGTAGTCGAGCCGACGACTCTCACCCGGCCAGTTGCACGACTCTCTGGGCCGCATCGTCCATGCTGTCGGCCGTTGTGAAATTCATGCCGCTCTCATTGAGCAGCCGCTTGCCTTCGTCCACGTTCGTACCTTCCATGCGAATGACGATAGGGACCCGGACGCCCAGCTCTTTCACCGCTGAAATCACGCCCTGCGCGAGCACATCACAGCGCAGGATGCCACCAAAGATATTGATGAGGACCGCCTTGACATTCTTGTCGGACATCAGGATGGCGAACGCGTTGCGGATCTGCTCCGCATTGGCTCCGCCGCCGACGTCCAGGAAGTTCGCCGGCTCCCCGCCGGACAGCTTGATGATATCCATCGTCGCCATCGCGAGGCCGGCGCCGTTGACCATGCAGCCGATATTGCCGTCGAGATGAATGTAGTTCAGCGAGGACTTGGAGGCTTCGATTTCGAGCGGATCTTCCTCGTTCAAATCGCGCAGTTCCTTGATGTCGGGATGGCGGTAGAGGGCGTTGTCATCGAAGTTCATTTTCGCGTCGAGCGCGAGGAGATCCCCTGACGCCGTCACGACGAGTGGATTGATTTCCACGAGCGAGGCGTCTGTCGCGATGAACGCCTCGTAGAGCGCGCTCATCAGCTTGACGGCTTTCGTCACCTGAGGACCGTCGAGGCCGATGGCGAATGCGAGTTGTCGAGCCTCGAACGGCATGAGGCCGACCCCCGGCTCGACGTAGACCCTGGCGATCTTCTCCGGCGTCGCGGCAGCCACTTCTTCGATATCCATGCCGCCGGCGGCACTCGCCATCATGACGGGCTTGCCAGACGCGCGATCCAGCACGATGCTCAAGTACAGCTCGCGCGTCATCTGCAGACCCTCTTCAACGAGCACTCGCGAAACGGTGCGACCCTCCGGACCTGTCTGGTGCGTGATGAGCGTCATCCCGATCATGCCGCGCGCGAGTGCCTCGGCTTCCTCAGGTGACCGGGCCAGCTTGACGCCGCCGCCCTTCCCTCGCCCGCCCGCGTGAATCTGAGCCTTGACGACAACGACCACGCCGCCGAGACGGCGCGCGATGTCGCCCGCTTCAGCGGCGCTGAATGCCACCTCTCCTCGAGGCGCCGGGACGCCGTAGCGCGCGAGAATGGCTTTGGCTTGATACTCGTGGATTTTCATGGCGCCGGAAACTCCTGATGCTAACTTGCGCGTTGTCGTTGCGCAACTGTAAACTGAGCCGCAGATGTCGTCGCGCGCGCGCTCACTTCCTCGGTCGGCACCAAGGTGCTCATCGGGGCCACCAGTCTCGGTCTTTTCCTATATCTCATCATTCACGTCAGCGCCAATCTGATGGTGTTTATCGGGCCGGTGGTCTTCCTCATCATTCATGTGAAAGCATTCAAGTTCAGCCAGACTTACGAGTGGGCGCAGGGCGGCAAGGACTTCTACCGTTTGGAGGTGGACAACTTCAGACACCCACTGGTCGCGGGCTTTTACGTCCTGAGCATGCTGGTCGTCGGATCGCACCTCTGGCACGGCGTCTCGAGCGCGTTTCAGTCGCTCGGCGCTGAGAGCCGGCGCGTGACGCCGACCCTTCTCGTCGCGGGCAGAGCCGTTAACAGATTCCCGGGGACGAGCGCGACTACTATCTCGAGCGGAAGTATCCAAGCTTCGGCAACCTGGTCCCGCGCGACGTCGCCTCTCGCAACGCAAAACAGGCATGCGACGATGGCCGTGGCGTCGGCGAGAGCGCCCTTGCCGTATACCTCGATTTCGCGGGCGCCATCAAGCGCGTCGGGCTCCAGACGATTCAGGAGAAATACGGCAATCTCTTCCAGATGTACCGGAAGATCACGGACGAAGATGCGTACAAGGTCCCGATGCGCATCTACCCTGCCATTCACTACACGATGGGCGGGCTGTGGGTCGACTACAACCTGATGAGCAACGTCCCGGGGCTCCACGTCCTCGGCGAGGCGAACTTTTCGGATCACGGCGCGAATCGTCTCGGCGCGAGCGCGCTCATGCAGGGGCTCGCCGACGGCTACTTCGTCATCCCCTACACCATCGGGCACTACCTCGCGAGTGGTTCGCTGCCGAAGGTCACGACCGATCACGACGCATTCAACGAAGCCGCGAACAACGTGCGGACCCGGATCAAGAAGCTGCTCTCGGCAAAAGGCAACCGGGGCATCCGCGAGATCCACCGCGAGCTCGGACGCATCATGTGGGACGACGTCGCGATGGCCCGGACGGACGCGAGCCTCAAGCGCGCCCTTGCCGCCATTCCAAAGTTGCGCGACGAGTTCTGGCAGAACGTCTCGGTGCCCGGCACGCCCGACAATCTCAATCAGAGTCTCGAATATGCAGGTCGCGTGGCCGACTATCTGGAGTTCGCGGGTGCGGCGCCTGCGTCGCTGCGTGCAAGAATGCGTCAGCGCATCTTTTCGTAGGCGCGAAGATCTCCCATCTCGCGCTGCTGCCGCAAGGTCAGGTCGAACGGTCGCGGCGCGCGGTCGCGATGGTCGAGCAGTCCGACGCCGAAGGGTTCGGGAGTTGTTCGAACGAAGGCGAGTGCGAAGCCGTGTGTCCGAAGGAGATTCCCGTTTCTAACATCGCCCGCATGACGCGCGAGTACCTTCGGGCTGCGATACTCGGATGATAGGTCGGATTCTCTGCCGTGCAGCCTATGGCACCCCTGTTGCACGCGCGCTCGGCCGAAAGCCATGTCTTTCACGCGTTTCCCTATATGGAGGCGAATATTCGTAAAACGATTGTGGCGGCCCTGAAGACAGCTGCCCTCGCCCTGCTCACGTTGCTTGGGTCGTCGTGCGGAGGAGGCAATCCAGTTGTCTCTTCGTCCACCATTGCGCCCAGTGTAACAACCGACACATTCTCGAGCCTCTTATCAGCTGCCGGGACGGCCTTTCGATTGATAACCCCGACCACGGCCGGCACGGTCAGCGTCGCGTTGGTGAGCGCCGGGCCACCATCGACGATCGTGCTCGGACTCGGCGTCGGCATAAGGACAGGGACCAGCGGCGGCTGCAGCCTTACCGTCTCGACGAATGCCGCGGCCGGAGACGCGTCCGAGATCTCGCTTCCCGTTGATCCGGGCACGTACTGCGTTGGTGTGTACGACGTCGGCAATATTGGATCGACACCCGTGTCCTTCTCGCTCCGCATCACCCATCCCTGACATGAAAGCCGCCGTCGTCGCAGTCTGTGTCGCGATTTTCGCTGCTGGCTGCGGCAGCAGTTCTCCGGTTGCCGCGACGACGACCGCCCCGACACTCACGACCGAACTTTTCACGGGCAATCTACCTGTCGCGGGTTCCAGCTTCTACTCGTTCACCGTTGCCAACGCTGGCTCGGTGAGCATCACGCTAGGGAGCCTGACACTCGGCCGTTTCAGTCCCCTCGCGATTGATGTGGGGTTAGGGTTGGGTGTACCCGCCGGGACTGGCTGCGAACTCACGAGCTCCCTCAACGCCGTCCCCGCGCTCACGGCGCAGTTGATGGCGTCGCTCGGAACAGGAACTTATTGCGTCAACATCAGCGATATCGGGAAGCTGTCGGCTCCAGTGGCGTTCACGATCCGCATTGTTCATCCGTGAGTACTCTGGACACTCCCCTTAGACCAGCAGCTTGGCCCCACACGAAGTCTTTTCGCCGTCAAATTGAGCAGTGTTACCTCTCGTGCACAGTTGTGAACTATCTGGGTGACACTTGCCATCCGCTTCCAGACACCCGCTCGCGCTGACCTTCGGCACCGCTGTTGCTCATGCGCCATGCGCGTTCCAATGCACGGGTCACAAACCAACACATTCTTTTCCCGTTGAATGTCGGCAACGAGCCGGGATGAATAAGGTTTCCATCAGTATCGGATTCGTGCTGGCATCACTGAGTGCCGCTTGTGCCACCAACGCGTCGACCGCGCCATCGTCCACGACACCGACGCCGGCGTCACCGACCGTTACTGAGACCTTCGTCGGAGCGCTGCCGGTGGGAGGCGTCAAGTTCTATTCTTTTAGCGTTTCTGCCTACGGCACAGTCAACGCCACGCTGGTGAGCATAGGCGGGGATGGCGTCCCGCCGACGGTCACGGTGAATCTCGGTATCGGTACTCCGAGCGGAACCACCTGCAGTGTCAGCAGCCCCACGATGGTGCAGGTGGGCGGAACGGCACAGGTAACCGCAACTGAACAACCCGGCGTGTACTGCGCGACGATCTCCGACATCGGCAATCTAGCTGCGACTGGCACGTTCACCGTAACGATCGACCACCCCTAGACACGTCACCGTGAGTCCAAAACCCCTTGTAGTGTGGCTCGTTGTCATGTCCGCGATGATCGGCGGCCGCACAGTCACCGCCCAGAGCACTCAACCATCAACTGCGCCAAACAGTGAGCGCCGCCAAGACGCTCCCGAGGCACGGCTTCAGTTGAATTCGCCGCGCGAAGCCAGTGCCGCCCCCGAGCCCAAGTGGGAGATCGAAGCCCATGGCGGCTTGTCAGCGACCGGCCTCCAGGACAATGGTGCGGGCCAAATCCCGAGGACCGGCGGGATCCTCGGAGGCCTGATTGGTGTGTCTTCCTTCTACTTTGGTGATGGGGCACGGCTCTTCAATCAGAACGAAGTGGCCGTTTCGGGAAGTCAGCCGGTGCCGACGATCACTCCTTTGGATCCGATCTTGACGCGGTCCATCGTCCGACGGCAACGGACGGGTGCGTTTGGCGTTCGCGTCGATCGTGTACTTAACCATCGCCTCAACGTCGAAACGACGGTCGATTGGGCCCGGGGCCGTCTCACCTTCGAGAATGCCGCGTTAGCTGGGATCGAAGCCACCCGCGCCAGCTTCACATCTGCGCTCGCACGTCCCCTCTCAACCCTGCCGTCCACAGTAACGTCCGTGGCAACTCTGAACGACCGGCAACAGTCGACGCAACTGTTCACCACTGGCGCGCTCGTGATCAGGTTGAAGACAGCGGGCAAGGTCATTCCTTACGTGACGATTGGTGGCGGCGTTGTTGTCAGCAATGGCGATACGCCGAGCGCGACGCTCGTGGGCAAGTATCAATTGGGTGAGTCTGGGCAGATCGTTGGTACCGATACCGTCACTCTGCGCTACTCATCGAACACCCCCGCGCTCGTCTGGACGAGCGGGGGCGGTCTGAAATACTCGATGACACGGCACTGGGGAATCCGCCTCGATGCTCGTGCGCGACTGTACCCGAACTCGGCACTGACTTTGGTCGACGCGACTCCGGGCAGGGCTCTTGAATCGACTGGAGCGCCGTTCCCCCTCATTAACTTAGGGGCCCTGCAATTCAGCTCGACTGCTCCACTGACTGGGCCGCCAATTGCGGGCTTCACCACGTTCGCCGGAACCAGAACGCTGGTCCAGGTTGCGGTTGCAGTGGGATTGGTCTGGCGTCTATGACGTCCTCCTCTTTCATGACACCGTCCGTCAGGGAGGCTGTTCTTGTCCCCGTTGTTTTGGCCCTGCTGAGCTTCGCGTGCAAGAGCGGCAGCTCGACGACTTCCCCCTCGTCAACACCGACCACAACGGCACCCGCTTCACCCACGACGAGCGAGACCTTCACTGGGACGCTGCCAGTAGGTGGTTCGATCTCCTATTCCTTCACGGTTTCGCAGTACGGCACCGTGAACGCAACGTTGGTGAGCATCAGCGGGGTCGGTGTGCCGGCAACTGTGATGGTTAGGCTCGGGATCGGCATCATAGGCGACACTGGTTGCAGCGCCAGCGCCTCATCGATCACGCGCGCCGGCTCATCTAGTCAAGTTACCGCCACTGAACAACCTGGCGTGTACTGCACGACCGTCTCGGACGTCGGTAATTTATTTGCCCCCGCCGCTCTTACGGTAACAGTCGACCACCCGTGACGCGCCACAACCTCATCTTTACTCAAGTAGTCGGGGGTCGAAGACCGCGGCCAGTTCGCGGTCAGCCGATCGGTTGGCGGTTCAACGAAAGAGAGGACGGCGACGTCGTCTTTCGAGGACGGCTATTGTGAGCGTCCTCCCTGCCTGGGATTATTCCCAGCAACGGCCCTATGCTTCCTGCGATTAGCATCCTCCCCTCTCATGTGCCTGGGTTCCCTCTTTCCGGCCCTCTTATGTGCCTGGTTCCCTCTTTCGAGTTCGTCGCCACGCTGCAGAGCGGCCTGGGCGGCCCACCCCTTGCGTGCAGAGCGGTGCGCAAAACATGAGCCTGCCAAGAACGGGTTGGACGACATTGCTCGTGACGCTGGCCGTTGTGGCGTCTGCCTGCAGCAGCGGACCGAGTTCGCCTTCGACCACAACGACGGCCGCCGCCTCGACGACTGAAGTACTGCTTGGCACAGTACCCATTCCTGCGAATGGCGCGCTCCAAAACTCCCTCAACACATTTGTTGTGGGCACGGGTGGCGGATCCGTCACAGTCACGCTGACATCGGCGGTGGAAACACTTCCAGACGGCACTCTGCTACCCACTGTAACGATGGGTTTGGGAATCGGCACGGTGACGAATGGCGGCTGCACGCTCTTAGCGGGCGCCTTCGCAACGGCGCAGGGCAGCGCCACTCCGCAGCTGTCGGGGTCCTTGTCTGCGGGAACCTACTGTGTACAGGTATCGGATGTGACGAACCAGTTGGGACCTGTCTCGTACGCCGTCGCCGTCACTCATCCCTGATCCCGCTCGCGAGCAAGACAGACCGAAAGTGGACCGCCCGCTCGTACGGAACCGGTCGCCCAAACATCGCGGTGTTGTACTCGGCAAGTCAGAGGAAGCACGGCAGGCAAGCCGTCGCGACTGACCACCTCGGCCCCACTGCGGCAGAATGTGATGCTCACTCATGCGTCCAGAACCGCATCGCCGTTCAAACTACAATATCTACGACCGCCGTCTGATACCAATGGGATTAGAGCCGGGCACCACCGTGAGCTCGTGGGCGGTTTGTGGGACGTTGATGGGCGAGCTGCAGTTCAAGTTCCTGGTGGGCTGGGGACTTCGTCCGGGCGACTTTCTGCTGGATGTCGGGTGTGGCTGCCTTCGCGGCGGAGTCCATTTCGTGCGCTATCTGGAGGCGGGGCACTACTTCGGCATCGACGTCAATTCGTCACTCTTGATCGACGACCGCCTAAAAGGCGGTAGATTCATCGTGCGACTGAAAGTCGCGACGCGGTTTATTCACCATCGGTGCCACGACCCACAGCCGGTGATCTCAGATCCTCACCGCCAGTGCCGCGGCCAGCGCCTTTGAGACCGGACCGGCTGAAAGCTGACCGCCTGAAAGGCGGTGGGATTAGACCCGGTCTAGAGGCCACGTCAACCGGCGGACATAGGCGGCGCATTCAGTACCGGTCGAGCAGGCTCTTCGCCATGCCACGCCGCAAAATCGTCATGTTCCGCGAGTCTTCCACCTTTCTCGTTGCCCCGCTCGTACCCCGGGGATGGCAGAAAACCTGACTGCGCAGCCGGCCTGACGGTATCGGGCCCAAGGCCCAAGGTAATATTTCCCCCGGGAGCCCTCATATGTATCTGCCGCGTGCATTCGCCGTCACTGTTGCTGTCTCAGCTATTGCGGGCGGCGTACTCGCCCAGCGCGGACGGGGTCAGGGCGCGCAGCTTCAGTCTGGCCAGCCTTGTCCGCCGGGCACGACGGAGGTGCGTCCCGGACGCTGTCAGGCACCGGAATTTCCCCCGCCGAGCATTGTGGACTATCGGCCGAAGTCCGGGCTGGTCACCGAGCAGCACTCCGTGCCACGCGCGAAGTACCCGGTCATCGACATCCACGGCCACGGCGCCGGGATGCTCCAGTCGCAGAGCGGCCTGGCGGATCTCGTGAAGACTCTCGACACCCTCAACGTCGGCCTCTTCTTGAGCGCCGACAATTCGTCTGGCGCTGACCTCCAGAGGGCTCTCTCGACCGTCAGCGCCAGTCCGTACGCCAACCGGGTTCGTATCCTCGCCGGCGTGAACTTCCAAAACGTCGGCCCCGGTTGGGCAGAACGGGCCGTGGCGCAGCTCGAAGCGGACGTCAAGGCGGGCGCTGTTGGCGTGGGCGAGATCGGCAAGGGCCTCGGGCTCACCATCCGAAAGGCCGACGGTGCACGCCTGCGCGTGGACGACGAAGCGCTCGATCCCATCTGGGCCGCGTGCGCACGCCTGAACGTGCCGGTCTTCATTCATACCGCCGAGCCGCAGTCGTTCTTCCAGCCGCTCGACATGCAGAACGAACGATGGTTGGAGCTCTCGCTCTTCCGTGACCGACGTAACTACGAGCCCGGGCAGGTCACCTTCGACGAGCTCATGGCGGAGCGGGACAACGTCTTCAGGAAACATCCGAAGACGCGCTTCCTTGCCGCGCACTTCGGCTGGCACGCCAACGATCTCGCGCGAGCCGCGAAGATGCTCGACGCGTTTCCGAATGTGGTGACCGAAGTCGGCGCCATCCTCTACGAGCTCGGCCGCCAGCCGCGCGCCGCCCGCGACTTCTTCGTGAAGTATCAGGATCGCATCCTCTTCGGCAAGGATGCGTTCGAGCCGTCGGAGTATCCGTACTACTGGCGCGTGTTCGAGACCAAGGATGAGTACTTCGACTACTACCGTAACTATCACGCGTTCTGGAAGTTGTACGGCATGGACCTTCCAGACACGGTGCTCAGAAAGCTCTACTACCAAAATGCCCTGCGCGTCGTGTCGGGGCTGCCAAAGGGCGCGTTTCCCGGGTAACCAGTCGACAGGGTCGCCGCTGCCCCGCTGTCCGGTTCACTCGAGATCGCGGGTTCAGCCCTGACGTCGCGCCTCGCGCGTAGACATTCGACTGACGTTGATGGGCGTGTGCACAAAGGACGGACGAGTCCTCGATATTGCACGGCGGACGTATACTGCGGCCGTTCAATTCCGATCGGAGGAACGTGTGATACGAACGATTCTCGTCCTGTCCCTGATGCTCGCAGCGTCGGCGATATCCGCGCAAACCCCGTCGGTGTACATGGAAGATCTGACGTGGATGGAACTTCGCGCGGCGATCGCCGGCGGCAAGACGTCCGCGATTATCTGCGCGGGTGGCACCGAGCAGAACGGCCCGCACATGGCGCTTGGCAAGCACAACGTGATCGCCCACTACGTCGCAGGACAGATCGCCCATCAGCTGGGCAACGCGCTCGTGTATCCGGTCCTGCCGTTCAGTCCGGCCGGCGATGCCGCTGAAAAGATCGGGCACGCACGCTTCCCGGGGACGATCAGCCTCTCCTCGGAGCTGTACCTCGGCGTCATGCGGCAGGAGGCGCAGAGCGCGATCGCCGCGGGTTTCAAGAACGTGTTGCTCATGGGCGATCACCCGGGCGGGCAGAAGGAGCTGCAGCTCGCTGCGGAGAATCTGGACGCGGATTGGAGGGCGAAGGGCGTCCGCGTGTTCTACGTCCCAGACGTGCAGGCCAAGGCGATGCAGCAGGCCAACGCGTACATGGCCCAGCGCAAGATTGTGCCGGGGGGCCATGCCGGCGTCTGGGAGACGTCGATGATGATGCTGCTCAGCCAGATCGAAAAGCAGCAGTGGATTCGCCACGACCAACTAACTGCCGCAAAAGGCCAGCCCGAGCCCGCCACCGGCATCAGTGGAGACCCGTCGCCTGCGACTGTTGAATTGGGTCGCGTGTTCATGAACTACAAGGTAAGGGGCGCGGTGGAACAAATCCGCACGCTGCTTGCGCAGCGCTAGTCGGCTCCGGTGCCGCTCGCAACGGCGCCTGGAGTCCCAGACTTTCGTGGGCGCCCGCACACGCAGCAGTCGAGCCCCTTGATCTTCGAAGAACCGCACGGGCCGCATGCCGACGCGCACGTCGTTGGCGATGGCCGTCGCTGCGATCAGCTCGCAAAGACCGGATCGGCCGCATCCAGGACACGACGGACGTCGAATCCGGTCGCGTTGGTCATGACCAACGGTGCCAACGCCGGCTGCGGGGTAGATTCGCATCATGCTGTCAAACCCACCGCCGCCCCCTTCCTTATAGAAGAAACGAGCGCCGTCCGCGGCGCCGACGTGCCAGCCGAGGGTCATGGCGATCGGCGTGCCCGTTTCGGTCTGCTGTGGTTCATAGAACAAGTTGCGGGTCGGAACGTCAAACAGGCACGAATGCGGGCGCAGCTGATCCCGGAGGAACGCGGCGAATGCTCTCGCGGCGCCCACGAGCCCACCGAACGCAGGTCCATTGGCGTAATGCGCGCGGATCCGCAGCCACGGTCCCTCGTACTCGCCGATGAGCGCAGCGTCGATGAGGAACCGCTTGATCAGGTTGAACAGCGAGAACTTCTCCAGATATCCCGTCGCGTGGGTCGCCGGGTTGACAACGGCGTACCCCAGGGCCTCTGGCGCGATGCCGAGAGGATCGAGGACATGGTTGCGCACGTAGTCAATGAACGACTCGCCGCTGACACGTTCTAGGATCGGGCCAAGGATCCAATACCCGATGTTGGAATACACGTACTTGGTGCCGGGCGGGGCAGAGAGCCGGCCATGCTTCTGCAGAACCGCCGCCAGCGCAGCGTCCTCCCGAAAATCGGCACGGTTCTCGACCGCATGGACCCACCGGAGGGGGATCGGATTCGGTATCCCCGACGTGTGCGACAGCAGGTGACGAACGGTGACCTGTGGGCCGTAGGGCGATTCGATATATCGGTCGATGGCGTCGTCGAGCGCGATCTTCCGTGCTTCCACGAGCTGGAGCGCGGCCGCCGCCGTGATCGTCTTGCTCATGGAATAAGCCATCATGGTCGTGCCCAGCGTCATCGGTCGATGGCTCGAGAGGTCTGCCCAACCACCGGCATACTCGAAGAGAGTCCCGTCGGCATCCACAACGAGGTACTGGATCCCAGGGGTTCGCGACTCGCGCACCACCGCGTCGAGTGCAGCACGAGAACGGTGAGAGGTGGGCATCGATTCGCTTGCCTTATGCAGTCAGTTTTCTGTTGGCGATAAGCCTGATAGACTCCCTTCGCAGGTTCCACCAGAGAGTGTCTTGGACACGGTTCCTTAACGTTTGCCTGACCAGCCTTGGAAACGCTGACGACAAGACTGACAAGGGCGTTTCCGATACGAGACTCGCATTGACGACAGAGCGTGCTAGGCGAGGTGAGCAGGGGCGACGTTTGACGTCGTTTGGAAAAGGCTCGACGGGGGCATGTGCGTCTGGCACGGCTCGGCAACCAGGCTTGGTGCTCGTCCGCCCATGATACGCGTTCCCATGGCCATCATCGGCCAGGCCTGCCGCCTTCCCGGCGCGGAGAATCTCGAGGCCTTTTGGCGATTGCTTGTCGAGCGCCGCTGCGCGGTGCGCACCATTGACGAGGGCCGCTGGTCGACGCGCCGCTTCTTCCACCCCCGCAAGGGCGAGCCCGGCAAGTCCTACACATTCGCCGCGGGGGTGCTCGACGATGTGTGGGGCTTCGACCCGGCGGTTTTCTCGATTTCTCCGCGCGAGGCCGAGCAGATGGACCCCCAGCAGCGTCTCGCGCTGCAACTGGTCTGGGAGGCCCTCGAGGATGCCGGGCTCCCGCCCTCCAAAGTCGCGAGGACGGAGACCGGCGTCTTCGTCGGTGCCTCCGCCCTCGACTACGGCAGTCGCGGCATCTACGATCCGGTCGGGATCGACGCGTATTTCGCCACCGGCAACACCCTGTCGACCGTCTCCAATCGCATCTCCCACGCTTTCGACCTGCGTGGGCCGAGCTTCACGGTGGACACCGCCTGTTCGTCGTCGCTCGTCGCCCTGCACGAGGCTGCGATGGCGATCGAGACCGGGCGCATCGACACAGCGGTCGTCGTCGGCGTGAACGTCCTGGCAAGCCCGGTCGCGTTCGTCGGCTTCGCCCAGGCCTCGATGCTGTCGCCGCGCGGCCTCTGTCGCGCCTTCGACGCGGGCGCGGACGGCTATGTGCGCGCCGAGGGCGGCGTCGCTATTATTCTGCGCGCGGAGCGCGCGGCCCGCGCCGCCGGCAACACCGTGCACGCACGCGTCCTCGGTTCCGGCGTGAACTCGGACGGGCGTACGGTCGGCATGTCCTTCCCGTCCGTGGAAGCCCAGGTCGCGCTGTTGCGCCGCGTCTACGACGAGAGCGTCGTCGCGCCCGACGCGCTCGCCTTCATCGAAGCGCACGGCACCGGCACCCGGGTGGGCGATCCGGCTGAGGCCTTCGCTGTCGGTCGCGCGCTCGCGACGCGCCGGGGCGAGCCGCTCCCGATCGGCTCGGTCAAGACCAACATTGGCCACCTGGAGCCGGCGTCCGGCCTCGTCGGCCTGCTGAAGGCGGTGCTGGCTCTGGAGCACAACCTGCTGCCAGCCTCGCTGCATGTGGAGACGCTCAACCCCGACATTCCCTTCGATGAGCTCAACCTGCGCGTCGCCACCGAACCGGTCGCCCTGGCGAGCCGCACGTCGGTCCGGGCCGCCGGCATCAACGCGTTCGGATTCGGCGGCACGAACGCACACGTGATCGTCGCCGACCCTGAATTCGAGGCCCCGGCCGCGTCGGAAGTCGTAGGTACGGCGTCCGGCGCCACCCCAATCCTGGCGTTGTCGGCGCGGAGCCCCGAGGCGCTCCTGGCGCTCGCCGGCGCTTACGGAGAGCTCCTCGCGGAGAAAGACGCCAAAGGCGCCACCCGTGTGGCGGCGAGCGTCGCCGCGTCGCGCGATCTGCTGTCCCATCGTCTCGTCGTCGAGGAGTGCGATCCCAGCGCGTGGGCCGCCCGACTCACCGCAACCTCCGCGGGGGCGACCGACGGTGTCGTCATCGACACGGCCATCGGCCGCGATGTGCCGGTCGCCTTCATCTATTCGGGGAACGGCTCGCAATGGGCCGGAATGGGTCGTTCCTTCCACGCGGCTGATCCCGTGTTTCGCGAGCAGTTCGCCGAGGTCGATGCCCGATTCGCGACAATTGCGAAGTGGTCGCTGCGCGAATCGCTCTTCGCCGACGATCTCGCCAGCCGGCTGCGGCGGGCCGAGATTGGCCAGCCGCTTCTCTTTGCGACGCAGGTCGCGACGACGGCGGCGCTCCGAGCGCGCGGAGTCGTGCCGAGCGTTGTGTTCGGACATAGCGTCGGCGAAGTCGCAGCCGCCCATGCCTCCGGTGCGCTCACGTTGGAGCAAGCCGTCAAGGTTATCCACAGCCACAGCCGCCATCAGGAACTCGCCTGGCAAACCGGAACGATGGCCGCCATTCTGCTGCCGCCTGAGGAGGTCCATAACCTTATCGTCGAAGGCGGCTTCAACGGGATCGAGATCGCTGCGATCAACAGCAGCCGCTCGCTGACCGTGTCCGGCCCGGTGGCGCAGATCCGCGCCATGGCCAAGCTCGCCCGCGCCCGGCGCGTGGCGATGCGCGTTCTCGAGCTCGACTATCCCTTTCACACGGCGCTCGTCGATGGCGTGCGTGCTCCGCTCGTTGCAGATTTGGGCCGGCTGACGCCGCGCGATTCTGAGATTCCGTTCGTTTCGGCGGTCACCGGCGCGGTCTTCCGGGGCGCCGAGCTCGATGCCAGCTACTGGTGGCGCAACGTACGCGAGCAGGTGCGCTTCGCCGAAGCGGTCGCGACCGCGATCCGCGATGGCGCGCGCGTCTTCGTCGAGATCGGACCGCGGCCCGTGCTGCAAACCTACATCAATGACGACTTGGGCGTTGCCGAAGTCGCTGGCAGCGTCCTCTGCTGCGACGGTCACGGCGTGCCGCAAGGAGGGGATCCGGTCCGCCACACGCTTGCGCGGATAATCGCGAAGGGTGGCGCCGTCAATTCGTCGCGCGTCTTCGGCGAGTTGCGCGGACGGCCTGAGCGCTTGCCGACGTACCGCTGGCAGAATCGGCACTTCGCCGTCACGCCCAGCGCGGAAATGCAGGATGTGTTCGGCCTGAACAGCGCGAGCGCGCATCCACTGATCGGTACGCGCAGCCGCACCGACGGGGCGGAATGGTCCGTTCATCTCGATCCCGCCGCTGTGCCCTATCTCGACGACCACAAAGTGGGCGGACGCGTGGTCGTGCCGGGCGCCGCGCTGGCCGAGATGGCGCTCGCCGCCGGACGGCGGTGGCTCGATTCGCCGACGGTCGAGCTGCGGGATTTCGAGATAGTCAGAGCGCTCGTGCTCGATCCCGACAACCTAGTGGAGGTCACAACCCGCATTTCGCCGGAGAGCCGCACGGTCGAGATCCTCAGCCGTTTGAGGCTTCACGACGAATCGCGAACGCTGCATGCCTTTGGCCGGGTCAGCACAATTCCGACACGACTTGTGCCCCCAGCGCCTGCGCCAGGCGAACCGATCTCCGCGCTCGCCCCGTCGCGGCTGTATGAGCTGGCGCTCGCCACGGGACTCGATTTCGGGCCGGCGTTCCAGGGTGCCGAATGCATCGAGACTCTGTCCGACGGTCGCATTCGGGTTACACTGCGACCCCAGGAGGCGGCCCTACTCGCGGCCGAGGGCTACGGCCTCTATCCGCCGGCGCTCGACAGCAGCTTCCACGGTCTCATCCAGCTCTTTGCCGATGTCAGCACGGGATGCCGTGCTGGAATCGCGTATTTGCCGATCCGGTTCGGTGAAATCCGGCTTTACAAGCCGGCACTACCGGTCCGGACGGCGTTCCTCACCGTGAAGCGCGCATCGGAGCATTCGATCCAGGCCGATCTTACGTTGCTCGACGAGAGCGGGGAGACCGTCGCCAGCCTCGAGGATTGCCGCTACCGCGCGACCGCGCTCGACCGACGGACGTCGTTCGATCGGCTCATTTACCACTACGCATACGAGCTTCTTGCCCAACCCCTCGTGGCGGACGAACCCTCCGCCCTTTCTGCACCCGCGCTTCGGCGCCTCGCAGAGCGCGCAGGCGTAGCATCCGATACTCCGCCTGTCCGGGGCGAGGACGATCT
>ORMF012478756.1_pt1 | contig 19883 bp, 9 predicted proteins | sample 1779871 | NCBI WGS metagenome assembly ORMF01 (sample SAMEA104232316, study PRJEB22302) | groundwater metagenome | biome: forest; feature: aquifer; material: groundwater | place: USA | collected 2011-08-07 | depth 5.4 m | reverse complement strand
GGCCTCACCGACGAATCTTCCTTCCTGGAGCATGGCATCCTCGACTCCACGGGTGTGCTCGAACTCGTGGCGCACCTGGAGAAGACCTACGCCCTCAAGATCCAGGACACCGAGATCGTTCCGGACAACCTCGACTCGATCAACGGCATCGCCAGCTTCCTCCAGCACAAGCAGGCTGTGGCAGTGGCGGTGGCGTGATGGCCGCCAGAGCAACCCTCCGAGAAACGCCGCGCGCTGATTGGCGATGAACACTGACGCTTCCAACTTGTTCCGAGGGGCCGTAGTGGACTATCCACGGGGCCTGTGCGTTCATCAACTGTTCGAGGCGCAGGTGCTGCGCACCCCGGAGACGCTGGCGGGCGTGTACGACTCGAGGCGGTTCACCTACCTCGAGTTGAATCGTCGGGCCGATCAACTGGCTGCTCATTTGCAGACGCTGGGCGTCGGACCGGATGTGCTTGTGGGCCTCTGCGCCGAGCGCTCGATCGAGACGGTGGTAGGACTGCTGGCAGTTTTGAAGGCCGGCGGCGCTTATGTGCCGTTGGACCCCGCGTATCCTGCCGAGCGGCTGGCGTTCATGATTGAGGATGCGCAGGTCGCGGCGGTTCTCACGCAGACGAAACTGCTTTCGAACCTTCCACCGACGCGCGCGCAAAAGATATGCCTCGACACATGGAACTGGTCCGCCAGGCAGGTGGCGACTCACAACGCGCCGATCGGCGGGCGTCCTGTGCCGACACCCGACTCGCTCGCCTACGTCATTTACACCTCCGGCTCGACGGGTCGGCCGAAGGGCGTCGCCATGGTCCATCACGCGCTGGTGAACCTGCTGAGCTGGCACGAGCGCGTGCTGCCACTGGCGCTTGGCGAGCGGACGCTCCAGTTTACTTCGTTGAGCTTCGACGTGTCGTTCCAGGAGCATTTCTCCACTTGGTGCGGGGGTGGCACGCTGGTGCTGATGAGCGAGGAATTGCGGCGCGACCCGGTTGGGCTGTGGCGATACTTGCGCGAACAGCAGATTTCGCGGCTGTTCCTTCCGTTCGTGGCGCTTCAGCAGCTCGCCGAAGCCGCCAGCGACTCGCCGGAAGTCCCGACGACTTTGCGCGAAGTCATCACCGCGGGCGAGCAACTCAGGATCACCCCCAAGATTCGGGCGCTGTTCAATCGCCTGCCCGAAGCGCGGCTCCACAATCATTACGGACCAAGTGAGACCCATGTGGTAACGGCGTACACAGTTGGGAGAGACAAGTCGGCCTGGCCAACGCTGCCACCGATTGGCCGGCCGATTGACAACACGCAGATTTACCTGCTCGACGCCCAACTGCAGGTGGTGCCCGTGGGTGCATCGGGCGAGCTGTACATCGGCGGTGACGGCCTGGCGCGCGGCTATCTCGACCGCCCTGATCTCACCAGCGAGAGATTCGTCGCCGACCCGTTCAACCCTGGCGCCGGAGCGCGCCTTTACCGGACCGGAGACCTGGCGCGCTATCTGCCGGATGGCAACCTCGAGTTTCTCGGGCGCGCGGACGACCAGGTGAAGATTCGCGGGTTTCGCGTCGAGTTGGCCGAGATCGAGGCTGTGCTCAGCCAGCATCCGGCTGTTCGCGGGTGTGCCGTCAGTGCGCACGGCTCCGATGGCGAGAAACGGCTCGTGGCTTACCTGGTGTCTCAGCCTGGCCAGACACTCGTGAGCACCGCGCTGCGAGATTTTCTCAAGGCCCGACTCGCCGACTACATGGTGCCTGCGCACTACCTCGTGCTGAACGAGCTTCCGCTCACGCCCAGCGGCAAGGTCAACCGTCGCGCCCTGCCGGAGCCGGCCTTCAGCCGCGCGGACGGTGGCGTCGGCTACGTGCCTCCCAAGAGTCAGCTTGAGCAGCTCATCGCCGGCGTGTGGCAGGCGGTGCTCGGCCTGCCACAAGTGGGCACGAGGGACAACTTTTTCGATCTGGGAGGCTCGTCCTTAATGATCGTGCAGGTCCAGCGCCGCTTACAGGACGCTGTGGGCCGCGAGCTGTCTGTCACAACCTTGTTCCAATATCCCACCATCGCTGCGCTGGCGAACCACTTGAACAGCTCTGCCGAAGCAAGTGCCGCCCAGCGCTTGCATGTGCAGGATCGCGCCGCGCGTCAACGTCAAGCACTGGCCCGTCAGCGCGCCACCTTGTCTGTCGCCTGATGCCAGCGCCCCTCGCTGTCCGCGCGGCGCGACGGCACAAATGACCAAGTGAGTTCTGCCAACACCACCGAGCTGGAAGGCGTCGCCATCATCGGCGTGGCCGGGCGCTTTCCCGGTGCGAAGAGCGTGGCGGAGCTGTGGCAGAATCTCTGCGAGGGCAAGGAATCGATCCGGACGTTTACGGATGAGGAGTTGATTGCCAATGGCGTTGAGCCCGAACTGCTCAAAGACCCCACCTACGTCCGCGCCCGGGCAGTGCTAGATGACGTGGACTTCTTTGACGCCGGCTTCTTCAGCTTCACCCCGCGCGATACCGAGATCACTGACCCTCAGCAGCGGCTTTTCCTCGAATGCACGTGGCAGGCGCTGGAGGACGGCGGTTACGATCCCCTAACTTGCAAGGGCACCATCGGGGTTTATGCAGGATCGAGCCTCAACACTTATCTGCTGCACCATGTGTTCGCCAGCCGCGAGGGCGTCGAGAAGTTTACGCTTGGATTCCAAGTGGACGGCTACCACATCCTGGTCGGAAACGACAAGGACTATCTCGCGACCCGCGTCGCCTACAAACTCAACTTGCGTGGTCCGGCGATCACGATTCAAACCGCCTGCTCAACGTCGCTCGTCGCGATCTGTCAGGCGGTGGCCGCGCTAAACTCGTATCAGTGCGACCTGGCGCTGGCGGGGGGGGTGTCGATCTCGTTCCCGCAGGCGCGCGGCTACCTGTACCAAGAGGGCGCGATTGCCTCCGCGGACGGGCATTGCCGCGCATTCGATGCGGAGGCCAAGGGAACCGTCTTCGGCGCAGGTTGCGGGGTGGTGTTGCTCAAGCGCCTTGCCGAAGCGGTGGCCGACGGTGATCACATCTATGCGGTCATCAAAGGCGCGGCGCTCAACAACGACGGCGCGGACCGGGTCAGCTACATGGCACCGAGCGTGAACGGCCAAGCGGAGGTCATCGCGCTGGCCCTCGCCCTCGCAGGCGTGACGGCGGACACGATCAGCTACGTCGAGGCGCACGGCACTGGCACACCGTTGGGTGATCCCATCGAGGTCGCCGGGCTGACGCAGGCCTTCCGTGCCACGACGGACGCGAAGCAGTTCTGTGGGCTGGGCACGCTGAAGACGAACTTCGGCCACCTCGAAGCGGCCGCGGGCGTGACCGGCGTCATCAAGACGGCGCTGGCGCTGAAGCATCGCCTCCTCCCGCCCACGCTCCACTACACGAAGCCGAATCCGAAAATCGATTTCGAGAGCAGTCCGTTTTACGTCGTGTCGAAGCTGACGGAGTGGAAGGATTGTCCGCTGCCGCGGCGCGCGGGCGTGAGTTCGTTTGGCGTGGGCGGCACGAACGCGCACATGGTGCTGGAGGAGGCGCCAGATGTGGAGGCGAGCAGCCCTTCGCAGCCAGCGCAATTGCTGGTCGTCTCGGCAAAGAGTGAAGCCGCTTTGGAGAAGGCGACTGAGCATCTGACGGTGTGGCTGCGGCAGAATGTTGGGCAGGCCTCCGGTCTGTCCCTGCGGCAGGGAGGGGGGCGGTCTGACGCTGGCCTTTCTCTCGCCGACGTGGCCTTCACGCTCCAGATAGGCCGGCGGGCGTTTGAGAAGCGGCGGATCGTTGTGGCGCGCGATGCGGACGAGGCGATCGAGCTGCTGGAGGAGAAGGACTCCCGGCGCGTGTTCACCCAGGGCCAGCGCAACGCCAGTCCGCCAGTCGTCTTCATGTTCCCCGGGCAGGGGGCGCACTACGTCAACATGGGACGGGAGCTGTATGAGACCGAGCCTGTGTTCCGCGACGAAGTGGATCGTTGCTGCGACTTGCTGACGTCGCACCTGAAGCTCGACCTTCGCACCCTGCTTTATCCCGCCGCGGGCGAAGAGGAGTCAGCGCGGGCGCAGCTCACGCAGACGGCCATGACCCAACCCGCGCTGTTTGTGATCGAACACGCGCTGGCAAAGCTCTGGATTTCTTGGGGCGTGAAGCCGGCGGCAATGGTGGGACACAGTGTCGGTGAGTTCGTGGCGGCTGTCCTCGCGGACGTGATGTCGCTTGAGGATGGCCTGACGCTGCTGGCCGCGCGCGCGCGGTTCATGCAGGAGCAGCCCAGCGGCGCGATGCTTTCGGTACGCCTGCCGGAAGAGGAGTTGCAGCCGCTGCTGAACGACAAAGTCACCATCGCTGTCATCAACTCGCCGAAGAGCTGCGTCGTCTCCGGCCCGCATGCGGCCGTCGAAGTATTGCGCGCGGAACTGGAGCAACGGAGCGTTGCGTGCAAGCAACTTCACACCTCGCACGCATTCCATTCGCCGATGATGGAGCCGATCGTCGGACCGTTCACCGAAGGCGTGCAGCAGGTGACGCTCCGCCCGGCGCAGGTGCCCATCGTCTCGACGTCCACGGGCAAGTGGATTGAGCCCGGCGACTGGACGGACCCGACGTATTGGGCCAAGCAGCTCCGCCACACGGTGCGGTTCGCGGACGCGGTCGCGACGCTGGCGCAGCAACCGAACTTTATCCTGCTCGAGGTGGGTCCTGGTCAGACGCTCGCCACCCTGGTCCAGCAGCATCCGGCCAAAGCAAAAGAACAGCTTGTGTTGCCGTCGATGCCGCCGATTGAAAAGACCGACGAGCACGTGGCCTTGCTGACCGCGTTGGGACGGCTTTGGCTTGCCGGCGTGGCGCCGGATTGGAACGGATTTCACGCCCACGAGCGGCGAAAGAGAGTGCCGCTGCCGTCGTATCCGTTCGAGCGGCAGCGGTACTGGATCGCGCCGCCCAAGCCTGCTCGCCCGCGCAAACCTGTGGCAGACGTGTTGTCCTGCGCGGCGAGCGGCCCGGCGCAGAATGGTCAAGACCACGCAGGCGAAGCGAGCGAGAGGTTGCCGGCCGCGGCATCCTCCGGGGCGTGGGTGGAGGAAATTATCCGCCGCCAGTTGCGGGTGATGGGCGAGCAGCTCGAAGCCCTGCGCACCGGCGGCCAGTAACAGAACCGGCGGCAGCCTGCGCAGGCCCCCGGGCGAAGTGATTGTTGTATGAGCGAACGCAAACAACGTTTGGTGTCGGAACTGAAGACGGTGTTGGGAGATCTGGCTGGCCAGGACCTCGGTGCCGCGGAACCGGGTGCGAGCTTTATTGACCTTGGCTTCGATTCTCTTTTCCTGACCCAGGCAGCGTCGGTGCTGAAAAACAAATTTGGCGTGAAGGTGACGTTCCGGCAGTTGCTGGAGGATCTCACTTCGCTCGACGCGATGGCCGGGTACCTGGACGAGAAACTTCCTGCTTCCTTCGCCCAGGCTCCCGCCACCGCACCGGTCCCGGCGGCGACCACGGATCGAGATCTGACTCCAGTACCCGCTCCGCCGCCAACCCCGGCTCCGGTTTACGCTGCGCCTGGGCCGCCGCCGGTTCGGGCATATGGACCTGCGCCGGCTTCTGCTTACTCCGCAGCTCCAGAACCGTCTTCACTTCCGCCGCTGGCCGACCCCGGCGAGCGTTCGCTCACGAGCACAGTGCTGGAGCGGGTGATGAAGGAGCAGCTCCGCGTGATGGAGCAACAGCTCATGTTGCTGCGCGGCAGCACCCCGGCGCGAATCAACATGGCGGTCCCGCACCGACCCGTGCCGGTCGTCGCTCCCGCTCAGCCAGTGACTCTTGCCTCGCCAGCGCCACCCCCAGCGCACGCACCGTCTAACAGTGGTCCTCCGCCTGTGCCCGGGCCGAGCGTCTCTGCGATGGCTCAGCACGGGCCATTCCGTCCGCTCGACAAGAGCCAGAAAGGCGGTCTCACCGACCAACAGCAAAGGCACCTGGGCTGGTTCATTCCGCGCTACGTGGCCAGCACCCCCAAGTCGAAAGAGTACACCCAACGGTATCGCCAACACTTCTCCGACCCACGTGCAGTCGCAGGCTTCAAACAGAACTGGAAGGAGATGGTGTATCCCATCGCCGCCACCCGCTCGCAGGGCGCGAACCTCTGGGATCTCGACGGAAACAAGTGGGTCGATGTCACCATGGGCTTCGGTGTCGCGCTGCTCGGCCACTCACCCTCGTTCATCACTGAGGCGGTCAAGCAGCAACTCGACTTGGGCGTCGAAATCGGGCCGCAGTCGCCGTTGGCGGGAGAAGTCGCGGAACTCATCTGCGAGTTCACCGGCATGGAGCGCGTGACGTTCTGCAACACCGGCTCCGAGGCGGTCATGGCTGCGCTGCGCATCTGCCGCACGGTGACCGGCCGCACGAAGGTGGTGCTCTTCGCCGGCGCGTATCACGGCACGTTCGATGAGGTGCTCGTGAAAGGCGCCTGGGTCAACGGTCAGCCTAAGACATTGCCCATCGCTCCTGGCATCGCGCCCAGCCTCATCAGCGAAGTGGTCGTCCTGGAATACGGCACGCCGCAGTCGTTGGAGTGGATTCGGCAGAACGCGGGCGACCTCGCGGCGGTGCTCGTGGAGACCGTGCAGAGCCGACATCCCGATCTGCAGCCGGTCGAGTTCCTGCGGGAGATCCGCAAGATCACAGAGACCGCGGAGACCCCGCTGATCTTTGACGAGGTCATCACCGGCTTTCGCTGTCATCCCGGCGGCGCCCAGGCTTATTTTGGGATTCGGGCCGACCTCGCCACCTACGGGAAGATCATCGGCGGCGGCATGCCGTTTGGATTCGTCGCCGGCAAGGCCGAGTTGATGGACGCTTTCGACGGCGGTGCATGGCAGTACGGGGACGACTCGTTTCCGCCGTCCGGTGTGACGTTTTTTGCGGGCACCTTCGTGCGGCATCCACTCGCGATGGCCGCAGCCAAGGCGATGTTGCTTCACCTCAGGCAGCAGGGGCCGGAGTTGCAGGCGGGGCTCGGCCGGCGCACCGATCGCATGCTCGGCGAACTGAATAGCTACTTCCAAACGCACAACGTCCCGCTGCACCTGGAACATTTCACGAGCGTCTGGTACCCGCACTTTGGCAGCGAGGTGAAGTACGGCTCGCTGCTCTACTTCCACCTGCGTGAAAAGGGGCTGCACATCTGGGAAGGTCGTCCGTGTTTCCTCTCCGCTGCGCACACCGAAGAGGACGAGCACTTCATTATCCGCGCGTTCAAGCTAAGCGTGGCGGAGATGCAGCACGGCGGCTTCTTGTCGGGCACGAGTGACACGGAGTGTGTCGAGGAGGCGAGGCGGCGCAGGAGCGAGTCAACCTTGGGCGTGGAGACGTTACCCCAGTGTACGTCAGATGCCGCACGCACTACCGGCCACTCCGTGTCGGGGCCTGTCTTTCCCGCGGCGAAAGAACCGGTCCGGGAAAGCGCCACCTGCTCACCGCGAGCTGATGCAGCACCGAAGCCAGACTCAAACCAATTCCCGCTCACTGAAGGGCAGAAGGAGATGTGGGTGGCCGCGCAGATGAAGCCTGAAGCTTCGGGCACACTCAACGCGAGCACGGTCAGCCATCTTCGAGGGGCGTTTGATCTTGGGGCCATGCGGCGAGCGATTTCGGAAGTCATTAACCGACACGAGGCGCTGCGCTGTACATTCAACGCGGATGGAACCGGGATAGAAGTTGTGCCGTCGTTGACTGTCGAGGTGCCGTTCCAGGACTTGAGCGCTCGGCCACCGGCAGAACGCGACGCACGGGTGGACCAAGTCCTGAACCAGGAAGGAGAGCGTCTCTTCGACCTGAGCAAAGGACCGCTCTTCGCTTTTCAGCTCCTGAAGGTCTCATCCGATCAACACCTGCTGGTGTTCACGGTCCACATGATCGTTTGCGACGGCTGGTCATACAACGTTGTGTTGGAGGATCTCGGCGCCCTCTATTCAGCGTATGTCGAAGGTCGTCAACCAGACCTGGCGCCGGCCACGCAGATGCGCAAGTACGCTGCCTGGCAGCAACAAGCGGAGCAGACTTCCGAGGCGAACGCGTGCGAAGCCTTCTGGCTGTCGCAGTTCGAGACGTTGCCGCCTCCGCTGGAATTGACGAGTTCCCGGCCTCGCCCACCGGCACGGACCTTCGAGGGCGCGCGCCAGGAGCACCACCTGTCGTCCGCGCTCTACCGGGCGATTAAGCGTGTCGCCAAGGAACAAGGGCACACGCCGTTCACGCTCCTGTTGGCAGCATTCCAAACCTTGCTGCGCCGGCTCAGTAGCCTCGAGGACCTGGTGGTCGGCGTTCCTGTGGCTGGGCAAAGCGCCTTCAGCAGCGAGACACTGGTCGGCCAGTGCACGAACACGCTGCCGCTGCGGGTCAGGTTAGATCCCGCCGAACCCTTCGCCTGTCTATTGCGCAAAACCCGAGCTTCGGTCATCGATGCGAATGATCATTGGAATTGCACTTTCGGCAGGTTGATTCAAAAGCTCGACCTGCCCCGTGATCCGAGCCGGGTGCCGTTGGTTTCAGTGACTTTCAATTTCGACCCACCCATGAGCAAGGTGCGGTTTGCTGGCTTGGACCACTGGGTTACGAACACCCCGCGGTACTACTTTCAGTACGATCTCGGCTTCAACCTTGTGGAAGTTGACAACACCTTGCGAGTGGAGGGCGACTATAATCGCCGCCTCTTTGATCCTGACACCATTCGGCGTTGGTTGGGCCACTATCAGACGTTGCTGGAGGGTATCGTTGCCGACGCCGCGCGCCCCGTGGGCCGGCTGTCCCTGCTGAGCGAGGCCGAGCAGCGACAAGTCGTTGTGGAGTGGAACAACACGACTCGGGAATTCCCGCACGATGCTACGGTCCACGGCCTCGTCGCTGCTCAGGCCGCCCGCACGCCCGACGCATTGGCTGTGGAGTACGGAGGCCAGCGCCTCACCTACGCGGAACTGGAACGGCGCGCGAACCAATTGGGTAACCACCTGCGCACGCTGGGCGTCGGCCCGGACACGCTGGTCGGCGTGTGCGTGCAGCGGTCGCTGGACATGATCGTGGGGGTGCTGGGCGTGCTCAGGGCGGGCGGCGCTTATGTGCCGATCGGTCCGGACTGCCCGCGCGACCGCGTGGCGCACATCCTCCAGGACACGGGCGCGCCGGTGCTGCTGACGCAGGGAGCTTTGCTCTCGCGTCTGCCTGAAACAAAGGCGCGTTTGGTGTGTCTCGACGAAGACTGGGGCGTGATCGCGAAGGAGGACACGGCTCTGGTGCCGCCCAGCACTGGCCCAGCGAACCTGGCTTACGTGATGTACACCTCCGGCTCGACCGGCCGACCCAAGGGCGTGGACATCACGCACGGCGCGGTGGTGAACTTCCTGGAGTCGATGCGCCGGGAGCCGGGTCTGAAGGCTGAGGACGTGATGCTCGCGCTGACGACGCTCTCGTTCGACATCTCGGTGCTGGAGATCTTTTTACCGCTGATGGTGGGCGCGCGCTTCGTGATCGTGACGCGCGAAGTGTTGATTGATCCACACGAGTTGAGTGAGACCCTCACCCGTGGCGGCGTCACGGTGATGCAGGCGACGCCGGTCACATGGCGCATGCTCCTGAACGCCGGATGGAAGGGGAACCCGAAGCTCAAAGTGCTTTGCGGCGGCGAGGCGATTGGCCCCGATCTCGCCGAGCGGTTGCTGGGATGCTGTGGCGAGCTTTGGAACATGTACGGTCCAACCGAAACGACGGTTTGGTCCTCGGCCTGCCAGCTCAAGGCGGGCGAGCCGATCACGCTGGGCCGCCCGATTGCCAACACGCAGATCTATGTCGTCGATGACCAGTTCCAACCTGTGCCGATCGGCGTGCCGGGCGAACTGTTGATCGGGGGCGTGGGGCTGGCGCGGGGATACCGTAACCGGCCAGAGCTGACCGCTGAAAAATTCATTCCGGATCCGTTCAGCGGCGACAAGACGGCCCGGCTCTACCGGACCGGCGACCTCGCCCGCTATCGGCCCAACGGCGAGATCGAGTTTGTCGGACGGCGAGACTTTCAGGTGAAGTTGCGCGGATATCGGATCGAACTGGGAGAGATTGAGTCCATTTTGCTCAGCCATCCGCGAGTCCGCGAAGCCGTCGTCCTCGTGCGCGAAGACGTTCCGGATCAGCACAGGCTGGTGGCTTATGTTGTCGCTGGCGAAGAATCGGAGAAACGGGCGGGAGGTGCCGGCGCATCGGACCTTCGGTCAGAGCTGCGGCAGTCGATCCGAAGCAAGTTGGCGGATTACATGCTGCCTTCGGCGTTTGTCGTGCTTGAGACCCTGCCGCACACACCCGAGGGAAAGATGGATCGGCGTTCCTTGCCCGCGCCGCCCGTGGAGTGTCTCGAAGCTTCCAACGGCTACCTCGCCCCGCGTAATCCGACCGAGGAGAGCCTGGCTCGCATCTGGGGTGAGACGCTCAAGATCGAAAAAGTCGGAATCCGGGATAGCTTCTTCGATCTGGGCGGACAATCGCTCCTGGCCGTGTCGTTGTTTGCCCGGATCGAACGCGAGTTCGGCAAGAAGCTGCCCCTCGCCACGCTGTTCAAGTCGCCGACGATCGAACAGTTGGCTGCCGCGTTGAATAACGGCTCTCACGATTCACCGCAGTGGGCTTCACTCGTACCGATTCAGTCCGAGGGAACGGAGCCTCCGCTGTTCCTGGTCCACGGCGCCGGCGGCAACGTGCTTCTCTACCGCTGGCTGGCGCAGCACCTCGCGCCGGATTACCCGCTCTACGGCCTGCAATCCCGCGGCCTCGATGGCAAGGGCACGCCCCTGACGACGATTGAGGAGATGGCGGTCGAGTATTTGCGGGAGATTCGAGCCGTCCAGCCCAAAGGGCCGTACTACCTGGGCGGCTATTGCCTCGGCGGCACCGTCGCGTACGAAATGGCGCAGATCCTCCACCGCGAAGGCGAGGAGGTGCCGTTGGTGGCGATGTTGGACACGTACAATTTCAGCCGCGCGTTGAAGGCCAGCTTTGCGACGTTCCTGCTTCAGAAGCTCAGGTTCCATCTCGGGAACTTCGTCCGGCTGCGTCCGGGGCAGATGCTCAAGTACATCGTCGAGAAGGTTCGGGTCGCGCGCGATGGTGAGCTGGCCAATCTGCTCACGTCCATGCCGGGTTCCACCACCGAGCCGGGAGTCGCGCGGGCGGAATCCGGCATCGAGGCCTCGGTCCAGGCCATCAACGATCACGCGGCCGACACGTACTTGCCCAAGCCCTACGCGGGACGGCTCACGCTCATCAAGCCGCACGTCAACTACAAGTTCTACCCGGACCCGAACATGGGTTGGAGTGATCTGGCGCTGGGTGGCTTGGATATCGTCGAGCTCCGGCTGAACCCGCACGCCATGCTCGTGGAGCCGTATGTCCAACAGTTGGCGGCGGAGTTGAAGGTGCGGCTGGATCGCTTGCAGTTGGAGCCGACGGCCCTTCCGAAGCAGGGGCTTCGTGAAGAAAGGGAGCAGGAGCTGGCCCTTAGCCACTGAGACCTCAACGGGAGAGAGTTGTCCCTCATGAGTGCGAGCGTCGTAACATCACGCCTTCGTCCCGGCGACTGGGTGGAAGTTCGGAGTGCGGATGAGATCCTCCACGGCTTGGACACCACCGGGACTTTGGACGGCCTGCCCTTCATGCCGGAGATGGTGGAATTCTGCGGGAAGAGATTTCGGGTCTTTCAGCGAGTCGTGCAGGCGGTGGTCGATGGCGCGTCGCTGGGCAACTACTCGGAGTCCTTCGTTCGGGAGTTCAAGAACAACGACGTCGTGCTGCTGGAAGGTCTGCGCTGCTCCGGCGTTGCGCATGGCGGGTGCCAGCGAGGCTGCATGGTTTTCTGGAAGGAGGCCTGGCTGCGCAAAGTCGGCGCGGCCACGAGCCAACCCGAGCCGCTGCCGGAAGGCTGCGCTCGACTTCGCGCTCGGCTCAAGACCACGACAGGCCCGGAGACCTATTTCTGCCAGTCGAGCGAGTTTGTGAAGGCGACCAACCCTCTGTCGCAGCTCCAGCGCTTCAAGAAATGTTTCGCTGCCGTGCGCGCCGGTAATTGCAGCCTGCCGGAGATGGTTAGACAACTCATGGTGTGGACCTGGTGGAAAGTGCACCGCAAGCTCCTTGGCGAATACCCGCGCGGCACTCAGAAGAAAACTCCAGCGGAGGTTCTGGCCCTGCAGCCGGGCGAGGGGGTGGAGGTGAAGCCGCTGGATGAGATCATCGCGACGCTGGATGAGAAGGGCAAGAATCGGGGACTGCACTTCTCGCCCGACATGATCCCCTGCTGTGGCCGCCGATATTCTGTGCGGAGCCGCGCCGACAAGTTCATCGCGGAAGGCACTGGGGAGATGCGACAGTTCCGCAACACGGTCATCCTCGAAGGCGCCCTCTGTGACAGCGCGACCTATTCTTTCGGAGGCTGTCCGCGAAGTGACTTTCTTTATTGGCGGGAGATTTGGCTGAAGAGGGTCCAGCCGAAGGGATCCATCGAAGACGGAGCCGCCTCCCCCGCAGTGCGAAACGCGCCAGTGCCGCGAGCAGCGCCGACTGAGACGGCGCTGCGTTGACGAAACGAGTTGGTTTGTGCGAGAAAGGCGTTTCGAAAGGGCCTCGCAACACCAAAGCGCGCTCGAAATCCCGGCGAGAAATTACCTCCTTCGGTTACTATGACAGCCCCGCCCAAGTCATTGTTCCGCCGTTGCCGCCGTGAGGTCCGGCTCGCGCTGGACCGCCTGCTGGATCGCTATTTCGGCATCGACACCATGTCGGGTGCGATGGCGTTGGCCCGCGAAGACAGCCGGTTTGGGGATGTAAAGGTCAACGGGCCGGTCAGCTATTGGCTGCTCTACCAGTACGTGGGTCGGAGGCGATTCGATCCGGACGACGTGTTCTACGATATCGGTTGCGGGCACGGCCGAGTGCTTTGCTTTGTGGCCCGGCAGCGCGTCGCCAGGTGCGTCGGCGTCGAGATCTCCCCGGGATTTGCCGCCCGGGCTGAGGCTAATGCGCGTCGCCTCCGCGGACGGCTGGCGCCGATTGAAGTGCGCGTGGGCGATGCGGCAGAAATGGATTACGAGGACGGCACGGTTTTTTTCTTGGGCGATCCTTTTGGTCACGCAACGCTGCGCGCCGTCTTGGGGTCGATCCGCCAGACGCTGGTCACGCATCCGCGGCGAATCCGTTTCATTTTTTTTATTCCCAGCTACGTGGATCCGTTATTCGAAGACGCGATTCGATCGGCGGGCTGGCTGACTTACGCCGGCAAGCGGCGAGATTTCTATTCGCCCTTCCGCGCGGAGTTTTGGATGAATGAACCGCCGGCCCGACCACTGGCTGTCCCATCCACGACTCAAACGCCGGCGTTGGTCGGCGCAGAGCCGCACCCTCGTGGCTCGTGACCGGGCACAGCGGACGGCCCCGGGCGCTTTCGATTCTTTCTCATGGCCCGCAACCTCGACTTGAACACTGAGTGGCCGGACGGAGGGCCTACGGCCTGCCGTCACGGCTCACCCGGCAGAGTGAGGGACAACAGTCCCGGTGACATGGAACTGCCATTGCCAGCATTTCAAAAACAAGTCCCGGCCTTCCACGACGACGGCCCCCACGTATCCCGGCGCTGGCGTCAAGTGCATCGCGGCCCAACGTTCGCCAGCCTGCGGATCGTCCGGCGCGCGCAGGATGGCGGGTGGCTCGCCAGGCAGGAAGGAAACCTCGAATTCTCCCAGCGGCCTGGACAAACCGCAGCCGCGTGCTTTGAGGTAGGCCTCTTTGCGCGTCCAGCAAATGAAAAACGCTTCGAGCTGCTGCTCCTTCGGCAACGCACGAAGGTTGCGAGCCTCGCCGCCGGAAAAGTAACTCGCGGCGATGTCGGCGGTCGCGATGTCTGGCCGAATCTTCTCCACATCCACGCCGATGCGACGGTTGCGGGTGAGGACGTAAAGCGCCAGACCGGCCGAGTGCGAGAGGTTGAAATGCAGCAGTGGGACGTCCGTTTCGGTGACGACGTGAGGTTTGCCGTAACTGTCGGCGGCGAGGCACACTTGGGCCGGCTCCCCAGCGAGGTAGCGGCCCAGCAGGAAACGCAGAATGCCGTGCGTGGCGATGTAGCGCAGGCGGTCGCGCTCAAAGTGAAAGCGTCGCGCGCGCTCGGTCTCTTCCATGGATAGCACCCGCTCACACACAGTCTGTTTTTCAGGCGGGAGGCCCAAGTCAGCGACCCAGACGTGGATCTCGTTGTCTTCGAGTGTCCACGTGGTCGGCGGCAAGGGCCAGTCGCTGGTCACGCTCAAGACCCTATCAGCTTCCGGGGCGGAAGTGCATTCGGAAGTTCGTCGGCTCGGCGCGCCCGGCGAGACGACGTGTGCGGCGCAAGCTGTGGCGGGCGGCGTGCGGATCGTGATCTGGCGGAATCGGCAGATTGGCGGCGGACGACTGGAAGGCAGCGGGCGCGGTTAGTCTGCTCGCCTGGCTGTCTCATAGCGCGGCGAAGCCGCAAACAAACTGCCGGTGCGAGGCTGGTGCTGGATGCTGGATAAGGCGGCTTCGCCGCGCGTGTGGATCATCCTGGCCACGTTCAAGGGGTGAGAGAAGCAAGCGTGCTCGCAGTTGAGATTTTCAACCTATGTTAGTCCAAGACTTCTTGCAGCAAAGCGCGGCGCGATTGCCGGACAAGGTGGCGTTGGTGTGCGGCGGCCAGCGACTAACTTGCGCGGAGATCGATGGGCGCGCCAATCGGCTCCACCGCGCGTTGCGCGCGTGCGGGGTGGGACGGGGCGACCGCGTGGCGATCTACCTTCCGAATTGCGTCGAAGCCGTCATCGGGATTTTCGCAACGCTCAAGGCCGGCGCCGTGTTTGTTATGGTCAACTCGACCACCAAGCGCGACAAGCTGCTCTACATCCTCAACAACTGCCGCGCCAGCGCACTGTTGCTGGGCGAACGCGGGGCGGCTCAGAGCGGCATCGACACGCTCGAAACGGAAGTGCCTTCGCTGAAGCTGGTGGTGCTCACCGGCCCGCGGGCCGAGCAGACGTGCGCTGGCGCGAGACGCCGGTTCTCCTTTGACGCGGTCCAGCGTGATTTCCCCGCGGTGTGTCCGCCGCCGGTGAACATCGACCTGGACCTGGCTTGCCTGATTTACACCTCCGGGACGACGGGCGAACCCAAAGGCGTGATGTGCGATCACAGCAGCGTAGTATTCGTCACCCGGTCCGTAGTTACGTATCTGATGAACACTGAGGTGGACATTGTGTTTAATGTGCTGCCGCTGTCGTTCAGCTACGGTCTGTACCAGTTGATGGCGACGTTCTGCACGGGCGGCACCCTGGTGCTGGAGGAGTCGTTTGCGTTTCCGGTCGCGGTTCTTCAGAAGATGGCTCAGGAGCGAGTGACGGGATTCGCCGGCGTGCCGACTATCTACTCGATCATCCTCGGCCTGGACCTGGGCAGCTTGGACCTGTCGAGCCTGCGCTACCTGACTAACGCGGCGGCCGGTCTGCCGGTCGAGCACGTGAAGCGTCTGCGGCAGACGTTCCCGAAGGTTTCCTTGTTCTTGATGCACGGGTTGACCGAGGTGGCGCGGACCATGTACTTGCCGCCGGACCAAGCAGACCACCGTCCCAGCTCGTCCGGCATTCCGATCCCGGGAACCGAACTCTGGATCGAAGACGAACAGGGCCGTCAGCTCGGCCCCGGTGAGATTGGCGAACTGGTCGTCCGGGGGCGGCACGTCATGCGCGGCTATTGGGACGCTCCGGAAAAGACGGCGGAGCGATTCCGACCGGGGCCGTTGCCGGGAGAACGGATTTGTTACACTGGCGACCTTTTCAGACAGGACGAAGACGGGTTCTTCTACTTCGTGAGTCGCAAGGATGACATCATCAAGTCGCGCGGGGAGAAAGTCGCGCCGAAGGAAGTGGAGAATGTCCTCTACAGCATCCCGGGCGTGGTCGAAGCCGCGGTCGTCGGCGTGCCTGATCCCGTGCTCGGCCAGGCCGTCAAGGCGATCCTCGTCGTCAACGGGGCGCAGTTGACCGAGAAAAAAGTGCTAGCCCATTGCCGGGCGCATCTGGAGGACTTCATGGTTCCGAAGCACGTCGAGTTTCGGGACGCGCTGCCCAAGACGTCTTCCGGCAAAATCAAGAAGACCGATCTCGCCTGATGTGCGGCATCGCCGGCACGTTTAATCTGAAGAAGCCGCATCCGATCCGCGAAGTGGACTTGCGGCGGATGCTGGCCATGATCCGGCATCGCGGGCCGGACCAGTTCGGCATCTACCTGGATGACCAGATCGGTCTCGGCAACGCGCGGTTGAGCATCATCGATCTCAGCGGCGGCCAGCAGCCGATCGCCAATGAGGACGAAACACTCTGGATCGTCTTCAACGGGGAAATCTTCAATTACGTCGAGCTGCGCCCGGAACTGGAGGCGCGCGGCCATCGCTTCAGCACGCACACCGACACCGAGGTCGTCCTGCACCTCTACGAGGAGTACGGCCCAGAATGTCTGCAAAAACTCAACGGCCAGTTCGCCATCGCCATCTGGGACTCGCGCGCGCAGTCCCTCTTCCTGGCGCGCGACCGCGTGGGCGTGCGGCCGGTCTTTTACACGGTGGCCGACGGCGCGCTGATCTTCGGCTCGGAGATCAAGGCGCTCCTCGCCGATCGGCGTGTCGCGGCCGAGCTTGACCCGACGGCGTTGGACCAGATTTTCACTTACTGGAGCACGCTCTCGCCACGCACGGTCTTCCGGCACATCGTCGAGCTGCCGCCGGGGCATTACTTGGTGGCGCAGCGCGGCGAACTGAAGGTGCAGCGGTACTGGGAGGTGCAATTCCCCAGCGCCGCAGAGCAGGCCGCCGCGCCGGAGCGGCCTGAGCACTACTACATGGACGAGTTGCGCGAGCTGCTGATCGATGCGACGCAGATTCGCTTGCGCGCGGACGTGCCGGTCGGCGCCTACTTGAGCGGCGGGCTGGACTCTTCGACCATCGCCGCCATCATCCGCAATTACGCGCAGTGCCCGCTCGACACGTTCTCGATTTCGTTCAGCGACCCGAAATTCGACGAGAGCGATTCCCAGCGGCGGATGGCGCGCTTCCTCGGCACCGAGCATCAGGTGGTGTATGCGACGCACGCCGACATCGGACGGGTCTTCCCCGAGGTGATCTGGCACACCGAGACGCCAATCCTGCGCACATCGCCGGCGCCGATGTTCCTGCTCTCGAAACTCGTGCGCGACCACGGCTACAAAGTCGTGCTGACCGGCGAGGGGGCGGATGAGTTTCTGGCCGGCTACGACATTTTCAAGGAAGCCAAGGTGCGCCGTTTTTGGGCGCGCCAGCCCGCGTCGCAGTGGCGACCACTGTTGCTCAAGCGGCTTTACCCGGACATCACGGATCTGTCGCAGACGGGCGGCGCGTTCCTCGCGGCGTTCTTCCGCGAGGGCCTGACCGACGTGGACGCGCCCGATTACTCGCACGCGATCCGCTGGCGCAACAACCGCCGCACGCGCCGCTTCTTCTCGGACGAGTTGAATCGCACGATCGCTCAAGCCGCGGCTGACCAGCCCCAGACGGTCTATTTCCCGCCCGAGTTCAACTCGTGGGGGCCGCTGGAGCGCAGCCAGTATCTGGAGATCTCGATCTTCCTCTCGCAGTACTTGCTCTCGTCGCAAGGCGACCGGGTGGCGATGGCCCACTCGGTCGAAGGGCGCTTCCCGTTCCTGGATCATCGGGTCGTCGAGTTTGCCAATCGGCTGCCCCCGAAGATGAAACTCCGCGGCCTGACCGAGAAATACCTGCTCAAGAAACTAGGCGAGCGCTGGCTGCCGGAGGAAATCTGGCAGCGGCCCAAGCGGCCCTACCGCGCCCCGATTCCCCGGAGCTTCTTCAACGAGGCCACGGCAGATTACGTGCGTGAGCTGTTGTCACCGGCGCAACTCAAGGCGACGGGCTATTTCAAACCGGCAGGGGTCAGCCAACTGGTGAACAAGATCGAACGCGGCCAAGCCGTCGGCGAGACCGACGACATGGCCGTGGCCGGGATCCTTTCGACCCAACTGGTGCATCACCTGTTCGTGGACGAGTTCCGCATGGTCCCGCCGCTCTGGGATGGCGCCGACGTGAAAGTGTGCGATGCGCGCCGATCACGAACCTCCACGCTGGTGAAATGTTAGCGCGGAGGCAGCGCACGAGATCCGCGCGTGAACCGCACGCGGCTTCGTGCGAGCGCATGGCCGTTCGGTCGGGCGCGCACCTGAAAAACTGACCACTCCCTGGAAAGGCCCTTGATGAGCTTCAGCAAACAAAGCGTGAACATTGACCCGGCGGTGGAGACGGAACGGATCGTCTCCGCGCTGCGCCACAGCGTGCGCAAAGTCATGCGCCGCGGGGGCGCGGTGCTTGGGATTAGCGGCGGCGTCGATTCCTCGGTGGTACTGGCGCTGTGCGTGCGCGCCTTTGGACCGGAGCGCGTCGTCGCCCTCATGCTGCCGGAGAAGGACTCGGACCCGCTGAGCGAGCGGCTGGCGCGCGAGTTGGCGGCCCAGTTCGGGGTGCCCCCGCGGCTCGAGGGCATCACGCCCGTGCTGGAGGGCTTCGGGTGCTACCCCCGCCGCGACGAGGCGATCCGCCGCGTCTTCCCGGAGTACGACGCGGCCAGCGGTTGGAAGGCGAAGATTGTCCTGCCCGCGAACCTGCTCGACGACGACACGTTGAACGTGTTCTCGGTCACCGTCGTTTCCCCCGCCGGACAGGAGTCCACCAAACCGCTGCCGACGCGCGAGTTTTTGCAGATCGTCGCGGCCTCGAATTTCAAGCAGCGCACGCGCATGTCGATGCTGTATTACCATGCCGAGTTGCGCAACTACGCGGTCATTGGCACGGCGAACAAGAACGAGCACGACCAGGGTTTCTTTGTGAAGCACGGCGACGCGGGGGTGGACCTGCAGGCGATCGTGCACCTTTACAAGACGCAGGTCTATCAGTTGGCGGAGTTTCTCCAGGTGCCGTCCGAAATCCGCCAGCGCCCGCCGACATCGGACACCTACAGCGCGGCGTGCACGCAGGAAGAGTTCTTCTTCCGCCTGCCGTTCGAGACGATGGACCTGCTCTGGTACGCGCAGGAGCACCAGGTGCCGGTGGCTGAAGTGGCCCAGGTGATGGGCTTGACGGAGGTGCAGGTGCAGCGCGCGTTCGCGGACTTTACGCGCAAACAGCGGACGACGGATTATTTGCGCCTGGCCCCGCTGGTTGTGCGGGCGGGCGAGGCGGAAGCCTGAACGGGGCCGTCAAGCTCAGGGCTTGGAGTTCCATGAGGTGGAGGGCAATTCAGCGGCGAGACTGAGCGTGAGCTGATTTGAAAAATGCCAATCAACGACACCACTGCCATGTCTATCATTAACCGCAGTGGAGCGGATTCACCCGACGCGCCGTCCCCGGAGCAATCGCAACGGCTGGTCCGGTGCGGAGTCGCGCTGGGCGTGCTGGCCCTGCTCTTCGCCACCTTCTCCCTCGGCCGCCGCCTCTTCGGCGCCCGGGCCGGCTTCCTCTCCTCCCTGGTCTTGGCCACCGCCTTCGGCCCCTTCCTGTGTACCCGCATCCTCATCCCAGACATGATGGTGGGCCTGTGGCTGATCCTCAGCTTCGACTTCTTCCTGCGCACGCTCGAGCAGGAAGAACCCTCGCGCCTGGCGTGCTGGGGACTGGCCGCCGCCACCGCTCTGAATGTGCTCACCAAGGGTTTGATCGGCTTGGTCTTTCCGGTGGCCACAATCGGGCTCTTCCTTCTCCTGACCGGGAACCTGAAGCACCTGCTCAAGATG
>ORMF011878940.1_pt1 | contig 19887 bp, 15 predicted proteins | sample 1779871 | NCBI WGS metagenome assembly ORMF01 (sample SAMEA104232316, study PRJEB22302) | groundwater metagenome | biome: forest; feature: aquifer; material: groundwater | place: USA | collected 2011-08-07 | depth 5.4 m | reverse complement strand
GTGGATTTGCACGCTTATTGCGCGCGAGTACGCGCTCCATGCGCGTTTCCGTGAGCTCAGTGTCTTTTGCCTAGTGCGCTCTAAGCACAACCAAATACCCCTCAACCGGCTCATTCTTTTGTTTTCGCAAAACAACATTATTGAAACTGACTATTTCAAATGAATGAGTATCACATAGGGATTCAATATATTTTTTACCGTGCGCATAACGAATGGATGTTTGCAGTATAAAATCATTCTCCGCCGTTTTTTCAATCGTGAAAACAAAGATGCCGTTTTTATTTAACGCTTTTTTTGCTGCTGAAAAAACAGGATCAAGATCACCTAAATAAGCAAACACGTCGGCAGCAGAAATCAAATCAACCAATGAAAAGCGTGGCAATGCTTCAACAATATCGGCGCAGATTAACTCATGATAGCAATTTTTTTCACGCGCAATGGAGAGCATGTTTTCAGATAAATCCACCCCAATTGATTTTTTTGAAAAGGGTTCGATTAGTTCACCGAATAAACCCGTTCCACAGCCTAAATCCACCACTGTCCAATCTGAAAATGGCGAAAATTCCAATTGCAGTAGATCCATTATTTTTTGTGGAACGGTGTATTCCAAACGCTGTGTTAAGTGATAATCATAATACGCTGCATATTGATCAAATAAATGGGTAACGTAGGAAGAGGGTGCGCTTGACGGCGTTTGATGTTGTTTAATTGCGCTGAGAATATGTTTGATTTCATCGTCATGCGGATTTAATTGTTGCGCGCATTCATAACTTTCGATGGCTTTTTCAATTTGATTGGATTTTAAATAAATACTACCGCAATTTAAATGCGTTGCGCTATCGTGTGGATTTATTTGTAGTGCTTGATCAAAATAAAGTAAGGCATCTTTAAAGCGGTCTTTCATCATTAACAAAACGCCTAAATTATAGTAAGTATCGAACAATGGATTGATATCAAGCTGCCGAAAGTAATAGTGCATTGCCTTTTCATGATCACGCAATTCAAGATGGGTATTAGCGAGATATTGATTGGCTTCTTCATGTCTGTTATTCAGTACCAGCGCTTGTTCGAATTGCTGCTTTGCTTGGTCAAAATGACGCAGGGAAAAATAAGCAATGCCCAGTCGATGCTGTGATTCCGCATTTCGCGGGTTTTTTTCAACGTATTGTAAAAATAAATCACGTGCCGCTTCATATTTTCCACACCGCAAATAACAATCACCCAGTTGATTGAGTGCGGACAATAAATCAGGGTTGATGGAAATGGCTTTTTGCAATGCCGTCATAGCAGCTTGATCGTCTTCTATCTTGGTAAACAAAATCCCCAAGTGAGCATAAGCATCAGCATAATTTTCTTTTAATGCGATTGCTTTTTCATAAGACTTTTTTGCGGAGACAAACTCATTTTTCTCAAAAAAGACATTGCCCAAGTTATTATGTGCAATAGGGTAATTGGAATTAATTTTAATGGCTTTCTGATAGGCTTTTTGCGCTAGATCAAGTTGATGTGATCGTCGAAAAATATTGCCCAAGCTATTGTAATAAGAGGCATTGGTTGGCTTAATGTCAATCGCGCGTTGAACTTTATCGAGCGCTTCGGCGTAATGCTGTGTTTGCGCCAGCAAAATGCCGAGTGCGTGAAGCGCATCGGCATCGCGAGGATTGTTTTCTAATAGTTGCTCATAGTGCTGAATGTTTGCTGTTGTGAGCATATTGATTTTCTATTGCCTGACTGAGTTGATACACCGCCATCGCATAAACCACATTATGATTATAACTCATAATGACATTGAAGTTTCTATAAATTGCCCAATATTGCTTCCCATCTTTCGTTGGTAGCATGATGCGTTTTGCATTAGCATCGATATGTTGATGCTTTGATTCCAGTTCTTCAGCAATCGGTTGATTGGGTTTCCAGCCATTTTTATGAAAATAATTGGCAACACTGGCAATCGCATCATCTTGATCAAATAAATTCACAGAATGATTTTTTTCATACGAAACACCGAAATGACGATAGCTGCTTGGCATGAATTGCGGAATACCCAGCGCACCAGCATAGGAGCCTTTAATGGTTTTTGTTTGTAGGTGGTTATCACGTGTTAAAATCAAATATTGCGCCAATTCTTTTCTGAAAAACTTTTCGCGAGGCGGGTAGTAAAAACCCAGTGTATACAGCGTACTTAATACAGGGTATTTACCCAGGTGAGTACCATACTCTGTTTCAACACCAATAATTGCAGTAATAATGCTAGCGGGTATGCCATATTTTTTCTGCATTTTCATCAGCGCACGATGATTTTTTTTCAAATAGGCAGCGCCTAAATCAATGCGTTCTGATGTTAGGAAAAAATTACGATAAAAATTCCATGGTTTTTTCTCAAATGGTGCATTCATCGAGTCTAAAATTTTTTCATTCGGGTGTAATGTGTTAAATAAATGATTGAGATAAACCCGATTAAAATCGTGCTTTAGCACCATTTGCTGAATAAATTCTTTTTTATCCGTGCGGAGTTGATCTGGATTGATATTAAATTGATTTGCAAAAATGGATCCGGAGATAACAAGAATCGCGATACCAGCTGATAATTTTCCTTTTAAAAAACGCATAGAATTTCCCTGTATCTATAATATTTTTTGACTTACTGCAAAACGCCCTTGTTTGATTCGCTACCGCGAATCTACACGCGGGTTTCTGAAACAACAAAGCCGTATTAACTTGACCACAACCGTCGATGCGTGTGTATCGACATAATAATCCCAAAATTAATCATCAGTGTTGTCATTGAACTGCCGCCATAACTAATCAATGGGAGTGGCACACCGACAACAGGCAAAATACCAACCACCATGCCTAAATTAACAAATGCAGACGCAATAAAAGTGAGCGCGAGACTACCGGACAATAATCGCGTAAAATTATCTTGGGCCTCTAAACTAATAGATAAGCAACGTGCAAAAATCAGTAAAAATACAAATAAAATGATCGTACATCCAATCAATCCCAGCTCTTCACCACTTACTGCAAAAATAAAATCGGTTGTGTGTGCAGGTAAAAATGATAAGTGTGATTGCGTGCCGTTCATCCAGCCTTTTCCAAAAATTCCGCCAGAACCGATGGCGATTTTGGATTGAATAATGTGATAGCCGCTACCCAATGGATCGCGCTCCGGATCTAAAAATGTCAGCACACGGTTTTTTTGATACGTATGCATAAAATGCCAAAGAATGGGTGACAATAAAACCAGTAACGCGCCGAGTGCGCCAATCAAGCGCCAGCGAATGCCAGCGAGCAATAGGACAAAAAACCCCGATAGCGCGACAACAATCCCCGTACCTAAATCAGGTTGTTTGGCAATCAATAAAGCGGGGATCAAAATAAGTCCGCCAGAGACCAAAACAGCCTCAAAATTGGGCGGCAATGTTTTTTCGCTGAGATACCAGGCAATCATAATGGGCATGGCAAGCGTCATGATTTCGGATGGCTGAAATCTAAAAAACCCCAGCGATATCCAGCGTCTTCCACCCATATGCACTTGTCCGATCACCAACACGACCAACAATAAAAAAAAGCTAATGACAAATAACCACGGCGCCCATTCTTTGTAATATTTTGGCGGTACTTGCGCAAATAAACACATCAGAGCAAATGACAGCACCAGTCGATACCCCTGTTTCATCACGATCACGGGATTGGCATTGCTTGCGCTGTATAGAATAAAAAGCCCGATTGATGCCAGCAACAAGAGACTGAACAATAAAAACCAATCTAAGTGTAAATTAAGCCATTTTATTTTTTTGGGTTGTGTTTTCATGGTGAGAATATTTTTAATAAAGGGATTTATATTTCGTGCAGAAATCACACTTATTCAGCTCTGTTAGGGTCCGCTCGCTTTTGCGCGCTTTTTGCCGAAAAATCTCGAGAAAATGCTCGATGGACTTTATAGTACACCTGCGCTTTTCTCTCGATTTTTCAACAAAAATCGCATCAAAATCGAGCGGTCGCGGTAGATTCACCTTCAAACCGGCTGAATAGTTACAATCACACGATCACTATAATATACTGCCTTGTATTATTATGCCAACTGAACTCACTCAAAAAACGTCATCCACAATCCAGTTGCTGGAAAACCTGCGGCATGATGTCCGCACGTCCTTGATTGGTGTGTTGGGATTGGCTCAATCGTTACAATCACAGCTAAAAAACACTGCTGTCGCCACGCAATCTGATACCTTGGTTTTTGCCCTTACTGCTTGCCTTGAATTCCAAACCCAACTGCTTGATGACATTATTGGTAACGCTTGTTATCAAGATACTTTTTGCTTGAGAAGCCTTATTGAAAAAGCGATAAACTTAGTATCACCCCGCGCATTACTGAAGAATTTGATCATCGATTTTTACTATGAGGATGTGCTACCAATGTGGGTTGATGGCAATGCACTGAGATTGTTTCAAATTGTTCACGAGCTATTAACGAACGCCATTAAATTCACGAATGAAGGGAAAATTGTGATTCGTTTGAGTATGCAAGATAAACAGAATCAACAATTTATTTTGTGCGGCGAAATATCAGATACGGGCATCGGCATTCCAGAGCATGAAAAAGAATCCATTTTTCAGCGATTTTATCGCATTCCATTAGATCAAGCGGGATCGGGTATTGGTTTATCTCAAGTGAAAAACGCGATTCATGAATTAGATGGTCGATGTGAGATACAAAGCAGTGTAGGGCAGGGAACCACATTCTTTTTTTATCTGCCTATGGTTATGTCTAACGAAAACCTCGCCCCTGATTTTAACCTTCAAAATAAACGATTTGATAATATCACTGTTTTATTAATTGAAGATCACCCTGTCACCGCGATAGCGATACAGCAAATGCTGTTAGCATTAGGTTGTTGTGTTGAAGTAGTGCGGGATGCGGAATCTGCGTTAATTCAAGTTCAGAAAAAAACATATCACTTAATCATGATGGATTTGCATTTGCCGGATATGAGCGGTAGTAATTTGATAGATCAAATTTGCAATTCAAAAAATAAAATAAATAAAAACACACCGATCATTGGATTAACAGCAGATCGAAAAAAATTCGAAAAAAGCAATGACGTTGGACCTATTGAATTCGTGCTAGAAAAACCAGTACCATTGCCGATATTGATTTCCGCGATGACTGATTTGAAATTAAAATGACGCTTTTGTTAGAAGCGAAAGAAGTGGGAGCGCTAGCGACCACGCCAATCTAGCCGACTGCGTGATGTCAGTTATTGGCGTGGGCGCTAGCGCTCCCACTTCTAAATGGCATTAAAATGGAAAAACCAATCACAGATCTAGCATTAGGCGCAAAACGCATTCACAAAGATCTCAATGCGGCAAAATCGATGCTGCAATTATTATCGCAACATTTACCGAAAGATTATGCGAACATCGAAAAAGCACTTCAAAAAAAAGAATGGCAAGCATTGAGAGAAGCCAATCATGCCTTACTAGGCGCTTTGTTATATTGTGGTGCGCCGCGATTAGAAACCGCATGCGTAGCATTACAAACAGCATTACAAATAAACAACGATACACAAATTGAACAAAGCGCAAAAAATCTACTATTCGAAATTAAAAACCTAATAGCGCACGCATCGTAATCCCGCTATGATACCCCCATCTTCAATTCAGGATGGAATATCAATTATGTGGTTTAAACAAGCTTCTTTTTTTGAGTTATCAAAATCATTTTCATCAAATCAACAGGCCTTATCGGATGCGTTAGCGCCATTGTCATTCACCCCCTGTTTGCCATCGCTTCCGTCTAGCATTGGATGGGTTTCACCAGTGGGTCAATCCGAAGAACAGTTGGTTTACGGCTCAAAACGTTTTTGGATGATATGTTTGCAGTTTGAAGAAAAATTATTGCCAGCGAGTGTGATTCGACAATCGCTAGCCGAAAAAATTGAGCAGATTGAAAAACAAGAATCGCGCGTAGTACGCGGAAAAGAAAAGCAGTCTCTCAAAGATGAAATCACGCAAACGTTATTACCAAAAGCATTTACGAAAAAAATGCAAATTCACGCCTACATTGATATTGAACGTCGATTATTAATTGTTAATTCAAATAGTGCTGCAAAAGTAGAGCGCTTCGTTGCTTTTTTTAAGCGTGCCATTGCACCCGCAACCTTATCAGCGATTGAAGTAAAAAAACCATCAGCAATCATGACCAATTGGTTAAAAGAATCCGCACCGAATGATTTTTCAATCGGACAATCGGGCGTGTTACAAGATCCGCAACAGCAACGCCGCATGATTCGATGTCAGCATCAAGATTTATTAGCACTGGGCGTGCAAACGTTTTTAAAAGAAGGTTGCGAAGTGGCGCAGCTCGCATTGCATTGGAAAGATCAATTGCAATTTATTTTATCTGCTGATTTTTCGCTCAAACGCATTCAGTTTCAAGAAGCGGTATTGGCTTTATCAAAAGCAGACTACACCGAAACACCGCAGCAACAATTTGATGCAGACTTTGTTATCATGACTGAAATTATGTCGCAAATGATTGATGATTTATTTGCTGAATTTTCGCAAGTTGAAAACAAGGTGAAATTATTGGAAGCGGTAGCGTGATTTTAATTTACAACGATGAAGGCGCTTCTTCAGTTTGCGTTCAAGCGCTCGTTGATTACTTATCGACAAAACACGAAATCAAATGCGTTTCCGGATATGATTTGCAAAAAACAGATTGGATGCAGCATACCGCTGTATTAATCATCCCTGGTGGACGGAGTCTTCCATTTTACGAAACACTCGGTTTGCAAGGTAATCAACATATTCGTGAATTTGTGGAGCAGGGCGGAACTTATTTTGGTATTTGTGCAGGCGCCTATTATGCCTGTGCTGAAACTATTTTTGCTGAAGGATTACCGCTTGAATTAAAATTACACGGTGCATTACATTTTTTTTCAGGTCGCGCCATTGGCCCTGTTTTTGCAGATGAGGATTTTACGTACGATTCAGAAAAAGGGGCGCGTGTTGTCGATGTGCAATGGCAAGATGGTGATATTTATTCGGCGTATTTTAATGGTGGGTGTTATTTTGATAATCACGATGTTAAAACAACCGTGCTTGCAACTTATGCAGATAATCAAAAACCAGCGATGATTGCTTGTTCGGTTGGATTGGGTCGTGCAATATTATCTGGCATTCATCCCGAATTGTCTTATGAAACAATTCCAAACGACTCGGACCCGCATCATCAGTATCTTCGAATGCAATTGATGCAAGGCGATACAAACAGGGTGAAAATGCTGTCGCAACTATTTGATTATATAGGAATTAAATAGATGCATTCTTCATAAATCCTTAAGGCTCTTCAGTTAAACTGTACGCAATCAAAGTTGATTCACGAGGTCTGAGCATGAGAAGGTCACAAGCAGAAGCAATCGTTTCTGGTATAGTTGAAGAGATTGTTTCTAGTATCATTCCAAAAGAGATCGTTTCTGACCGGGCTCAATCTGCCGCATCTGCCGCCATTACGATCAACAATCAGCCTCAATCTTCTGTCACTACCATTACGATCAACAATCAGCCTCAATCTCCTGTTACTATCATTGCGATCAACGATAACCCAGAATCCGACGAGCCCTCCGCTGAATCTCATGCATCCTCTATCACTGAAGAAGATAAATACAAATTATTTCTACTGTATTTTTGTCTCAAGCCGGATGATTGGCTCAGGTTAGGCGCCAATGGAGCGTGTGACTTATTTTGGGCTGCCGTTTCTGGATTAAGCATAGATGTGAGAGGAAAAAAGACCAGCGAATTTTGGCCAGCAACGGGAGCAGAAGTTGCCTACGCCATTCCAGCACCATTAATTCTATCGATTATCGCGGTTTGTGCATCAGAAAAAATTTCACCCCAAAAAGCATTTGCTTCATTCATCGCATTAGCAGTTGGTTTGATTGCTTGGAATCTGGGCCAATATTATGGTGAACAATATTTTAGTCGGTTAGGTATGTCTGATAAAAATGCGGGGTATGCTTCCTCTTTGTGCGCAGGTTCTGCTGAAGGGGTTGTTCAAGCTTTTCTCTATGATGCCATATTGGCAACACTGGGTGATCAAGACACAAAAAATAACTACCGGCAATTTAATGAAAATCCCTTACGCGCTGGCTTGTTCTTTTTCAGTTATTTTGTGACCTCTTCGTTAAGCGGGGTGGTATGGCAACTTATTTACAACGCTATTTTTCCAAACTGCACGAATACACCCAGTGATTGCACCGATCCTACTGTAAAAAATATTGTGCTGGTTGGATTTGCAGTGGCATTCGGAGCAGCCTGTACCAGCTACTTAAGCGGCGCGGCTTTTAACGCATTAAAACAACTTTTGTATAAACCATCTACGGAAACAGAAAGCGAAGTTGCTTCGTCGGATAACAATCTAAGATCGAGATTATTATTACCGCGCACCTTTTCTGATGCTTCATTATCAACAACGGAAACCCTTACATTAAATTAACGTCATTCTCAAGATGATTTTAAACTAGGGGCTGTCATCAATTTGTTATTTTAATCCACCGAACTTACGGAAACGCGCATGGAGCGCGTACTCGCGCGCAATAAGCGTGCAAATCCACTCTAAAAACACGCTTATTTCGCGCGAGTACGCGCTTCATGCGCGTTTCCGTAGGTTCAGAGTTTAGTTATGTGTCAATTATCTTAATTGATGGCAGGCCCTAGTCGTTTCCAGTGGGTATAGGAATTGTTTCCGTCGATTGGTAATGCTATCCTACTCATAAATAAGGAATTTTGTGAGCATGAGCAAATCATCAAAAATGGATTCATTTCAGCTTAAAGCCGACTTTTTACCCATCACGGTGTTGCGTCTGTTGCGTCATGAAACAGACTTACTACAACATCAATTAGAAAATGTCGTTTTAAAAGCACCCCAGTATTTTAATAATACGCCGATGATCGTTGACTTCAGCGCGTTAGATACCAGTCAGCAATTAAATATAAAAGAAATTTGTTCTTTGTTGCGTCAATATCAAATGCAACCCATCGCTGCACGCGGAATAAATAATCAAGATGCATTGCCCGTCATTCCTGAAACCACGCAAAAACCAGCACCCGCAGCAAAATCAAAAGCAAAAGAAATCACTAGCGTCCCGACAAAAATAATTACCAAGCCCGTTCGTGCAGGTACGCAAGTGTATGCAAAAGACGGTGATTTAATTATTATGGCGCCCGTTAATGCTGGTGCAGAAGTCATTGCAGACGGCAATATTCACATTTATGCACCCTTACGTGGCCGTGCATTGGCAGGCGCAAATGGTAATATAAATGCCAGAATTTTTTGTAAACAATTAGAAGCGGAATTGATTTCCATTGCCGGGCATTATTTATTAAATGAAAAAATAAATGCGGAAACTTACGCACAAAACATGGTTCAAATATTTCTTGAAAATGATAAGTTGAATATAGAAATTATATAATTTTAAGGATTTTCCAATGGCAAAAATTATTGTAGTAACCTCCGGAAAAGGTGGTGTTGGCAAAACAACAACGAGTGGATCATTAGCAACCGGACTTGCCATGGCAGGGCATAAAACCGTTGTGATTGATTTTGACGTCGGCCTGCGTAATTTGGATTTAATTATGGGTTGCGAGCGTCGCGTTGTTTACGACATTGTGAATGTGATTCATGGTGATGCGAATGTAAACCAAGCATTGATTCGCGATAAAAAAATTCCCAATTTATTTATACTGGCTGCTTCACAAACACGCGATAAAGATGCGCTAGAAAAAGAAGCGGTAAAAAAATTGTTAGATGAGTTGTCTGAAACATTTGATTACATTGTTTGCGATTCACCTGCAGGCATTGAAAAGGGTGCTCTCATGGCAATGTATTATGCTGATGTTGCTATTGTGGTTGCGAATCCGGAAGTATCATCAGTCCGTGATTCCGATCGAATCTTAGGCATTTTAGGCAGTAAAACGCAGAAAGCAGAAATGGGTGAGCCACTCGAAGAGTATTTGGTTGTCACGCGTTATGCAAAAAAACGCGCAAATAACGGCGAAATGATGACCGTGGAAAGCGTTCAAGAATTGCTGGGCATTCCATTGTTAGGTATTATCCCGGAGTCCCCGAGTGTATTAAATGCATCGAACTCGGGTGAGCCGGTCATATTAGATCAAAAAAGTGATGCTGGACGCGCGTATCAAGCAATTGTGAATAAATTTCTAGGTGGATCAGAAACACCGAAAAAACAAGGATTTTTTAAGCGGTTGCTACGCGGTAAACAGGAGGTGGTAGCATGAATATTTTAAATGTCATGACATATTTTCGTCGAAATAAATCGGCACAAATTGCTAAAAATCGTTTGCATATTATTATTGCACAAGAAAAATCTGAAAAAGGCTCGCCCGATTATTTGCCCATGCTTCGTCAAGAAATTTTGAAAGTCGTTGCAAAATATACGAATGCTGATATGGGGCAGGTAAACGTTGAGTTGCACTGCAAAGATAACAATGCCATTTTAGAATTAAATGTAACACTGCCAGATAGCAGACTCGTTACAGCGTAAATACGAAAATTGACAGGAGACCAAGGATGGTTAACGGTCGTTTAACATGGATGCTGAAAACCATTTTAGTCAGCGGCATTATTGTTGCGCTGAATTATCCAATCGTGCACGGCGTTTGCCATGATATTTCACCGCACTATACCACATTGATTGTAACCATATTGACACTGTCTGTGTTATATGGATTTTCTGCTTTATGTGGTCCCCAGCATTTTCATGCAGTCTTAATCGGATTGTTAGCAGGCAACCTAATTGCGTTATTGACTTGGATTGTTTCATTTCGTGATGTTATTTTTCATTTTTCAGATCCAGACAAGCTGTCTTTTTTTTATAGCCTTGGTGTTTTGATTCCATCGACAGTTCAGTTTTTCACAACCTTCAAACAGAATGACAGTCACACTAAAAAGTTACATATTTTTTTAACCACCATGATCACCCTATTTTTATTTGGCTATATTGCGTATCGATATACTCATCTAAATATTCATGATGGTGGCTTATACAATATCTTCCATCTGGCGCTGGGTTTGACAGTCGGCATTGTTACGGTCAGTGTGATTCGCTTTGTCATCACTCGCAATTTATTGGTTTTTGAAAAATTATCATTGTATTTAGAAGTCATGCTAAAACCCATCGCCGCATTTTTCCTGGGTTATTTATTAATTATGTTTACTTTTTCGGGTATTTATACGCTGGCATATTTATCAGACAACACCATATTCACCCATTTATATAATGATCCGTTTGGTGAATTGATGTTTTATTCATTTAGCGTGATCACCGGAATGACTTTTTCGGTGGTAGAACCACAACATCCCATCACATTTTTCTTAACTACCGTAGAGCATTTTTTAGGATTGGTGTGGATGACTGTTGTATTCGCCGCAGCATTGGCGCATCTGCAACTACCGTTTCGTAAAATCAGTATGGAATTAAATAAACTGATGGAAAATGAAGAAAATAAAAAGCCGCCTTTGTAGCGCGTGTTTACACGTAATTAATGCGATCATTTCGCAGTAGGAGCGGCAGGAGTGGTGGGAGGAGCGGGAGCGGGAGTAACAGCCCTTGCCTGTGGTGGTTGTGGCAAAAAAGCCAGTGGATTCTGCGCATTGTCTATTCGTACATTGGGATTAAATCTCGCAAACCCACGTTCGATACTTGCTATCTCCGCTAATACGGTTTGAGCTAACATGGCGACAGGAGTCTTTCGTAGAAAAGAAGTTTCCGTACCGAGGTCTATCAATTTGGCTTGAATATCAGAAAGCGCTTTTGGGTTATGACTCAGGGTTACTAACTCTAATATTTTATGTTCTGATAATCTTTTTTTGGAAATATTACTACGCATCCATTCCAAAACACCTTTTATCATTTTTGTATGAGTTTGTTCAATGACATGATTAACTATTGGTCTCATTTCATCCGGCACCGCTCTGTATTTTTGAAATGCATCATCTGTTCTTCTCAGTAAAATAAGACTGCCAATATCATGCGCATCTTTAACCATATCTAATAATTTTTGAGATAACGCCTCTCCAAGCAGTGCTGATAAAAGAGGTTTGTTTATATTTTTCAGCTCTGTTTCTGATGCTTGAGATAGAAACCGAATAATGTTAGGTTCATTAAAGCTTGCTTGAATGACCTGATTTAAACGGGAGAAATCATCTCCACCAAACTGTTTGAATATATTATATGCGTTTACAATATCAGGTGAAGGTGAAAATAAAATTCCTCGAATCGCCGTTTTAAGGTCTGGCGAGTTAAAAATCGCTAGTTTTTTTTTCGCTTCGTCCGTGAAATCTTTTTTAATTTTAACCAACATTGCAGTATGCAATTGAAACTGTTCTAATAAATCGGCGGGTATTTCTTTATCATTTTTTTCCATTTCCTTAAAGAGGGAGTCACTCAACAAAAATAGGTGAGGAACAATTGGAGATACTAACCGCAATTCATAATTTTTATTTTGATAAAATTGCAGGAGTGTGTCTAATAGTCGAGCTAAATCTTCAGGTTTACCATGAATGATTGATAGCAGATCTTTTGGATTCATTGCTACAGAGCGTATCCATGCCATGCTACTTTCACTACTGTCAGTTACTGATCCAGAAGAAAATTTTTCTAACCACAGAAAGTGCTCTGACATTTGTATGCTTTTTAACTCAGCAGCAGCCTCTGGTGATGCACCATATCGGTCTGGATTTTGCAATAACCAATTCGCAGCCACAAGTTTTACATTGCTAAATTCATTCTCAGTAGAATTAGCATCCGATGATAATACAAATGGATTCGGAATGTTTTCTATTTTGCTTAAAAAGTAATTTAAACTGGATGAATCATTTGAAAAAACTAAAATATCAAAAACTTGCTGGCGAATTAACTTTAAATCAATGTTGTTTGCTATCGGTGTTCCCTCATTAAATTGTGTTAAATAAACGTATAAAGCAACAGCCATTTCACCGAACGTACCATTTTGTTCTGCACAGGCAGTTTTCAGTGATTCAGTGATCCAATAAAAAATACTCGTTCTATCTGCAAGCGTTTCATTTACATTAGTAGATAGAAAATAAGCAGCATCTCTGTATTTGTCCGCTAAATCGTTAAGCGGATTGGACAAAAGATGGGATATTTTTTCAGTCAATATCTGAGACACTAACAATTCTTTTGTTTCTGGTTCCCGCAATTTTCCCATAATAAGCATAGATAATTCATCATAAATTTTTCCTATTGCCCGTATTGATCTATGTTTATCGATTGGAATAGGTTTAATTTCTGATGATTTATTTATTTTATCCATGAGTTCAGTAAGAACTTGAAATTTAGGCGAAAAGTAGTCTGATTCATTTTCATCAAACCCAAAAGTATGACTCTCATCTGCAAATAGCTTATAATAAGTTTCGGCTGACAACATAATCGCTTGCGCTTGTTGCGAAGGAGTTCCTAAATCTAAGATGATTGTTACACAAACATCCAAAGCGGGTTGATTCAACTCATAAGGCTTCATTAGTTTTACCATTCGTTGAACTAATTCTTTTTTAAAATTAGTCTGCTCGTCACCTTGCATGCCATCACAAAGCAGTGAAATTTTACTTTTAACAAGATGGATAATTTTCTGTATGTTTTCCTCCGCTGATTCAGCTAAAAGTTTGTTTACATTAGCCTGAAAAACAGCAATTTTTATATTTAGATTGTCAGGACAATACTGCAGCATTCTTAAAAAAATTGGCAAATTCCTATCAAAATTATTTTGATTTCCTGAAAAAACAGACTGCACTGTTCCTTGAATAAATTGCGCTACTTGATCCTTAGGTAACATTTTTATAATAGCTTCATCAGAGGCATTAAACTGACCGTCTCGGTTAAAAATATGCCCTATTCTTTTTTCTAGATGCAGCAGTAGAAAATCTTCTCCTTCCTTTTGAGTAATTACACCTTGTATTATGCATTGATGAGCAAGTGAAATTAAAATATCGGCGGGGGAAGTCTGTCCTTGAAAAGTAAGTAAATTATCTTCGCCACTTTTATCTTCAATATACTTTTTAGCACTATCAAAAACTTTTTTTAATTCCGTTTTTGGTGGTTTTTCATGAATCGCTAAATAACGTATCATTTTCGATAAATCTGAAAAAGAAACATTATCAATTGGTTGTGTTCCATTTGAAAAAATTACTAATAATGTTGATGCGGCTGGTTCAACAAGCGCGGTGTCAACCATTGACATTTCTGGATCACAACACAGCGATATTTTTACATGTACATCAGTGCCAATTTCTAATAAAATTTTTCCGGATAAATTTTTAACGAAGTCTCGAGCTGACTCTGCATTGTTGGCATTGTTGACCGTAATTGCTTCTGCAGATTTAGCAAGTTTGTAGTAAGGATTATCTTCTTTATCAACGCCAGTAAAGCACTCATCAGCACTTTTACTGGAGTTCATCCACTCCCTATACGCTGGTTGCAATGCCGTATTTTCAAACCCATTCATTATTTCGATAGTCGGCGTGGTAATCAATGCGGTTATAAATTGAATGTGCTCACTCATTTCCACGCCGCCATCAAGTATACTCAATCGCGTCGTGCAAATTTCAGTTAGAAGACTAAGATTTGTTCTGTGACTATATAAAATATCTTCTGCTTTTGAAGGCGTTAGCTCATCATACCGACCATTACGTTGAAAATAATTTTCTAATTCTTCAGTAATTTCATGATGATAAGTACCCATCACTCTCTTTATAAATTGTTTTGCAGTATCAGGGGATAATGATTCCATTTGTCCGAGTAATTCCCTAGATTCTTGCTCTAGTTTTTTTGCTTGAGTGGGATCTGCATTTGCGTTAGTTAAATTAACTAATAAATGATCCCTTAATTTTCTAGCAACATCTGTTCGAAACTCCTCAAATTTAGCCTGTTGACTTTCAAACATCTCCTTGTAATAGTTAATTAACCTTTTATCAGAAGTGGTTTGTAGTACCTCATTGCATGTTTTAATTGCATTTTCAAAAAGGCTCTTAAGGCGTACGGTATCATTTAAAAATGTTTTCCAGTATGGATCTGTGCACAGTTGTGCATCAGTAACTTCATTTTCTTTGAGTTTGTTTTTTAATTCAACCGTATTGAGCAATGCGACATTTATCTCCGCAATTTGTGTTGTTATTTTACTGGAAAAATCATGTTGTCTTGCTATTTTATTAGCTATTCCTGGGTCATATCCCTTTTCTATATTTTTAATTTCTTCTAAGGTTTTTGATGATGCGCCTTTTCCAAATCTCTTTGCTTCAGTTTCTAATGCAAGTAAAATATCCTGATAACTTTTATCGTTGGAAAAAATCTCATTCACAGAGGTATTAAAGATGCTGGCATGACTTAAGTATACCCGTTTTACAAAATCAATTTTTTTATTTTCTTCAGCATCTGCACTCGTGATGATAGTTTTTTCCATGTCGACTAATGTTTTGAAGGTGGCGCCACTTCGATGCCCAAATTCTTTAACTCTATTTTTTAATTTCTTAACAACTTCTTCATAGTCATTATTGGTACCTTTTATAATATTTTTCCAAGCTTTTTCACTTCCGCCATTTAGCACGTATTTTGATTTTAGCATTGCTAATTTTTCTGGACCTGTTTTCGTTTCTATTTTCGGATCTTTTAAAATAAATACTTTTGCTCTACTGTCATATTGCATTGGAATCGGTAGTGCCTTCATGGAATCATTGAGTTTTTTTATAACATGATCAGGCAGTGTCGAGCGCGTAAGCGCACTGATTGCAACCGCCAGAGGTGTTTCATTCTTGCTTCTCGCGCCCTCTACTACATGCTCCATAGATTCTGAAAATGCAGCTGAAAACCGCTCTTCTGGGCGAGATTGCGCCGTTGCAGCTATTGTTGTCGATTTCAAATAAGGAATAAGGCGATACTCTTTTCCAGTCTGATCATCTTTAACGGGTCGCACGTCGGCAATATTCTGCAGCATAACGCGGACAGCCGAACCTCGCAGGTACCCTAAGTTTCGTTCAACTGGATCTGATGAAAAATGGGTGGCCAGACGTATTGCTAATTCAGTAGCCAATTTATCTTTTGTTTGTATCAGCTCTTCTTCCTGCTCGGCAATTAAGTCACTTAGTTTTTTTTCATTTACGATTACACTATTTTGATCTGGATTTTTCTTGAGATGATTTTGAAATTCTAGACAGAATTTAGCGCTCGCTTCGATTTCCGTAATCGTATATGTCAGATCTGCTACAGACATCGTTGTAAATTCAGATATGCTTGAATTCGCTCTTATTCTTTCGATACCTTCATTCCATAATCTGTTATATTCGTTTACGGCTATTTGAATTTGTTCATAAAAATTAGATTCGCCCACTGTAAGAGTACCTTTAGCATCATTAACTGCATTATCCCACACCCCATTTTTTCTTCTTGCTTTAATATTATCAAGAGCGGTAACAAATATGTTACTTGTTAATTCTGGTTGTGTGGGATTCTTCAGTGCTGAATACCATTGCAGACGCAATTCCAAAATTGCCGCAGCATCAATCAGCCTGCTTTTATCATCTTCACTTGGATTTTCTTTAATAGCCAATTTGGCATATTTATCAGCAGCTTCATTTACAATTTGTTGGTAATATCTCGTCATTTTAACAGCTAAAAGTTCTTCACTATTTACCTCTGTATTAGTTAACGATTCCATTTCTTCTAATAGATTTTCTTCACTTTGTAAGCGCATTGTTTCCCGCATCATGCTAATGTCAGATCCTGATTTTTTTACCTCTCCTTCTCGCTGAGCAAATCGAAAGTTCAGTGCTGTTGTTCTAAATGTGTTGATACTTTCTATTTGCGTTTTGAGATTATCGAGATTTTTTTGGAGCGCAGCGATAGTTAGATTTTGTAATGCAGAAATCGGCCTGACTAAATCAAACTCTTTAATTTTTCTTCTTCTTATATCTCGGCTCATGATCATCAGCTCCGTCATTCAATTCATCAGAATAACTACGATCATTAGTGAGAGCGAGAAATCTCAATATGAAATTATTCTCGACTCCAAAAAATAATCAATTCACCTAATGTTATTATAGGATATAAAGATCATTTTCTTTTTTTGTCGATATAAATGATTTAAAAACATAGTGTTACGGTGATAAAACTGGGGGACTTTTCAGTACGATGTGAAATTCTAAAAAAACCTCGATCCACGGAAGCGCGCATGAAGCAAGCGCACGCACTCCATGCGACGTTGTTTTTTCCTTGAGCTACGAATTTTAAACCGCATGCTCCCGCGTATTATGAAACTCAATATCCGGCCAACGCTCCATCGTTAATTCTAAATTCACCCGTGATGGTGCTAAGTACGTTAATAATCCTGCATTATCGAGCGCAAGGTAACGTCCGCATTCTTGTTTAAAGGATTCTAGTTTGTTTTTATCTTTGCAGATTACCCAGCGCGCCGTAACGGTGTCGGTATTTTCATATTTACATTGCACGTTGTATTCGTCTTGTAATCGATAAACAACCACATCAAATTGCAACACACCGACAGCACCTAGAATAATTTCATTATTATTGATTGGACGAAATACTTGGGTTGCGCCTTCTTCGGATAATTGAATTAAGCCTTTTAATAAGGCTTTTTGTTTTAATGGATCCAGTAATCGAACCATGCGAAATAATTCTGGCGCGAAATTAGGAATGCCTAAAAATTGCAAATTTTCGCCTTGTGTGAATGTATCACCAATTTGAATCGTGCCGTGATTGTGTAATCCAATAATGTCGCCTGCAAGCGCAATTTCTGCATGTTCACGACTACCTGCCATAAAAGTGAGTGCTTGATTAATTTGAACCGTTTTATTTAAACGTGTCTGAAATAATTTAATACCAGGTTTGTATTCACCGGACACGATACGTAAAAAAGCAATGCGATCTCGATGTTGTGGATCCATGTTAGCTTGAATTTTAAATACAAAACCTGTGAATTTTTCTTCATTCGCATTGACGGCGCGCTGATTGGTTTCGCGGCCTTGCGGAGCAGGGGCGTATTGTACGAAATCATTTAATAATTCTCGCACACCAAATGCATTAAATGCAGAACCAAAAAACACAGGGGTGATTTCACCCTTTAAATAGCGATCTAAATCGAATGTATCGCTAGCGCCTTTGACCAATTCAATTTCTTCACGAAAGGCTTTTGCATCTTGTTCGCCAACCAATACATCAAAATCAGGATGATCAATACCATCGATAATTTGAATGTGTTCTATGTCGCCTTTTTTCGAGTGATCGTAAACAATGATTTTATTGTCACGTAAATGGTAAATCCCTTTGAATAATTTACCGCAACCAATGGGCCAGGTAACTGGCGCACAACGAATCGATAAAATACGTTCGATTTCATCGAGTAATTCCATCGGATCACGTGCTTCACGATCGAGCTTATTGATAAATGTCATGATCGGCGTGTGACGCATGCGACACACATCCATTAATTTAATCGTACGTGGTTCAACGCCTTTAGCGGCATCAATCAACATTAATGCAGAATCCACTGCCGTGAGTGTGCGATAAGTGTCTTCCGTAAAATCAGCGTGACCGGGTGTGTCTAATAAATTAATCACGTGATCTTGATAAATAAATTGCATCACCGATGTTGTAACAGAAATGCCACGTTGCTTTTCCATCTCCATCCAATCGGATGTGGCATGACGTGCGGATTTTTTTCCTTTAATGGTTCCTGCCATTTGAATGGCGCCACCAAACAATAATACCTGTTCGGTCATTGTGGTTTTTCCGGCGTCTGGGTGAGAGACGATTGCAAATGTGCGGCGTTTTTCAAACATATTAAAAATCCGATCCGATTAAATTTTTCTTCATAGCATCACGAATGGCATACCATTGTTTATTCGCTTGCGCCTGTAATTGTTTTGCATTTTTTCCCGTTAAAAACGCGGCTTTATGCGCTGCTAACCTTGTGTAGTGAATGCTGATTACATTAACGGATGCATCTTTTGCATATGCATTCGCAACATCTTTTACGTTTTGCATCGTGTCATCAACAAAAATAATAGTATGAATACGCTGGGTATTGCCTGTTTTTGCTAAAAACTGCTGCAGCATAATTCCTTTATTTTGTCCTGCTAAATACAACGTGCCGTGGACATACGAGATGGGACGCGTCGATTTTTTATTCCAAGCTGTTGGCATATAAAACCCAGGATAGCTAATGTGATTTCCATCTGTTTTTATCGCATTTTTTTCAATGAGTTTAAAAATATGATCTTGGCTAAATTGCACTTCGGTTGCGCCCATCATGTCATAACCACGCGCTGATGCGATAATCGCATGCATACCCAGTTTATCGACTGTTCGTAATGTATCAGGAATGGCAGGGTCATCAATGACCATTCGGCTCATGGTAAAAAGAAGCCTATTAATATCCAATAATTGTTGAAAAGAGTGATAAATACGTTCATTGCTATATTTGGGCAATTTGGATTGCCATTCAAACCAAGCAGGACCACCCAAATATTGACAATGATCTGGGGTCGGGCAGGGCATCATCGTTAGTGTGTCATCATCATCCAATACCAATAACACTTGCTTTGGGTCTTTTTGCTGCAACAATAGTTTATTAACCTCTTTAAAACTGCTGAGTGAGATAATCGTGGAATGGGCAAAAGCAGCTGTTGTGGAACAACAAAAAAGAAGCGTTAAAGCGAATTTCGTGAGTCTGTTCATGTTGGCAACCCTGAGTGTTCGTTTTGGCTGGTTATCATGCTAGTGCGTTGTCGGTCTAATTTTGTCTATCCGCATTTAATGAAGGTGGGAGGAAGGT
>ORMF011309996.1_pt1 | contig 19892 bp, 17 predicted proteins | sample 1779871 | NCBI WGS metagenome assembly ORMF01 (sample SAMEA104232316, study PRJEB22302) | groundwater metagenome | biome: forest; feature: aquifer; material: groundwater | place: USA | collected 2011-08-07 | depth 5.4 m | reverse complement strand
GACACGTGCACCCGCGCCTGCGGGTTCTGCGCGGTCAAGACCGGTCGACCGACCTGGTTCGACGACGATGAGCCGCGCCGGGTCGCCGAGGCGGTCGCCCAGCTCGGTCTCGAGCATGTGGTCGTCACCAGCGTCGCTCGGGACGACCTGCCCGATGGTGGATCGCGGATCTTCGCCGAGACCATCGAACGACTCCACGACGCCTGTCCCGGGATGGGTGTCGAGGTCCTGATCCCCGACTTCGACGGCTCCGACGATCGACTTCGGACGGTCATGGACGCCCGCCCGGACATCCTCAACCACAACCTCGAGACGGTCCGCCGACTCCAGAAGCCGGTCCGCAAGCGGGCCCGCTGGGAGCGCAGCCTGTTCGTCCTCAGCCGGGCCAAGGAGATGGCCGCCGAGATCGGCTACCCGGTTCACACCAAGTCGAGCCTGATGGTCGGCCTTGGCGAGACCCGGGTCGAGTTGAGCGAGGCATTCGCGGCCCTCCGGACCGCCGACGTCGACATCCTGACGATCGGCCAGTACCTCCGGCCCAGCCTCGCCCACCTGCCGCTCGAGCGCTACTACCACCCGGACGAGTTCGCCGAGATGAAGATCGAGGCGCTCGGCCTCGGCTTCAAGCATGTCGAGTCGGGGCCGCTCGTCCGCTCGAGCTACCACGCCCGCGACCAGGTCCCCGGCGCCGAGCTCAAGCGACTCCGCCGCCAGGCCACCCTCGACGCCGATGGACGGGTCATCCCGGCGGCGAGCTAGCGGACTTTGTTCATGCACGGGGCGCACCCTTCGACGGCCGGAAACACGTCGTCGTGACCGCTTGTCCACGCTGCCCGATCGGAGCGGGTTCCGCTTGACCTGGCGGGAGCCGAGCAAAGGGTCCGTCCGCTGTGAGGAATCAGACTGCCGACATCCCTCCGTCAACAACGAGGATGGCTCCGGTCGTATAGGACGCTTCATCCGACGCCAACCAGAGAATGGCCGAAGCGATTTCGTCTGAGGTTCCCATGCGCTTCAAGGGCACGGGTTGCGTCCACAAGTCGCGGAGAGCTTCATCCGTCGCCAGCGGCGCATTCATAGGCGTGTCGATGAGACCGGGAACGACCATGTTTACGCGTACATTGGAACTCGCGTAGTCGTTCGCCATGACGCGCATCATGGCGAACACTCCTGCTTTGCTTGCACTGTAGGCGGGCTCGCCCAAGGCGACCCCGAAGAATCCACAATTCGACCCGATGCACACGATCGCGCCTCCGCCTGACTCCAAGAGATGGCGAGCTCCATGCTTGCAAGTCAGGAACTGGCCCGTGAGATTGGTTCGGATCAGCCGATCCCAGACCTCCAGGGGCAGCCGGTCGACGGGTCGGTCATCGTCAAGCAACTCAATACCGGCGTTCGAAACGACCACATCCAGACCGCCCCACTCTTCGCCTGCACGATCGACCGCCGCCCGAATGTCCGCTTCCACACTGCAGTCGGCCGCCAACACGAGGCACTCGCCTCCCGACGCTCGGATCTGCCCAGCGACATCATCAAGACCGGCTTGGTTCCGAGCGACGAGACCAACCCTTGCGCCTTCTGCCGCCAGGCGAAGGGCGGTTGATCGGCCGATGCCCTTGCTCGCCCCGGTAACCAGTGCTCGCGTGCCAGCGAAACGTCCTGCGATCACTTCCACGGACCACCCCCCGATGCCGACGGTACAACCACGGCCTGGAACCTCACATGGCTCCGCTGCCGGTCTGATTGGCCGACCGGTCAACCATAGTCTAGACTCCTCCAATGGAGACCGCTAGACATGTCGTAGGACTGCTTCGCGCGGGGCCATCTATTTCCTCAGGCGCGCCTGCCTGAGGGTACCCCGTCGCCGCGCGGGTCGGGCTTGTCACTTGGCGGCTCGAACCACTCGACCACCCGCGGAGGCCTTTCGGGCACGACTCCCGATCCCAGTTGATCACAGGAGGATCGGCTTCCCCGTTAGCGGGTGGGACGACTACCACGCGACTGGGTAGTTCATGCTCGCGTCCTCAAGGACCAGCACCCAGTCGTTGCCCTCGCCCATGGTTGGCGCGACGAACTCGCGCAGATCGAGGGTGTTTGGGTACTCGGCAATCTGTGTGAAGGTGCCTGCTCGAGGGTTGTACCACTGCGCCCTGACGGTACTGCCGGCGGTCTTGTTCATGTGCATGACCACGGTCTGCCCGAAGGGAAGGTAGGCCAGCACGAAGCTGCTGTCCTCGGCCCGCGCCGCCTGGATGTGGTCCTCCCCCTCGCCCTGCCCCGCAAAGATCACGGACTGATCGGGAACCATCAGGTACCACGGCCGCAGCTCCAGGAGCTTGCGCAGGTGGCTCATGGCAAAGGCACCGGCCGAATCCATGGCGGCGATCCAGCCGATCGTGGGAAGCCAGTTCCCCTCCGAGTAGTCCCGCCAAGAATCCACTTTCGTCTCATCGTGGAACTGCCAGACGGAGTTGTGGCCATACCCGTGGCCGGCAGCTCCCGCGAGCACCGCCCAGTAGGCTGCCTCGCGCACCTGGCGGGCGTCGATCCGGCCGCTTGGGTTGCTGATGAGGCGGGGCGGCCAGTCGACGATGTCTTCGTACCGGCACTCCATGTCCAGTGTGGGCTTGACGGGCATCAGGCCGTAGTCACCGGCGATGTATGTGTAGTTCGGATCCGCGGACCGATGAATGGATTGCACGGTGTTGAAGTCGAGCCACCCATGCTGGTGGAAGTGGGATGAGGAGGATCGGCCGCCGGAGCTGTGGTAGGACACCAGGTGGATCCCGTTGCTGCCGGCCTTCAATCCCCTTCCCATGGCGTCCCAGATGGCTACTGTCTCGTCCATTGGTGCGTGGTCGCCACCCAGATACCAGATGACGCAGTTCTGCCTGTAGCGGGCCCCCAGGATCTCGCCATACGCGAACGCGTTCTCTGTCGTGAAGATCTGTTCATGTCGCTCGTCCTGCATGTCGCTGTCCCTGGGGGCAACGTGCTCACCCCAGCATGTCGCCAGGCCCATGACCAGCCCGAGTTCGTTGGCCCGATTCACTAGGTAATCGACGTTTCGAAAGAAGCCCTCGTCGAGTTTGGTGGGGTCCCGATCCACCAGCGGGAAATGCCCCTCCGCGTTGGGGACCTCCAGGCCTCGGAGCACGTAAGTCTGGATGGCCGTGAACCCCTTGGCGAGGCGGTTCTTGAAGTACCGATCGGCTTCGATGTGGGTCAGCCGCTTGAACATAGACCAGCCCGTGTCCGCCAGGTAGAGGAACGGCTCTCCGTCCTGGTTGACGAGGTACCTGCCGTTCGAACTTACGCTCAGCCGGGTCCCGTCCATGGACGAAGCGGCTCGGTGCTGCGGGATGGTCACGTGTACTACCCTCTCGGACTCTGTCATGCCTTGACCAGACCCAGATACGGGCATAGTCTACTGACTGACCGGTCAACCTTTGGCCCTTGAGGATCGGGTACCCGGTCGTTGCTCGGAGGACACGATGACGCTAGGCCCGGAACGCCAGGTCGCGGACCTTGCGGACTCCTACATGGCTGGACACATGTCGCGGCGGACGTTCGTCAAGGGGATGCTCGCGCTGGGGCTCACGACGAGCGCTGCCGGGGCACTCCTTGCGGCCTGCACGACCGCTCCGGCTGTCTCTCCCACGACCGCTGCTTCGGCGGCTGCCACGGCAGCGGCGAGCGCTGCCTCGTCGAACGCCCCATCCGCTTCTGCCGCGTCCGTCAACACCAGCCTGACAGGCAAGGTCCGCTTCTTCCTCGGACCCCAGAATGACAAGGAAGAGGAAACCCAGCAGGTCATCATCGAGGCGTTCCACAAGGTCTACCCCAACATTGAAGTCACTACCAAGCTGTACGACTGGGACACGGCGTCTGCGCTCATCCAGTCGGCGGCAGAGGATGGCTCGTTCGACGTGTTCCTCACGGACCAGGGAATCTACTCGAAGCTGAACAAGAGGGAGGACTTGTTCGCCGATATCAGCAAGTACGTCGACGATCCCGGATGGGCTGCGGAGAAGGCGCACTTCCTCGAGTGGGACCGCGTGCTTGGCCTGGGCACGCGAGTGTGCGGCTTGCCGGCCGACATCAACTTCGAGAGCGCGATGTGGGTGAACCTGGACCTGGCCACGAAGGCGGGCTACGACGCCGAAAGCATCGTCAAGTCGAGAGACGCCTTCCGCGATGCCTGCATCAAGATGACAAACGCGCCGGCCGTCTACGGTCTGGCCTACAACACGCAGCCGTTCACGGAGACGTACACGAACCTGATTCGTAACGAGAAGTTGGATATCCTGACGCCCGACCTCAAGAGCGTCGCCTTCGAGACACCCGAGGTCGTAACTGCAGCCAACTGGTGGGTCGACCTCCTCCTGAAGGACAAGTGCGTCGTGCCGGTCGGCACGTACGACTACAGCACCGTCATTGACGCCTTCGCCGCGCAGAAGGTCGCGATCTTCGCCTCCGATACGACGGTCGCGGCGACCTTGAAAGATCGGCAGTTGCCGTTCGAGTGGGCGTACCTGGCGTGGCCGCCAGGTCAGGATCGGCGCGCCTACAACGACCTCGGGCTCATAACCATGGGCGCGAAGACCCCGAATCCGGACGTAACATGGGCGATGATGTCGTTCTGGTCGTCCGGGCCCTCGAACGCCTACTGGATGGATCGGTCGAGTCTGTACCCGGTCCGTGACGACGCCGTGGCGAACGGGTGGGGCGCGACGGTCCCGAAGCAAGTAGTCGATGTCCTCGATCCGATGCTGAAGATCGGGACAGGCCCGCAGCTCTTCCCCAAGTGGAACGACTGCGAGCAGGTGCTCCAGCGCGAGTTCGGGCGGGCGATGGCAGGCGAGATCACCGCGGGGGAGTCCGTTGCGAGCGCTGCCAGCGAGGTGAACAAGATCGCATTCGGCCCTTAGCAGGGAGGGCCGACGGAATGCGGCCGCCGCCCCTCGGCGTTGGCCGCATTCTCCGCGCCGTGCCATCGGCAGCAGAGCGTTGGGATCTGTCCAGCACGTCGTTTCACGGTAACTGACGGGTCTCTTCGTGTACCTGGACGACGAGGGGGGACTCGGGGTGAGGTGGCCGGTTGCTGAATTCGGGATGGTCAAGTTGAGTCAGTACGTGCGGGCGCGCGACACGCGCCAGCTCACCAGCCAACAACACGCGAGCCTTCGCCACCGTTACGTGTTGCGCCGGAACCTCACCGGGTGGGCGTTCATCCTGCCGGCGGTGATCCCATTCACGCTCTTCCTGCTGATCCCGGCCATGATGGTGTTCTGGTGGAGCACGCAGGAGGGCAGCATCACCGGAGCCACGCGGTTCGTCGGACTCGACAACTGGGCGTACGTCGTGAGCAGGTCCGAGGTGATGACGTCCGTGCTGAACACCGTGAAGTTCGCGCTGATGTCCGTTCCGCTCATCGTCGCGGCGGGCCTCGGGGTCGCGCTCCTGCTGCAACGGGTTGGCCGCGCGGGTGCGGTCTTCCGCTTCGCTGTCTACTTCCCGGTTCTCGTGCCCGGAGTCGTGGCTGGCCTCATGTGGATCTTCATGACCCATCCGGATTTCGGGCTCCTGAGCCTGGCCTCGCGCTTTGTCGGCCTGACGCCGCCGGTGTGGTTGGGGCCTGGCACCGCGCTGGTTCTCCTGGCCTTCGTAGACGTGTGGCGAAGCGTGGGATACTGGGCGGTCTTCCTTCTCGCGGGGCTCATGGGTTTGCCACGCGAACTCTATGAAGCCGCCGATTTGGACGGTGCGAACGCCGTCCGGCGATTCCGCTACATCACTCTCCCTCAACTCAGGCCGATCCTACTGTTCGTCGTCGTCGTGTCCACCATCTGGGCCCTGCAGATCTTCGACACGGTCTGGTTGATGACGAGAGGAGGGCCTGGCACGTCGACCGTCACGATGGTCTTCTACGTCTACATGGAAGCGTTACAACGCGGCGAGGTGGGGCCCGCGGCTGCGATCTCGGTGATGCTACTCGCTGGGATCCTTGTGCTCACAGCGATCCAGATGCGTCTCCTGCGTGGGCCGAAGGTTTCCTGAAGTGAGCACGATGTCGCGAGGCCGGCCCGCGGGACGGGCTCCAGGTGGTGCTGGATCCCTCCGCCAGCGCATGTTCCACTCGATGGGCCCTGGTCGGTGGAGCCCTGCGGAGAGGGCCACAGCCTACGTTCTCCTGATCGCCCTATCGCTGGTACTCATCGTGCCGTTCTATTTCGTTGTGGCGACCTCGCTTCGGAATTCCACGGCGCTGTTCGAGTACCCGCCAAAGTTGATCCCGGACCCGCTGTACTTCGGCAACTTCGAGCGGTTGTTGTTCCACAGCGAGTTCCCACACTGGATGCTGAACACACTGTTCGTTGCAACTACCGTGGCCGCCCTCAAGGTGTTCATCGACTCGCTGGCGGGTTATGCCTTTGCCAAGATCGACTTCCGGGGACGAAACGGCCTATTCATTCTCATGATAGCCATGCTCATGGTGCCGTTCGGTGCAATCCTCATCCCTCTGTACAAGATCGCGCGCGACCTGGGCATCACCAACACCTACCTTGCTCTGATCCTGCCGCCGCTCGCGAACCCGCTCGGCATCTTCCTCATGCGGCAGTTCATCGTGGGTCTGCCGAAGGACCTCGAAAACGCGGCTCGGCTCGATGGGGTTTCCGAGTTCGGCATCTACTGGCGGATCATCCTGCCGCTCGTGAAGCCGGGGCTCGTGGTCCTCGCGGTGATCGTCTTCACGGAGCAGTACGTGAGCTTCCTGTGGCCGCTGGTCTCCGTGAGCGACAAGAGCCTCACGGTCATGACGGTGGGCGTCGCCGGCATGCGATCGTTCGGCGGAACCAACTACGGCCTCTGGTCTGCGGCCGCGGTCATGGCGCTGGTTCCGATCACCCTCCTCTTCTTCCCCCTGCAGCGGCAGTTCCTGGCGCGCTCGATCTCGGGAGCCCTGAAGCAATGACCACCACGCCCGCCCCCGCCCGAGCGGCCCTCGCCGCCGTGATCCCCTATGCCATCGAGCTGGTGGGAGTGACCAAGCGTTACAGCACAGTGACGGCCCTCTCGGACATTTCGCTCGAGATCGAGCCCGCCGAGTTCGTCGTCCTGCTGGGACCATCGGGCTGCGGCAAGAGCACCCTGTTGAAGATCATCGCGGGATTGGAGGATTCCACCGGGGGTGAGGTATACATCAACGGCAAGCTGGCCAACTACCTCCGCCCCAAAGAGCGCGACGTTGCCATGGTCTTCCAGAACTACGCTCTCTACCCACACATGACCGTGGAGACCAACCTGGGCTTCCCCTTGAAGATGCGAGGTGGGAAGAAGGACGTGGTCGCCCGAGAGGTCGCCTCGGTGGCCGCCCTCCTCGAACTCACCGACCAGCTCAAGAGGTACCCCGAGCAGCTCAGTGGCGGGCAGCGCCAGCGGGTGGCCCTGGGGCGGGCCATCATCCGCGACCCCGTGGCCTTCCTGATGGACGAGCCCCTAAGCAACCTCGATGCCCTCCTGCGGGTGCAGATGAGAAGTGAGCTCTTGAAGCTCCACCGAAGAGTGGGCAAGACCACCATCTATGTCACCCACGACCAGGTGGAGGCCATGACCATGGCCGACCGCATCGTGGTGCTGAAAGGCGGGGTCATCCAGCAGGTGGGCTCCACCCACGAGGTCTACTCACGGCCGGCCAACACCTTCGTGGCCACCTTCGTGGGCTCCCCCCAGATGAACCTCTTCGCCGGGCGCGTGGAGGGGACCGTCGGGGAGCGCCGCTTTAGCGGTGCCGTCAGCCTGCCCCTCGACTCCAACTGGCCCTCCCTGCCATCCGACACCTCCGTCACCCTAGGCGTCCGGCCCGAGGACATCGAGCTCCTGCCGCCGGACACCACCGATGCCGCCACCGGCACCGTGGAGCTGGTCGAGGACGTGGGTGCCGAGGACTATGTCTCGGTGGCCATCAACGGGCAGACCTGCATAGTGCGGACGAGCTCCCACCAGGCCGCAGAAGAAGGCGAGACGGTGGGCCTGCGTTTCCCCCCTGACTCCCTCCACCTCTTTGACGCGGATCGGATGCGGATCGAGCGGTCATGAGGGCAGAAGGGTTCGGTCAATGCAGACGGCCGAGAGCGCTGGTTGAGGCCTTCGCTATCGTGCGCCCCGGTACCGAGGTCTCGAACAATGAGGATGAACCTGTCCGAGCCGACCCCTTCCTACCCGCTGAAGATCGGATCGACCCACCGTTACCTGGTCGACCAGCGCGAGGAGCCGTTCCTCCTGGTCGGTGACGCCGCCTGGTCGATCTTCGTGAGCGTGACGAAGGAGGAGGCGGTCCGCTACCTCGATGATCGGCAGCACCGTGGCTTCAACACCCTGCTGGTCAATCTCCTTGAGTACCACTTCTCGCCGGACTCGCCACGCAACCACTACGGGGACGAACTGTTCACCACACCGGGGGACTTTCGCACCCCGAACCCCGCCTACTTCGACCATGCCCGGTGGGTCATGGAGCGCGCCGCCGAGCGGGGGTTCCTCGTCCTATTGACCCCCTGTTACCTGGGGTACGCTCATCAGGGCTGGCCGGGAACGAACTTCATCAAACGAGGGCTGGGTCCGGCGAGGTGCTGAAGAACAGCCACGACGGCTGCCGTGCCTACGGCCGCTTCGTCGGCGAGCGGTTCGGCGACCTCGACAACATCCTCTGGTCGATGGGTGGAGACCGGGACCCGGGCGACCTGCGGCTCGAGGTGGATCAGATGGCGGAGGGAATACGGGAGGACGATCCCCGTCACCCGATGACCGCCCATTGCGCTCCGGAGTCGGTGCCGGCCGATTTGTACTGCGCGTCATCCTGGCTCGATGTCAACAACACCTATTCCTACGGAATCGTCCATGGGAAGCTCTACGCCGCCTACCGCAGGGTGCCCACGATGCCGTTCTTCCTCATGGAGTCATCGTACGAGAACGAGCAGACGGCGAGCGAGGTGCAGTTGCGCCGGCAGGCCTACTGGTCGGTCCTCCGGGCGAGCGGGCCGAACTCGTCGGCAAGCAGGCAGACGTCGTCCGCACACTCCTCGATGGCCACCACTCGCGTCTGGCCCACACCGACACGCCGGAGGCACGCAAGAAACGACGCCAAAGATCAGAGACCGGGACATTAAGGTGTTTTGGTCGGGGCGAGAGGACTAGACCCGGCCGTTCCCACGCCGCGGATCGTACTGCCCAAATGGATTGCCGTGGCCCTCAGGCAGGCAGCGTAATCGTCGGGTCCCAAAATGGGGATCCTCGCGTCGTCCGACGAGAGCGCGGCTGACCGCGGCTTCCGGCCAACATGGCGCTTAGATCACGCTGCGAGGGTACAGGTCGGCGGGATTCATGGGCGTGCGCTGAATGACACCAGGATTCCCGCGACAGGTCAGTAATGGGCCCAAATGCGACGCAGAGGCGTCCCAAGAGCCTGTGCCAGCTCGTCCACCTGGGGCTTGGTGAGGTCGGAGACCCCAGGGTTGAGAGCCTCAACCACGAAGCGAGCGAATCCGGCCGGCCAGTCGTAGTCGAGCTCGTTGAGCGACGTGGCCCGCCCGCAGCACGGCGTCGAAACAGCGAGGTCCTCGAAACCGCCCTGCGACGCGCGGGTCATCGCGTCACCCCACCAATCCTCGGCCAACACCGCTCGACAGGTCGGACAGTAGACATGCTCGAAGTTGGCCCCTTGGTCGACGAATTCGACGTGATCCCGCACGCTTGACCTGACCTCGTCGGCATCCGGAAGCCACTTGACCAACAGCTCGACCGCGGCCTCAGTCGCCAAACCAGAAGGCACCCAGCCGGGGTCCGTCGCGATGAATCGCAACCAATTGTCGGACATTCTCCCTCGCTCCAATCCTTGTCCGACAGTGTGCCATCAAGGTAGACGATCGACCGCCGGGTGCTGTGGGACGGCAACTCCACGGTGGAAGGCTCCCCGGCGACGACCTGGCAGGCACCGCCCACAGGTTCGAGGTGGTCCGGACGTGCGACATCGCGAAACTCCGACGTTGAGCAAGGTTCGCCGGGAGACTGCAGGCCAAAATGAAGCGCCCGTCGCATACGATGGGCGCTTCATTAGCTTTTTAGGGCGGCGGGGCCGCCGAGAAACTACTTCACTTTTGCCGCCCGGGCAGTAAGCTCCCGCTTCGCCACCGTTGAGTGAAGCGTAGCCCAGTGGTTGCGACTCTTCCCGAGCGCAGTCAGCTTGCGCCCGTACTCCTCGCTCGTCGCCTGCGTCGCCCGCATCAGCTCCGAAGCGGATTCATCCCAGATCTTGAGGACCTGGTCGAAGCCGCCACGCCAGGCGACCCCGGTCGGCGTGTCCGTGACCATCCAGCGGAAAGCGCCGAGCATCGGGAAGAGCGCAGCCCTGTTAAGGCGATATTCGCCAGTCTTGCCGATGAAGACGAAGCTCCACGTGCCGCGGAGCTTGTGCTCCATGAAGGTCAGCTTGCCTGCTTTCCCGCCCACGGCATTGTGCTTTTCGCGCGCCGTAAGCGAGATCACGTCGTGGAGCCTCAAGATGTCCTTGAGGATCGGTGCGAGCTTGATGTATTTGGCCGGATCGGCGAGGTACCGATCGAGGACGTCGCTCTTGTTGTTGTAGGTCTTGGTGGGGTGCTCTTCACCATCGTTTGTGTAGTCGAAGATATTGAACATCTCGAGCAACACGATGATGTCGCGCACGTCGTACGCGGTGTCCGCCTCGTTCTCCCGATACGCGATCTTGCGGGCGTACGGTTCGGAGGCGAGCAGATCCTTGATCCAGTCGAACTGGTCCTTAAGGTTGGCGAGGCTCCAGTCTTGGACCTGGACCGCGGTGTTCAGGCCTCCGGCGATCTCGACCCAGAGGTCCTCCGGAACGCCGGTCAAGACCTCGATCTTGACGTACTGGTCGATCGTCGACCCGTTGTCGGCCTCGCGCGACTCGGCGATCCGGTCCTGGCCTTCGAGGATGATCTCGTAGGTGTGGGCGCCGTCGACGATGCCTTGGTCGGGGCCGAACTGGAGCTCAAACGTGGACTCGCCGAGGTCCCGAACGTCATCCGCGAGAAGCGTCATCCCCTTGTTCTTCAGGTGGAATGTGTTCGGCGTGCCCTCCTCGTTGAGGAGCGACTTTCGGACGTCCCGGTAGATCCCACGATCGGTCTTCTGGGCACGGGGATTCGGGGCCTTGGGCAGTCCCTGCGGGACATCGTCGGCCTTGACCGTGAAGAGGTGGCGCACCGCCCCAGGGATGGTGGGGTCGGCCATCCGGCGCGCGACTCGCACCGGGAACTTGAACGTGGCATTCGGCATGCCAGATCTCCTTTCGCATGCTGGACTCTTCCAGCTGCCTATCGCGCGGTAGTGGCATCTGCCACTCCGGCCGAGGCATTGTACCACGCGCCCGACGACGTTCGGACCGAATTCGGGGGGGACGGCCGGCGCTGGGCTCGCCGTGCGCGTTTCAGACCGGGGCCGCGAAGCTTCAGCTCGGTCCGCGATTGCTCGGTGATCTGGTAATCGGTCCAACTCTCAAGCAATCGACGTTGACCATGTCTTCCTCAAGCCCGACGAACAAGGACCTCGTCGATGCCGACCTTCGCGGGTCGCCGCGAAGGCCGGTGTTCCCTTTGTGTAGACTCCGCTTCACGCGCGGAATGGGACCTTCGCCAACCTCGTGCAGCAGCCGCAAGTGGGTTACCTGTAGCCGGTCGAGTGTGTCGGAGGACCTCCGTGGATCGCCGCTCGGTCGACCTTATTGAACCACCGAGCGCTAATACCTGACCTCCGTGAGCATGCGGAAGCGCCGTGACCGGCGGGTTGCATTCACGGCGGACATCTCATCAAAACCGAGATCGAGCAGAAGGCAAGCGGTGATCAGGAAGTTTGTCTGCTCCGTCAAACGCCACAGCTCCGGAACAGGCTCTGTCGGTTTGGGAGTGCCATTGCCTCGGTGGGTGAGGGCATTGCGGGCCCGAACGATCGGACCGGCGAAGTCCTCAGCGGAACCCAGGACGCCAGACACGATCTGCATCGTTCGTTCGTGAAGGTCGACGAGGCGGTTCCTGAGTGTCGGTTCGTTGCTGAAGGCGAGCCGCTCCTGTAACCACGCCCGATCCTCGGGTGAAGCGGCGTCCGCAATCACCTTGAGGCGCGCACGATGCTGAGCCGCCGGGACTAGCGCATTCGGAAACGTCGCGCGGTGGTATCCCTCGGCCGCCGCGACTGCGTTCAGAAAATGGTTCTCAGCAAACGTCCCTGGGCGATAGCTTGGGCCGAGATACAGGTCAAGGATCGGCCCCTGTCGAGCGTAGATCGCGAACCAAGTCTTGAGCGTTGCAGCGAAGGCCGAGCCAAGGGTCCGCGCGTCGAACAGGAACTCGAAGTCGTTCGCCGGCGCAATGGAGTCGTGCACGCTTACCTTCCGGTACTCGGTGTGGACGTCCGATCCGTGGACCTCGTCGTAGATCAAGGTCTTGAACGTAAGCTGTGTCACCTCGTTCGGTCGGTCGGTCGCGAAGGTCAGGAAGTGTCGGAGGGGGTTGACCACCCGAGCGAGCCAATCCTCCATTGCTAGCGCCCCATCCAGCTCGACTACGAAGCCGACTGACTTCTCGATTCCGCGGGATCGCACGGCGTCCCCAGTGGTGCTCCAGCCATGGCGGAGCGATAGGCTGCCGAACCCAACGTCTGCTCGAAGGGGCGGTGGATTCGACACAGATATCGAAAGCTCGACCGGCTCGGGACCGAACTCTTCGGCGATGCCGGAGTCACCCGCCCACACGATCAGATCGGTCAGATCGACGACGGCCCTCTTGAACGTCCGGCTCTCAGTCGTCGCTAGGTGTGCACCGAGGTAGGCGACCCGGGGCATTAGCACCTCGGTATCGACGGGAGTTTCCAACCTACGAGACGAGTGACCGGATCGGCCGATCTGCTGGAGACTTTCGAGGGTGACTGGCAACCCGTCAGCCGTCGTGCCGAGGACGACGTCGTATCGGTTGTGGCCGTACCCGTCAGTCAAGAGGTCGAGGAGCTCGAGTCGGATCGGGCCGTCGCCGCTCGTGTCCAGCGAACCCGCGATCCGCCGATCCGGAGCCTCTGGCCGCCACCAGTGCCCAGCGCGTCGCTCAGGCTCCATATCGCACCTCATTCTCACATTCCGGATCTCTTGCCGCGCGGCAATGGCCGAAGTTGCTACTCACAACGGCCTGACGCGTGCACCCAACCGCCAGACTGCGCTCCCACCTCGTCGTCGATATCTTCACCCGCTCCGACAAACTGCCGCTCCGAGCGCTGCGCCGTCGTCGCCACCCTCGGATCGGAACCCTGGTCCCTCTTCGTCCTGACCAAGCGGGACCATCGCTGCGCGGGGTGGCGCGTGGTTGCACCAAACCAGGCCTGCTCGGCTGGGACCCCGGTGTCGAGGAGATCAGACTGGAGGTCGGCACCTACCGTCTCGTCCACGACGGCATGACGGCGGCGACTGAGGACGGGCTTGATCCACGCCTGCGCCTACGACCCTCCCATAGCGATCTGCTCTATCGCGTACTCGATGGCTGCCGTCGTGTGCCGATCCTGGTCGGAGAGCGCGATCAGAACGTCGCGATCCACACCGTCCGGGGTGATCGCCGTGCGTCCATGAAGCGTGTCGTGGGTGAGGTCCCAGAGCTGGCGTTCGAGGGATGCAGTAACGGCGATGCGGTCGTATGCGCGGCCAACGACGCGGATCTGCTCCGGCTGGAGGTCCTTGATCTGGCCGGATGTTGAGACGGCCTCCCAAAGGCCTGTCCCGAGAAATGGAACCACCGCTGCCGAGCGGTCCGTACGGCTGGCGAGATCCTCCCCAGTCGACACGAGGTCGTTGCGGATCGCCCGCAGCAGGTGCATGCGCCGGATGTTCGCCTCGCGAGCCTGAGCGGCGCGATCGATGCCGAGGCCGATGGGCACGGCGACGGCGATGCCAATCAATGTCGCGAAAAGATTCGCTAGGTAAGACTCGCGGAAACTGCCGTTTCCGGCGACCCAGATCAACCACGTGGCACCCGCCACGACAACGACAACCCCAATGAGGATCGCCGCGGATCGGAGCGGCGGGCCCTTGCCGATCACCTGCCCATCGGCCACTGCCGCAAGTCCTGTGCGAGCTTCCTCTGTCGTCATGTGCCGCCCCGTCTCCCGGCCCCACTCATCTTCGACCCTGGGCGATCCATCGGCTCGTTTCTCAATCCGAGTCGTAAGGCTCCGGCGCTTCGGCAGCGCGGAAAAGCTCAAGCCTTTCAGGCTGCTCGGGGGTGGCCCGGGAGGCGCGGCGGTGGGTCACGTTCGCGCCGGTTACATGCGGGTACTCGATCCCCTTGCCTGCCAGCAATTCCCCCACAGTGCGGAGCTGGATGCGAGCGTGCTTGCCCCATAGTGACGTGTAAAACCCAGCCTCGGCCGCCTCGGTACGCATCCCGGCGGTCGGCTCCTCGAACGAGATGAGCGCGCCAATCTCCGCCTTCTCGCGTTCGATCACACCTCGCAAGTCCCGGACATGGGTGGGGACGAGGTGGCCGGCCTTCACGCTGAACACGATCTGGCGGGTCTCCCCGTCGCCGAGGTGGAAGTACAGCCTGCCATCGATGCCCTTATCGCCGCCTCTCTTGTCGCTGCCGGCAACCCTAGCGCCAGCTAGTCCCAGAGCCCACGCCTGAAACTGGAAGGGGTCCTCTCCGGCAAGTACCCGTGCATCGTCGACCGTGGTCGGCTCTCCGACGGTTCGATACGTGTTCACGACCTCTGGCCCATGCCGGTCCACCAGGCGATGCTTGATGAGGCCAATGGATAGGTGGGTGATGTCAATGCCGATCCAGCGGCGCCCAAGGTCCTGAGCCGCGTCGATCGTCGTGCCGCAGCCGCAGAACGGGTCGAGCACAACGTCGCCGGGGTTCGAGCTCGCTTCGATGATCCGCGTAATGAGCGCGAGAGGCTTCTGGGTCGGGTAACCGAGCCGCTCACCTGACGTGTTCGCGATCCGGGGAATGTCGGTCCAATTCGTGCCAATGACCTTGCCCTTCGTCTCATCCAAGTAGATCTTGAGACCGTCGAACCGTGGGGTCCCGTCAGCCTTGAGGAGGATCCGCCCGTCGGCGTACCACTCTTCCAGTTGTTCGAGGTCGGCGCCCCACGAGCGGTGCGGAGGTGGCTTGACGCCTCGCCACTCGAACTGGCGAAGCCGCCGCACCGTCGAGAAGGTTAGGTTCTCGCCTTTGTAGAGCCGACCGTTCTCGTCCGTCTTGTACCGCTTCATCTGCGCGGCACCATATTCCGTGTAGAGCTGGTTGAACGTGAAGGTCGCGCTCTTCGTGTAGTAGAGGAGCGAGTCGTTGGTTCTCGCCCAACCCTTGATCCGCATGTTGTGAGCACCAGCACGCTCCCAGATGATCTCGGCCCGAAAGTTCTTGGGCTCGAAGATCGCGTCCAACAGCAGCTTCAGATAGTGGCTGGCGGTTGGGTCACAGTGCAGGTAGAGGCTGCCCGTAACCTTCATGGCGCGACGCAGCTCGACAAGGCGGGGCGCCATCATCGACTGGTAGGCGAGCATGTCGGAGGGACCGAGCATCGTGCGAAATGCTCGCATCGTGTCGGCCACTGGGCCTCCGGCCTCGACTGTTTCCTCGAACGACAACCTGGCCTCGGTGTTCCATTCCCAGGTGTCGGTGAAGGCCTCGATCTGGGCGGCAGCCTTCTCGCCGTGCTCCGCGAATAACACGTTGTAGTCGGCGTTTGAGTTGAACGGCGGATCTAGGTAGACGAGGTCTACCGTCTCATCCTTGACGTGCCGTCGGAGAACGTCGAGGTTGTCACCGTAGTAGAGAAGATTCGCTTCAGTCACGTCCCGACAGTAGCAGCCCCTAGGACGGGTCAGCTCCCTCACGCAGCGCGGCGAGCTCGCGGTCGAGCTTGTTGGCGTCCCGGACGTGTCCGTGACGGCGCAGTTCGCCGATCGCCGAGTCGGCTGTCTCTCCGATCCCGAAGGCCTCTGCCCGAAGCGCTGACACCTCCGCTCGTATGTCGACGGCCGCTGCCCCGCACCAGCCGCGAAGTACCGCTCGCCCTGGCTTGCCGTGCTCCTCATCCACGGCGGCACAGATCTCTGGCGAGATCCACTGCTCTCGGCGTCGCCCGTACGATTGCCCGTACACGGCCTCCCGGCGCGCAGTGGCCTCCTCATTCTCGATGTGGCGCAACACGACATGCGGCTCGCGTTCCGCCGCGCGACGGGCGATCGCGAGGGTGATGGGCCAGGGCGAAATGAGCACACCGTCTTCCTCGAAGGACGGATCCGACCGCAGCTCCAGCGCGTCCACGCCGAGGAATGTCGCCAAGGCGTTGACGTCGTGGATCTTCGCGATCCCGTGGGTAGCGTTCCACCCGACGGAAGCCAGCTCGGGCGAGATCAGGACGTCGAAGATCACACCTGCCGCGTCCTCCTCGGGATCGTTGTAGCCGGCAGGCGAAAGCGCTGTGGCTGCTTCCCATCGGCGCTCCCGTGCCAAGTACTCGTCCGCCTCATCCCAGCGTGCCTTGAGGCGACTCGGTGGCACCCAGTCCTGAAGACCCTCGAACTCGGCGGCCACGAACCGAACGAGCACCCGTGGGGGCCTCTTCACGCCCAGCCTCACCACATCGACCTGCACTAGTGGGTCTTGGGAGCGAGCTCGATATCCCCAAGCGTCACCGACGACGAGATCCGCATGGAATGTCATCTGCGACGCCTACGATCAGCACATCGGACGCGATCCGCGAGACCGAATTGTCGGGCTCGGTCGTTCCGACGAGAGCCTGGCATCGGGTCAGTCATGCGAGATCCTTTCCAGCAGCGGCCCTGAACGCCTTCCACGCTGCGAGATACGCCGAGTCCGCTTCCGGATACGAGATCGTCCGTCCGGTCGCGAGGAGAGCACCGGAAGCGGCAAAAGGCAGACGGCTCGCCGCGTCGTGCAACGCTTCAGCGGCAGATCCGACCTCCGCCGGAGCGACGAGCGAAATCTCCGCGAAAAGCCCGTACAGTTCCGCGCTAGCTTCACTGATTGCGTCGCTCGGATCGAGAATTCCAAGTTCGGGACTCGTTCTTCGAAGGAGCATGTCGCGAGCCGCGTCGCGAAGCCTCTCGGCATTGCGGAGCATCCGTCCGTACAGCTCGCGCCGCTCGCTGCTCCATCGACGTCGGTCCTCTCGATCCCAGGCCTCCCGACGGGCGGCAGCTTCACGGATGGCTCGCCGTTCCTCGATCCCTTTGGAGAAGCGAAAGCCTATCAAGGCGATCAGCGCTCCGGCCACAACCGGCACGGTTGTGATCAAGACCAAACGGGTGTTGTCGTCCATCAGACAGATTGTCGCCCAGGCGGTGTCGTGCTTCTCAACCTCGTGCCGTAAACGACCGATCACCCTTTCGCCGAGCGTTCGCCTTGAACGCGCGGCGCTCGGGCTGGAGTCGAGCTGACAACCGATAGATCCTGCGCATCGTCACGTCAGGTCGCTCATCCCGATACAGCTCAGGGTGCCGGGATCTCATTCGTTCGGCGACTCCGCGGATCGATAATCCCGCACCACCGCCCAGAACCACGAGCGCCGCCTCACGTCGAGTACGGGGGTCGAGCCATCGGTTCCAGGGCGCCACAACGAAGTCGAAGAGGTACCTAAGGTGGGCTGCGCTGTCTCGTCGGAGCGGTCGGAGCAATGGCTCTCCAGGCAGCCAGAAAGCGAAGCCGACCCAGCCGATGGGTGGGTTGGCGAATGTGAACGAGAGTTCGACCGTGCCCACGTCGAGGCGCCGCCATCCCGGTCGGTTCTCCAGGGCACCGATGAGTACTTTCGCAGTCGGCAGCTCGACGAACGATGCGGGGTTGCGGCCGGCAAGATCGCCGGCAGCGGCTCGCAGCGCAGGATCGAGGAAGGCCTCGCGGGCGGCCCATCGGACTGCGCTGGACAACTCTGCAGTCCGGCGGTTTCCTCGAGGCGACCTCAGCGGTTCTCGGCCGACGACGGACTCCTCTTCCTCGGCGGACGGTGCGACGTCGCCTCGGATTGCGGGTCGGCGAGCGTACCGCGGGTGGGCGGGCACCGGCCGGCCGAGAAGTTGCTCGATGAACGCGTCGCGGTCCGTGGACAGGTGGAAGAACCCCCAACGGACGCCGTTGGGATCGTCGGGTTGATGAATGATTGGTGGTGCGGGCCTCATCAGATCGCCGGTCAATAACTGAGCCACGAGGTCCGCGATCGCATGGGCGCTCGGGGAACCGTCCGCATGCTTGGCAAAGGCGCGAAACGCTTCACTGGCCTCGCGAGGATGCGTCTCGGTCCATTGTTCGGCCGATCGCAGGAGCCCACGGGCCTTCGTCCGGCGCACCCGTGCCACAGGGATGGCTGGATCAGGATCCCGATCCGGCTTGCGCCACAGGTCGTCCGAATCGGGAATCTCAGCACGCCGATTCGTGCTTGATTCTCGCTCCTCACGCTTGGGCACCCTGTCTCAACCTCGATGCGATCGGCCAATGATGACCCCATGCTTCGACCGATCGAGCCAGCCATCGTCATTCGCACGACAGCCGCCGAAACCCTGTCGGCGCTGCCTCCTCGCTCGATCAATCTCCTGATTACCGACCCGCCCTACTCGACGGTCGAGCGCCGTCCGAAGAGTGGCCACCTCAAGGACTGGTTTCGCGGTTCCCTGAGCTGGCCTGACATCGGCCGGATCCTTGCTGTCGCCCGCCGCAAGATGGCGCCCGACGGAATCGCGTTCGTTATGACCAACGAGGCTGGTCTCAAGCCTGCCCTCGACGCGATCCGAGCCGCTGGTTTCGTGCAACCCGTCCGGGTGATCGTCTGGGATCGGCGATCCCCCGGACTTGGGAGCGGCCTCCGCCATCAGGTCGAGTACGTGCTCGTCGGTCGTCAGCCGGGTTCGAGGACATTGACGGGCATCGACCTCGTATCAGTGGGGGCCGTCGGGCCGGGGACGGCCGATCGGTACCCGACGCAGAAACCCGAAGGGCTCGGGCGCGCGCTTGCCAAGATGGCGAGCATCGGCCGAGGTGATCTCGTCCTCGATCCGTTCTGCGGGTCGGGCGCACTCCTCGTCGGTGCAGCCGAGCGCGGCGCGACGGTCGTCGGCTCGGACATCTCCGCCCGGGCGGTCGGCCTGGCGACAAGGCGCCTCACGGCAGCCGCCAGGAGTCGCTCCCCTTCACTTGTAGGCCGTCGGAGCGCAGCGCCGGCGGCCTCTAGAAACTCGGCACGCGGCACAGCCAAGCCCGCTCGGAAGCCGAGCCGATGAGCTGCGGCGGGTTCTCACTCGTGGGCGTGACCGGCACCGATGCCGCGATCTATCCGCTCCGCTGCAAGCGCTGGAGCTGTCCGTTCTGCGGACGCCGCAAGACACAGGCGACGATCGCTCGGGTCAAGGCTGGAATGGATCTCGGGCCGTGCCGCTTCCTGACCATCACGTCGCCGGGAAGCGAGACCGCCGAAGAGAGCTACGCCCGGTTCCCCGCCCGCTGGAAGCGGCTTCACATGCGCCTCGAACGACGGTTCGGACGGATCGAATACGTGGCGGTCGTCGAACCCCAGCCGAAGCGGGGTGCCGCGCACATCCATGTCGTCTTCCGCGGGCCGTTCATTCCCCAAGCATGGCTCTCTCGTGCGGCCGAGGCATCGGGTTTCGGGCGGATCGCCGACATCCGCCGGTCGCACCCGCGGCTGATGAGCTACCTCGCGAAGTACCTCACGAAGGAGCTGCGTGCGGGGCCCGGGGGAGACACACCGACGATGAGTGCGATCCCGAAGTATTTCCGGCGGGTCCGCTGGTCGAGCCGCTGGTCCGCTTG
>ORMF010744358.1_pt1 | contig 19895 bp, 21 predicted proteins | sample 1779871 | NCBI WGS metagenome assembly ORMF01 (sample SAMEA104232316, study PRJEB22302) | groundwater metagenome | biome: forest; feature: aquifer; material: groundwater | place: USA | collected 2011-08-07 | depth 5.4 m | reverse complement strand
ATCATCATCAGCCTGTATTGCGCAAGCCGTGCGCCACGCCGTTAATGGAGAGCAGGACCGCCCTTTCGAGCTCCTCGCGTGAACGCGCATCGGGCTTTCGTAAAGCCTCAAGAAGCGCCGCCTGGGCGTAATTCAAGGGATCCACGTACGGGTTGCGCAGGCGGATGGAATGCTGCAGCGCGTAGGAATTGTCCAAAATTTCTTTCTGCTGAGTGATCAGAAGAATCGCTTCAATCGTCGCGTCATATTCGCGGGAAATCATGCCGAAAAATTTGTCGCGCAGCGCCGCATCTTTTACGAGTCCCGCGTAACGCCGTGAAATATGCATGTCGGCTTTTTGCGTGCTCATCTGCATAAAATCCACGAGCGCGCGGAAGAACGGCCACTCTTGATACATTTCGCGCAGAATGGACGGCCCCTGCAGCGATTTTCCCTCTAGAAACTGGTTTACGGCGCCGCCGAAGCCATACCAGCCCGGGATGGTCTGGCGCGACTGCATCCAGCTGAAAACCCACGGGATGGCGCGCAGGTCTTCGATCCCCCCGCCGCTCACCCGCCGCGCCGGCCGCGAGCCGATGTTCAAACGCGCGACTTCTTCAATCGGCGTAGATTCGCGGTAATATTCGTAGAACCCCGGCGTTTCCACCACCAGTTTCCGGTATTCCCGGTAAGCCGCGTCCGAAAGTTCCTGCATCACTTCTTCCCAGCGCCGGCTTTTTTCCGGGGCTTTATCATTCTGGGCCGATGCGGCCAGCACGGCCGAAATCACCAGCTCTAAATTGCGCTCAGCGATCAGCGGATTCGCGTATTTCGACGAAATGACTTCGCCCTGCTCCGTAATTTTAATGCGGCCGTCGATGGTGCCCGCGGGCTGGGCCATGATCGCCTGATTGGTCGGTCCGCCGCCCCGGCCGATGGTTCCGCCGCGGCCGTGAAAAAGTTTCAGCCGGATTTTGTGGCGTTTTGCGACGGCCGTCAATTCCTTCTGGGCCCGGTAGAGATACCAATTGGAAGTTAAAATGCCGCCGTCTTTATTCGAATCCGAATAACCCAGCATAATTTCCTGGAGTCCGCCCAAACCGGCCAAGTGCTTGCGGTAAACCGGATTTTCATACATGGCATTTGTGACCTGTCCGCAGTTCTTCAAGTCTTCGATGGTCTCAAAGAGCGGGACCACCATCAAATTTTGATTGCCCGTTTCCTTGGCGAGCCAAAGCACAGACAAAACATCCGCGAGGCCGCGCGTCATGCTGAGCACATAGCAATTGAGCGCTTCCGAACCAAGGGCTTCACGCGCCTGACGGATGGCGCGGAATGTTTCCACCATTTCACGCGAGGTCTCGGACAACGACAGAATTTCGGGGGCCTCGGCCAGCGGCGTGCGAAAGCGCTCCATCAAAAGCGCGATTTTTTCCTGCTCGGACAAGGCTTGGAAAGGACGGCTGGAAACGCCGGCCTTCTGCAAAATTTCCTGGACCGTTTCTTCCACGGCGCGGGCATTGTCGCGCACGTCCAATTTGGCAAAATGAAATCCGAACAGGTCGATGGCGGCGAGCAGCCGCTCCATGCGGTTATGCAGGTAATCCCCGTGATTTTTGCGCAGCGATTCCGTGAGGATTTCCACGTCGCGGCGCAAGGCGCGCGGATGCGGATAATGCGCTTCAATGGTTTCATCGGGCGCGGTGCGGCGCTGGACTTCAAGGGAATTTAAACGGACCGTATTAATCAGCTTGCGCTGCATGAAGGAAATTTTCTTGCGGTAAGGCTCATGATGGCTTTTTTCGCGCATCGCATCGGCAAAAAGCTGCAGGCCGGCCGTGTCCGCCTCGATGGAATCCAGCAGCTCACGCGAGGCGCCGACCAGATGAATCGACTGGCTGAATTCTTCCAGCATGGAATCCAGGACCCCGATGTATTTGCGCAGCACCAAATCTTTTTGGCGGCGTATCGTTTCCAGCGTGATTTTATGCGTGACAAACGGATTGCCGTCGCGGTCGCCGCCGATCCAAGAGCCGAAACGCAGGAAAGGCATGAAAGGAAAACGGCGGCCGTAGGCCTCTTCCAGCAGGCTGCGGAAACGCTGCAAAGTCGCGGGCAGGACGTCGAACAGGACTTCATCCAAATAAAACAGCCCATTGTCCACTTCGTCCAAAACCGTCTGTCGCCTGCGCCGAAGCTCGTCGGTTTGCCACAAAAGCATAATGGCCTCATCGATACTGCGGTCGATTTCTGCTTTTTCGCGCGGAGTCAGCACGTGATATTCGCGCTTATAAATCAAGCCGTCGATTAAGAATATTTTTTCCAGGATCGAGCGGCGCTGGGCTTCCGTCGGATGCGCGGTCAGCACAAGCTCAATCGAAAGGTTCTCGAGGATGGATTTCACCCGGCGGTAAGAAATTTTCTGTTTGCGGTAAGTGCGCACGATGTCTTCGATCGAACCCGGCTGCGGGACAGCATTCGCTTCGTAAGCACGCTTGCGGCGGATGCGGTGCATTTCTTCCGCCAGATTGACCAGCTGAAAATAGACCGTGAAACTGCGGATCAGCCGCGTGAGGTCTTTAAGATTGAGCGAACGGATTTTTTTAAGCATGCGCGCTTCGGTCTCGGCGCTGTAACGTTTCCGGAGGTCGATCGCGGTTTTACGGAAATACTCTACAAGCTCCACGAAGGCCTTGCCTTCCTGTTCGGCAAGGACACGGCCGAGACATCCGACCAAATAACGGACTTCGTCATGCAGCGGCCGCAGTTTATCTTCGTGGCTTTTCCGGTCTTTATCTTTCATTCATCCGCCAGGCGGGGGGTTTTCTGTTTACTTTCGAGCGCGGCGCCGTGTATGCAAGCTCCCGTGACGGCGAGATGGTCGGGATTAGCAGCCTCTTCGGGCCGCTTTCCGGTCATAAGCCGCAGCGCCTCACGTACAATCGGCATGCGCGTCGATCCCCCGGCGGGCAGCCAGACCTTAATGTCTTCAGCCTTAAGCTTGGCGCTGCTCAAAAGATTTTCAACGGCTTCGCGCGTTTGGTCCACCAGCGGATTGACGACGGTTCCCAATTCATAACGCGAAAAAGCTTTCAAATAATCGATTTTGCGCACAGCGTCCTCAATACGGATATCGCATGAACCGCGGTGCGAAAGCGCGCACTTGGCGCGTTCCGCTTCTTCGTAAAGCCGCTGCACCAGCACCGGGTCCTGAGCCAAGGCCGGATTCCCTAAATCATCCAAAAAAAACCGTGCGGTCTGCCAGCTGAAATCTTCGCCGCCGATTTGCGCGCAATCGCGCGCCAAGCAGCGGATCACGCCGTTCTTATTTTCAAAGAGCGCCGCTTCAAAAAAACCTGCGCCCAGATTATAAACGCCGAACATTCCGTCTTCCGGACGTTCAGCGGCCCAGGCCAGCGCCACAGCTGAAGATTCTAAAATAAGTTCGCATTGCTTAAATCCGGCCAGGCCGGCGGCTTCGCGCAGCTCCGCGGACGCCGCCTCATCGAAGCAAGCGGACTGGGTTAAGATGACCCGCGTAAAAGATTTGCCGGTTTTTTTTTCGGCTGAGTTTTTAATGGCTTCAAGAATGCGGCCCGCGATCTCGGCAGGTTTCCAGCTGCGGCCGCCGGCGGAAATGATGGGCATGCCCTTTTCAGCGTGGACGGCATAAGGAAAGTAATGTTCTTCCGCGGCAGCGGCAAGTTCCGCGCCCCCGGTGGCCAGCAGGCGCTTCACCGAAGCTACGGCCGTGAGCGGGGCTGCGGTGCGGCGTTTGAGCGCTTCCCAGCCGAAGAGCGGCGAGTGATCGTCTTCAAAGGCCATGACGGTGGGAAAGAGAAAACTGTCGGCCGTGCCTAATCCTGAGAGGACTTGGGGCTTGCTATCGGGCATGACCGCGGCAAGCGCGGCTGCCGTCCCAAAGTCAATTGCGAGGGTGTCGGTCATTGATGCAGATCAAACGCTGAAGGATTCACCGCAGCCGCAAGTCTTGTTCGCGTTGGGATTGATAAAGCGGAATCCCTTTTCCTGCAGCGAGTCGGCATAATCAAGGGTTGTGCCGTTCAAATAAAGAAGGCTTTTGGGGTCCACGAAAACTTTCAGGCCGTTAAAATCAAACTCATTGTCGCCGTCTTTTTTCTGGTCAAAATTCATGGCATAGCTTAAGCCTGAGCACCCGCCGCCTTTGACCATGAGCCGCAGTCCCGGCGCGGCCTTTTGTTCTTTGGCCAGCATGCGTTTGACTTCTTCGATTGCTTCGGGGGTTAAAACAACTGCCATTTTATTCTCCTAGGTACGATCGGATTTCGGCGCGAACTGGCGCATCCTTTTGACGACTGCGACCACATGATGGATCGCTTCTTCCACGTCTTCCAAGGTGGTGAAGCGGCCCACGCTGAAGCGCACCGATGTATGCATGAGTTCGGGTTTAAGACCGATGGCCTTTGTCACATGCGAAGGTTCGGCGATGCCGGAGGAACAGGCCGAGCCCGCGGACACGGCCAAGCGCTCATTGAGCGTCATCAGCAGGGATTCAGGGTCGGCCCCGGGGAAACTCACATGGAGATTATTGCATAATTTCTCGGTTGGGTGGCCGTTAACTATGACCTCCCCTACGCCGGTCGTAATCCCCTGGAGCAAGCGGTCGCGGAGCATCGACGAGCGCCGCACCTCCTGGCCTAATTCCGCGGCCGCGATTTCGCAGGCGCGGCCGAACCCCACGATGCAGGGCACGTTCAAGGTGCCCGACCGCAGGCCCTCTTCGTGCCCGCCGCCGTGCATCAAAGGCGCAATCCTTACATGCGGATTTTTTCTCCGGACATAAAGCACGCCGATGCCTTTAGGGCCGTAAATTTTGTGCGCGGACAGGGACAGCAGGTCGATGTGCAATTTTTCAACGTCAATCGGAATGCGGCCCGCGGCCTGCGCCGCGTCCACGTGCAGCAAAACTTTGCGTTCACGCGTGATCTTGCCGATCTCCTCGATCGGCTGGATGGTCCCGATTTCATTATTGGCAAACATAATCGAAACCAAAATGGTTTTGTCCGTAATGGCTTTGCGCAGTTCTTCGGGATTGATGCGGCCGTGCTTGTCCACGCCAAGCACGGTGATTTGAATGCCGCGTTCTTTTAAATATTTAAAAGTATCCAGGACGGATTTGTGTTCCGTGGCCTGGGTGATGATATGGCCGCCTTTTTCTCCGTAACTCTCGACCGCGCCTTTGATCGCGAGATTGTTGGATTCCGTGGCGCCGCTTGTAAAAATGATTTCTTTGGGATCGGCATGAATCAGCGCGGCAATTTGCGCCCGGCCCTTGTCTACTTTGGCATGGGCTTCCCAGCCGAAGGAATGGTCGCTGCTGGCCGCATTGCCGAACTCCGCCGTAAAGCAAGGCAGCATGGCTTCCATCACCCGCGGGTCGACCGGGGTCGTGGCATGGTAATCGAGGTAGATGACTTTCTCTTTCATGCAGGAATGATAAGGGGTTACGTAAAATCCGTCAAGCGGGGTACGGATTAGGCTATAAGACGGCGCAAAGCGGCGAATTTTTGCTGAAATTGCGCATCCGGCAATACCGGCTGTAATCCGGCCAGGCTGACGGGGCTTTCAAAGTCCACCCACGAGCGGCAGCCGCCGTATTTAGCCAGATTTTTTTCATGGTGGGCCTTCGGCAGGCGGTAAACGCGCACCACAATCGCGTGGACGCCTTTTTCCGGACCCCATTCATATCTTTTACGCAGGGCATTTTCCGACCAAACATGAAAATCGGAAAGCTTGAGCAGCTGCTCCAGACTGTCCAGCCAGAACACTTCTTCCACGCGCGCGTAGTAGTCAATGAGGATGTCGGTGTGCTTATTGGAGGCGGTTTGTTTCAGAAGTTCCTGACCGCGCGGATTTAAATCCTCCGCTTTTTGATGCTCAAAGGTGGGAAAAAATAAAAAAGATTCGTGATCGACGGAAAATTTTTCATGGATGCCGCCCTTGCGCAGGATAAGGATTTGTTCGCCCGTGCCGAGCGCGCGGACCACGCTGGCCCATTCTTTGAATGCGGTGGCAAGAGATAGAGTGGTCATAATCGGCGGGACCCTAAAACAAACTGCTGGGAAAGCTGGCCGGCTTTTGCACACGCGAGCTGATGATCTGCTCGGTCTCAGCTTTCCAGTCCACCGGGATTTCGTAAGTTTTATAATCCCAGCTGGAGGTAAAATGAATTTTCCCTTCGCGGCAGCCGAACTCAAATATTTCTTTGGTGAGCCGGACGTCTTCGAGGCAATACCGCTTAAGCTCTTCGATCTTCCCCTCTTTAAAAAGGACGAGCGCATCCGCGCCGCTGCCGGTCTTGTGCTGCTTGAGGGTCGGGCCGGCAATGCTGTCAAGACTCGCGCGGTGGCCGCGCTGTTTTTCAATCACGTCCAGCAAATCGAGCACCGGCAGGTCCGCGATGGGTTTAAAGATGTAAGGCGCGAGCACGGGTAAGTCAAAGCGGCGCACGTTAAAACCAATGATTAAATCCACGTCGTGCAGTCTTTTTTCAAACTGCATGAGCTCGCGCTCTTCATAAGCCGTGAGCCGGCCGGTCATGTAGTCATAAATGCCGACGCAGGAGATTTTCAGTTTTTCGAGGTTCGCTTTGCCGACTTCTTTAAACGAGCGCTGAGTTTCGAGGTCAAGAACGAGGATATTATTGGAGGAGAATGAACTCATTTTTTTCCGGACACGGTCTAAGTGCCCATAATGCGGTAACCGCAGTCGACAAAGATAACTTCGCCGGTAATGCCGCTGCCGAGCGGGCTCAGCAGAAAAAGCGCGGCGTTTGCGACTTCTTCGATTTCCACATTGCGTTTCATCGCGGCGCGGTTACGGTGGCCTTCAAGCATCGTGGTGAAGCCTGCGATGCCGCGCGCCGCCAGCGTATTGACCGGGCCGGCGGAAATGCCGTTAACGCGGATATTTTTCGGGCCCATGTCCGCCGCGAGATAACGGATCCCCGCTTCAAGGCTGGCCTTGGCCAGTCCCATGACATTGTAATTCGGAATGACTTTTTCCGAACCCAGATAAGTCAGCGCCACAATGCTGCCGCCTTCTTTTTCCAGGAGCGGCTCGGCCGCCTTGGCCAGCGCTAACAAGGAATAAGCGCTGACGTCCTGCGCCAGATGAAAACCTTCGCGCGAGGTTTCGATGGTCCGTCCCGCCAATTCTTCTTTTTTGGCAAAAGCGATGCAATGCACCAGGAACTGGATCGACCCGAAGTCTGAACCTAGCTGCTCAAAAACTTTTTTGATTTCTTCGTCTTTGGTGACGTCGCAGGGGTAAAGCGGAGAAGGCAGCGGCAGACCTTTGGTCAGCTCTTCCACGCTTTCTTTGAGCCGGTCGCCTTGATACGTAAAAGCCAGTTGAGCGCCTTGATTAGCGAGGGCCTGCGCAATGCCCCAGGCAATGCTGCGTTTATTGGCTACCCCCAGGACAATGCCCTTTTTGCCCTTGAGAAGGTCGGATTTCCATACATTTTCAGTCACGGTTTTGGTCTCCTGCATGATAAGGCCTCGAGGTTATCGCATGCCCGCCCGGGTGTCAAGAACGGACACCAAGTAATTCTTTCAGATCGTGGATCACCGGCACGCCTTCCATGGCATGCTGGCGGCCCGGATGGCGCTCAATCAGCACCGCGTGCAGTCCGGCGCGCCGTGCGCCGTGAATATCGTCGGCCACGCTGTCGCCGATATGCACGGCTTCGTGCGGGGCTGCGCCGCTTCGCGCCAATGCCTCGCGAAAAATCTTTTCGTCCGGTTTCGAAGCGCCGAAGACCGCGGAGGCCAGGATAAAATCAAAATACTGATCGAGCCCCAGCTCCGCGCAGATCTTGAGCAGCCGCGAATCCCAATTCGAAATCACGCCCAGGAGTTTCTTCTGCCGCTTTAATTCTTTAAGCACATCGAGAGTGCCGGGATAAAGCCGCCAGCACTCGGCGCGCGCGAATAAATCGTAGAGCTCCGTAAAAAAAGCCTCGAAGTCGCGGATACCGCCTTCGGCCGCTTCAAAAACTTCCAGCACCAATCCGCGCCACCACAATCTTTCGTTTTTTTCGCTCGCGTGCTGAGTCATCGTCGAGAGCCCGTCGCGTTCCACCCAAATCCGGCGGAAGCGCGCTTCAATTTCCGGCGCTTGGATCAGGCAGCCGTAGCGGACGGCGGTGCGCTGATAAATTTCGCCTACGGAAGGATAAGGATGGAGCAGCGTGCCGCCTGCGTCAAAAAAAACGGCTTTAAAAGAATCCAGCATAACGGTTAAGTGCGGGCGTCGTCCGACGGGGCGCGGCGGCGCATGAATTCCTGCATAAGCATGGTGCCGAGATACGGGAGGGCCTGGGTCACGTTTTGATTGGGATCCGCGGCGCCGGGCTGGGCCGTGGCCTGCTCACTATAAGAAGGCGGATGAAAACCCTCGCGCCAGGGATTGAGCATGCCGCTGCCGGCGGATTGGCGCGCGCGGACCGCGGCTTGTTCGCGATTAATCGCAAGATCATCCAGCGCGGCTTTGATATCGGGATTGTAATAATCTTTTTCCTGCGCCGTGCGGTAGGCGCTTTCGGCTTCGTCGAAAAATCCCTGCGCTTCGTAGATCTCCCCGATCTGCAGCCACGGCGCGGGCCGGTTCGGCTCAAGTTCGATGACCTTGCGGAAAGCTTCGCGCGCCTTTTCATATTTACCTGCGCGCTTTAACACAACGCCCAAATTAAAATGCGCGGCGGTAAATTCCGGCTTAAGCATCACGGTTTGCTCGAGCTCGCGTTCGGCGCCCTGCAGGAGTTTGTCCATGATAGGGTCCGGTCCGCGGCCCAGTGAAGCGTCATAATGCATGGCATAAGTGCCGGCCAGTTCAAAATGGTAATCCGGCTCTTGGGGGGCGAGTTCAATGGCTTGCAGAAAAAAACGCTCGGCTTCGGCGTATTTCCCGAGGTTCTTATATTCAAGCCCTTGATCAAAGGCCTTGCGGGCCTGCTTGAGCTTGTCGGCGTTTTCGATGGCGTTCATGGCCGATTCGGCCTGCCTGACGGACTCCGCCGCGCGCGTGGCTTTCAGCGTGTCTTGGATTTGTTCCTGCCGCCGGAGATTTTCCTGCAATTCCATGGCCGCCGCGGTCCGCGACGCGCGGTCATCGGCGGAAAGAATTCCGGGCCGGAGCAAGCAGAGGAACAGGAAAAGAAAAAAACCCAAATTCAAACCTTTGCACCTGCCTTGAGGGTTTGCAGGGCCTTATCGTAGTCGGGATGCTGAGTAACTTCTTTGACGTATTCCGCGTATTGGACTTTATCATCCGGTCCGATCACGAAAACGGCGCGCGTGAGCAGCCGCAATTCCTTGATCAGCGCGCCATAAGCGCGGCCGAACGATGCCTCGCGATGGTCGGAAAGCATTTGGATTTTATCCGCATGCTGCGCGGCGCAGAAACGCTTTTGCGCGAACGGCAGGTCCATGCTGACGGTCAGGACAGCCACGCTGGAAGGGAGCTTGGAAGCTTCTTCATTAAACCGTTTGCTTTGAAGTTCGCAAACGGGCGTATCCAGCGACGGGACGACGCTGATGAGCCGGGTCTTGCCCTTGCTCGAAGCCAGCGTCACTTCGCTGAGATCGTTGGCCAGGACTTTGAAGTCCGGGGCCTTGTCGCCGGCTTTGATTTCCGGACCGACCAGCGTAATCGGATTATTTTTGAAGGTTACCGCGCTTTTTCTCTCTGTGTCTGACATAAAAGCCTCCGTTATTTAGATCTGTGAGTCTTAAAGAATACGCCCATATTTCTTTTCCGTCCACTTCCCTTTTTCAACCGCCGGACGGCCGTTTACAAAGACCCAGCGTATGCCTAAATTAGACGCCGAAGGGTCGCTATACGTGGCGCGGTCGGTGATTTCGCCGGCATCAAACAGCACGAGGTCCGCGGCCATGCCTTGGCGGATGCGGCCGCGGTCTTCGAGTCCGAATTGATCGGCCGGCAAAGAAGTCATCTTACGGATCGCATCGCCCAATTCCAGCGTTTTACGGCCGCGGACATATTCGCCGAAGATTCGCGGGAATGTGCCATAGGCGCGCGGGTGCGGCTTGCGGCTGCCGTCCGCAATGCTGTCGGACCCCACCGTCACATAAGTTTTTTCCAGCACTTGGCTGACCACGGATTCACTTTGCGAAAAATAAAACGCGCTGGTTTCAAATTTAGTGCTGCCGAGGATATCGATCAAAAATTCTTCCGGCTGCTGACCGGTCGTGCGCGCAATTTCCAAAAGCGTCTTGCCTTCATATTTCCGCCAGCGCCGGCCCTTCGCCGAGGCGATCATGACAGAGTCCCATTTCATGGCCTTTGCTTCGTAATGCGCGCGCAATTTTTCCAGCAGGGCTTGGCGCTGCAGCGGATTGCGAAAAAGGTCGATGCGGTCTTCCCTTGAATAAATATCATCCGGCAGGACCACGCCGAGCTCGGCGTAACTCGCAACATACGGATAAGCATCGGCGGTAATTTTTACGCCGTCCAGCCGCGCTTCTTCAATCATTTTAAAGGCTTCATCAATGAGCGGCCAATTATTGCGGCCCGCGGCTTTCAAATGAGAGAGCTGAATGCGCGCCTGCGCCTGCCGGCCGATATTGATAGCTTCGCGTATGGCAGGGATCAGGTTTGAGCCTTCATTGCGCATATGAAACGCGCAAACACCGAACCGCTTTGCCGCTTCGCGGCACAATTCCGTTAATTCTTCCTCATTGGCAAAAATTCCGGGCAGATAAACGAGCCCGTACGATATCCCGCGCGCGCCTTCGTCCATGGCCTCGCCCAAAAGTTTTTTCATCTGCGCAATTTCGCCGGCGGAGGCCGCCCGCGGCGCATTGCCCATGACCGCGGAGCGCAAATTGCCGTGTCCCGCCAGGCCGATGAAGTTACCCGGCATCCCCTTTTTTTCGATCCTGCGCACATACTCGCCGTAAGTGCGCCATTTCACGGAGCCGATCTCCACGCCTTCGCGGGCCCACCCACTGCGGATCTGCTTCCCGTGCCCGCCCAGCACCGGAGCGGCGGACATGCCGCAATTGCCCGTCACTTCCGTCGTGACACCCTGCAGCAGTTTGTTGGGCAGTTTGGGATAAACGAGCGGATTAAAATCCGAATGCGTGTGGGCGTCGATGAAACCCGGCGCCAGCACCAGGCCTTGCGCATTAATTTCTTCGCGGCCGGAAACACCTTCCGGCGCATCGCCCACAAAAGCAATTTTGTCGCCAAGGATGCCGACATCGCCGTGCGTGCTGCGCAGGGATTCGCCGTCAAAAATAACGGCGCCGCGGATCAGGAAATCGTACTCTTTTTGGTCAGCGGACGCCGGAACGGCAGAGAAAAGGTTCATTAATAGGAAGAACAGGAGGGATGGAATAAAAAAAGGCATTCGGTTTCACTTACGGCGTCGGAGGCCGTTTATATCCGGGTTTGCGATGGACGGCGCGGACCACGGTATGGATCCCGCCGCGCACATAAAAATCGCCTTCGACCTGCATCCAGCGCGGCCGCACCGCGCGCGCAAGGTCATCGAGGATTTTATTGGTCACGGCCTCGTGAAAGGCGCCTTCATTGCGATAGCTCCAGAAATAGAGCTTGAGGCTTTTCAATTCCACACAAAGGCGGTCCGGAATATAGACAATTCGAATGACGGCAAAATCGGGCTGGCCGGTCCGCGGGCATAAGCATGTGAATTCCGGGCATTCAAAGCGGATCTCGTAGTCCCGTTTGGGATACGGATTCGAAAAAACTTCCAGTTTCTTACTCGGTCGGCTCGGCATAAGCGCGGGGATTATATCATAAGAAGCAGAAAGTTTTCTCGCCGGCAAAGGCTCCGTCTGCATCCTCCGCCATGCCGGCTCGAAAACTTCCTGCTTCTAGTGATAAATGATCTCTCAATCCTTTGTGTGCGAGTGGCGGAGCCTTCGTGAAAAACTTGCCTGGCTGGGCTGGGGAGGCCGCCTGCTTTTACGGCGGAGGGGCCCCAGATCAGACGGGCTTAGTCTTTTCCGAAGGCGGAGCCCCGAGCACGCAAAGGCATTGAGAGATCGAGTAACCTTTTTTAAAATCAAACAATTCGATCAGAACGAGCGCCCATGTTAGAAGGCGACACATATTCTTAGAAGTCGGCATTACGGATGAGTCTTTACATCGCGTTGATTAAACCACGTCAGAACTTGCACAATGGCTCGATATTAAAAGTTTTTATCAGATTGTTATATTTTAATAATGGATAAATATCTATTTTAAATAGATAACGCCCAGGCCCCAAGACCCCGCAGCTCTTGGCAAAACGCCGGACGCCAGCTAACTTTTGGTTCATCATCAATGGGAGGATTAAAAAATGAAACAGAATCTGCTGACCATTCCCTGCCGTACGCATATCTGGGAAGATTTAGTGCTCGATTTTTTGGAGATGGCCTGCTTTTTAGAAAGCGGACAAAGCCGGCTGCTTTTGCGCGCGCTGCGGCGCGAAAAGTTCAACGCGCAAAGTATCGCGGTTTATCCGTGCTTCGCGGTGGCGGGAAGATTCGTCATCGTGCTGGACCGGCATGAGCATGACGCGGCGAGCGCCAACGGCGGCGCGGCGCAATGCTGGCTTTTTGATCCGGACGGCCGGGTCATTAAAAGGGCCGCTTTATAAATGCTCGAATTCGGCCAGGCAGTGATTTGAAAAGGAAAAAGAGCTGACCGCAACGCCTTTGGCCTGGATCCAAAGCTTGAGCTCGTGCGGATTGTCGTCCTCGGCTTGGATGAGATAATAAAGCCGCGGATCGGCCGCTAAAAAATAAGTGCGGCCTTCGGCGTCGGCGCGCAGGTCCTTGCCGCGCTGTTCAAGCGGCACCGGCACGTCGTCGCGCGTGACATAAATTTCGGCGGGCTTTGGCGCGGAATGCGGATCAACTACGGAGTAAACTTCCGCGCCCACATACAGGATGCCGACATAATCGATGGGCTGCGAGGTCGTGCGGGCGTGTTCAAAATCGTCCTGGTTCTGCGCCCACTCTCCGTCCGCAAAGAAACCGCGCTCAACGCGTTCCCCGCGGTCTTTGAAATGCGCGGCCTTGCCCTCCGAGATCCATTGCCCGTTGGCCAGCGACCCCCCCCACCAATCCATGCGTTTTCTGCCCAAATAAACTTCCGACATTAAGGGACCGCAGTCCGGGCCCTCGAACCGGTCGGTTTCGCTGGTGACCACCGGCGGGACTGAACGCACGCTCGGCTTGAGTTCCGCCAAGGCATCGCGCAGTTTTTCTTCAAAAAGCATGTAGCCTTCCTCGCCGGTTTGCGAGTGTTTGATGATCCCCTTTTGATCGACAAGATGCTTGCCCGGCCAGGACGCGTTTTTCAAGCCTTCCCAAATTTTGAATTCGTTATCCATGATCACCGGCCCTTTAATTTTAAGGCGTTCCACGGCCGCGCTCACATTTTCCTCTTTATACGAGAAATCAAACTCCGGGGCATGCACCCAAATCGTCTGAAAACCGTAAGGTTCGTAGCGGCGCTCCAGGCGTTTTACGAGATCCATATCACGCAGGCAATTGATCGCCGTGTAATCCCAGACATAAAACAGGGTGACGTGCTTTTTTAAAATATTGTTGTTCAGCGGCTTCGTGTTTAGCCAGACGGCCTGGTGCGGGAATTTAGGGGCTTTGTTCGGCTTTACTTTTTTGGGACGCTCTTCCGTTGCGGCATTCACGGCCGTGCCGCAAAGCAGGATAAAAATCAAAAACGGGATTAAACGTTTTTTCACTTACTCTCCGCCCGATGCTTTTTTCAACGCCTCAATTTCTTTGGGAGACAAAAAACGTCCGCGGCCCGGCTGCAGCAGGCCGAGAGAAAGCGGACCCAGCGCAAGCCGGCAAAGCGTGACCACCTCGTAGCCCGCCCGGTCAAAAAGCCGGCGGACCTCGCGGTTTTTGCCTTCTTTGACTTGGACCCGCACAATGCGGCGCGTGACCGGCTGGACCTTATCCGCATGCGCATGTCCTTCCGGAAAACGAAAACCCTCGATCAAAAGCCGCCCGTCCTTCGGTTCAAACGCGCGGTCGAGCCGCACTTCATATAATTTCGGCATTTCGTAGCGCGGGTGCGTGAGCTTGTTCGCCAGGTCGCCGTCATTGGTAAAAAGCAGAAGGCCGCTGGAATCTTTATCGAGCCGGCCCACAGGAAACACGCGGACGCGCGCCTTGCTCGGCCGCGCGGTGCGCGCCACGAGCGTGCGCGGCAGGAGGTCAAAAACGGTTTTTTTGGAGTAGGGGTCGGCGGCGGTCGTCGTATAGCCGACGGGCTTGTTCATCACGTAGCAGACAGTTTGGTCGATCACCACGGGCCGGCCGCGAAAAAGCACCGCGTCGTTGGCCGGATCCACCTGCCGGCCTAAATCGCGGATGATTTGTCCGTTGACGCTGACCGCGCCGTTGGTGATATGAACTTCACATTTGCGCCGCGAATCAATGCCCGCGAGCGCGAGAAGCCGCGCGATTCTCACTGTTTCACCAGCTCCAAATAATAAAGCGGGCGGCCGCCGGCTTCGTATTTTAATTCATAATTGGTTTTGATCTCCGCGTGCGCCAGCCGCTGATTCATGCTCTCACGGCGGCTGCGCCAAAAAGCGGCGGTCCAGTCCGCCGCGGCCCGGATTTCCTGAAAATAATCCGCATGATCGGTCGCGATTTGAATGCAGCCGCCGGGCACAAGCAGCCGGTTGAGCAGCCCCAGGAATTCCGCGCACAATGTCCGGCGCTTCTGATGCCGGCGTTTGGGCCAGGGATCGGGGAAATACATATGAAACGCGGAAACGGTTTCAGGCTGCAGGCGGCTCAAAAAATCGCGGCATTCGGTCCTGATAAATTTCAAATTCGCCAGACCGCGCTTTTCGCCCCGGTCTTTGCCGATCTTCATCCATTTATTGGCGCGGTCCAGCCCCAGAAAATTGATGTCCGGGCATTGGGCCGCGCGCGCGAGCAGAAATCTGCCTTTGCCGCAGCCGATTTCAATTTCGACCGGCGCTTGGGAATCAAAATAAGATGAAGGCGGCACTTGCTCGAAAGCCAGAATGGGCATTTCCCATCCCGGGGCGCGGACAGGCGGCGCCGTTTCCGCGGTCACGGGGCTCATTGGCCGCTCCCCGGCGGGACTAATTGCACCAGGGGTTCCAAATGGACCGTGCGCGGAAAAAAATCAAAGGGCGTGACGCGTTCAATCGTCCAGCCCCGCTCAGAAAAAACTTTCAGGTCGCGCACCAGCGATTCAGGATGACAGGAAAGATAAAAAAGCATTTCAAGGCTGGTTGCGGCGGCGAGCGAAGTCAGCGCTTCGGGGCTCAGGCCTTTGCGCGGCGGATCCACCAAGGCCACGCGGCGCATGGCGGGATTGGTTTCAAGCGCGGCCGCAAGCTTGTCCTCCACCCTGCCGCCCACCGAATCCACATGCGGGAAACAATGCCGCGCCAGATTGTAGCCCATGATTTTTACCGAAGCCGGGTGTTCTTCAATCATGGTGACCGCGCCGGCCTTTTCCGCAAGCGCAATCCCAAAAAGTCCGACGCCGGCATAAAGATCGAGAAAAAAAGTCCGCTTGGTCAGTTTGCCATGCTCCGCCAGATGATTGACAATGGCGGGCAAAATCGAAAGATTGGCCTGGAAAAAAGTTTCGAGCGAATAATAAATTCTTTTGCCGCAAACTTCGGTCCAAAGATAATCGCGCGGCACCATTTCAAGAGAACGCCGGCCGATGCCGCCCCACAGGACGCGGCCGTCATCGCCCGTTTTGACAACGAGATTGGCGGTCTTGTAATCCGCGGGCAATTTCGCTTCCGCCTCGGCGCGCAGCTGCGGGATAAAATTCGAAACTGCGCTGTCCGCGATGGCGCATTCTGCGACTTCAATCAAATGGAAACTGCCCGGGGCCTGGAAGCCCACGCGCACCTGGCCCTTGCTTTTGCGCAGGCTGAGATCGATCCGGCTGCGGTAATGATAGGGCTTAGGCGATGGGACAATTTCATCCAGTGATTCTTCGCGGAAATCCGGCAGGCCGCGCAAAAGCAGGGCCAAATTTTCGCGCTTAATCCGCAGCTCTTCTTCATAAGTTATGTGCTGATAGGCGCATCCGCCGCAGGTGCCAAAGACCGGGCACAAGGGTTCCGCTTTGGTTGTTACGGCATCGGAAATGATCGTAAGAGGTTCAAAGGGCATGGTTTTCGTCAGTATCTTTGGAATCCGGAAATGGGTCAAGCAAAATAGGCTGGGCAAAAGGGGTTGCCAGGGGCCTTTCGCCAGAGTAAACTCCGCGCCATGCGCGATAAAATCTTTATTGAAGCCTTAGAGGCCCGCTGCAAGATCGGGATTTTCGACTGGGAGCGGCGCATCCTGCAGAAGGTGGTCATTGATCTCGAGATTCCGGCCGATATCCGCCGCGCGACACGGCGCGACAGCATCAAAGACACGGTGGATTACAAGGCCATTGCCAAACACACCCTCGCCTTCGTCTCGAAAAGTAAATACTATTTGATCGAAACCCTGGCTGAGGAAGTGGCCGGCTCGATCTTGAAATATTTTAAGCTGCCTTCTATCCGCGTACGGGTTTCAAAGCCCGGCGCCCTGCGCGGCTCGCGGAATGTCGGCGTGGAGATTCTCCGCAAAAGACGATGAAAGAATTTTTCATCAGCATCGGTTCGAACATCGACCCCCAAAACAATGTCCCCCGCTGCATCGAACTTCTAAAACTCGTTTTTCCCGGAACGCGGTTTTCCACCGTTTATGAAACGGAGCCTGTGGGACCAAGCGGCAAAAACAAGTTCTGGAATTTGTGCGCGGCCATCCCCGCTTCCCTGCCGGCCGCGGACCTGCAAAAGAAATTGCGCGATATCGAAGAAAAGCTGGGAAGGATCCGCGATCCGAAAAATAAATTTGCCGCGCGGGTGATCGATGCCGACATCCTGCCGCAGCCCGGCTATACGGAGCAGGCGTTTATTATGATTCCGCTGGCCGAAATCGCGCCCGGGGAAAAAGACCCAGCATCAGGAAAGACATTCCGGGAACTTGCGGAAAAACTGCGGGGACAGGCTGCGAGCTTCAAAATCGCAGGGGACAGGCCTTAAGACCTGTCCCCATTGTTTTAGAGGAAGACGAGATATTTTGCGTACGGCGCCGCGCCGCGCGCGAGATCAAATGCGCCCATCACGGTGCCCGTCAGCATCATCATGGTCCCGCGCACCGTCCCCATGATCAAGCCCAGCGGAAATATGGCGCGCGTAGAATCCTGTATCATGGCTGCGGGCAGTGAAAATACCGCGGAAAGCGTCCGGCCGACTCCGCGCGCGATCAGCGGGATATTCGCGGAAGCGGGCTGAGGTGCGGCGCAAAGCAATACGGATGCCAGGATCGGTATCGTTAAAAACCGGCGCAAATGGGGTGTTTTAAAGGGATGCATTGGCTGACCTCATTAACGGCATTTTTGTGGTTGCACTTTGGCCAAATTTGGCTACCATAGCCCCCTTATGAAACATGTCCTCGTCACCGGTGGTTCCGGCTTTGTCGGCGCCAACCTTTCCCTCGAGATCCAAGCGCGCTATCCCCAAGCCCTGATTACGGTTTTGGACGATTTTCGCTGCTCTAGCTTCAAAAACCTGGCCGGCTTCCAGGGCGACTGCCTGGCTTTTAATGCCGCCGATCCGGCCTGGAAAAACGCTTTTAAGGCCCGGCCGCTGGACGCTATTTTCCATCTTGCCTCCATCACGGACACGACCGTTCTGGATGAAAAGAAAATGATGTTCGACAACGTGGAAGGTTTCCGCAATATCCTGGATCTAGCGCTGGAAAAAAACGCGCCTGTCGTTTACGCCTCTTCCGCGGCGGTTTACGGGAGCCAGGACATTTCCATGAAGGAATCCGACGGCGGAAAGCCCAACAACATTTATGGATTTTCGAAGTGGGTGCTTGAAGGATTGGCGCGCCATTATGAAGGCAAAGTGAAAACGGTGGGACTGCGCTACTTCAACGTGTTCGGACCGCGCGAAAATTTCAAGGGCAAGGCGGCGAGCATGATTTATCAGCTCTATCAGCAGATGCGCGCCGGCAAGCGGCCGCGCATTTTCAAATTCGGCGAGCAGAAGCGCGACCACATTTATGTGAAGGATGTCGTGGAAGCCACTCTTCGCGCGCGCGATGCGAAACAAAGCACGGTGGTCAATGTGGGCACGGGCCAAGCCACTTCATTCAACGAACTCGTGGAAGCGCTCAATGAAGCTTTGGGCACGCGGCTTGAACCGGATTACTTTGATAATCCTTACGACTTCTACCAGAACTTCACGCAAGCCGACATGAGCCACACGCAAAAGGCCATCGGATTCAAATGCCGCTACTCGACCCGCGAAGGCATTCTGGATTATGTTAAATTTTTATGTCATCCCCGCGAAAGCGGGGACCCAGCCATCGAGTCTTCTAGGTTCCCGCTTAAAGCATGCGGGAATGACAATAAAAAGTAACCCGTTTACTTTTCGTGCTGAGGTTTGAATTTCTGAGGCACGCGGAAAGCAAAACGGCTGCCCTTCCCCACTTCGCTTTCCACCCAAATCTTGCCGCCGTGCATTTCCGCAATTTCTTTCGCAATGGTGAGGCCCAAGCCGGTGCTTGAAACGCCCGCGGGCTGCGCCAGACTGACCTGCACAAATTTATTGAAGATGCGCGCCTGGTCTTCCGGCGCAATGCCGATGCCGGTGTCGCGCACGCCGATCTCCACCCAGGCCTCATTGCCTTCCTGAATCGTTTTCGCGTCGACCGTGATGGACCCGCCTTCCGGCGTAAATTTGACCGCATTGCCGGCAAGATTTGTCAGGACCTGCGTCAGCCGGTCGGGATCCGCTTCGAAAGAAATATCGTTGCCTTCGATTTTAATCTCAAGTTTCACTTTTTTGTCCGCGGCCCAGGTCTGCAGCGTGCCTGTCACGGCGGAAGCTAACTCTCGCGCGGAAACCTTTTTCGGATTCATCACCATCGACCCGGCCTCGATCTTTGAAACATCCAGCAGATCGTTCACCATCCGCGCTAAGCGCTCCATATTGCGGCTGGCGATATTCAAAAAGTTCTGCTGTTCGGGATTAATCTCGCCCAGTTCTTTGTTGAGGATGAGCGCGAGTGATTTTTGAATGGCGACGAGCGGCGTGCGCAATTCGTGCGAGACGTGCGAGACGAATTTGCTTTTTAGTTCTTCGACTTCTTTTTGCTTTGTGATATCGCTGATGACCGACACCATGCCGACGGTGCGGCCGTCTTCGTTTTCAATAACCGCCGTGCTGGCCTGGAGTACGCGCTTCGTATCATCGTTTAAACTGATCACTTCGACGTTCTTGGCGACATCGGCGGAATCGCGCAGGTCGCCTTTGGCCATGGCCACCAAATGTTCTTCCTTGAGGCCTTCAGCCACGGGCTTGCCGATTTTATCTTCCTTGCTCACACCGAGCATGCGCTCCGCGGCGGGATTCATCAGAACAACTTTGCCGTTCTTGTCGACGACCAGCAGGCCTTCGGCCAGATTGCGGATCACGGAATCGACCCGCTCTTTTTGATCGAGGACTTCCTTCTTTTCCCGTTCCAGCGTTTTGACTTTTTTAACCAGTTCGCCGCTATCCCCGCCGATCTGATCCAGCAGCGCGGCCTTGCGTTTTAATTCCGCCAGCTCTGCCGGATCAATGCCGGCTTGGCCGGGCATTTTTCCGGACTGATCCGCCAACAGGGCCTTGCGCCTTAATTCTTCCAGTTCCGCGGGGTCAATGCCGGCTTGGCCTTTCTTTTTTCCGGCCTGATCGTAAAGTTTGGCCTTCTGCTTCAATTCTTCGAGAATGCCGGTATCGACCGTGACGCGGCTTTTCTTTTTTGTTTCCTTTT
>ORMF012511000.1_pt1 | contig 19897 bp, 12 predicted proteins | sample 1779871 | NCBI WGS metagenome assembly ORMF01 (sample SAMEA104232316, study PRJEB22302) | groundwater metagenome | biome: forest; feature: aquifer; material: groundwater | place: USA | collected 2011-08-07 | depth 5.4 m | reverse complement strand
GTGTGAAAACCTTGATATGTCGTCAGGGCACGACTTCAGTCGTGCCGTAAAATCAATGCTTGTAACGCGGCTTTAGCCGCTGAGGTACGTCCTTCGGGGTTATCACACACACTCTTCAGCCATGCCGATACGGCGTGCGTTTTTCGAATGGGCTTTAGCCTCCCGCAGGGCGGGATATGTCCCTCAGCGGCTAAAGCCAACGCCTAATACAACTTTTGGCAGCACGCCTGAAGGCGTGCCCTGACGCTTCACGCTTGCAAAATAGGTCCCGGCGCCGCGCCAGACAAATCTAAAACATTTCCGGAAAAGAGTATGTCAGCACCGAATTGAGACGCATGTCCGCCACAATCAGCTCTTTGTACTGAGGAATCAGAGCCACGCCGCGGGGCTTTTTCATGAGCGTTTTCGGCCCCGTGAGCTTCCATCGGGGAGGAATATCCCCGTTGTTGCCGATGTGCCAAATTCCAATGTAAACGCCTTCCGGTTCCTCTTCGCTCGGCGGGCCGGACTCCGTCAAAACGATCCAGCCCTTGGGCGCATAGATTTGAACCTGATTGAGACGGCCGAGCCCGCTCTTGGGGCCTTGGATGACTCCGCGCGGTTTGACGTTGCCGCTATCGGTGCGGTTGAAGATCAGGACCGCTCCGGATGGGCGTCCCTGGCTGTCTTCGTCATTGCGGGCCACGGCGAGCATGTTATGAACGGGATCGACAGCCATCCCTTGCAGACTATCCAGCATGGTATCCGGGCCGCGGATCGAACGGATGGGAGCCGCATCGCCGTTGGCGGTTCTCGAATAGACCAGAATCTTGCCGTCTTCCGGAACAAAGATTTCGTTGTGTACCGGATCGACATCCGCGCGGTCTGGATTCCCCAGCTCCGTGCGCGGACCCTGAATCACCCGGACCGGCCCTTCCTGTCCGTTGGCCGATCCCCGGAAAACCAGTATCGCCGACGCAAACGGATTGGGCACCAGCACTTCATCGTTGACCGGATCGTACCGGATGTCGTGCATGGTCCGGCCCAGCAGCGATTTCTGTCCGTAGACCATCCGAGCCGGCTGTGAATCCTCCTTCGCCAGCCTGGCGAAGGCCGCAATCTGCGGATGCGCGACTCAATTGGGAACCAGAATCTGTTCGCGTTTGCTGTCGTAGCCGACCGCTCCTGGATTTCCGATGGCCAGTGCCAGCTTCTCCTGCGGGGCGCTCCGAATCTGGCGTTTCGGGGCCACGTCGCCATTGGCCGTGCGGGGATACACGGTGGCCCGGTGGTTCCCCATGTTGGAAACCCACAACTCGTCGTTCTTGGTGTCCAGGAATACGCCGGTGGGAAATTTAATTTGCGTATGCGCGCCCTGGATCGCACGCAGGGGAGCAGCGTCGCCGCTATCTGTGGCGCGGAACACCAGAATGGAATCGCCGGCGTCGTTGGCGACGTAAAGCTCGCCTCGTTCCGCATCCATAAACATCGCCGCTGGCCAGTTCAATTGCGTCTGGGGTCCCTGGATGATTCGCACGGGAGCCGTATCGCCGCTGGCTTTCAGGGGATATACGGAGACCGAAGGCGGGTCCGACCGGCCGGAACCGGGGACCTTCGGATCTCTTACGTTGCCGTGGTTGCTGACAAAGATCCATCCGTTCTTCTTGTCCAGAGCGATCCCATGGGGATCTTCGAGATGGGTTTGGATTCCCCTCAAAGTGCGCAGCGGCTTTTCTTCCCCTTGCGCCATCTTGCGATAGACCACCACCGCATTCGTGTGTTGAACCGTCAGATAAAGTTCCTGGAGATCCTCGTCCACGGCAATTCCAAAACTGCCGTGCGGCGTGTGCAGTTCGCGCATTGGGCGGGCATTGCCTTTGGCGTCGCGCGGGAAAACCACGGTCCGATCGATCGTATCGTTGTTGACGGAGTAAACGTCGCCGCTGTTGGGATCGATATACAGTCCGCAGTTGAACTCCAGCTTGGTCTGGAGTCCGCCCAGCGTGCGTTTCGGTTCCGTGGCTTTGGCTCCCGGCGGGGTGTTGTCCGTGCGGTTGAACACCTTAATTCCAAATAAATTCTCGTCCTCGAGAAACACCTCGTTGGAATGGAGGTCCACGGCAACTGCGCTGTACGTGGCGTAACTATCCCGGATCAGTCTCGCCGGCGGCCGATCCACGTCATTCTCGGACCGCGTTCTGGCCCCGGCTGCCGAAGGCTTCCTGGCACGGGACTCCTGAGCAAATGCCTCCGCCGCATTTATTCCGGTGCTCGCCCTCCTGAGCCAAGGCGTCGGAGGGCTGGCGGGAACCCACTCACAAATCTCTCCGTCCATCGACGGCAGCGGCTCCACTGAAATCAATTGAGGAGAGCCGGTTGGCTTGAGCAGGCTGGCCTGTGAACCGCTTCTCCATTCGCTCCGCGTTGCGCCTCCGCCCATCAAAACCAATATTGCGAGGAAAAAGAGCAACGTCACCAGCGCCGCCACGCAGGTCTTCGCCGATAGAAATACGCCCGTGCGCATCGCAACCTCCTCCTGCCTCTGAATCAAGAAGACCGGTTTTTCTTATCAATCTGAATTAGCGCGGTGGGCGGCCCGCAACCCGAAAACTCTACATCCAACGGGCCGCCCGATGTTTCCGATCTCTTCTTGCCGCAAAAGTCTAAAACTCCAGCCGCAGGCCGAACTGGATCTGCCGGGAGATGGTGGTGGTTCCGGTAATCCGGCCCACGTTCGGGTCGAACGCTCCCGTCCCGGAAGAGTCGAAAACGGCGCCAGCCGGCAGGCCAAAGTTCGCCCGGTTCAAGAGATTAAAGAACTCCGAGCGAAATTGCAGATTCAACCTCTCGAACAAGCGCGTATTTTTGGCCAGCACGATGTCCAATTTCCCGATGCCCGGCGCCTGTCCAAAATTCCTCGCCAGGTTACCGATAATTCCATTCGGCGCAAGCGCAAAAGCGGACGGATCGAAGTTGCGATTGGGATTGCGCGTGTCGTAGCGAACCTTGGCCCCGGGCTTCAAATCCGGGTAGCCACCGACAAACCCGGCCGTGAACCAGTTCGGCATATAGCCGGAGGTAATGGTGAATGGAGGTCCCGACTGGGCCGTCAGCAACCCGCTGAGTTGCCATCCTCCCAAAACCTTCCCGGCGGCGCCTGTCATTTTTGCACCAGGGATGTCGTAAGTGAAGTTCACGGTAAGCGCGTGCCGAATATCAAAGGCAGCCAAGCCTCTCTCTTTGAGAGCCAGGTAGCGGCTTTGGCCTGGGCTGTTTCCCCAGTCCGAGGAACCCGTGTAATTGCTGCCCTCATCGATGCTCTTCGAGAAGGCATATCCAAGCCGAGCCGTGAATCCATGGCTCGTGCGCTGGTTGACCTGGAAACGAAATCCATCGTAATCGCTGGTGTCATCGACCATCCGATAACGGACCCTGCCAAATCCCGGCTGCAGCAACCGGGCGGTCGAGGGAATAAACAGTCTCCCATTCACGTCTTGCGCCAAGGGGTTGTTCAGATTGAGAAGCCGCACGAGATGCACTCCCCGCGTAACCGAAAGCCCCGCTTCAACGCTGGTGTTGTGCGCGATCTCCCGTTGGATCTCTAAGCTGTATTTATACACGGTCGGTTGCTTCGGCTTGAACTCGAAGAGCTCGATATCCGGCGTCTGAGAAGCCAATGAGGCGGCAGTGAGAGTGGCATATACATCCGGAAACGCGGCTCCATTCAAAGTGAACGAGCCGCCAAATGGAGGAGTGTTTGTGAAGGCTGTAGGCTGCGATCCCGGAAGAATCTGGTCGTAGAAGATGCCAAATCCGCCGCGGATGGAGGTCCTGCCGCTGCCAGTCGGATCCCAGGCAAATCCGACACGCGGCGCAAAGTTCTTGAGCGAGGGATTTTCGTACATAGGATTCCCTAAGGTCAAGTCAGCCCGGGTTTGGTTGGGAACGAATGGGCGTCGCAAATTCGATACCCGGTCGTGCGCAACATTGACGGTGGTAACGAACTCATAGCGGAGACCCAGATTCAGCGTCAATTTGGGAGAAAGCTTCAAATCGTCCTGCGCATATAAGCCGAACAGGGATTGGTTGGTATTCACGATGGGCACGGATGCCGGATAAATCGCGCGCAGCCGGGTTGCCGTCCCCTGCACAAAATTTGCCAGGGAGTTAAAAGTGTATGCCCCTGCCCCCTGCGAAGCGGAGGTGCGCGTAAATGCCATCCGGTCGTACTCAAAGCCGAACTTAAGCCCGTGCCTGGATTTCGTGTAGAACAGGTTATCGGAGACCTGGTAGTTGTCTAAGTTCGCGTCGGCGGGAGAACTCGCGTCCCCTCCCCACAAGTCCAAACCAGTAACCGTGATGGCCCCGACTCCACGCGGATTGCCCGTGAAGTTCTGGATGGGATACGTAAAGCCCTTGATCGGGAGAGGCTCGTCCCCCAGGAAACTGTGCTTGAATCCGAATAAAGCCACATTGATCACTTGCGGCGAGAAGAGGTGTGTCCCCGACACGGCCGCGTAGTGTGCCTTCGTAAAGCCGTAAGAGCCGGTATTAAAACTGGTGTCGGCGAGGCGATTCCCCTTATCGAATGTGTAGCGGCCAAACAGGGAGTCGTTTGCCGTCAACTGGTGATCCACGCGAACGGTCACGTAATCCTCGTTCTGCGGGAGACCGATCACTTGAGTAAACTGTCCCGTGCTATTCCCTAAATCGAGGCCGTTGGGAAGCGGATAGGAGTTCAAAAACGGCTGGACCTTCGGATTTACTACGAAGGTTTGCACTGCGCCGGTCGCCGGATTGCGAACTCTTCCGAGCCGCGCGTCCGCGTTCGGAACGGTACGAATGGCCGTCAACCCCAACCGCTGTCTCAATCCTTCGTAACTGCCGAAGAAGAACGTGCGGTCCTTGATAATCGGCCCGCCGAGCGAAAACCCGAACTGGTTTCGCTTGAACGGCGGGACCTCGGCGTCGAAGAAGTTCCGCGCATCCAGCTTATTGTTCCGCAGGAATTCAAAGGCCGAGCCGTGCAAGGCGTTGGTGCCAGACTTAGTGACGGCGTTAAAGCCCCCGCCGGTATGCTTGCCGTATTCGGCGCTGTAACCGTTAATGATGACGCTAAATTCCCGGATGGTCTCCGCTCCCATCATGATGCCCGTGGCGCTCCCGGCGGAGCCACCGTTGTCGTTGATATCCTGCCCGTCGATTTGGAACAGGTTGGCATTGTACCGTGTGCCCGAAATGGCCAGTTTTGTGGCAAATCCTTTGGTGGAGTTTGCGCCCGCCTCCACGGCAATGGTGATGCCCGGAAACAGAACCGCCAGTTCCAGCAGATTTCGCGCGTTGAGCGGCAAGTCCCGGACCTCGCCCTGATTGACCAAACCACTCACGTTGGCCGAATTGGTTTCGACGAGCGGAGCCTCGGCCGTGACCGCCACGGTTTGTTCCACTGCGCCGACCTGCAAGGAAAGGTTGATTACGGCTTCCTGGCCGACCGCCAGCTTCAGCCCGCTCTGCACCTCCCGCTGAAAACCGGGATGCTCCGCCTTCACTTCATACGCTCCTACCGGAAGCGCGGGGAACTTGTACGTGCCATCCGACGCAGTGGCGCCGCTCCGCGTGAACCCCGTTTCGGTGTTGGTTACAGTTACCTGAACGCCCGAAATCACGCCTCCCGAAGAATCTTTCACCGTCCCGGAAATGGTGGAAGTAGATAGCTGCGCCATCGCACGAGTGTTAGAAAAAGAGCAAACCAGGAAAAGCGCTGCAAGCCATAATTGCCCGCGGAAAAACGTCTTGACCATATGTCCTTACCTCCATGATTCACACCTGCCGACTTGGATGAACGTGATCTTTAGTCCCCTGACCACGGAGAACCGAATTCTGAACCGGGAGCCGGAAACGCAAAGCGCTCCGCTCCCGTCAGCACTCTAAACTTCCGCGCCGAACCTGAATCCAAACCGCTGGGAGGCATGCCGGAACCCATTCCCACCCTCCGGCCAGTTCTCCCAGCAAATCCGCGGTCCGATCTTCGACTAACGGTTCTCGTCATACCTTGCGGCTGCGATCGCCTGCCAGGGAGTACTTAGGATACCAGGACACTTCCGCTCCCACGCCGGTATTCTTGGTGCGAATGTCCAGCAGGTAAGGACGGCCCTCCCGCAGAGCCTCGATCCCTTTCTGAATCGCCGGCCGCAGTTGGTCGGTATGGCTCACGATCGCTCCGCGAATATTGTAGGCGTCCGCGAGTTTGGTGAAATCCACGTCCGGATCTCCGAGGTACGAGATATAGTCTCGTCGAGCGTCACCGGCCGCCGATCCTCGCGCCATGATGCGCCATCTCGTAGCCTGATAGCTGCGGTTATTGAGTACCACGATCAAGACCGGAATGTCGTAACGCGACAGGGTCCACAGCGAGTCCGTTTGCCCGAAAAGAAATCCTCCGTCGCCCTGGAGAGCAACTACCTGCCGGTTGGGCAGAGCCAGCTTCACGCCCGCAGCCGCTCCCATGCCCCATCCCAATGCCCATCCCTCGGTTCTGCCGATCTTCAGTTTTTCGCCGTCGCCAAACGGCATGAAGTTCGTGACATGCTCGTCGCTGGCAATTTCGGGAACAATCACCGCGTCTCGATCGAGGAGATCGTTCAATTCATATAATGCGCGGTACCAGGGAACCGGTTCACCGCTCGCTTGACGGGCCATCTTCAGTCGCGTTTCGCGGACCGCTTTCGTGAAAGCGGCGCACTCGGCGCGACGCGTTGCCGCGCGTGCTTCGATTTGTTGCGGCGTGGCCAGGCTTTGAATGGCGTCGATCAACTGCTTCGCGGTCAAATTAACATTGCCGAGCAGCGAAGCGCTCAACGCCGTGTTGCGGCCCAGGCCCTCCGAGTCCACCGTGACGTGAACGATCGGCACTCCGGGCGGCAGGCGATCCGGCACCGGGAAGTGAGTTCCAAACCCGACGTAGCAGTCGATCTTTTTCGGATAGCGAAATCCGCCGCGCTGTTTGCCGAGGCAGAGCGGATGGAAGTTCGGAAAGTCCGTCCCATGGCTGATGGCCAGCTCGACGGGAATGCCCAACAATTCGGCCAGCTTGACCACGGAGCCCGTGGCGCCGCACTGCGTCACCTCCGAGCCAACCAGCATCACGGGAGAGGTGGAGTCCAGCAGCAGCCGCGCTGCCTTTTCCACTTCCTTGCTGTCCGGAGGGAGTTCCATGGGAACTTCGAAAGCTTTTGCCGAGAATACCGTTCCCCGGATTCCTTTCTGAGCCAGAAGATTGGTCGGTATCCGCACGTACGTTGGTCCTCCCGGCAGCACGCTCGCGAGCTTGGTTGCCGTGCGGACGAACTCCGGAATGCGCGGACCGGAATGGCAGACGAAGCGCCACTTGGTAAATTGCTTGACCGTCTCCAGCCAGTCATCTACGTCCTCGCGGCCGTCGAGTCCTTCGCCTTCGGCGCCGGAGCCGTCGGCGAATAAAACCACCGGGATCCGGTCCTTCATGGCGTTGTACATATTGGACGTGGAGTTTGGCGTGCCCACCCCGTGATACATCGCAAAGGCCGGCTTGCCGGTCGCCATGGCATAGCCGGAAGCCATCGCGACGGTTTGGCCTTCGTGAATCGCCTGGATGAGCTGGATCTGCGGCCGGCTGACCAGGGCGTCGCAAAAAGGTCCCAGGCCCGTTCCATTCGCAACAAAGACAAAGCGCGCGCCGGCCTCGATTAACTGTTCCGTAAAGAGGTCGCCGCCCGTGCCTTCGACTACCCGCGTAAGTCCCGGTTTGCTTTCTTTCTGGGAAGCGATTGCCGCAACGGATTGAAGCGCCGAAAGCGCCGCCGACGTAGTATAACCGGCCGATACCATCGCCGCGACAAAACCGCGGCGGGAGAGCTTGGAGTTCAAGAGATCCCGCACCAGTTCTCGCATGATAATCCCCTCACTGACGGCTCGCTATTGTAGCGCTAGGTAAACAACAGTTCGGGCCTCGGGATCAAAAAGCAACACGGTCTTTCTTGGATTCGATTTTTTTGAAGTCGATGCCCGGCGCCTTCTTCAGATCGTCCCATCCCCGGATGGTTCCGTTCCGATTCCGGTACCGGGTGATGGCTGCGGCTTCGCTGGCTGATAACCCGAAGGCTGTTTCCAATTCCTTCTGGGATGCATGGTTGATGTTGATGGTTGCGGCTTCGGATTTCGCGTCGGGCGCTGGGTTTGTGGTGCCCTGGATCTTCGACAGATACTGAATCGCGGCTTCGAGCTCTTCGGTGGACTTCATCGGCGCGCCCAATGCAACCATGTTGGTGACCACATCCCGCCACTCCGACGGCGTCCGCTTCCACCGCGCGACATAATCCAGGCCGTGGCACAGAGTGCAGGCTTCTTGAACCGCCTGCTTCCCGCCTTCTTCGGGTGGTGAGTCCTGAGCCATCCCGGAGATCACCCACAGGGCGGACAGTCCCGCGAAGAGCCCCACCAATAATGTTCCTCTGAGTGTCATTTATGCGCTCCGGTTACTAGAAGCTGTTGCATAACCCGTTCTAACGAATTGTAAGGGCACGGTTTCAACCGTGCCGAACCGAAGCCCTCTGGAACTGCGGCTTCAGCCGCTGAGGGCCAAGGACTCACCTCAGGGGCTAAAGCCCGATCCCTACCATCCTGCGATCGGCACGACTAAAGTCGTGCCCTTACTGGATTCCGAGGAGGTTATGCAACCGCTTCTACAAAAATTTCACCACGGAGGGCACGGAGACACTTCTTCTCCGTGGGCTCCGTGTTCTCTGTGGTAAAACGTTTTCGTATAACATGCCTCGTCGGTCTGAGGCAAAGCCTCGCTAGAACTCCAATTTCAAGCCGAACTGGATTTGGCGGGAGATGGTGTTGGTTCCCGTAATCCGGCCGACGGTCGAGTCGAACGCTCCCGACCCCGAAGTTGCGAAAATGGCGGAAGCCGGCAGACCAAAGTTCGCCCGGTTCAGGAGATTAAAGAACTCGGAGCGAAATTGTAAATTTCCCCATTCAAACAAGCGGGTATTCTTGACCACCACGAGGTCCAATTTTGAGATTCCCGGTGCCGACCCAAAGTCCCGCGCCAAATTACCGATAATACCGTTTGGCGCCAGTGTGAAAGCCGAGGGAGAAAAGTAGCGATTGGGATTACGCGTGTCATATTTGACCTTCGCCCCGGCGATCAGATCCGGGTAACCACCAACAAAGCCAGCCGACATCCAGCTTGGAATGAAGCCGGAGGAAATATTGAAGGGACTCCCGGTTTGCGCCGTCAAAACCCCGCTCAGTTGCCAGCCTCCAGCTAACTTAGCGGCGGCCCCTTTCAGGTTTTTTCCCGGCAGGTCGTAGGTGAAGTTAGTGGTAAGTGCGTGCCGAATATCAAAGGCCGCCAAGCCTCGTTCCTTGAGATCCTGGTAGCGGCTTTGCCCTGGGCTGTTATTCCAGTCGGTGGCGCCGAGATAATTGGAACCTTCATCAATGGTCTTCGAGAACGTATACGCAACGCGAGCAGTCAATCCGTGGCGGTTGCGTTGGTTCACTTGCAGCCTCAACGAATGGTAGTCGCTGGTCACATCGCTATTCCGGGTCCTGACTCTGCCGAACGGGGGTTGCAGCAACGGAGCGTTAGAGGGAACAAAAAGTCTGCCATTCACCAGTTGTGCCACCGGGTTGTTGGAATTGAGCACTCGAATGAGATGCACGCCGCGCGATGCGGAATATCCCACGTCGACACTGGTGTTGGTTACGATCTCCCGTTCGACATTCACGCTGTATTTATATACGGTAGACTGCTTCGGATTGAACTGGTAGGCTTCCACATCCGGCGGCAGAGCGCTTAATGCGGCGGTGGTGAGAGTGGCATATTGGTCCGGAAACAATACGCCGGCCCCGCGAAGGGTGAACGAGCCGCCAAATGGAGGAGTGTTCGTAAAGGAAAGCGGATTCAATCCAGGCAACAGTTGATCGTAGAAGACGCCGATGCCTCCGCGGATCGAGGTTTTGGCGGTGCCGGTCGGGTCCCAGGCAAACCCAAAGCGTGGCGCAAAGTTCTTGAGCGAGGGGTTCTCATACATGGGATTCCCCAACGCCAGATTCGCGGGGGTTTGTCCGGGAGTCCATGGGTTCCGCAAATTCGATACCCGGTCCTTCAACACATGGATGGTCGTGACGAATTCATAACGCAGACCCAGATTGAGCGTCAATCGGGAAGAGAGTGAAAGATCGTCCTGCGCATAAAAACCGAAGAGAGACTGTCGGGTTTTCGCGGTAGGATCGGAGCCCGGACGAATCGCGCGGAGTTGGTTGACTGTCCCTTGCATAAAGTTCGCGAGCGAAGTGAAAGTGTAGTTGCCCGCCCCTTGCGAGGCAGAGGTGCGGTCGGACATCATCCGTTGAAAGTTAAAACCGAACTTGTATGCGTTCCGAGCCTTGGTGTAGAGGACCGTTTCGGTAACTTGATACTCGTTCAGCGATGAAAGCTCCGGCTCGCTCGCCGGACCTCCCCACAGTCCAAGACCCGTGACCGTGATGGCCCCAAGCCCGTCCTTGAGGCCCGTGAAGTTCTGCAAGGGGAACGTAAAGCCCGGCTTTTGCTCCGGCACGATCCCATTGGAGCTGCGCTTGTATCCCCACAGAAGCACATTGATCACATGCGGCGAGAAGAGGCGCGTCTCCGACACGGCAGCGTACTGCGAACGCGAATTGCTGAGGAGGCTGGAATTGATGCTCGCGTCCGTGCCCCGGCTCCCGTCGTCAAATGTGTAGCGCCCAAACAAGGAGTCCTTCTCCGAGAACGTGTGGTCGATCCGCACGGTGTAAAAATTCTCCGTCGTTGGCAAACTCAACACCTGCCCAAACTCGCCCGTGCCATCTTCGAAATTTCGGCCATTGGGGAGCGGATAGGAGTTCAAAAACGGCTGGACTTTCGGATTCACGGCGATCGTCTGCACCGCACCGGTTGTCGGATTGGGCAGCCTTCCCGTTCGCGCGCCGGCGTCGGGTACCCGGACAAGCGTCGTCAATCCCAGCCGCTCCCGCAGCGCTTCATAACTGCCGAAAAAGAAGGTTCGATCCTTGACAATGGGCCCGCCCAACGCAAACCCGAATTGATTTCGCTTATATGCCGGGATCGTTTTGTCGAAGAAGTTCCGCGCATCCAGCTTATTATTCCGCAAAAATTCAAAGAGCGAGCCGTGCAAACTGTTGCTCCCCGATTTGGTGATCGCGTTAAACACTCCTCCGGAATGCTTGCCATACTCGGCGCTGTAGCCGTTCACGATCACATTGAACTCCCGGATGGTCTCCGCTCCCATGAGGATGCCCGCCGCGCTCCCGGTGGTCCCACCGCTATCGTTGATATCCTGCCCATCCACTTGGAACAAGTTGCTGGTATACCGGGTCCCCGAAATGGCCAGTTTGGTTCCAAACCCCTGGATGGCGGTCGCCCCCCCCTGGACGGCAACCGTGATGCCCGGAAACAGTGCAGCCAGTTCCAACAGATTGCGGGCATTGAGCGGCAAGTCGTGAACTTCGCCCTCGCTCACCAGGCCGCTGACGTTGGCCGTGCTGGTTTCCACCAGCGGGGCCTCGGCCGTCACCGCGACGGTTTGTTCCACCTCGCCGACCTGCAACGTCAGATTGATCGCCGCATCCTGGCCGACCGCCAGCCGTAAGCCGGTCCTGGTTTCGCGCTGGAAGCCCTGATGCTGCACCCGGATTTCGTAGGTCCCAGCCGGGAGCGCCGGAAATTTGTAAGCGCCGTCCGCCTCCGTCACACCGCTTCGAGATTGGCCCGTCTCCAAGTTCGTAACAGTAATCGCCACACCGGGAATCACCGCCTGCGAGGAATCCCTCACTACGCCGGAGATCGTCCCCGTCGTCGACTGCGCGGTCAACGGACGCGCAACAATTACCAACAGAGCCAGGACAGCCAACGCCGGCCAACACCCTTTCAGGAAAAGATTCTTCATAGTCATGTTTCTCTCCAACCAAATTCCTGTATGTTTCTTTTCCACTTTGCTTCGTCAGCGACAGTCTGCCCTTAGCCCCAACCGGGAGCGGGCGGAACGAGTTGCTTACTCGCCGCCGCCGCCGGCTGAGGTTTTCTTTTCATCCGTCTTGAATCTGAATTTGGCCTGCAGTCCAACCGGAGACATTCCCCACTCTTTCGCCAAGTCCGCGCGCAGGGTCATGGTCTTGCCTCCCACCGCCGTCATTAACGGGAACACCGTCCCCAGCTCATCGATCGGAACCGTAAAGTAGTCCCGGTTCAGGACCACAAAATCGGCGAGTTTTCCCGCCTCCAGCGTTCCAATCTCCTTTTCCCGCAAAACGTAATACGACGGCCAGACCGTCGACATCTTCATCAACTCCTGGCGGTCGATGGCCTCCTCGGGCGCGATCGATTCCCCCCAGTCCGTCTTCCGCGTGATCAGATGCACAAACTGTGCGTGCAGCGTATCCGCCTCTCCTCCGAGCAGCCCCGCCATTCCTTCCGTCTCGGCCGTCGGCGTGATGCCCGCTTTCAGCATGCTCCGAATGGGTGCGATCCAGTTGGCCTTATCCATCCCGTAGATGTCGAGCCACGGAGCGCTGCGATTGATGTTCATTGGGGCACAACTGATATACATTCCCAGCTTTGCAATGCGCGGTATTTGCGCCGGCCGCGGGTACAAGCCGCAGTGGTCCGACGACATCCGCATGGATTTCACATATTGCGGCGTGAACGCCTTGTCGTCCTTCATCACCTGATCGACGATGTCGAGGAAATAATCGAAGCTCTTGTCACCGTAATTGTGATTGACCCGGAAACGCAGGTGCGATTTGATCGCCGCATAGATCGCTTTGGCATAGATGTTGCCCGGCTCCAGCACGCAATACTCTTTGTCCTTCCACTTCTTCGGCGACTCGATCGTGGTGCAGATTTCCGGCGGGCCGCCGTCGATGCTTCCCATCGACACCCCGGTGTTCCAGAAGAATTTGTCGCCCAGCCCCGCCGAGTCCCCTTTTCGGAGGAAGCATCCTACGGGGTCCGGATTCGTTTGCAGGCAGAAGCGGTCGGAATAGGCGAACCGGATCGGCATTCTCCCTGCCCGCACCAGCCTCATGTGGCCGTCCAGAATCCGCAGGCCCACCAGGTGCGTGCTGAAGGTGGTAATGCCGGCCGCAGTGTAACGCGCCAGTCCGTCTTCCAAAACGTTCGCCAGCTCGTCCAGACGGGACGCAAAGTATTGATCCGCTACTAGCGACCGCGTGATCAGAACGTCCTGCGTGATCCCGATCTTCTCGTTCTCGTCCGTGGGCGGAACATCGTAGAGGTCCAGGAAGGCGTTCCGCGCCGCGGTGTTCAGCAGATACGACGGATGCGACAGCACGAAAACCGGCAACTTCGGAGCCAGGACATCCAGCTTTTTCCGGTCCATTTCTTTTTCGAGCAAGTAATTCACACCCACGCCCGTGCCGCTCGAGCCTCCCGTGGGCAGGTCGATCCAGGCCCACTGCCCGGGCTCCGGATGCGCCATCTGCTCCTTCACCACCAGCTCAATCCCGCGCGTCAGCTCCTGGTAGTTTTTCCCCTGCACCGTAAACCGCTTCATCACCTCCGCCACTTCCTTCGGATGCGTCCTCGCCCAGTACTGCATGGACTGCTCGAAGATGTGCACGTGCGTATTGATGAAGCCGGGGAGCACCGTGCGGCCTTTTAGATCGATCTTCTGCGTCCCGGGACCCGCATAGTGCAGCACGTCCGGGTCGCTCCCCAAAAACTGGATTCGATCGCCCCGCACCGCCATCGCCTGAACCGTCTTTCCAACACTATTGTTCAGCGCCGGGTCGTCCATGGTGACGATCTTGCCGTTGAAGTAAATCTGGTCGGGATAGCTCACCAGCGCGGACGGAACGTTGTTCAACGTTTGCTGGCCGCAAACCGGGATCGCCGCCAGCAGTAAGAAGCTGGCAACCACTGCCCATCGCTGAATTTTCCGTGTCATTAGTTTTCCTCCCTGAAAGGCGAATCGTTTTATTGCCTTGTTATACCTTCAGAACGCTACCGGCAACTTTAACCACCTCAGGCGGGCCGTGTCAAGGAATACGTATCCAGTTTTGGATACAATATTCAACCTCCGAAACGCTTGTTTTGGCCCGCACGTTAACGGACACATCCTACGCCTGTAGCGGAAGCGGGTAGGTAGCGGTAGCGCAGAGTTTGCGCTTTTCAAACTCTGCGGCCCGAGTCTCGAAACCCGTTTTTTTCACTGCTGGAACCGGTCCCGCATGGCGGGATCACGCGCCTCTGCACACCCGGAGTTTTTGCGTCCGACTTCTTTTGGTCTCGTCAAACCGCGAGAGTCTCGAACGCAACGCGCAACGGTTCCGGCTTTGTGCGGGAGAAGTTGAGCTTTTCAAAACCGATCACACGCCCGGAAATGTCCTTCATCAGAATGACTTCCTCGCCGGTTTCTTCACATACGTGCTCGTCTTGCGGATTGCCAAACCAAACCGTAAGCGTGTTGCCGGTCTGATCGTAGAAAACCTTCACTTCGGCCATATGGTTGTTCCCTCCTTGATCGCATCGGTGGGATACGCCGTGATTAGATAGCCTTCTTCATCAAGGCGCTTCGTTACGGCGCAAACCCAGCGGTTCTCGCGCTCTGACCGGTAGAACAAATACACATCGGAATCGATGCGACTCTGCCGAATCTCATCGGGACGCTCCAACGTCGTTTTCACTTCCAACTCGCGGCCTGCCATCACAGGATGCTTCATGCAGATTATCATCTCCCAGTAGGCACGGGTGGCTCGGACCTGAAAGCCAAGCGGGGTTGGCACTTCAAAAAGCAAATCGGACTCGGGAGCATCCCCCATGCCCTTCCATTGTAACGCCGTGACCACAGCGGGTAGCGCAGAGTTTGCGCCTTTCAAACTCTGCGGCCCTAGTATCCCGCCGCCCGCCGTTCCCTCAAATATCCCGAATGTGGCGGTCCTTTGATTCTGTGATGAGGAGCGCGCCCAGGACGAAGACCGCGGCGCAGACGATCACCGGAAACCAGATTCCGTAGTAGATGTTTCCCGCGCTCACCGACAAGGCGGTGACGAAGAACGGCGTCAGCCCGCCAATCCATCCCGCCCCGAAGTTATAGGCCACCGAAACGGACGTGTAGCGCACCCGCGCCGGAAATTGTTCGACCAGGAATGCGCCGAGCGGTCCAAACGTCAGCGCCTGGTAAATGCTGAGCACCACAATCAGCAATTCCACCATGAACAGGTTGATTTTCTCGGGGTCCGCTTTCACCGGATAGCCCGCCTCCGCCAGCGCCGCCGCAAATTGTTGGGGATCGAACCCCCGAACCTCCCGGCCGCCGATTCGCGTCATCACCTCGCCGCCGCTCCCCGGCAGCGAAGTAAACGTCACGCCCCGGTTCGTCAGAAAATCCTTTGCCCGGTCACACGCGCTCAGTTTGGTGCTGGCGGTCGCGAAAAAATGCAGATGGCAATCGCTCGACTCGACCGTAACCGGCGTGTTCCGCTGCGCCGCTTCGAGCGCAGGGTTCCCGTAATGCGTCAGACCCCGGAAGATTGGAAAGAAGGTCAGCGCGGCCAGCAGGCACCCGGAAAGCATGATCCATTTGCGGCCCACTCGATCCGACCACCATCCGCTGAAAATGCCCAGTGGTATCGTAAGGAGCGTTCCCAGCGAAATCAGCAGGTAGGTCGTAACGTCGTCGAGCTTCAAGACCGCCGGCATGAAGACGAGCAGATAGACGCGCATGTAGCCGATGACGACCTGTCCCACCACCATCACAAACGCGATCACCAAAAATATGAGGTTCTTCCGATTGCGGAAAGTCTCGATGACGGGCGCCTTCGCCTGCTTGCGGGCATTCTTCATCTCCTGGAAGACCGGCGATTCTTCCAGGCGCAGCCGGATGTAAACCGAAATCCCGAGCAGCACCAGCGAAAAAAGAAACGGAATCCGCCAGCCCCAGCGCACGAACTCTTCCCGGCCCATCAAACGAGCGACCAGAACCACCGCCACCGCCAGCGTGTTTCCAACCGCCACGCCCACTTGATTCAGGGAAGTCTGGTAGCCGCGCCGGCGGTCTTCCACATGCTCGGCGACATAGGTGATCGCGCCGCTGTATTCGCCGGCAAGCGACAGGCCCTGCATCAGACGCAACACCATGAGCAGCGCCGGTGCCGCCCAACCAATCTGCTCGAACGTCGGCAGCAAGCCGATGCCGGTCGTCGAAGCGCCCATCAGAACGATAGTGAGAAGGAAGGTGTATTTCCGGCCCACCCGGTCGCCGAGATGCCCGAACAGGAGCGCCCCGAACGGGCGCACCACAAAGCCTACGCCGAAGGTCGCAAAGCTCGAAAGCAGCGCCGCCGTCGGATTGCCTTTGGGGAAAAAATTCTCGCTGAAGAAGACCACCAGCGTCGAGTAGAGAATAAAGTCGTACCACTCGAACACGCTGCCAAGAAACGCGCCGACGATCAACGTGCGCATCGCTTTCCGGTCGAGGACCGGGATTGCGGTTTCCCGTATCATGCGGCCTTCCTTGACGGAAAATCCATCCATCACCTAATTCGTTCGGAACCGCTATCCTGGATCGGGATACTATATCAAACTCCAGAAGGAAACAGACAGGAAAATCCCTAATTTTGAAGGATTCGGTGGCAGTCGCGCCATTCCTCTTCTGCGAGCGATAATTCTCAGCGCATCTTCCGGTCCGCAACTGAGTTACAATTGCCCCCATCACACTGGAACTACGGAGGCGGATATGGGCAGAAAGCATCTTCCTTGGATCGGCGGGGCGTTCGTAATCGCATTCGGTTTGGTGTCGGTGGTATACGCTCCGTTTTCTAACGTCGCACTGGCGCAAGGCCGGAAGCCGGTGGAACGGAAGCCCATTGTGCTCGACCGGCCTCCGGTGCGAGCCATGGCGGATCCCTTCGCCACCTTTAATGGGATCGCGCTCGACCCGGATCGTGGCGAAGTCTTTATTAGCAACGACAACCGCAGCGGCACGCAACCCAGCATTCAGGTCTATCCCACCGAGTTCAAGCCGACCGAGGGAATCATCGAGCCCCGCCGCATTCTCTCCGGATCGAAAACCTCGATCGCGGGCGTCTGCGGCCTGGCCATCTCTTCGGAGTTTAAAGAGCTGTTCATGGTCAACGCGGACGGCGGCAATAATATGGCCGTCTTTCCGTTGGATGGCAAGGGAAACATCGAACCGTCCAGAAATCTGAAGGTACCTCATACGGCTGCGGCGATTTTTCTCGATCCCAAACACGACGAAGTGTATCTCACCGCGGAGCAGTTCAATCGCATCACGGTTTACCGCAGAACAGCCAATGGCGACGACGATCCGCTGCGGATCATTCAGGGCCCGCATACGGAAATGGCCGATCCACACGGCATTTATGTGGACTCGGAGCGGGATGAGATTTACGTAACCAACTTCGGTTATTGGACGCGGGCCGAAACGGGAGAGGCATACGCGCTCTTTGGCGACAGCAAGCTCGCCCAACAGCGCGGCAGCCATAGTCATCGCGGAATTCCAAAGGAATTGGCCCCCTCCACCGGGAGATTCGATCTGCCGTCGATCTCCGTCTATTCGCGGAGCGCCTCAGGCGACACGACTCCGGTGCGTGTGATTCAAGGCGAGCATACGGGATTGAACTGGCCGCTCGGTATTTCGCTCGACCCCGCGAGTAACCGGCTGGTGGTCGCCAACTCGGGCAACGATTCCGTCTTGGTTTTCGACCGCAACGCACAGGGCGACGCCTTCCCGTTGGCCGTGATTCGCGGACCCGCAACCCAGATCAAAGCCCCCACTGGCGTATCCGTTGATGCAAAACGCAATGAGTTATGGGTCACCAACTGGGAAAATCATCGCGCAAGCGTCTTCCCCACCAACGCCAATGGGGATGCGGCGCCTCTTCGCGTCATCCGCAGCGCCGCCAAAGATGCACCGCTGGCCAGCTTCGGATTCCTCGGAGCCATGACCTTTGACCCCAAGCGGCAGCAACTCCTCGTCGCCAACTGAGTGAGCCATCCGAGAATTACTGCATTCGCCGGTTCGGCGAATGGAACTGCAATGCCGGTTCGATTTCTCGAAGGTCAGGCCACCATGCTGGCGCGCGACGTACACGATCTCGCTGTCGATACCGTCCACGACGAGATCGTGGTTCCGAATCCCTTCGGCCAGGCGATCCTGTTCTTTCGCGGAGATGCCAAGGGAGCGGAAAAACCTCTTCGCGTGATCCAGGGCCCCAAGACCCTGCTCGATTCCCACACCGATGTCGTCGATGTGGACCCGATTCACAACGAGGTCTTTGTTCCGCAATTCCTGACCGATTCGATCCTGGTTTTTTCGCGGGAAGCCCGCGGCGACGTGGCGCCGATCCGGATCATCCACGGCCCCAAGACCAAAATGGACCGGCCCGATCGCATTTCCGTCGACCCGGTGAACAATCTCCTGGCCATCACCTCCCCGCAGGGACTTTGGATTTTCGACCGGACGGACAATGGTGATGTCGCGCCGCGCAGCATCATCACCGGCCCGAAGACCGGCCTGAATCATCCCAACAGTCCTCATGGCCGCGTCATTCTCTACCCCAAAGCGAAAAAGATTTTCCTGACCGGAGGAGCGGAATTGAACGACAAGGGCGAGCGATTCGGCTTCCTGGGAATCTGGAACTACGGCGATACCGGCGATATTGCTCCTTGGGCGATGCTCAAGAGTTCCCCCGCTTCCAAGTTAAAAATAACCGGGGGCTCCTTTGCCATTAATCCGGCGGCTAAAGAACTTCTCATCACGAGCGGAGGCGGCGGCGGTGTGTTCGTGTACCGGCTCCCGGAAGTTTTTTAGCAAGCGTAACGGGTAGCGCAGCTACCCAGGGAAACAAACGTGCCTGTACCGATCCACCTCGCGGCAATTGACGCCGGCTCCAACGCCATTCGCCTCGTAATTGCCCGCGTCGAATCGTCGTCCCAAACAACCTTTCGCTTGCGAATGCTGGAAACGGAGCGTGATGCGCTGCGGCTCGGCCGTCATGTATTTCTCCAGCACCGTTTTGACCGGCAAACCATCGACAAAGCCGTAAAGGTGTTTCGGCATTTCAAGTCGCTCATGGAAGTCTACGATGTCCAGACGTATCGTGCGGTGGCGACCAGCGCCACGCGAGAAGCCAGAAACAATAAGGACTTCACCGATCGAGTGCTGGAAGCGAGCGGTATCCAGGTGGAAGTCATTGACGGAGGCGAGGAGGCCCGGCTGGTTCGTTGCGCGGTCGAAGCTTCGCCGGCCGGTAAACTTTCGCCGCATTGGATCGCCGATTTGGGCGGGGGAAGCCTGGAAATCAGCCACATGAAATCGGAGACCGTCGAGGCCAATGTCGCTTTGCCGCTGGGAGCCGTCCGGCTGATGGAAACCTTCGAGATCCAGGATGCCATGACGGGCGAGCAGGTGCATCTGGTCCGGAACTATGCCCTCTCGCTGCTGCGCCGCTTTCTGCCGCTCGAGCGCCAGCCTGCCAATCCGATGGCCGTCTTGTGCGGCGGGAACGCCGAAGCGCTGGCGCTGATTGCCCCCGGCTCCCAGCAAAACGGCGTCAGAACGTTAGACCTGCTCGCGCTCCGGCGGAAGGTCCAAAAGATTGTCTCGCTCGATATTCGCGAGCGGATGAAAGCATTCCACGTTCGCAAGGATCGCGCGGAAGTCATGGGCATTGCTGCGATCGTGATCGAGACGCTGGGACGCTGGTGGAACCTTCCGCGAGTTCTGGTGCCTGGGGTGGGTGTCAAGGAAGGCATTCTGTTCGACCTGGCTCGTTCCGGTCTGGCGGGCGGGCCACTGCGGGAAACGCCGCCACAGGCGGAACTCGTTCTCTCCGCGGCGCGCCG
>ORMF012472453.1_pt1 | contig 19905 bp, 10 predicted proteins | sample 1779871 | NCBI WGS metagenome assembly ORMF01 (sample SAMEA104232316, study PRJEB22302) | groundwater metagenome | biome: forest; feature: aquifer; material: groundwater | place: USA | collected 2011-08-07 | depth 5.4 m | reverse complement strand
TTGTTCAATCGTCTCCAGCCGCGTATCGTCCATATCTAGTCGCATGGCTCCGATGATAGACAGCCCAGCCGAAACCCCTCAGGCTCATATTGCGTTAGAAATGGCCCCACCCTCCAGGCTCATCTTGTATTGGAAGAGACTTGCCCTTGACAGGCGCTGTGCCGCGCGCTATCGTTCCGCTTGTCACGAATACGTAGGGGCGAACCGGCGGCTCGCCCCCCTGAAGGGGGTTGCGGTGGCCAAAGGCGGGCCAGACCAGGGGAAACAAGGTAAGAAGGACCCCTTCGAGAAGAAGGAAGACCTCTTCAAGCCCACGGGCGAGCTGAAGGGCGGCTATGACATGGGCATGGCCCAGGCCTATGCCCTGGCCCACGCCAAGAAGACCCAGGGCGAGCACGTGGGGCGAGGCAAGGGCCGCCGGCCGCTTATCTGGAAGATAGACAGCTCCCGGTACGACGAGGACGCCGAGTGCTTCAAGGTCGTGCTCTCCTGCCAGCCCGAAGGCGTGCCCGTGGAGCAGAAGGGTATTTGGGAGTACCATGTGCGTTCCATGGGGGGGCTTATGCCGGGCACCCCGCTCTTGCAGCAGAGCCTGCGCTACCCCCTCCCCGAGGTCCCCAAACGCTGGGGCAGAGGGCTCACCTATGTGGTCAGCCTGTTGGGCATTGCGGCAGTGGGCGGCATCGTATTATACATCGCCGCTCTGGGCAAACCGCCCGCTGGGCTCGACACACCAAGTCCGTTGCCCACGCCGACAGCAGTGCCTGCCGCTGCCTTGGTGCTGCCCTTTACCACGGACACACCCATCCCGACTGCACGCTTCGGGCCACAGGCCACGGTCACGCCGGTCCCGACGGTTTCGACGAATACCCCTGTGCCTCAGCCAGTGCCCTCAGTAACCCTGGTGCCCGCGCCAGCGCCGCCACCCACCAGGTCACCCACACCTGCACCGCCTACCGCTGTGCCGCCTACGCCCACGCGCGTTCCTACGCCGACTCCCCTGCCCACACCGACTCCTGCTGCCACGCTTGTGCCCCCTACCCCAACGCCCATTCCCACTCCGACGCCGATGCCGAACCCGACACAGACGGTCAGGTCGGCACAACCGGGCCAGGTAACCTGGACGGCGGTCAACAACGGTCTCTTCAGCGGGACTGTGCTAGCCCTGGCCCTGTCCCCGGCCTACGCCACGGATCGCACCCTCTTCGCCGGCACCTGGGGCGGCGGCGTGTTCATCTCCACCGACAGCGGCGCCACCTGGCAGGTGGTGTACCAGGGCTTGACCAGCAGCACCTATGTGCCAACCCTGGCCCTGTCCCCGACCTACGCCACGGACCGCACCATCTACGCCGGCACCGACCCCGGCGGCGTGCACCGCTCCACGGATAGTGGGACCACCTGGGGGGCGGTGAACCAGGGCCTGGCCAACACCTATGTGTATGATGTGGCTCTGTCCCCGGCCTACGCCACGGACCGCACCCTCTTCGCCGGCACCTACGGCGGCGGTGTGTTCCGCTCCGCTGACGGCGGGGCCACCTGGCAGACGGTCAACCAGGGCTTGACCAGCACCCATGTGTTGTCCCTGGCCGTCTCCCCGGCCTACGCCACGGACCGCACGGTCTTCGCGGGCACCAGCGGCGGGGGGTTCCGCTCCGCTGACGGCGGGGCCACCTGGGGGGCGGTGAACCAGGGCCTGACCAACACCTTCGTAGGGGACGTTGCCCTCTCCCCCACCTACACCACGGACCGCACCCTCTTCGCCGGCACCAATGACGGGGTGTTCCGCTCCACAGACGGCGGGACCGCATGGCAGGTGGTGTACCAGGGCCTGGCCAACACCTCTACAGGGGACGTTGCCCTCTCCCCGGCCTACGCCACGGACCGCACCCTCTTCGCCGGCACCTGGGGCGCCGGCGTGTTCCGCTCCACCGACGGCGGGGCCACCTGGCAGACGGTGAACCAGGGTTTGACCAACACCTTCATAGGGGACGTTGCCCTCTCCCCGGCCTACGCCAGGGACCGCACCCTCTTCGCTGGCACCAGCAGCGGCGGGGTGTTCCGCTCCGCAGACGGCGGGGCCACCTGGCAGGCGGTGAACCAGGGCCTGACCAGCAGCACCAGTGTGTATGCCCTAGCCCTCTCCCCAGCCTACGGCACCGACCGCACCCTCTACGCCGACACCGGCACCGACTCCGGCGGGGTGTTCCGCTCCACCGACAGCGGGGCCACCTGGCAGGCGGTGAACCAGGGCCTGACCAACACCTTCATAGGGGACGTTGCCCTGTCCCCGGCCTACGCCACGGACCGCACGCTCTTCGCTGGCACCAGCGGCGGGGTGTTCCGCTCCACCGACAGCGGGGCCACCTGGCAGGCGGCAAACCAGGGCCTGACCAACACCGATGTGGTGGCCGTTGCCCTATCCCCGGCCTACGCCACCGACCGCACCGTCTACGCCGGCACCAATGGCGGCGTGTTCCGCTCGACGGACGGCGGCGCCACCTGGCAGGCGGTAAACCAGGGCCTGGCCAACACCGAAGTGCGGGCCGTGGCCCTGTCCCCGGCCTACGCCACCGATCGCACCCTCTTCGCTGGCATCATGGGCGGCGTATTCCGCTCCACGGATGGCGGCGCCACTTGGCAGGCGGCCAGCCAGGGTCTCACCAGAACCTATGTGACGGCCGTGGCCCTGTCCCCGGCCTACGCCACAGATCGCACCCTCTTCTACGCTAGCACCAGCAGCGGAGGGGTGTTCCTGTTCCGCTCCGCAGACGGCGGGGCCACCTGGCAGGCGGTAAACCAGGGCCTGACCAACACCTGGGTGCAAACCGTTGCCTTGTCTCCGGCCTACGCCACGGACCGCACCCTCTACGCCGGCACCTTGAACGGCGGCGTGTTCCGCTCCACGGATGGCGGCGCCACCTGGCAGCAGACAAACCAGGGCCTCACCAACACCTCTGTGTGGACCGTGGCCCTGTCCCCGGCCTACGCCACGGACCGCACCCTCTACGCTGGCACCGGGGGCGGTGGCATGTTCCGGGGGGTGGTGGGGCCGTAGGGGCAGAACCCAACGGTGGGTTGTTCTTCCTCTCGAGCTCCCCACGCGATGGGGTGGGACGAAAGGGAGGGTTGTTCCGCCCTGGCTTGGCCCTCTTGGGGAGATCTGTCTGGGGACAGGCCGCTACGTGCGGTAGCGCCCAAAGTGTCCCACTATGCAGAGCGCTTTTCCACCACTAGACCGGACTTCCGAGGGAATTGAATCTGGCCGAAGCTGTGATGTAGCCAGTAATATGGCTTGACATTTGGCTGGCGTTGTGGGATACTTATGGTATGGCAAAGGGGCGGTCCGGGGCCATGCATGTAGCCAGGATTGTGAGTCGGCGCAGTGGGCGTGAGTATGTTTCGTACCTCTTGCGCCAGTCCTATCGCCAGGGCACCCAGGTCAAGCATCGAACCCTGGCCAACCTCTCCGCCTTGCCCATCCAGGTGATAGAGACCGTCCGTCGTGGCCTGGCAGGGGAGGAGCTTGTCCCTGCTGGGAAGGCATTGACCATTACCAGCAGCCGGCCGCATGGTCATGCCGCTGCGGTGCTGGGCACCGCCCAGCGGCTGGGGCTGGCGGAAGGGGGGGACCGCCAGGCGAGCCGGCAACGGGATCTGGTGATGGCCATGGTGGCCGCCCGGGTACTGCATCCTGCCTCCAAGTTGGCCACCAGTCGGCTCTTCGACACCACCAGCCTGGGGGAGAGCCTGGGTGTGGTAGACGCCAGCGAGGATGAGCTGTACGCGGCCCTGGACTGGCTGTTGGCCCGACAGAGAGAGATTGAGGAGCGGCTAGCCGAACGCTACCTTGAGCCTGGGGGAGTAGTGCTGTATGACCTGACCTCGGTGTACGTGGAAGGCGAGCATTGCCCACTGGCGCAGCGAGGTTACAACCGGGACGGGAAGCGTGGGAAGCAGCAGATCGAGTTTGGGCTGCTGACTAACGGCGAAGGGGTGCCGGTGGCCATCGAGGCCTTCTCCGGGGACACAGCTGATCCGTCCACCTTCCAGGCCCAAGAGAAGAAGGTGCGGGAGCGCTTTGGGGTGAGCGAGGTGGTCTGGGTAGCGGACCAGGGGATGCTGACCAGCCGGCAAGTAGCGAAGCTGCAGGAGGTGGTGGGGGCCCATTGGATCACCGCCCTGCGGGCACCCGCTGTTCAGCAATTGGCAGAGGTGGGGAGCATACAACTATCGCTCTTCGATACCCAGAACCTGGCCGAGGTGACCGACCCGCGGTATCCCGGGGAGAGGCTGGTAGTATGCCATAACCCCTTGCTAGCAGAGAAGCGTGCTCGAAAGCGGGAAGACATGCTCCAGGCCACGGAGCGGGAGTTAGCGAAGGTGGCTGCCATGGTGGAGCGAGGCGCCGCTGGTAGGCGCGGCGGGCTACGGGGTGCGGCCGTCATCGGTGAGCGGGTGGGCCGTGTTATTGACAAGTATCAAATGGCCAAGCACTTCATCCGGACCATTGCGGACACCACTTTCACCTACGCTCGCGACTCCCTGTCTATTGAGCAAGAGGCCGCCCTGGACGGGCTGTATGTGCTGCGGACCAACGTGCCCGCAGAGCGGTTGGACAGCGCCGGTGTGGTGCTGGCCTACAAGAGTCTGGCGCACGTGGAGCAGGCGTTTCGTCACTTCAAGCTGAGTGACCTGGAGGTGCGGCCCATCTACCACTACACGGAACCCCGGGTGCGAGCTCACCTCTTGCTGTGCATGCTGGCCTACTGGCTCCAGCGGGAGATGCAGCGTGCGCTGGCGCCCCTGCTCTTCGTGGATGAGACGCCCCCGGCACGACCAGACCCAGTGGCGCCGTCGCCCCGGTCGGCGGAAGCGCAGCGGAAGGACCGGACCCAGAGGACTGACGAGGGGCATCCTGTGCACAGCTTCCAGACGCTCCTGGCCTCCGTGGGTACGTTGGTCAAGAACCGAGCCGTCCCTCGGGGAGCCGGACCTGAGGCGGCCTTTGATCTGCTCACTGAGCCCACACCGTTGCAGCAGCGCGCCTTTCACCTACTCGGTCTTCACCTGCTCGGGATGTAGCCAGCAAACCTGGCGCGAACCCTCCAGTTCGTATCTGTTTCCCCCAAAAACGCCTGGAAGTTCGGACTAGACCGCCCAACTTATACCGAAACTATGCCCCGTCGCAGCCATTTATGAGCGTGAACTGGAGCACAAGCACTTGACTTGTCCCAGGGTTGATGTATCATCGGCTGGCAATAGGCTGGTGGTGTGTTTAGTGAATCTGGCTGCAGCTATTTCGTATTTGTCTTTTCCTTTTGGCCGGGGGGAACTTTGGCCTAGCGCCTGTAGCCCACGCTCTGCCTGATAGCCGCAGCGATTCGGTCTGGCGTGGGCCAGACCTCGTCCTCCAAGGCTGGGGCAGCCGGGATATGAATATCAGGTGTGGTGACCCGGGTCACTGGCGCTTTGAGATAGCCGAACCCCTCGTCAGCAATGGACGCGGCCACCTCGGCGGCGGCGCCGCAGCAGGGGTGCGATATGTCTACCACCACCAGCCTACCTGTTTTTGCCACAGACTTGAGGATGCAATCAATATCCAGCGGCTTCAGGGTACGCGGCTCGACTACCTCGCAGGAAATGCCCTCTTGGGCCAGCTTGTCCACCACCTCCATGGTGCGATGTAACCAGCAGATGGGCACTACGGTAACATCGCTACCCTGACGGTGCACTATCGCACGGCCAATAGGCACGGTGTAATCACCGTTGGGGATTTCTTGGCGACGGCCGCCGTAGCGTGGCCCTGGTGCATTGTCCAAATACAGGATCACCGGGTTGTCCTGGCGCAACGCCGCCTTGAGCAGGCCCTTGGCATCGTAGGGCGTGGACGGGGCCAGGACATTGAACCCCGGGATGTGCATGAATAGAGGGTACGAGCGGTCGCTGTGCTGTGCCCCTGCCCGGGAACCCGGGCTAACGTTCATTACGAACACCGCCGGAACGGATACCTGGCCCCCAGACAAGTAACGGTTGCGGGCAGCCTGGTTGACGAACTGGTCAGTGGCATACCAAGCGAAGCTCGAGAGCCGCAGGTCCACCACGGGACGCAGGCCGGCCATGGCGGCTCCCACGGCGGAACCTACTATGCCTGCCTCGCTGACGGGAGTGAGCACGCACCGGCTGGAGCCGAACTCCTGGAGCAAGCTGTCGGCCGGCACGAAGAATATGCTCTTGGGCAGGTAGTAGCCCATGAGGAAGATGGCCGGGTCCCGCCGCATCTCTTCCTGGAGCGCCTCGATCAGGGCCTCTCCGTAGGTCACCGGGTGACTGTTGTTGCTCACATCTGCACCCCCTGCCGTGCCAGGTAGCGGGCCAACGGCGACAAGTCAGCATAGGTGTCGAGGAAGACCTCCTTCAGCTCAGCGCTGGGGCTGTTGCGCGCGAAGGTCTGCGCCTCCTTCACCGCCTGCTCGACGCCAGCCTCCACCCCGGTTAGGTCTGCCTCGGTGGCCCACTCCTCCGCGAGCAGACGCAGGCGAAAGAGCTTGATGGGGTCTCGGCCCAGCCAGTAGTCCATCTCCTCCTGGGGCCTTTCCTCCTGCTCACCACCCACGCCAGACAAGAAGGCATGGGCACGATAGCGGTAGGTGAAGCACTCGACCATGCTGGGGCCTTCTCCTCGACGGGCGCGGTCCACAGCCGCTTGCGCTGCACTGTAGACCGCGAGCACATCCTGACCATCCGCGGTGGTTCCGGGCATGCCGTAGGCTGGGGCACGTTGTACGAACTGGGGAACGGAGCAGCGGTCCCGGGTGCGCACGTAGTTGAAGTAGCCATTGTTCTCACACAGGAAGATGACAGGTGCTTTCCACACAGAAGCCAAGTTCATGGCCTCGTGGACCGTTCCCTCCTGGGCGGCACCATCCCCGAAGAACGCGAGGCTTACCCTGGGCTCCCCGCGCATCTTCATAGCGAGAGCCAATCCAACCGCCGCGGGGACGTGGGAACCCAGGATGCCGCACTCGCCCATGGCCCCCACCGAGAGGTCTTGCACGTGCATGGACCCCGCCTTTCCCTTGGCGCAGCCGGTAGCCTTGCCATACATCTCTGCCATCAGGGCATTAACATCGCCGCCTTTGGCGATGACATGCCCATGGCCTCGGTGGGTTCCTAGCATGATGTCGTCGTTCTTTAGGCCATAGCAGGCGCCTACGCTTGTTGCCTCCTGGCCAATGGCGGAATGGCATGAGCCCAGGAATTCCCCACGTTTGAAGGCATTCTCTGCCGTCTCCTCGAAACGGCGGATGGTCTGCATACGGCGGAACATCTCCAGATAGTCCGCTTTGACTAGATGTTGGGTCAAGATTGCCTCCTACTCCATCGTGCCTCTCCCGATGTATCGGGACTGCGGGCACGCAAATGATTGGCGCCGGCTATTTCTCTATCCACACCCGCTCGTAGTACGGGCCTGTCCAGTAGAAATTGCCTGACCAAACCAGGCCCCTTATCGAGGGCTGGAACAGGGCGTTATCGAGAAGCGCAGGCAGGCTGAGGGCGTAGGCCTGGTCAATCACCCGCTGTTGTACTTGGAAGGCTGCCGCCTTTTGTTGGGCTTCGTCCAGCGAGCTGAGCAGCTTGTCAACTTGCGCATCGAGGACGGGGTCCTGGAGATGGCTACGGTTGCGGGGTCCACCGGTGCTGCGGTAAGAAGACAGCATGTCCAAAGGCTGGTCCAGCAGCCACATGGTAGCCGCCATGTTCTTGTACTCGCCCCGGGTGGGTCCCTGCTGGAAACGGCCGTATTCCAACCACTCAGGGCTTGCTCGGATGCCCACCTGCTGGAGCATGGACAGCACGGCCTCCATGTTCTCCGTCCAGGGCGATCCGTAGTACTTGGTGGTTTCAAATGTGGTTTCAAGCCCGTTGGGGTAGCCGGCGTCGGCCAGCAGCTTCTTGGCTTCCTGGGGATTGAAGCTGAGGTACTTCCGCGTCTCCGGACTCAGGTCGTTCATGCCCACGTGCAGAGAGCTCGTGCTTGGCGGATAGAGAGGGATCACCTGTCCCTCGCCCTGGTAGACCGTTTTCACCAGGGCCTCCCGGTCCAGAGCCATGGACACGGCCCGACGCACTCGCACGTCAGAGAAGGGTGGTTTGTCTGCACGCATCCAAATCTTGTAGCCGGTGCCGGAGAGGCATTTCTGTTGTTTCAGGTTGGGGGCGGTCGCGCTCAAGGCCCGAGTTATTGCGATGGGGACCTCGCCCAGCCAGACGTCGAGTTTGCCCGAGCGGAGGGCAGCCATACGCGTGCTCTGGTCGGGCATAATCAACTGCTCAATCCTGTCCACGTAGGGCAGGCCCTTCTTCCAGTAGTTTGGGTTACGGCTGAAGGTGAGCTTGACGCCGGGGGTCCACGAATCTAGCATGAACGGCCCGCTGCCAATGTAGTTCTCTGGAGCATCCCAACGCTCCCGTGCATTCGCTGTTTCCTTCGCCAGGACTATGGACCCATACATGTGTGCCATGTAGAGGCCGACAAGGGCCGGCAGGGGCGTTTGAGTAGTGACCTGAACAGCGTATGGACCAGCGGCCTTGACGTCCTTGACGGCGCGCCCCACGGCCTCTAGTCCCGCCCGCGGCACGGTGAAGGCCCGCTTCATGCTGTAGGCCACGTCTTGCGCGGTGAGGTCACGCCCGTTAACGGGAGGCTTGTTTTGGAACTTGATGCCCTGTCGTACCTGGATCTCGAAGGTAGTATCGTCCAGCCACTTCCATCCTTGCGCCACCTCCATGTTCAGCGACGAAGTGCACGGCGTGTCGCCAGGCACTTGGCTGGCCAGGACGTTGAATGCGAGGAGGTACACTTCACGTGTGTCCCGTGCGCCACCTGGCGTGTACTCCGGGTCCCAAGCCGCAGGATCGCCCCGCTTCATGATGGCCAGCGAGCCTCCAGCCCGGGGCCCGCTTTGTTTAGCAGGCGTAGCCGTCGCCGCCAGTATGGGTGTCGGCGACGCCGCCGCGACGGACCCAACAGGCGTTGCGGTGGCAGTGGGTGCGGAGGTCGCCACCGCTCGGGGCTTCGTGGGACTGGGGGATGGGGTGGCCGCCGGGGAACACGCTAGCAGCAGCACCAGGGCTGCATAGACCATCGTCAACCGTCTGCCATTCAAGATATACCTCCGTCTTCTGCATATGGCCTACACTGGCCGGCATAGACCCGGGGTTGCTCAACTGTCCCTTTCGAGGATAGGACTCCTGTTTCAATCCACGCCCCCCGCGCGGGGGGCGTCTGCTAGCGCTCGTGCGCCCTGCTGAAGACCGTCAGACGCATCCTCAACAGCAATGCCTATCTGTCCAACCATATTCCCCGCGCCCAGATACTAGCCATAACCGTCTCTTTGTATCCGCGTTGCACGTACCCCTTCACCCACGTGCGGTTGGCTGCGTTCTCGAAGTGGGCCGGCATCACGACCTGCCAGGCCTGGTCAACCAGGCGGGCCCCAATCTTGAACGCTATGGCCTTGCGAGCGTCGTCGGTCCGGGCGCTCCGGAACTCCGCTAGATAGCTGTCAATCACGGGGTCCTGGACACGGCTCCGGTTGGCAGCCCAACCGGCCTTGCTGTGGAAGGACGCATAATACTCGTACGGGTTAACAGTGGACCATTTCAAGGCCGCCGTGGCCGGGTAGTTGCCCTGGCTCTGTACGGAGTAGGCGCCGTACTCCGTGTATTTCAGGTTCATCTTGATACCGACGTTGGCCAGCATAGCAGTCCACGCCTCAGTCATGGAGTTGTAGGGGTTGCCAAACTGCCGGGTATCCAGGACCTCGGTCTCAAGCCCGTTGGGGAACCCCGCCTCGGCCAGCAAAGCCCTGGCGCGGTCGGGGTGGTACTCCAGATACTGCTGGGTGTCCTTGGACATGTCCTCGAGCCTCGGGAACAAGGGGTCGGTGGGGCCAGCCACCGTGGACATGACGGCCCGGCCGAAGTGCACGTTGTTGATGATGGTCTGGCGGTCTATGGCCATGGACATGGCCCGCCGCACCCTGGCGTCGTTGAAGGGGGGCAGGTCCGTTCGCATGCCCAGAGCCAGCAGCGTTGTCGCCGGGCATCCTTGCACCACCACTTCTCCCTGGCGCCGCCTGAGGGCCTGTGCCAAGGGCTCAGGGATACCATCCGTAATCAGGTCTACTGCGCCGGACATCAGCGATGCCTGTCGAGTGGCCTGGTCGAGCATGATCATGTACTTGAGCTGGTCTATATAAGGCAAACCCTTCTGCCAGTAGCTGCGATTGGCGTCATACGCCACGCTAACGCCCGGCTGGTACTTGGTAAATACGAATGGCCCGGTGCCAATGTACGACTTCGCGGGGTCCTCAAAGCCGCGCTGGGGGTCCTCTGCCTCCTTGGGCATAGCCACAGTCCCATAGGTGCTGATGAACAGACGGTTGGGCAGGGCGGGGTCAGGCTCCGAGACGATGAAACGGGCCACATACCTGTCCACCACCTCGACCCTGTTGAGTGCCCCCGCCAGCACCTCGCGTCTGAACCCCTTTTGCACGAAACGGTTGAAGCTGTAGGCTATGTCGTCGGCAGTCATCTCGCGCCCATTGACCGGCGGCTTGTTGTGAAAACGGATCCCCTGCTTTGTCTTGACCTCGAGGGTTGTATCGTTCACCCATTTCCAGCTCTCGAGCAATTCTGGGGACACCTTGTTCAGGCATGGGTCCTCTGACGAGGCCGCTGTGGAGGTCAGCAGGCTATCAAATACAAGGAACTCCTGCTTCCTGGTGTCAAGCTGTCCACCCACAGTGGTCTGCGGGTCCCAGAAGGGCGGATCGCCCCGCAGGGCGACCTTCAGTGTCCCACCGCGTTTGGGTTCAGTGGAGAGGCTGTTTGCAGGACTCGGCGCCACACGGGGTGTTGGCGTGGCTAACTGAGAGGGCGTGGAGACCACGGACGACGCCGGCGTTCGTGTGGCCGCTGGTAGAGATGTCGGGGGTGAAGTAGCTGGTTGCGCCGCTGGGCCACACGAAGTCAGGAGCAGGGCCAGGCCTACCACAATTCCCAAGGGCCGCGATACTTCCATGTTGCTATCCCCTTTTCGTGACCACCTAGCCATGTCTCCGCATCTTGATTCCCCACGGAGTACGGCATACTAACTCAGAAGATGCGCCCTTTATAACAGACGCCTTGGCCGGAGTCAAATGCACCCGTCTTCACTAGGGCCGTAAGAGTAGTGTCCATGCTCAAACCAATACTGGGCTTGTGACGCCTACTAACTACTGCCCCACAGCTCTACGCTCTCGCCACCTCGACGCGGGTGTCTCGGTCGGGTAAGGCAGGCTGGAAGTTGCTCCCAGCCTGGATGTGGAAGTATCCCCCAGCCAAGGTGTTCGGATTCATGGGGCCCGGTTGGACGCTCTTGAAGTGCCGGCGGCCCGGGAACTGGTAGTTTACCCATCCGTGATAGGCAACCACCTGACCGGGCCTCACGGTCGGGGACACCAGCGCCCTGGGGCTAAAGGACCCCACATCGTTGTGTACTTCCACCCTGTCGCCATCTTGAATCCCCCGCTGCTGCGCGTCCTCCACACTCATCAAGATGGTAGGTTCCCCTCTTTGCAGGCGCATAAGCAGCACATCGTCAATCAGATCGCTGTGGAGACTCCACCGGGTGTGGCCACCCGTCATCTGAAGCGGGTATTCTCCGCCCGCCTTTGGCGGGTCCTTATGAGTGGGCAAGGCTTCTCCTAGCTCCTGGAACAGCTCCTGGTCAAGGAAAAACTGAATGCGACGGGTCAGGGTGGGATATGGTTCCTTCTTCTCCGTATGCCACGTCAGGGGCACGATGGGCTCGCCCTCTTTCAGGTCGCAGGCATTGCCGAAAGAGGCAAATTGGCCCACTACCTTCCCAATCCCTGTAAAGGGGGTGATGCCCTCTTTCTTGAAATCCTCCCAGTCCATCGGCACGATGTTGGCAGCATTGGAGAAGATGTCCCGGGCGAGGTCCTCTTCTCCGTCCTCAGCGTATAGCCCGCCAACCGTCACCTTGCTGACCAACTGGTCCAGACGTCTAGCATTGCCATCCACATCTTGGAAGGTGGCTATACCTTTGACCTTGGCCCGTTCTTCAATCTTCTTCGCCAACAGCAGGAAGAGCTGCCATTCGGTCTTGGCCTCGCCAAAGGGCGGTGTGGCCTGCTCGTTGACATGGAGGAACGGCGTGGCTGGTCTGCCCGTACTGAAAGTGGCAGTCTGCTCATAGGGGACAGCCACAGGTAGGACGATGTCGGAGTGCAGGCCTGTGAAGTTCATGCGGTAGTCAATGGTCACAAGGAGCTTGAGCTTGGGCAGGATATTGTCCATCATCTGGTTGGTGCCCCTCTCCCTCCGGAAGAAGTCACCGCCACATGAGATCCACACCTGCGGCCCCTTCTGAAGAGACTCCAGGTCCGGTTGCCAGCCCTTCTGTCGGGCTTGTTCCACATACTCACTCAAGGGCCGCTTCAGGTAAGGGTCCCAGCTATTGTGCTTCTCGTGGAGGGCCTGAAGCCCGCTATGAACACGGATATATGAAATGGCCGGGACAAGCAGTCCTCGAGTGTAGTACTCCTGCACGTAGTTGTACATGATCATTTCGTCGGTGTACCCGGCTTCCCGCCACCCCAAGTAGCGGGGGTCTCCCGTGGCTGTCGCCCTGATAATGTCGTCGCCCCTGCGTAGGCGGTCGCCAACCGCGGCGTCGAGCTGGATAGCCGGGAAGGCGCTGAGCGTAGACCCTTTCCGACCAATGTGCCCGCAGAGGGTGAACACGAGGGCGATAGCACGCTCGATAAGGTCGCCATGGTAGAACTTGCCCCACACGCTGGTGCAGGTGTTGACCACCCCTTTCGCCTGAGCGACCTCCCTGGCCAGGGACCGGATAACGTCTGGCGACACCCCACAGATAGTGGCGGCCTGTTCTGGGGTGAAGGCCCGGCTGAGGTGCCGGCGCAGCATCTCCATCACCGGGATTACCTTCACCTTGCCCTGGAGCGTATTCACCTCATATTCGCCTTCCAGCGCAGGCATTGCGCCGTGGAGTGCCAGACTCTTGCGAGGCGCTTCGACGATCCGGTGGCTGGTCACATCGTAGAAATAGAACAGGTCTTCAACCCCTCCCCGCTTGAGGTCCCTTTGCCTGAGGTACTCGTGGGTATCCTCGCGCACGAGGAGTGGGAGATCGGTCTGCTCCCGCAGGAAGCTTTCGTTGTAAAGGTGCTCCTGGACGATGACCTGGGCCATACCCAGGGCCAAGGCGGCATCGCTGCCAACCCTTACAGGGACCCACTGGTCAGCGTGTATGGCGCTGGCCGTGTAGTCTGGCGTGACAGCGATGACCTTCACTCCGTGATACCGGGCCTCGGCGACAAAGTGGAAGTTAGGGATGTGCGTGAAGGCAGGGTTGCCCCCCCAGATGAACAACAGACTGGCGTGGAACCAGTTGTCCGGGGAATCAGCGAAGAACATCTTCCCGAAGGTCTCGGAAATCCCGGGCCAGTGGTCCCCCACATCGCTGCCCCAGAACTGACGAATATCCAGGGCACTGTACAGGGCAGCCTTCCCGACCAATTGGGCCGTGCCATTGCTCCTCATGTTGGCCGCCCATCCGACTATGGCTCCAGGCCCGTCAGTGGCCAGGGTGTCAATGAGGGTGTCAGCAATCTCAGTCAGGGCCTTGTCCCAGCTTATCCGTTGCCATCTTCCCTCACCCCTGGCCCCCGCCCTCTTGAGAGGGTACTTGAGGCGCGAGGCATCGTACATGCGGTGGGAATAGCACACCCCCTTGTTACAGCCACGGGGGTTGATGTCAGGGGCAATGGGGTCCCTCAGATGCGGATAGCGGGCAGCTTGCTCTTCCCGCAGCACCACACCATCCTTGACGAAGATATTGAAGCTGCAATGCTGCTGCCAGGCACAGGCATTGAGATGAGAACCCTTGACTACTCTGTCCCAGTCCCAAGGTTGCCGCTGCAACTGGTCCAGGCCATAGTCTGACTCCAGTGAGTGTGGCGCATCCTCGGGCACAAGCGTGCCTAACTCTTGCTTTATGCTGGCCATTTGACCCTTCCTGACGAGAGATAACGCGATTATAGCACGGTCCATTGTCATGAGAAGCGCCCGTATGTGGCCCAAGTCACTGTCAAGGTCTGGTCGGTCTGACTCCAGGGACGGAGTAGGCATGTCTAGCCACGGGCTGTGCGGTCCAAGACGAGGGCCCAGGGCCGATTGTGGAAGGTCACCCTCGGCGAGTGAATAGGCCCCAAGCTAGGTATGCCACGACGGCGGCGAAAGCTCCATCCAATACCGCCGCCGCCCATACTGACCGAGGGGCCTGGAACAGGACAGCCTCCGACAGGAGGAAGACCACGGCCAGGGTCTTGGACAAGATGGTCAGCACCACCAAGCCCCGGTGTCGTTGTGGGTCCCGGGATGCCAGGCCGTAGCCAACACCGAACGCAACCAGAAAGACCCCAGACTGTCTGGGATAGAAAGGGTCAATCTGCTCAATGAACCCCGTGAGCGTCAGCAGCGGCCGGGTGAAGAAATAGATGGCGACGCCTAGAGCAACGCTATGGATGCTGGCAATGCCCAAAACAAGGCGCAGGGCCTTGCCCTGGGCGTTAGGCCCCATAGAAGAACACGGTTAGATAGGCGGCTAGTAGCAGCGCCACCAGTACGTACCGGCTGAGGCGGACGGGCCCTCTTAGCGGTATGCCGTACCTCTGCAAGATGCGCCTGCTGACGTAGACAGCAGCCCATGCACCGGCGAGGATACAGACGGTCTGGACAAAACGGACCAGGCCGGTAGGGGCCACCCAGCCCAAGCCATCCCCATTGAACAGCCCTGTCTGCTGCCCCAGCACCGGCAGGAGACGCCCCGCACCCTGTAGCAGGTAGGCCATCTGGTGGCCTAACTCACCGGCAAAGGCCAGCGGCAAAATGCTGTAAGCCACCCAGGACATCCCCTCGATCCGGGAGCCCGACGCCGGCCGACGCCAAAGGTCCCCCATAACGTACACCACCAGCCACACACCCAGGGACACACCCGCCAGCGCAACGCTAAAGGCCACAGACTCTGTGCCCAGCGGGGCAAGCCACTTCTCGTAGACGGCTGTTTGGCTAAACCTAATGGCCAGTACTGTCGCCACAAAGAAAGGTATGAGTACGGCCATGTCAAAGCTGTACTTGGCTACTGTCCACAGCTCCCGCCCCGGGACTCGCAAGTACAGCCGTACTGAACGGTTGGGGCAGGCCTTAACGCAGTTGGCGCACAGCTTACAGAACTCGTTGGTTTGCAAGCTGAAGGCCCCTTGATAGAAGGGGCACCCCCGGGCGCGCTCATTGCCTGTATAGCAGCTATGAGTGGTGCACCCCGAGCCGCACACGTGGCCATTGCTCCGTAGACTGACTGCGGAGAGCGTGGCATATACCCCCACCATGCGGCCCAGAGGGCAGAGGTAGCGGCACCAGGCGGCCCTCTCAAATACCAGGGCGGTCGCTACCGCGCAGGACAGGATGGTCAACAGAAGGTAGGCAGTGGCCAGGGGGTAGCCTCGCATTCCGGTCACGTGCTCGGTCCAGATGATGAGGACAAAGCCGAAGGCGGCCATATAGAGGCCGTACTTCTTCATCACGCTGGGCACCTTTCGGCCCAGAGTCCAGTGTCTCTGCACAAAGGCGGCGCTGGCCCCCATGGGGCATGTGGTGCAGAAGAAACGCGCCCCGAAGGGCGCCGCCAAAATCAGCAGCGGCCACCACATGGCCCAGGCCAGGACAAGGGCTACGTTGCCGGCGGAATGGCGCGGCCCCCAGAGTATGGCAGCCAGCATGACAAACATGAAGACGACGCTGACAAGCTGGAACACCGCCGGATAGGTCCCGCTCTCCAGCGCCTGACGTATGGCAGGCACCCGCAGCAGGTTGACCCCCCCTTGCTGGAGGTCTCCGACACCGGTGAAAACGTACTCTGCAGTTAGCTGGGGCCCATCGGCCAAGCTTACCGCCCGGCGCACCACCTCATCCAATTCCTCAACGTTACGAGGCCACTGGTAGGCATAGATGACGTTAAGCGCGTCGGGGGTTATTCCCTGGACCTGCTTGCCGGCAATGGGGTTGTACTTCCTGATGAAACGGTCCACCCAGACGGCCAGGTCTCGCCGCCTCTCCCGCAAAGGTGCGATACTGATCTGCTGAGCGGACACCGCAGCCCGCAAGCCAGGGTCTAGCCGGCCTGCGGCTTCAGCCTGCGCCGGGTCGGGGCAACCCAGGATGAGCCGGACCGAGGGCGCAACATCCTCGAAGCTGCCCAGGGCCCGCAGGCGCCCGGAGCTCAGGTACTCGCATAGCTTGGCCTGGACCCCACGGCCCAACCGGTCCACATTGTCCAGGAACAGCGTGCCCCCGCTGGCTACCTCGAGATAGCCCAGGCGGTTGACCTTGGCAAAGGAAAAAGCCCCGCGCCGATGGCCGAAGAGTGCGCTTTCCTGCGATAGCTCGGTCAGCGGCGATCCCTGAGTCTGCTCCTGGCCCTGGGGTGCCAGCGGTGGGATACGAGCGCAGTCTACCGAAAGGAAGACCTGGGAGGCCCGGGCGCTGTGCTCGTGCACCCATTGGGCCACCAGCTCCTTCTCCGTACCGGGCTCTCCCATCACTATGGCGGGGCCATCGGCGCCGGCCACCCTCTCGGCCTGTTCGCCGGCCTCCTTGGCAGGACGCGACTTGCCCACCAGTTGGGCTGGCTCCCGCTGGGTCGGCTCGGCCATTAGCTCGCGCAGGGCCTGCTCCCGGCTGCTGCGCCGTTCCGCTTCGACGTTGCCCTGGCGCAGCCTCCGCCCCAGAAGCCCAATGAAGTGCCGGGCCAGCTCTGGGACCTCGGCCAGCACACGGTCAAACTCGCTCTTGAGCAGGACGAGCACCTGCACTGGCTCTGCGGCCGCCACCGACGCTGAACGAGGCTCTCCCGTAAGCAGCGCCATCTCGCCGAAGCTTTCCCCAGGCCCGAGCCGGGCCAGCTCCACCTCCGCCCCCTCCTCGTTGGTGACGAACACGCGCACCTGGCCAGAAGCGATCAGGTAGAAGGCGTCTCCCGGCTCGTCCCGGCGGAAGATGACCGCCCCGGCGGGGAACTCTGCCATGGTGGCCAGACTCCCGATGCGGGACAACTGCTCCGGCGAGAGGGCGGCAAACAGGAGACCTTGCTTTAGGATATCCGCGAAGCTAAGGGAAGTCACTGCGCTCAATTCAATCTCTTCGGCTAGGCTCTATTGGTCGCGTTTTTACCTTATGGCTAGAGGTCTACGACAAGTCCTTCGTGGCTCAGGCCGATGTCGGCTTCCATCTCCAGTGCCACCTGGCGCACCTCTTCCTCGATTTCAGATTCAAACTTAGTGCCGATGTGGACCAGGAGCGCCGGCGGCAAGTAGCCCTTCATCCTGGCAAAATCGGCCAGCTCCTTGCGGAGCAGCCCGGGAGTCAGGTGGCCGGTTTGCCTGGCAAAGGTCTCCATGCCGTTAGGTAAAGTCAGCTCCATGAGGAGTAGCTGTGGCGAAACATGGTCCCCGGCTACATGGCTCCAAGAAGCAAAACAGCCTGGTCCCGAATCCCCGCTGTAGAACAGGCTCTTCCCGTCTTTGGACGTGACCAGGTACCCTACAGCTTGAGGCGTGTGGTTCACCGGCAGGGCCAGGACCGTGTAGTCTCCCACGGCCTGACGATGATAAGGCTCCACAGGGCAAAGGGCAACCGCCGGGTTGTCCGCAGAGGGCAGCTCGGTGAATTTGGGGTAGACCGCTCCATTCAGAAGGTGGGTGGCCACAATACCGATGGTATGGGCTGGGGCGTAGACCTTGAGCGTGCTTGCCAGATATAGCTTGCTGACGGCCAGGGCGGCCACATCTTTGATGTGGTCATAGTGGCCGTGGGTGAGCAACACAGAGTGGAGCCTACCTTGCTCGGACAAGCTCAGACTCGAGGTGAGCGCACCGGCATCCAGAGCCAAGACATCGTCCACCAGGACCGAGGCCATCCTGGTGGACGATGTTTCCAGGTTGTGTGCGCCCAGTATTCTTAGCTTCACATCACCTCCGAAGCTGTCCGCTCCAAGTGGTGGACAGCTTCGTCAGTATAGCAGGTAGCCGAAGGACCAGGTATCGGGCATGGTGTCGGCTATGCCCACGTTTTGGGCGGTGCCCGCATTGCCTTGCTGGGTCTCCACGTAGAACAGAATGAGGTCGCCACTGGTGCGGCCGATGTCCGCCAGGTTGAAGGTGAACGTCAGCTCGTTGCCGCTCACCGAGGCTCGAAGGCTGGACAGGCCGGTTGCCTTGCCATCGTCGTAGCGCAGCTTCAAATCGGCGACGCCATCCGGTGTCCTGCTGAGAAGCACCTTGTTGCCCGAGGCGTCCACGCCGTACGTTCCGATGTCCAGGCCAACGCGGTACTGGAAGTCGTCCGATATCTTCCCCGTCACCTGGATAACTATTGTCATGGTGGTGGCATCGTTGCTCATGCCACAGGCCACCAGATCGCCATCGGGACTTACGCCGGCGGCGATGTCGCCACTGGGGTCAATGCAGGGCACAGTGACCGTGAAGGTGGCGCTGCCTGAGCCACCGTCCTTATCGGTGACCCTGACGGTGACGGTGCGAGCACCGATGTTGGTATACGTATGGCTCTGGCTGCCCAGGGACCCAGCGGACGTGGCGTTGAAGACGGTATGGGGCGTGCCGTCACCCCAGTCCACATCCACTGCCCACGGGCTGTCGGCCCCAGGGTCGGTGAAGGAGCCCAGGTTGAAGCTGGTGGAGGCTCCCCCGTTGGCGTTCTGGCCGGTTGGCGCGGTCACCACGGGCGCTACGTTGTTCACGGTCAGCGTAGTGTTGTACTCGGTGAAGCCATCGTCCTTGTCAATGATGCGGCCCTTCACCGTGTAGTTGCCGTTGTCGTTGAAGGCGCAGGTGGTGGAGGCGCTGGCGCCGCTGCCAGCGTAGGTGGCTCCAGCCAGCGATCCGTTGTTGCAGGCATAGGCATAATGGAAGCCTGCGGCCGTATCCGCGCTGGACGGGTCGGACTGCCCGGTGAAGCTGATCGTGGCGGGCGAGCCCTCGCCGACTGGCCCGCTGTTACCCAGCGTCGCCGTGGGGGCGACGTTGTTCACCGTCACCACCAGGGTGCTGGAGCCGACGCCAAGGTCATCGTCGGTCACCGTGACCTTCACCGTGTAGATGCCATTGTCGGCGTATACGTGGCTACCGGACACGGTGCCGTTGGCACCAGAGGTGGAACCAGGAGGCCCGAAGGGGCTCTCGGATGTAGCTCCAACGTCTGGGGTGGTGCCATCGCCCCAGTCAATGGTAGCGGTGTGGGTGTCCCGCGTACCCGGATCGTTGAACGCCGCCGGTGCCAGGGACACGGCCTGGCCCTCGTTCGCCGTCTGGTCTGGGCCGGCACTCGCCGTGGGGGCTACGTTGTTCACCGTCACCACCAGGGTGCTGGAGCCAACGCCGCCATCATCGTCGGTGACCGTGACCTTCACCGTGTAGGTGCCATTGTCGGCGTATACGTGGCTGCCGGACACGGTGCCGTTGGCACCAGAGGTGGAACCAGGAGGCCCAAACGGGCTTTCCGCTACCACGCCAACATCCGGAGCCGTGCCATCGCCCCAGTCAATGGTAGCGGTGTGGGTGTCCCGTGTACCCGGATCGTTGAACGTCGCCGGAGCCAGGGACACGACCCGGCCCTCGTTCACCGTCTGGTCTGGGCCGGCACTCACCGTGGGGGCGACGTTGTTCACCGTCACCACCAGGGTGCTGGAGCCAACGCCGCCATCATCGTCGGTGACCGTGACCTTCACCGTGTAGGTGC
>ORMF011159184.1_pt1 | contig 19918 bp, 25 predicted proteins | sample 1779871 | NCBI WGS metagenome assembly ORMF01 (sample SAMEA104232316, study PRJEB22302) | groundwater metagenome | biome: forest; feature: aquifer; material: groundwater | place: USA | collected 2011-08-07 | depth 5.4 m | reverse complement strand
GCCTTCGTAGCCGTAGCTACTACGGCGGAGTAGGCAAGCTTCGGCAGGGTTATCCGCCTAGGTACACCTAGCGGAATCCGCCGTAGCTAACCATGGCTGTTTGATGGTCGGACATAGTTCGTACCCCATTCAACCACGGCTTCAGCCGTGGTGTTCTGCGGAGGCGGATAAAATATCAAAAATTTATGTCTAACGAGTTAGGCTACGAAAAACCGCTATTTATTTTGGCATTTGATCATCGCGCCTCTTTTGCCAAGAATATTTTTAATTTAACCGGCGTTCCAGATGCAGAACAACTAAAGAAAATTCAAGAGTATAAACAAGTTATTTATAAAGGGTTTCAAGGAGCAATTTTACAAGGCATTCCGGAACAGGAAGCCGCAATTTTAGTGGACGAGCAGTTTGGGGATGCAGTGCTGCGGGAGGCAAAAAGCGAAAACCATATAGTCATTTTAACCGTAGAAAAAAGCGGTCAGGAAGAGTTTGATTTTGAATACGGACAGGATTTTGCCGCTCATATTGAAAAATATCAGCCCACGTTTGCTAAGGCGCTAATTCGTTACAATCCCGAAGGTGACCAGGAACTAAATGGCAGACAGGCGCAGCGTTTAAAAATTTTGAGCGACTATTGCCATAGCTCCGGTTATAAATTTTTAATTGAGCCGCTTATTCCCGCAACCCCAGAGCAAATGAGTAGTGTGGCGGGAGAAGTAAAACGCTACGATTTGGAAATCCGACCGGCTTTAACCGTAAAAATGATTGCTGAATTGCAACATAGCGGCGTTGAGCCGGATATTTGGAAAATAGAAGGCATGGAGCATTCTCAAACTTACGAAGAGGCAGTTATTCAGGCTAGAAGCGGAGGCCGCGACAAAGTCAGCGCCGTAATTTTAGGCCGCGATGCTCCGGATGACCTGGTAGAGGAGTGGTTAGAGGCTGGTGCGAAGGTGGCAGGAGTAGCCGGTTTTGCTATTGGCCGGACTATTTTTCAAGATACGCTCATAAGTTTACGCGAAGGTAAAATTGACCAAGATACAGCCATTAAAGAAATTGCCAACAATTATTATCATTTTTATAAAATATTTAAAAGTGTCCAATAAGAGTATTTATTAGAAAAATTTGAAAGTTTATACATTTGTACAAAATTTCAAATAATTGTTTTTGCCTTCAAGATTATTAACTTACAGCGTTTAGACTAACTGGTCCAATGAAAGGGATACCCGCCATTCGAAAAAAGGCCGTTTAAACTTTACGCTTTAAACGTTGGGCACTTTTTGGTCGCGTTTGTAGTCATGGGCATTATTCTCGGCGCTTGGCACTAAATTATTTAACGAAAGGCCCTAATCAATCTTAGGGTCTTTTTTGTGTCATACTTGACCGAATTAGAATAACCCTATATAATGGCAATATGAAAAATAAGCTTATAACATTGAATATTTGGAACTGGGACTTGCATTAAGCAAAGTCCTTAGTTTGCGTTATAAAAATAAAGTAACATTCAATAACACCTAGGACTTTGCGAAGGTGTTTTTTTATTTGTCATTAACTTTGGTTAATACTGCTATTAATAAAATAACTCAAGTATGAATAACTTTTTATTAAATCAATTCAGCGGTTTTGGATGGCGGGCTTTGCTTTGCTGTAAAGTCCAAAGTTAGGTTTGTCTTAGATATAAATAATGAGACACCTTCTGGATTTTGCGGAAGGTGTTTTGTTTTGGTTTTTGATAATTCATTAAGTTGTCGGCGACCAGTACAAAATGCTTTCCAAAAGTTATTGTGCTGGAAATTACAAATTCAGTGAAGGAGGAGTTAATTTTATGGACCCCTTAGGTTTAGAGTTGCATCTCTATAATCTGTTGGTGCCATGCGACCACGGCGATTCGCAAAAAACTGTTCAGATTAAGGTCTGGAGAGCGTATGCGGAGGAGTCTGCAAGATTGGGCTTCTTGCAACAAGCGGCACTTTACAACGACAAGGCTGACAGGTTGGAATATTTGGTTCCACTGCCGGAAAGGGTTATGGCGTTATGAATGTGCTGATATTGCCCTGTTTTGAAGAGTCACCACAAAGCCATTGGTACAGTTGGCTTGCAGGTGTTTTGGAGGAATTGGGCTTCAAAGCAAAAGTCTTAGCTATGCCCGATCCTTGGTCGCCGAAGCTTGAGTGTTGGTTAGACAGACTTCAGCAGAATGTTTCCGCACCTCAGCAGACAGTGGTAATAGGCCACAGTATTGGAGCGATTACTGCCTTGTTTTATTCCCACGCCTTGGTTTCCCAAAGTCAGGTTTTGGCAGGACTTATTCTGCTCGGAGCCTCGCGTGATTACGGACATTCGGCACTGGCCTCTTTTCGCACCAATGGCCTGGACTTCGATGTATCATCTCAGGGTGTCAGAGAAGATGTTTTGATTATCCAGGGTCAGAAGGATCAGCATGTGCCACAGAGTGAAGCAGAAACTCTTGCAAAACTGCTGAAAGCACAGTTGGTCCTCTCTAAAACCGACCATCTTGGCAGGAGGGGTTCACATTCTACCCGCTATCTTCCCACAGATGTGCTTGGAGCAATAGTCGGGTATGTGAAAGCGGTGAGGCGTATAGCTAATGGAGGGCAGTAAGTTTATTCAGCCCTCCATTAGCACATTTTTACCTTGATGTTTGATTCACTCACAAGTGAATTAAGCGTTAGCGTAAAACGCTAAATCAAAAGCATTAATTTAACAAATATGAGAAAAGGATATTTTGGCCAATTTGGGGGACAATATGTGCCTGAAATTTTAATGAGTGCTTTAGAAGAATTAGAACGAAGTTACAAGAAATTTCAGAATGACAATAACGCTCAAGCTGAACTGGCGAAGCTACTTCAGTCTTATGTAGGTAGGTCAACCCCCTTATATTTTGCTGATAGATTGACCAAGCGTATTGGTGGAGCTCGCATCTATTTAAAAAGGGAAGACTTAACTCACACGGGAGCACATAAGATTAATAATGCATTAGGGCAAGGCTTGTTGGCAAAGTACATGGGAAAAACCCGGATTATCGCTGAAACAGGAGCCGGACAGCACGGTGTTGCTGCGGCAACAGTGAGCGCCTTGTTAGGTTTGGATTGCACAGTTTATATGGGAATCGTAGATATGAAGCGGCAGAAACCAAATGTTTCGCGCATGCGCCTACTCGGCGCCGAGGTAAAACCCGTTGAGGTAGGAAGTCAAACCCTCAAAGATGCAATTAACGAAGCTTTAAGAGATTGGATTGCTCATCCTTACGACAGTTATTATTTATTAGGTTCTGTCCTTGGCCCTCACCCTTATCCTACCATGGTTAGAAACTTTCAACGTATTATTGGTAAAGAAACGAAACAGCAAATTAAAGACCTTGTCGGGCGGTTGCCGGATTATTTAGTAGCGTGTGTGGGTGGCGGCAGTAACGCGATTGGTTTATTTTACGATTTTCTTAGAGAAAAAAATGTAAAAATGATAGGTGTGGAAGCGGGAGGGAACGGTATCCGTTCGGGCTGTCATGCTGCCCGTTTTGCGGGAGGAAGATTAGGCATATTGCATGGAACGAAATCCATGGTACTTCAAGATAAATATGGTCAAATCCAAAGCACTCACAGCATTTCGGCTGGTTTGGACTATCCCAGTGTTGGACCGGAACATAGTAATTTGTTTGAGAAAGGCCGCGTATATTATTCATATGTAACCGATAAGCAAGCATTGGAGGCTTTTCGTTTGCTTGCAAAGACCGAAGGGATTATTTCTGCACTTGAATCTGCCCACGCCGTCAGTTACGCTATTAAGTTGGCAAGAACCTTGTCTAAAAAAAAGATTATTGTTATTAACTTATCTGGAAGGGGGGATAAAGATATGCCCATTGTCGCTAAGGAGTTAAATTTATGAACAAAAGAATTCAAAAATCTTTTGCATTATTGAAACAACAACACCGCATGGGTTTCATGCCTTTTTTGGTGGCAGGGGATCCAGATTTAAAAACCAGCTTGAAAATAGCCAAGGTAGTGGCACGCCACGCAGATTTTTTGGAAATTGGGTTTCCATTTTCCGATCCAATTGCTGACGGACCGGTTATCCAAGCTGCCAATCAAAGAGCTTTACAGGTAGGGATAAATCCTGATAAAGTTTTTTCCTTCATCGGAAAATTGACGAATTTTACCGCCGTGCCCATTACTATACTCATATACAGTAACTTGGTGCTTAGATACGGCATTAACAAATTTTATGACAAAGCAAAGAAAGCAGGCGTAAGCGGAATTTTACTACCAGATGTTCCCGTAGAGGAAATTCGACCGTTTTATGAGAAGGCTAAACGTTATGGTTTGGATCAAATACTGTTGGTCGCTTCGACTACCACGGACGTTAGGTTACGAAAAATTTTGCAGTATGCTTCGGGTTACGTATATGCTGTTTCAGTATTAGGCGTTACCGGCCCCAGGAAAACTCTTTCTCCAACAGCTTTGCAATTAGTTAAAAAAATTAAGCTCTATACTAATTTACCAGTGGTTGCGGGTTTTGGCATATCTACTCGGCAGCAGGCAAACTTGCTAAGGAGGCAAGGGGCTAGCGGTTACATAATCGGTAGTGCTCTGATCGATTTTATAAATAAGCATAGAACAAAACCCAAATTTTGCGATAGACTTACCGGTTATTTGCAATCTTTAAAAATTTGAAAAGTCCTTGCTAAATGCAGGGATTTTTATTATACTTAGGTCTGCATGCAAAAGCAGAGTCGCAATTTGGACTCTATGTAGTTAACGTTAGCTCAAAGTTAAGGAGGCAAAAACCAATCATGAAATACTGTCAGGTTGCAAAAACTGTCAGAAAAGTGCGGGAGAAAGGCGAGGAATTAGTCATCCACGATGCTTACGGAAACGGCAGCATGCTGTATGCCGCTTCGTCAAAAGATAGGCGTAAGGGAATCAATCGCGAAGCTGTGTGCGTCCAGACTGGTGATCAGGTCGATCTCACTCTGCCGCGCAAATTGCATAACATGCTTCAGATTCACCAAGACGTAATTCGTGGAACTTTCCACGGCCACGACATGGTACAGGAAGACTATTTCACAATCAATGGCGCTGAAAATAAGCAAGTCTTTCTCAGCGAGTTGATCGGCGCGAGCTTCTGGGTCTATCCGGTCAACACGCCCGTTATTTCGACGATCAGCACAGATCCGATTCTCGAGTCCGAGGAGATCACCGTTGACGACACAATGTCCAGGGAAATCGAACCTGCTCCTTTTGAGATCGCGCACACGGGGCCAACGACTGTTGCCGACGTGGCACGTGCAGAGGCCAGTTCACGGTTCAGCCCTCTCAGTCTCGGCATTGTGGCTGTCATGGCGCTCTCCTTCATGGGCGCACTGATTGCCGCACCGCACATTCACGGTTAGCGTGTAACGGTTACCAGGAAGGCCACGGAACAAGTTATACCCAAGTCACCGGGCATTAACTGGACCAAAGGCACACGCGAAGCGGTCGGTAATCCTCCCCCCGAGGATGCCGACCGCTGTATTTTTTTAAAAACTTTTGCTATACTTTCTTTACAATTTAAATTTATCAAGAGCGCAGTTATCCTCCTTTACATGAAGCTTCGGAGGACGAGTTTCTAAAATTAAGTTAAGGAGACTTGGGGTTCTGGCCCGTTAAGCTGCCGACAACTTGTCATGAGTTTATCGAATGGCCGCAACGACCAGAGCTCAGGATAAAGTGCCAAATCCAGCCTTGCCCGCCCCTGCCTGCCGTCAGGCAGGTCTGGTGGGCCTGTCCGCCTTTGGCGGGCCGCAAGGGAAAGATAAAGTTCAACGTAACTCTCTTTCTTTTTGCAGAGAGATTTTTTTATCAGCCTCCGCCTGAAGACCATGATTTATCCATGGAATGAAGGCGGTCGGAAGAAACTAAAAACTATAAAATATCCATATCCTGCTTCGGCTGATTCCAAACGCTGAGGGGCTGATAACCCTCCGGAGCTTGCCTACTCCGCCGAAGTGGCTACGAAGGCTGGATAGCGAAGGATGGGTATGGATAGAATTATGGCTTTAGCCATGGAGATCCATGATTAGAACGTGTGAATTCGTCAGCCCAAAACACCCCGATAAAATTTGCGACTATATTGCCGACAGCATTTTAGACGCTTTTTTAGCATTGGACCCCAAAAGCCGGGTGGCCGTGGAAGTAATGGGCGGCCATGGTGAAATTGCTGTTAACGGGGAAGTAACGAGTCAAGCTAAAGTGGACGTTGCTAGTGTGGTGCAAAATATAGTTGGTCCAAAATTTTCCGTGCGGGTTAACGTGGCACCGCAAAGTCCGTTTATTGCAATTGGGGTGGACAGTGGGGGAGCCGGAGACCAGGGAGTGATGCTTGGCTACGCCGTTGCTGAAACCCCAAGCTTTATGCCTCTTGAGTATGAGCTGGCGCGCAATCTTTGCCAGCGAATTTATGAGGTCTATCCTTACGACGGCAAAGTTCAAGTCACTCTGAATGGCGAACAAGCCAGTTGCGTGGTCGCCAGTTTCCAGAATGCGCCGCACCAGCAGTTAGAAGAATTGGTCTGTTCTATTATTTCGGCAAAAGAATATTTAATCAATCCGGCTGGCGATTGGAGTCTGGGCGGTTTTGACGCTGACACCGGACTTTCGGGCAGAAAAATAGTTATGGACAATTACGGTTCCAGATTTGCCGTGGGCGGTGGCAGTTTTTCCGGCAAAGACTCTACCAAAGTTGACCGCAGTGCTGCTTATATGGCGAGGAAAATTGCCAAAGACTTATTAGTAAAACACAGTGCCCAAGAAGTAGCTGTAAAGTTGGCCTATGCCATAGGCAAGGCTTATCCGGTTATGGCCGTAGCCGAGGTGGACGGCAAGCAAATAGACGTGGAAGGTTACAATTTAACTCCTGCAGGCATAACAAAAGCACTCTCTTTGGATAAAATGCATTACGCTGAAACTTCACAGTGGGGTCATTTTGGCCAGTCGGAATTCCCTTGGGAATAAATGGTAAGTTGCTAATTTAGTGTTTTTTTGGAAAAATCTGTTACAATTAAAGTGATTATGGATAAACTTAACAAAACTAAAGAACAGTGGAAAGCCGAACTCACGCCGGAGCAGTATCACATTATGTTTGAAGCAGGAACCGAAGCGCCGTTCACTGGGGAGTATGTTAATAACCACGACAAGGGACAGTTTGTCTGCGCTGCTTGCGGCAACGAACTATTTAGTTCTAATACCAAGTTTGACTCCGGCAGCGGCTGGCCGAGCTTTTACCAACCGATAAACAATGAAAACGTAGAAACCAGAGATGACGACAGCGGTGGTATGCATAGACAAGAAGTTATTTGCCGTCGTTGCGGCGCGCATTTGGGGCATGTTTTCCCGGACGGGCCGCAAGATAAAACCGGCCTGCGCTACTGTATAAACTCCTGCTCGCTTAAATTGGAAAAAACGAACTAATTTTTTAATTATGACAAATAGACTTGAAAGACAACCTGCAAAGGACGCCATACCAAACGAAGACGTTCATAATTGGATTTCCGTTTTGCGAGAGGGTGGTTTTGATGATCGCGAAATAGACAAGATTTTGTCCCATACTAACGAAACATATGCAACTTTGAAAGGTATTAGAGACCCGGATCGCGAATTGCAAAAGTTCAAGGATATTCTCCACGAGAGAGGAGTAGTAATGTCGTCTGAGGCAGAAGCCTCGATTAGACAGAGAATTCAATTAGAAATAGACTCTGATAATAAAAAGCGAGCTAATTAAACGAAAAAATATGTTTTGCATTTTTTATACCGTTATAAACAATCACTCGTTCTATGGGGATAAACTAGTTTATTAAATATGTCCGAATATCTTGTTTTTCTCCTAATTAGTAATACTATATTTGAAGCGGCCGCGGCTTTCATATTAATTTGGAAACCCGGGTTGTTTTTGGAAAGAACTGACGCATTAACCAAGTTTATGGCGCGGCTTGGCGGAGCTGGGTCGCTGACCATGGCTTATTTAAGCGCCACGCTAATGCGGTTGGTAGATAACCCCGAAGCCATACGCATTGGCTTGCTGCCTTTGGCAGTATTTCATGTTAGCGTGACCTTAGTTGAAGCGCAGAGTTACAATGAGCGAATGTTGCGTGCTCCTCTGGTTATAATCCACTTTATTTTCGCCGTCATGTTTATAGTAATGTTGCTAAGTTTGAACAAGAATATTTTTATATAGTAATATGGGACTGCTGCCGAATACCATTTTTGTTAACAATCCGCTCTTTCGGCAAAATTTCCAAAAAAATTTATCCGCTTATCTGTTAGATAAACATCAAAATTTATTTTGCAAATTTTTCTTGAAATATCAGATTTTTAATCAAAAAGCCCATTCGGCAACAGTTCCATTATGAAAAATTCTTCAGAAATCGCGGTTTTTGGTGGAGGCTGTTTTTGGTGCACCGAGGCAATTTTTTTGAGCCTTATGGGCGTAATTAGCGCAAAGCCGGGTTACAGCGGTGGCCGCATTCCAAACCCAACTTACGAACAGGTGATCATTGGCAAGACCGGACATGCCGAAGTTACCGAAGTTGAGTTTAATCCCGGACAGATTTCTTTTGAAGTTTTGCTATCAGTGTTTTTTTCCACCCATGACCCAACTACAGTAAATAGGCAAGAAGGAGACATTGGGGAGCAATATCGTTCCGTAATTTTTTATACCAGCGAAGAGCAAAACAAGCAGGCCGAAGATTTTATAAAACAGTTGGAAGTTGACAAAGTTTTTAGCAATTCTATTGTTACGCAAATAGAGCCGTTCCAGGCTTTCTATGAAGCGGAAGATTACCACAAAAATTATTACGAAAGAAATAAAGACAAACCTTATTGCCAAGTTGTTATTAACCCAAAACTTGCTAAACTTAAACAAAAGTTTGCCAGTTTAATAAAAATTTAGAATTAAATGTATGAATTTTAGCTACAAAGAAAAGAAAATTTTTATTCTTGGACTATTAGTTATTTTATACGGCATTCTTTGGGTGCTGGCCGTTAATTATTTTTGTGAAGGCACGGACTGTTTTCAGTGGCCGTGGAGTAAATCCCTAACTTTACAAAATCAAATTAAAAGTTTTGAACAATGCGCAGCGGAAGGGTACCCGGTAAGCCAAACTTTCCCCGCGGAGTGCAAAGTTGGCCGGGAAGTTTTTGCTCAAACAATACAAAAACCGCCGTCTCCAAATTCAGAAATAGATAGGCTGCGAATAGTTAATCCATCGCCTCATCAGCTAATTGCCAATCCTTTGGAAATTATTGGACAAGCCAAAGGAGATTGGTATTTTGAAGCCAGTTTTCCCATAAAATTGCTGGACGCCAATAATAACGAAGTTGCCCACATAACTGCCCAAGCGCAAGGAGACTGGACTACTTCAAATTTCGTTCCTTTTACAGCAAAGTTGAAATTTAACAAACCAACCACATCAACAGGGACTTTAATTTTCCAGCGCGATAACCCATCAGGTTTAATCAAGCAGGCGGAAATTGTAACTGTACCGGTCCGTTTTGAATAATAGTAGAGTTAATTTATGGCAATTGAATGTGTTTTTAGCTTTAACGATTTATATAAGGCAGCGTTTGGCAAACAACCCGGCGAGCTAGAGCTAAAAAGTTTTACTTCACTGAATCAGAAACAGCGCAACGGTTTGGTGGAAAAATGGGCCAGGCAAGCTGGTTGGCAAACCAAAGAAAAGCTTGGCAGCGACGGCAAAATCTACTTAGCATTTGCCCCGAAATTTTAATTTTAGGACTTACGCGCTTGCTGTGTTCCTAAAGTTGCTTAAAACAAATTAAACTGGGGACAGTTATGTTCAAACTCATTGAGAAACGGGACATTGCCGCAAATACCATGACGTTCAAGTTTGACATTTCCGGAACTGGTTATAGTTTTAAGCCTGGGCAAAACGCAGACATCAGTTTAATTAATCTAAGGTACACAGACGAAGAAGGGATTCGCAGGACATTTTCCTTCTGCAATTCGCCCACAGAAGGACAGTTTGTTGAATTTGCCATGCGCCTGCGCGACACGGCGTTTAAAAAAAATTTAAAAGAACTGTCTTTAGGTAGCTTAGTGGAAATAACTGAACCAATAGGCACTTTTTTATTGCACAAAGACGAAACTAAGCCGGCGGTGTTTTTAGCAGGCGGCATTGGCGTGGCTCCAGTCCGCAGCATTGTGAAGTGGGCCACCGATGAAAAATTGCCGCACAGGCTTATTTTGTTCTATTCCAATCGTAATTTAGACACAACTGCTTTTTTGCAAGATTTTGAAAATTTAGCAAAAATTAATCCAAATTTTATTTTTGTTCCTACTTTAACACAAAATTTGTCGAAAGATTGGACATATTCCCGAGGCCGCATTGACGCAGATATGCTGAAAAAGTTTGTGCCAAATTTGAATGAAGCAGTTTTCTATATTGCCGGTTCTCCGGCTATGGTTAGAGGTATGCACGAAGTGCTGGAAGCTCTCGGCATACATGAAAATATTAAAACCGAACAATTTGACGGCTATTAGTGTTATAATAGAGTCGCGACTAAATATTGAATATAGAAATGAAGTTGACTCCGCAGCAAGCTGCGGAGTATCGGGACAACTGCTTTATGAGCAGATGCGGCTCCGAGAGCATTATGCTCGGGCTTAGCCCGAGCAAGCTCATGTCCGCTCACTTAGTCTGGCCTTTCATCCTCGGAGCAAGCTCCGAGGTCTTCAGGCCATCATAATAAAAAAATTACCGCAAGCTAAATTTTTAACTTCGTATGCCGAAAACTCGACTCTTTCATTCTGTGGGCTTAGGAATATACCGCCATCGTTGGCATTTGGCCATTACCTTTTTGGTTGTCTTATTGCCATTTTTGTTTGTCCTGTTCATAGTGCCTCTGTCTCATGACGAGAAACAGGTATTCGTGGAAGGTCTGGCAACCTCTACCATTCGCTTAATTATTGCATACGTAATTTCGGTAGGAATAGCCTTACTGTTAGCCTTGTTGGCTCGGGGCAAACTGGGTATTTTTTTCCTGCCCTTTTTTGATGTTATGCAAAGTTTGCCCACGTTTGCTTTGTTGCCTCTGGCAATACATTGGTTTGGTGCCAGCAATACAACGGTGATTATGTTTTTGATCTTTACCATAATTTGGCCGATGTTGTTTGCTATTATTAGTTCGCAGAAGCTAATTCGGGAAGACTGGGAAGAAGCGGCTACAATTTTTGGAGCTCGCAACTGGAGAAAACTGGTATATTTTGTTTTGCCTATTTCCTATCCTGGATTGGTGACTGGTTCGGTGGTGGGACTGGGAGAAGGTTGGGAAGCTGTAGTTGGTGCGGAAATTATCGTAGGCGTGCAAAATTCCGGATTGGGCAGTTTCTTTAGCGCCAACGGTGAGTCCAGCCGGCTGGTACTGTTTGGGGTGCTAGCGCTGCTGCTGTTTATTTTCTCGCTAAATAAAATTGTTTGGCTGCCGCTGTTGGAAAAAAGCCATAAACTCCTGACTGAATAAAAGATGCCAATATACCAATGAGTACTAATGTTACTAATAATACGAATACGCCCACCAAAAATAAGTTAATTTATCCAGAGCTTTCTTATAATACTACCGGCATATTATTCACAGTTCATAATGAATTAGGGTCTTATGCGAGGGAAAAGCAGTACGGGGATAGAGTTGAAACTTTGCTTAAGGAAAAGGGTTTTTCTTATAAAAGGGAAATTGCAATTTCAAACAGCGGCAATATTGTGGATTTTATTATAGAAAATAAATTGGCATTAGAGCTCAAGGCGAAAAGAATTTTAACCAAAGAAGATTATTTTCAATTACAGCGCTATTTGCAAGAATCTCGTTTAAAGTTAGGGTTGTTAGTTAATTTCAGAAACAAATATATAAAACCCGTTCGCGTTATAAGAATAGATCACGACTAAAATATTAGTATTATTAGTTTCATTCGAATGTATTAGTAAATTTGTATCTCTATTTATGTTCCCACTTATAAAAGCGGAAAATGTCAATAAAAGTTTTGTAGAAGATGGCCATAAGCGCCATGTCTTAAAGGATATTGATTTGGAAGTTACAAAAGGGGAGTTTGTTATGATTTTGGGCCTTTCCGGGTCGGGCAAGTCCACTCTCTTGCGAATTTTAGCTAACCTCATCCCTCCCAGCAACGGTAAAGTCAGTTTAAAAGAAGGTTTAACCATGTCGTTTATTTTTCAGAATTTTGCCTTGTTTCCCTGGTTAAATATTTATGATAACATAGACTTTGGCCTTAAAATGAAAGGCCTGTCCTTAAAAGACAGGCACAAGGAAGTTACGAGCCAAATAGAGCGCATGGGCCTTCAGGGTTTTGAACATAGCTTTCCCCGCGAGCTTTCCGGCGGCATGAAGCAGAGGGTAGGCATTGCCCGGGCGTTGGCAGTAAAGCCTGATGTTATTTTTTTAGATGAGCCGTTCTCGGCTTTGGATTCTTTTACTGCAACGAAGCTTCGGCAGGAGCTGCTGCAAATTTGGCAAGAACAAAATTTAACCTTAGTCATGGTCACTCATCTTATTGAGGAAGCTTTGTTACTGGCCGACCGAATTGCCGTGTTAAGCCAGCGGCCTGCGGTTATTGAAAAAATGATGGATAATCCTCTGCCTCGCCCGCGCAATAAGCGCAGCCAGCAATTTTTTGAAATGGAAGACAAAATCGCCGGTTTAATTAAAGTTTAGCGAATTTAAGAAAGCTCCCCAAGGGAGCTTTCTTAAAAATTCGTTTAATCCTGAACGATCCGCCAGTGGGCGGAGAGTTGAAGGATCTACGCCGCTATTCTAGCAGCCTTGTTTTGAGTTTTAATGCAGCGGGTGCAGGCTTTAACTCGCTGGCCGTTTATTTTGGTCCATTGCAAATTTGGCAGCAAGCGCACAATTGAAGCGCGCATGCTATGAGAGCGTTTTATGGTTCGGGAATAAGTTTTGCCGCAAACGGCACACATTCTGGGCATGGATATAGAATTAAGAAGTAAGAATTATGAATTAAGGTACTTGGTGATTTTAGCATGGTTTGCTACAATTAGCAATAGGAACAATTTATAGTTTTCAATTTTTAATTTACAATGAATTTTCAATGTGACATTGAAACATTGAGTCTTTACTGGAAATTGCAAAATTAGAAATTGAAAATTAAAGTCTATGAGCTTACTTATTACTTTAGTCATTTTAATTTTTTCGGCCATTATCCATGAAATTAGCCATGGGCTTATGGCCGAAAAACTCGGGGACGACACGGCAAGAGAGCAAGGGAGAATTACCCTTAATCCAATTCCGCACATTGACCCAATGGGCTCAATTTTAGTGCCGGTTTTGGTCTGGATAGCTACGGGTGGGCGGTTTATGTTTGGGTCAGCCAAGCCCGTGCCGGTAAATTTTAATAATTTAAGAAGCCCAAGAAGCGGCATGGCATTGGTAAGTTTGGCTGGACCGTTAAGCAATTTTGGGTTAGCAATTTTGTTTATTCTGCCCATTAAACTGGGTTTAGCCAATTCAATTTCCTATTCCATTTTGCTGCAGGCGTGTTTAATTAATTTAGTTTTGGGAACATTCAACCTTATTCCAATTCCGCCGCTGGACGGCAGTAAGATACTCGCTAGCCTGGGGTCGGAGCGGTTTATGTATAGGCTGTTTTCCCTGGAGCGATACGGGTTTATTTTAATTTTGCTTTTGCTTTATACTGGCATTTTAAGTTTAATTTTAGTTCCAGTAGTAAGTATTTTTTCCAGCATTTTTGGCGTCAGTTTTTTCTAACTTGACTTAAATTCTAATTTCTATATAATATAGTTAATTAAATATGGAGCCATCTCATATGTCATTCTCGCTTGTCCGCCTCAGGCGGACGAGGCGGGAATCCAAAATGCTGGATCCCGCATCAAGTGCGGGATGACAGAACGATAATTACTATTCATTAGTCGCAGAATTTGGGAAGACCCCTGTAGGCTTCCAGGGATCCGCCAGAGGCGGACAAGGTACCAAATTTGCGAGACCAAGAGAACTGACTCTGGTCAGTTTTTATTTGCAACAATAATCGAAATAAGCTAAAAGAATGCCCACTATCAACCAATTAGTACGTAAAGGACGCAAGTCACTTAAAGCCAAGAGCAAGTCTCCGGCTTTGCTTCGCCGTATTAATTTAATCAAGAATAGAACTTTCACCATTGCTACTGGTGCGCCGTTTATGCGCGGTGTCTGCTTAAAGGTTTACACGGTCACGCCAAAAAAACCGAACTCGGCTTTGCGTAAAGTGGCTAAAATTAAGCTCACCAACGGATTTGAAGTTTTGGCGTACATTCCCGGCATTGGCCACAACTTGCAGGAACACAGTGTGGTCATGATTCGCGGCGGCCGGGTAAAAGATTTGCCGGGCGTGCGCTATCATATTGTTCGCGGAAAGTTAGATACCTTAGGCGTGGAAGGCAGGAAACGCAGCAGAAGTAAATACGGAACAAAAAAACAGTAAAATAGCAAAATAGTAGAATAGTAAAATGGCACCATGATGCTACTTATCTAAATCTACTAATCTACTATTCATCTAATCTATTATGCCAAGACGCGCAAGAAGTTACGACAAACACATACCCATAGCCGATCCAAAATTCGGCAGTGTTAAGTATGCCAAGTTTATTAATTATTTAATGGAACGCGGCAAGAAAACTGTATCGCAAAAGATTTTTTATACTGCTTTAGACGTAGTTGAAGAAAAAATGTCTCAGCCAAAGGCTGACCAGCCTCTGGCTGGCGCAAAACCCTCCGGCGGAGGTGCGACCAAAGACGACGCTTCGGCAACGCCTGCCAAAATGGACTCACGCCAAATTTTTGACATAGCCATAAAGAATGTCTCACCAATTATGGAAATTAAGGGCCGCAGAATTGGCGGTAGCAACTATCAGGTGCCTATGGAAGTTCAGGAACCGCGCCGCACTGCGCTTGGCATGAAATGGCTAATTGCCGCCGCCAGAAGCAGAAAAGGTATTCCTATGTCCCAGAAACTGGCTTTAGAAATTATGGATGCATTCAACAAGCAAGGAACCGCAGTAAAGAAACGGGACGATACTCACCGCATGGCCGAAGCCAACAAAGCCTTTGCTCATTTTGCTAGATTTGGAAATAAGCGCAGATAATTAACATCTCAGAAGTATTCATTTTTTTTAACTATGCCCCGAGAATACCCCATTGAAGACATTCGTAATACCCCAGTCCCGATCAAAATCGGGACGGGGCAAGTCGGAATTATTGACCTTGCTTTAGAAAGGAGTTTTCGCCATGGCTAGAGAGTATCCGATTGAGGACATCAGAAACATTGGCATCATCGCGCACATAGACGCTGGAAAGACAACGGTCACCGAAGGTATTTTGTATAATACCGGCCTTATCCATAAAATTGGCGCGGTGCACGAAGGGGAAACCACCACAGACTGGATGGAGCAGGAACGCGAGCGCGGCATTACCATTACCGCAGCTGCGGTGACTTGCTATTGGGCACCAAAGTTTAACTCCATTAGAAGTGATGCTGATGCGCACCCCATTAGAGAAGACATCTCGAACGGGGCAAGAGCGCATCAGACTTCTAACGGAGCAAGTAAACACAGAATTAACATTATAGACACTCCGGGACACGTGGACTTTACCGTAGAAGTGGAACGCAGTTTGCGCGTGCTGGATGGTGCAGTCGTGGTGTTTGACGGCAAAATGGGCGTGGAGCCGCAAAGTGAAACCGTGTGGCGTCAGGCTGACAAATACGGCGTACCGCGCATGTGTTTTATTAATAAAATTAACCAAACTGGCGGCGACTTTTATAAGAGCCTTGACTCTATTCATAAACGCCTGTCGCCGAATGCTTTTCCCATTCAAATTCCTATTGGTTTTGAAAAAGAAATTAACGGTTTTGTTGACTTGGTGCAAATGAAAGCCTATACGTATAAAGATTTTACTGACAAAGAATTTACCGTAGGTGAAGTTCCCGCTGATTTAAAAGAAAAGGCAGAAAAATTCAGGCATTCGCTTATGGAAAAAGTTGTGGAAAGCGACGATGTGGCTATGGAAAAATATTTGGCAGGCACAGAACTCTCGGAACAGGAATTTTTGGCTACTATTCGAAAAGCCGTACAAGGCGGCCAGTTTTATCCGGTGCTGGGCGGCGATGGCCGCGGCATTATTGTCCAAAGCATTTTAGACGCAGTCGTAAACTTTTTGCCAAGTCCAACAGACAAGGGTAAGGTTTTAGGGCATGACCCCAAGACTGGCGAAGAAATAATGCTTAAGCCTTTGGATGAGGAACCATTTGCCGCTCTTGCTTTCAAAATTGCTACTGACCCGTTTGTGGGAAAACTGGCTTTTTTCCGGGTATATTCCGGAAAACTGGAGACCGGCAGTTATGTGCTTAACACCAGAAGCGGCAACAAAGAGCGTGTGGGCCGGGTAGTGCGCATGTATGCAGATAGCCGCGAAGAACTCAAAGAAGTTTACGCTGGTGATATTGCAGCGCTGGTAGGACCGAAAGACACTTTTACCGGCGACACACTTTCATCTGTGGAAAAACCAATTTTGCTTGAAACCATTAAGTTTTCTGAACCGGTTATTTCCATGGCCATTGAACCAAAAACAAAAGCCGACCAGGAAAAAATGGGCATTGCTCTCTCCAAGCTTGCTGAAGAAGACCCGACTTTCCGGGTATCTTCCAACGAAGAAACCCAACAGACTTTAATTGCCGGCATGGGAGAACTGCATTTGGAAATTATTGTGGACCGCATGAAGCGCGAGTTTAAAGTGGAAGCCAACGTGGGCACGCCGCAAGTGGCTTACAAAGAAACTGTTACCGAAACTGCTACTGCCGAAAGCAAGTACATTCGTCAGTCCGGCGGCCGGGGCCAGTATGGCCATGTTTATTTGCGCGTTGAACCGTTACCCCGCGGTGAAGGCTATAAATTTGAAGATGAAATTGTTGGCGGTGTTATTCCTAAAGAATATATAAAACCCATAGACAAAGGCATTCAGGAATCGGCCGCCAACGGCGTAATTGCTGGCTATCCATTAGTGGATTTCTTAGCGGCGGTTTATGATGGCAGTTACCATGAAGTTGACTCTTCTGAAATGGCTTTTAAAATTGCTGCTTCCAAAGGTTTGCAAGAAGTCGTAAAAAGAGCCGGGCCAGTGCTTTTGGAACCAATAATGAAAGTGGAAGTTATTACGCCGGAAACTAATATGGGTGACGTAATTGGCGATTTAAACAGCAAGCGCGCGCAAATTACGGAAATGACTGATAGGCTTAACGTAAAAGTTGTGGACGCTATGGTGCCGTTGGCAGAAATGTTTGGTTATGCCACGAGTTTGCGCAGTATGACCCAAGGTCAGGCCAGCTACACCATGGAATTTGACCACTATGCGCCAGTGCCGAAGAATGTCGCAGAGAAGATTATAGAAAGCCGAGCAGGCATAAATGTTCGTAAGGGAATGTGATATATAATCCGAATTATCCAAATACTGCAATCCAAATGCCTCAAATATTACATAAAGATCTTTCATATAGATTAACCGGACTATTATTTAAAGTGCACAAAGAATTAGGGCGTTTCGCAAGAGAAAGACAGTATGGTGATAAGCTGGAAAATCTTTTGAAGGCTGATGGTTTGGAGTTTCAGAGAGAATATGATATCAAAAAGTTGGAAGCGGCATCACCCAAGGGTAATCGAGTAGATTTCCTTGTATCAAAAGTAATAATAGTTGATTTAAAAGCTAAGCCGTTTATTACCAAAGAAGATTATTTCCAAATGCGAAGATATTTACAGGCCTCTAATTTAGAACTTGGCATTATCGTAAATTTTAGAGTTTACAAATTAGCACCAAAAAGAGTTCTAAACAGCAGTTATTCGGATCATACGGATAAGAATTTGTATCATTAGGATTATAAATATGGCCTCTATTCAAGACATAATTAAACTGGCAGGGGAGGGGAAAGTTTTTGTTGTAAATGAGGCTGGGGAAATTAAACTGGTCATATTGCCAATTGAACAATATCAGAAATTGTTGTTAGGAAAACTGAAACAGCAGGTTGCCGATATTGAAGCAATTAACAAGGAAATTGTGAAAGCGCAACTGGAAGAAACAAAACCGGAAGTGACTATAAGCTCCATTGACGCTGCCAAAACCTTAGGCGGGAAAATCCCCCGGGAAGATTTGCGTTCCGAAGTAATTGACCCAAGTTTTAATTTTGATGCTCCAGTGGACCCTGGTCCTTTGAATGAAGCTAAAAAGTCAGACTTTGATGACATTTAAACTTACACTAATTGACGACCGTCAATTAGTGTAAGTGTTGCGCTTAAAGGTATCTGGCACTCTCGTTAAACTTTACAAAATGAAAAATTTGTTGTAATATAAATGCTACAATTCGTTTTTATCCGCCTCCGCAGAACACCACGGCTTCAGCCGTGGTTGAATGCGGTACGAGCTATGCACGACCATCAAACAACCACGATTAGCTACGGCGGATTCCGCACGAGTGCTTAGGCGGATAACCCTGCGTAGCTTTAGCGAAGTAGGGTATATTATAGGTACCACGGGCTTGCCCGTGGGGCTCCATAAGTAATTTTAAGTTCCTTTAATTCTATGACTGACATTAATTTCCAACCAGTTTTTGACTATCTTGATGACAATGGTAAAAAATTAAAAGAAGGAATTTTTACTGAGGTTAGGTCTGAGATGGCAGAAGTTAAAACTTCCATTGCCAACCTATCCGCTCAAGTCAAAAAGTATCATGAAAAAATTAAATTATTAAATAATGGAGGATTAGCATATGAACGAAGATAAGGTTCTGCAAAAATTAGTCGAGCACGATGAGCGCTTTAATAGTTTAGAGAAGAATTTAAAACAAGAAATCAGCAATACTAAAAGTGAAATTTTGGGTCATTTGGACGGTGCCATGGTCGTTTTGAAAAAGCTAGATGAAGAAAGAGTTATGCAGCATGCGCGGGTTGATCGCCTCGAAACTAAAGTGGAACAGCATGATAAGGATATTAAAGATTTAAAGCAAAATCTGAAAACAGCTTAGATATATGAAAAAGTTTGCTTATATTTTAATAGCATCAGGAATTCTGCTTTTGGCCGCCGCCTGCAACCGCGCTCAAGCGCCGCAGACTTCTGTGCAGCAGAATACTTCGGTTAATGCTTCGGTAAATCAGCAAGTCAATAAACCATCAAACGATCAAAAACCGGCTGATGAGACGGCGAATTGGAGGACGTACAATAATTTTGGCTATCAGTTTAAATATCCGACCGCGTGGCATTTATTGGAATATCCCAAAGAGCAGGCAGTAGAAGTTAGTCCTAATGATTTCGGTCATGTTAATTATTTTTATGTTGGCGTTGATAGCAGATCGTTATCCAAAATTGAGCAGGAGTATAGTACGCGCCATGACTCTACAATTGTAAAGAAAAATGTCTTTGTTTCCGGACTAAAAGCGCTTGAATTTTCAGATTCTCAAAATTCCGATATCTATCTTTCAAATCAAGGGAAGACTTACCATATTATTCTTTTAATAACTGAAAATGTACCTGAAGCAAAACAAATTCTTTCAACATTACAATTAACCAAATAGTTAGTGTTACGCCCTGTGGAGCAACCCCTCCCGCCCCTCGAAAAGCTCGGGGCACCCTCCCCTGAAAAGGGGAGGGAAAAGTAGTTGCTTCGCTCTATGGGGGATGACATTAGCATCCAAATAATAATTAACAGGCCCTGGATTCCGCAAGGAAAAAAAGAGATGCCCTCGGCTCACCTTCGTCTGTCGATAGGGGATGAGCTGAGGGAAATCTCGGGCAGCATCTTTTTTGTCATTCCGACCGAGCCGACAGGCGAGTGGAGCCTGCCTGCCGGCAGG
>ORMF011965678.1_pt1 | contig 19924 bp, 15 predicted proteins | sample 1779871 | NCBI WGS metagenome assembly ORMF01 (sample SAMEA104232316, study PRJEB22302) | groundwater metagenome | biome: forest; feature: aquifer; material: groundwater | place: USA | collected 2011-08-07 | depth 5.4 m | reverse complement strand
GGGTGAAGGTGGTGAAGAACAAGGTCGCGCCGCCGTTCCGCGAGGCCGAGTTCGACATCATGTATGGCGAGGGCATCTCGCGAACGGGGGACCTGCTCGACCTGGCGGTCGACAAGCGAATTATCGAAAAATCGGGCGCCTGGTTTGCCTACGGCGGCGAGCGCCTCGGTCAGGGTCGCGAGAACGCGAAGCAGTTCCTCAAGGACAATCCGGAGATCTTCAAGACGATCGAGGATCGTATCCGCAAGGAACTCGGTCTCACCCGCGACGTCGACGCCGCGGTGCAGGTGTAGCTGCGAAGGAGAATTGCGCAGGCCTTCAGGCCTGGCGAGCCTCGTGGACGGATCGACGAGCGGCCTCCCGGTGCGCGAAGTCTGAAGCGCAGCGAGCGCCATGGGTGCGGCAAGCGAGGCCGTCCGGTCATTTCGCTGTTGTGTGGGCAGATGAACCGGAGCGGTCGGCTTGCACTAGTAACTAGTGCCTGCCTTGCGATTCCCTCGAACAGCAGGCTATGATTTCTGTCTCTCCAAGGCGGGCCGAGAGGTCCCCTGCTAGCTCTCCTCCACGTGGCGAGGTAGCTCAGTTGGTAGAGCATACGACTGAAAATCGTAGTGTCGACAGTTCGATTCTGTCCCTCGCCACCACACCTAACTCAATACCGATACAGGACTTACTCAAGACGTAGCAATCAGGTTCGCGGCCGGCGAGAATAGCTCGGGGTTCCGCCGGGTTCAGAGAAACTCCGCTTGTTTACCGGCGTGCGTCGAGTGCTAACCGATGACTAACGGGCGGTTGGGGCGCGCCACGTTTGCTTCGCCTGACGACCTGTGCATCGCGGTCGAACGACTGGACGTAGTGGCGACAAGGTAAACTGCTGTTGATCCGCTCGTGGTGGTGGAGTCCCCCCTGAACCGCCGTTGAGATTGGCCGGCCAATGACTCCTATGGGGCTTCGTCGCAAACCCGCAGGAGTTGCCCTCCTTACGCCCCAACTCACGCCAGTCCCCGGAGCGGTTTTCGATGACATGGATTGCTGTTGCCATAGGTGGCGCGCTTGGGTCGATGGCGCGCCATTGGGTGAACTTGGAAGTTGCGCATCGGCTGGAACGCTCGGTGCCGTGGGCAACGCTCCTCGTGAACGTCATCGGTTGTCTCGTGATTGGCGCGCTCGCCGGGCGAATCGCGAGTAGCCGACTGCATCTGACACCCACGATGCGAACCTTCCTGTTCGTCGGCATCTTGGGCGGCTTTACGACGTTCTCGACCTTCGGACTCGACACATTTACGCTCGGGCATGGCGGCAACCACGCGACGGCGTTCTGGAACGTCGTCGGGCAGGTCGGGCTCGGAATTGGCGGCGTGTGGCTCGGGTTCTATTTGGGCTTATGAGGGCGTTCACATCGCGCCTGTTAACATTCTGGTCCCACCCCAAGGTGACGTTCTTTTGAATGTCTGCGAGTTTTCTTCATCCGTATAGGCGCCCAGGGACAGGCATGGGTGACGTCAGGCTAGCTTCAGACACTCCCCCTGAGCCGTTTCTAGCTCCTCCTTGTGGGCCGATGCCGAGAGGGTGGCGGGAACCAGCGACGTTGTCGCGAGCGCTCCGCATGGATTCACCATGAAAGGCAACGTCTGCTTTGGCGGCAGGGACGCTCCATCCAGGATAGCCGTCACCGGCAGTCGCACCCTCGTCGACACACGCGCGCGACGGAGATCATGCGACGCGCGACCCTGCTTGAGATCGAGCGACGAGCGACAGACACGGGTATGCGACCGGTGTCACAATGTCCGAGACCGTGAACCCGTCTGCCCTTCGGATCGGGGAGCTCGCCCGCCTCACTGGTGTCAGCAGCGACACCATCAGGCACTACGAGCGACTCGGCCTGATCGGGAAGGCGCCCAGGACAAACGCCGGCTATCGACTCTTCCCTGCCCAGGCCGTCGACAGAATAAGGCTCATTCAGGGAGCCGTGCGCGTCGGCTTCTCCCTGCGGCAGCTTTCGACGTTCCTGGGCGTGCGCCGGGCTGGGGGCCCCCCCTGCCACGATGTGCGCGACGCGGCTTCACGGATTCTCCAGGCAACCGACAAACGACTTGCCGAACTGACGGAGGCGCGTGCCTCTCTTCAGAAGATGCTCGAGGACTGGGACAATCGCCTCGAGCGAACACCGCCACGCCAGCCTGCACACCTGCTGGACACTCTCAGCGTAGGGACCGGAGGAGTCAGACGCTCACCCGTCTCGAATCTCAAACGCCCTCGGTAGCTTCCATTCGCTTGACTCTGGAACCGGTTCCAGGCCCTAGGATAGGAGCATGACGCCATCCCATCGCCACATTGCAGTCGCGGCGTTCGTCGGTCTGTGCGTGACATCCTCGGTCCGGGCTCAACACACCGCCATGCCGGCCGGCATGACGCACGAAGAACACATGGCGCAAATGAAAAAGGAGGCCGCGATGAAGAACCACGGCGCCTTGGCCATGGGCTTCGATCAGGACAAGACGACGCACCATTTCGACCTCACCGCCAACGGCGGCTCAATTGCGGTCGACGCCAATGATCCGGCGGACCGATCGAGCCGGGACCAGATTCGCGCACATCTCGAGGAAATCGCGGGCGCGTTCGGGCAGGGCGTTTTCGCCAAGCCGCTCATGACGCACAGCGAGTTCCCGGCGGGAGTGCCTGTGATGCAGCGCCTGAAGAGCGAGATCTCGTACGTGTTTCAACAGACGGGGCGGGGCGGGATCGTCCGGATTTCCACGTCCAACCCGGAGGCGCGCGCCGCAATCCACGAGTTCCTGAAGTACCAGATCACTGAGCACACGACTGGCGATCCACTCACCGTGCAGAGCGGCTCGGCGCAGGTGCCGAGTCACGGTGCCGCACAAGGGCGGGCGCACGGCACGGCCGACCATTTCGACCGCCATTTCGACAATGCCGACGAGTGGGCCAAGCGCTTCGATGACCCGGCGCGCGACGCCTGGCAGATGCCCGCGCGCGTTATTGAAGCGCTGCAGCTGAAGCCGCGTCAGGTGATCGCGGATATTGGCGCGGGAACCGGCTATTTCAGCGTGCGGCTGGCCAGGTCGCCAGCCGCCCCCAACGTCTATGCCGTCGACATCGAACCGTCGATGGTCGACTACGTGACGCGTCGGGCCATGCAAGAGGGGCTGAAGAACGTGTCCCCCGTGCTGGGGAGCGCCGATCGGAGCAACCTGCCGGAGTCGGTCGACCTCGTGCTGGTGGTGGACACGTATCACCACATTCCCAACCGCGTCGCCTACTTCACCGGTTTGAAGGCACAGATGAAACCGGGGGCCCGACTGGCGATCATCGACTTTCGAAAGGGCGCACCGTCGGGACCCCCTGAGGAGTTCCGCATGACACCGGAACAGATCGACGCCGAATTGGCGCCGGCCGGGTTCACGCGACGAGAGAGTCACGATTTCCTGCCGCAGCAGATATTCCTCGTCTACGGTAGGAAGTGAAGCGATGACATCGGAATAGTCCTCGACGCCCGACCAGCTCAAGAACCTGCTGGCGCGTCAGTGCCCGAGGATGATGATGGTCCCGGCGCCGAGCCGAAACCGTTGACGGTCGGCGAGCGAGCGCCATTCCTGCGTCAGCGGGAGTGAGACCAACCCGAAGAACTGGAGGCGTGGCGTGGTGGAGACGACAATGCCTGGATGAAGAAATACCCCTGTTGCGCCACTGTCGGCGAGCGCGACTCCGCCCTGCTCGACGGCGAATGTGCGTTCATGAGAGAGCCCGAGCTGGAGGCTAAGTAGCTTGCCCCTGTTGTCATCATCAATGGGCGTCCATGCGACACCGGTTCCCACGAAGATGTTGCCGCTTGCCCGCGCGCCGTCATAAATGCCCGTATGGTGGTAATACACATAGGCAATCGCCGCGACCGGCCGCTTCTCCACGCTGAAGAGGCCGGCCGCAATCTCGCCGATCGGCCCACGGCCAAAGGCATGATCCATGTTGCCCGTCGGTATCTCGATGCCCGCGACGCCCGTGACGTAGCTCTCGTCCAATCCCCACGACGAGGCGAGGCGATCCGCGCTGACCCGGTAGCGGCCGCTCACGAGTGCGTCTTCGAACCGAGACGTCGAAGGACTTCCCGTGCCGCTCTCGAACGTGATCGGCACAACCACCGCGAGTGATAACGGCCGCTTGAAGGGGCTCAATCCCGCGCTGAAGACGGTCGTGGTTTCGCGCTGTGTGTCACGACCCTTCCCGTTCTCGCGGTCAAAGATTTGGGCTGAGACAAAGACCTTCGGAGAGAGCACCGCTGACGATTGCGGGCCAAACATCGCCTCATGATGAGCAGATGCGGGACACGTCATCAGCAAGGCGATCGCACAGCCAACGGAGACCTGGTAGTGTGCGCGTCGAATGTGCATCGCGGCTCGGTGAACTTCTAGACCGCCATATTGTACAGCGCCGCGGGCCACATGACCGCCAGGAGACCGGTTCAGAAACTCGTCAAGCAGAATCCTTACAACAATCGGGTAACATGACGCCCTTTGGCGCCTGCCGCAGGCTGGCGCAAGAGGAGGATCCAATGGCCATGAGCGAACTCGACAACTTCTTCGCCACGTGGGAACACGAAGCAGAGAGCACACTGAAACTGCTGCGGGCGCTGCCCGCGGCCCAGTACGACTTCCGTCCGGACGCCGGCGGTCGATCGCTCGGCGAGCTCGCTTGGCATCTGGCCGAAGGCGATGCGTATATGAGCTTTGGCATTGACGCCGGTAAGTTTGACATGGGCGTAAAACCGCCGCACATCGAACGGCCGCGAACCATCGAAGCCCTGGCGCCGGCGTACGAGGTTGTCCACCGCGAGGCCGTCGCGCGACTCCGCAGACTGAAGGCGGAAGATCTGGATCGATCGGTGCCATTCTTCATGGGCAGCATGTTGATCCGAGACATTCTCTGGAGCACTATCATCTGTCACGGTGCTCATCACCGTGGACAGCTCTCGCTGATGTGTCGCCTCGCTGGTGGGCAGGCGCCGGGCATCTACGGACCCAACCGCGAAGAGATGGCCGCGATGCAGGCCGCCGCGCGCTGATCGTCCCGTCACACGGATCGTGCGGCGTGGCCCGATGCTGCGCCGCACACCCGATTCCCTATTCCCTATTCCCTACTCCTTATATAATCCCCGGCTCATGCCCCGCGCGGACGAACCGCTGAACGTGTCGGAATTTGAAGCCTTGGCGCGCGATCGAATGGAACCGAGCGCCTACGACTACTTCGCGGGCGCGGCAGGGGACGAACGCACGCTCGCCGAGAATCGTCTGGCCTTCACCCGCATCGCACTCCGCCCGAGGGTGCTCGTCGACGTCACCACCATCAATCTGCAGACGACGCTTCTCGGCGAGCCGTTGAAGCTTCCCGTGCTGCTGGCGCCCACGGCGCTCAACAGGCTGGGACACCCTGACGGCGAGCTCGCCGCGGCTCGGGCAGCCGGATCTGCCGGCACCCTCATGGTGGTCAGCACCAACGCGTCTTCGTCACTGGAAGAGATCGCTGCGGTCGCACGCGGGCCGTTGTGGTTTCAGCTGTATGTCTACAAGGATCGCGCGGTGACGCGCGATCTTCTGCAGCGCGCAGAGGCAAGTCGCTATCGCGCCGTCGTGCTGACGGTCGACATGCCGCGAATGGGCTATCGCGAGCGCGACCTTCGGAATCGATTCACACTGCCCGCCGGCGTGTCCATGCGCAACCTCGAACGCGCGGGACGCCCCGATGCCGCATCCTGGACGGCCGACTCGAGCTTCTCGGCGTACGTGCAATATGAGCTCGATCCATCCCTCACGTGGGAGGCGATCGGCTGGCTCAAATCCCTGACGTCTCTGCCGATTCTGGTCAAAGGCATATTGCGTCCCGACGATGCTGAACGCGCGGTCGCCGCGGGCGCGTCTGGCGTCATCGTGTCCAACCACGGCGGCCGCCAGCTCGACGGCGCGATCGCCACGATCGATGCCTTGCCAGACATTGCGGATCGCATTGCCGGACGCGTCCCGGTGTTGATCGATGGAGGGGTGCGTCGTGGGATCGACGTGTTGAAGGCGCTCGCGCTCGGCGCCCGCGCGGTCCTGATTGGCCGCCCGTATTTGTGGGGGCTCGCCGCTGACGGCGAAGCGGGCGTCGCGCGCGTGCTCTCGATGCTCAGAGACGAGTTGGAGCTCGCGATGGCCCTTGCCGGGTGCCCGGTACTGGACAGCGTCAATCGATCACTCGTGCACGGCTCGTTGAGTACACTCGAGCGGCCGTAGAAGTCAGAGGACCACGCCATGCCCTGGATTCAGGTCTACGACCCGCTCGGAAGTCCGTGGCTCAGCACCCTGGTTGCGGCGCTTCCTATCGTGCTCCTGCTCTTCACCCTGGGTGTCCTCGAATGGCGCGCACACATCGCGGCGCTCACCGGCCTTGTCTCTGCGCTCGCTGTCTCGATCCTGGTCTTCGGCATGCCCGTGGCCACCGCAGTCGCCACGGCGGGATACGGAGCCGCCTACGGTCTGCTCCCCATCGGCTGGATCATCGTCAACGCCGTTTTTCTCTACAACCTCACGGTGGTCACCGGTCAGTTCGAGATCGTCAAGTCATCAGTCGCCAATCTCTCGGCCGACCGGCGCATTCAGGCGCTGCTCATCGCGTTCTCGTTTGGCGCCTTCATCGAAGGCGCATCTGGCTTTGGCACACCAGTCGCCATCTGCTCAGCGCTCCTGATGGGCCTGGGATTCACGCCGCTGTACGCGGCCGGGCTCGCGCTCATCGCCAACACGGCGCCCGTCGCCTTCGGCGCCATCGCGACACCCATTCTCACCCTGGCGGCGGTGACTGGCATTCCGGCAATGACCATCAGCCAGATGGCCGGCCGCCAACTACCGTTCGTGTCGCTCATCGTGCCCGCGTGGCTCGTGGTGACAATGAGTGGATGGCGTGGTCTCAAGGGCGCGTGGCCCGCAGTGCTCGTCTGTGGGGGCGTGTTCGCCATCGTGCAGTTCGTCTGGAGCAACTTCGTCGGACCCGAGCTGGTGGACATCGTCGGCGGACTGGCGTCGCTCTTCGCGCTGGCCATTTTCTGCAGGGTATGGAGACCGCGCGAGGTGTGGGACTTCCCGGGGGCTAAGAGAAGTGCGGTGGGTGCGTCCGGTGTGACGGATGGCACCGCCGCCGTGGTGCGCGCGTGGATGCCCTGGGTGTTCCTGAGCATCGCGGTCATCATCTGGGGTCTCGCGCCGTCGAAGGCGTTGCTCAATGGCGGGCCACGCAACCTGGCACTCTACCGCGCGGGCAAACCGCAGGTGTCGAGTATGGCGCTCTCGCCGACGTGGGACGTTCCGCTCCTCCACCGGCTCGTGTTCCGCGACTTCCCCGTCGAAACGACCGCTGTGGACCGCGCCCGGGTAGACGACGCCCAATACAGAAACACGCGCGCCGAAGCCGCGCGGTACAACCTGAACTGGCTCTCGGCCACGGGAACCGGCATACTCCTCGCTGCCCTCGTGACGGCGATCTATCTGGGCGTTCCGCTCGGACAGATATTGAGCGTTGCCACGACCACGTTGCGCCGGATGCGCAACCCGCTGTTCACCATCGCGCTGATGCTGGCGCTCGGCTACGTGACGCGCTATGGCGGTACCGACGCCACTCTTGGTCTGGCATTCACAAAGACGGGATGGTTCTACCCCTTCTTCGCCGCGCTCCTCGGCTGGCTCGGCGTGGCACTCACCGGTTCGGACACCAGCTCCAACGTGCTGTTCGGCAGCCTGCAGAAAATCACCGCTCAGCAGCTTGGTTTGAATCCCATTCTCATTGTCACGGCCAACAGCACCGGCGGCGTGATGGGCAAGATGATCGACGCGCAGAGCATCGTTGTCGCCACGGCGTCGACGGGCCAGCAGGGTCAGGAAGGACGAATCCTTCGCTTTGTCCTCTGGCACAGCGTCGCCCTGGCGGCCATCATGGGGTTGATTGTCATGATCCAGGCTTACCTTCTGCCAGGGATGATACCCGCGGGGTGATCGGGAATTTGGTCATTTGGTCATCTAGTCATTTGGTCATTCGGCTCGTCATTTGGTCATTGGGCACTTGGGCGGGCATGAAGAAATGGTCGTTCGGCCGTCTCTGAAGTTCGGCCGTCAATGAAAACGACCCAATCAATGACCAAATGACCAGATGACCAGATGACCAAATTCAACGATCAGCCGGTTCGCCTGGACGTCTGGCTCGACGTGGCGTGTCTGTTCAAGACACGGTCCGAAGCACAGAAGGCATGCCGGCGTGGGAAGATCGCGGTGAACCGCCAGACCGCGAAGCCCAATCGGCTCGTGCGGCCCGGCGATGAGCTGGAAATCAGCCGTCCGTTCGGGCGCAAACAGCGCATCGCCATCAAGGCGCTGGCGGACCGTCACGTGGCCAGGGCCGATGCCCGTGCCCTCTATGAAGACCTCACGCCTCCGCCAACGCCCGAAGAGGCGGAGATTCGACGCGCGGAGCGGCTCTATCGAGCAGCGATGACGCCACCCCGCGCGCCAGACAAGCGCCAGCGGCGGGCACTGAGAGCGCTCAAGGAGAAACAGCGCTAGGCACTCAGCCGCCTGCGTCGTCGTCGGTCAACAGCGCCCGCGCCGCAGTGTCCCCGCGAGGGCTGTTCCTCTGCTCCTCGCGCCTGGCGTACAGGAATGCCAGGCCAAAGATGACGGCGATCAGACCGAGGGACAACCACTTCGGCACCTCGAAATGGATCAGACCCTCGAACAGTAGGTACTCCAGCAGCAGCTTGATGCCCACCCACGCGATGATGATGAAGGCACCGTCCACCAGCGCCGGATAACGCTCAATCAAGGTCAGCAACTGACCCACGACAAGGCGCATGGCGACAATCCCAAGAATGCCGCCGCTCAGCACCACCCACAGCTTGGGCGACACAGCGACCGCCACGAGAATCGAATCGATTGAGAACGCGAGGTTCACGAGCTCGACTCGTACGACGGTTGCCCAAAAAGCGCTCATTCCCAGCCACGGCGTTGCTCTGGGCGGAGCGCGCCTGTCACCGGGATTCGAGCTGCTCCTGAAGTGTGAATAGGTGAGATACAAGAGATACAGGCCACCCAGAAGTTTCACCCAGCCGAGTTGGATGAGGTAGACGGCGAGAATGGTCGCGACGATGCGGAACGCGAAGGCGCCGACCAGCCCGTAATGCAGCGCCTGCTTCTGGCTGGCCTTCGGCAGGCCGAGCACCATCACCGCAATCACAAGCGCGTTGTCCGCGCTCAAAAGACCTTCGAGCGCGACGAGCAGGGCAATGGTGACGAGGTCGGTGGCCTGGAACGACGGCACGGGTTCCTAAGTATGACGCAGGCCACCTGCCCGTTGGTGCACGCCCGACCTGAAGGTCGGGCCTACGAACGACTCTGAAGACCGTCGTGTTAGAAGCCGTCCAGTCGCGCGTCGTAGGGTGGCCCGACCTTCCCCCTTCGCGGAACGTGTTGGCGGACCGCCGTAGTATCGTCATAGGCCCGACCTGCCGAGTCGCAGGCGCGACCTGCCGAGTCGTAGGCCCGACCTTCAGGTCGGGCGAAGCGGAACCAAGACTTGACACAGCACGTATCAATGCCTATATTCAGATCGGCGCAAGTTGTGAATCTGAGCACTCGAACCATGGGCCTCGCCGAAGACCTTTATTTCATCAGCGTCGCGGCACGCATGCTGGGCATGCATCCGCAGACGCTGCGCAAATACGAGCGACTTGGCTTGGTACAGCCGAGCCGCACCATCGGCAGTATGCGCGTGTACTCGCGCGAGGAGCTCCAACGCCTCAAGTCCATCAAGCGGATGGTCGACGACGGCGGCATCAACCTCGCCGGAGTCCAGCGACTGCTGTCAATTGCGGAAATCGTTCAACGTATCCGGCCTCTGATGCGCGACGAGACGATGTCCGCGCGAGACGCGCGGCGGCTCTCTCATGAGGTTGACGAGCTCGTCCGGATGCTCGGCCTCGAATAGGACCACACGTGGACTTCAAGGACTACTACTCCACGCTCGGCGTCGCCAAAACGGTGAGCGAGAAGGAGATCAAACAGGCGTACCGGAAGCTGGCGCGCAAGCACCATCCGGACGTCAATCCGAACGACGCGTCTGCCGAAGCCAGGTTCAAGGAAGTCAACGAAGCCTACGAAGTCCTCGGCGATCCAGCGAAACGAAAGAAGTACGACGAACTCGGAGCCAACTGGCGAATGTACGAACAAGCTGGTGCTGGTGCTCCCGGCGCCGGGCCGCGAGCTGGCGCATGGAACGTCCATTTTGGCGGCGGTCCCGGCGGGGCCCGCACGATGACCGAGGAGGACATGCGCGAGATGTTCGGAGGCGGCGATCCGTTCTCCGACTTCTTCCACACGTTCTTCGGAGGTGCAGCAGGCGGCGAGGAAGACACTCCGCGCGGCCGAAAAGGGGCCAGAGCGCGCGCAGCTCGTCAGGGGCGCGATCTCGAGCATGACATTGAACTCGGCCTGGAGGACGCGATCAACGGCACGATGCGCCGCCTCGCGCTGACGCACGATGGCCAGGCACGCACGGTTGACGTGCGCATTCCTCCGGGTGTTGGAGAGGGCTCGCGCGTCCGCATTGCAGGCGAGGGCGAACGCGGCAGTGGAGGTGCGCAATCCGGCGATCTGTATCTTCGGATCCGACTCGCTCCGCATCCACTGTTCGATCGCAGGGGCAAGGACCTCTACACGCGCGTGTCGATTCCGTTGACCACAGCGATGCTCGGCGGCGAGGCTGACGTGCACACGATTGCCGGCAAGTCGCTGCGCCTGAAGATTCCGCCCACAACGCAGAACGGTCAGGTGTTCCGGTTGAAAGGACATGGCATGCCGACGACTGGAAAACCGGACCAGACTGGCGATCTGTACGCAACAGCCGACGTTCAGCTGCCACGGGAACTCACGGCAGAGCAACGCGCACATTTCGAGGCGCTGCAAAAACTGGAGCAGAAAGCCAAACACTCGGCCGCGTGATGATCGCCACAAAAACACGAAGAACACGAACACCCTCTTGGCAGCGTCCCAACAGCTCAGAGCTGAAAGCCGAGACTGATAGCTGAAAGCTGGAAGACAGAGAATCACGACAATGGACCTGAACAAGTACACACAGAAAGCCCAGGAAGCGGTGCTGGCCGCGCAACGGCTCGCCGAGCAGTCGAGCCAACCGCAGTTCGAGCCCGAGCATCTCCTGACCGCCCTGATCGAACAGCGCGAAGGCGTCGTGCCCGAGGTGCTGCGGAAGATGTCGGTCGACCCGGCGCAGCTCGGCAAAGAAGCCCGAGGCCTCCTCGCCAGGATTCCGCAGGCATACGGAGGAGCACAGCCCGGACTGTCGCCGCGCCTGAAGCTCGTCGCCGAGCTAGCAGAGGCCGAAGCCGAGCGATTGAAGGACGAGTACGTCAGCGCGGAGCACCTCTTCATCGCGATCGCCTCCGAGACTGGGCGCTCCCCCGCCGCCAAGCTCCTCACGGAGAAGGGGCTGACCAAGGACAAGATCTTTGCCGCGCTGACAAGCGTGCGAGGATCACAGCGCGTCACCAGCCAGAATCCGGAGGGCACGTATCAGGCGCTGGAACGCTACGGCCGCGATCTGACCGAGCTCGGGCGAAAGGGCAAGCTCGATCCGGTCATTGGGCGAGATGAGGAGATCCGACGCGTCATCCAGGTGCTTTCGAGACGCACGAAGAACAACCCGGTGCTCATCGGCGAGCCGGGCGTCGGCAAGACCGCGATTGTGGAAGGCCTGGCGAGTCGAATCGTCAGGGGTGATGTCCCTGAAGGGCTCAAGTCCAAGCGCATCGTCGCGCTCGACATGGGTGCGCTGATCGCCGGTGCCAAGTACCGCGGCGAGTTCGAGGAGCGCCTGAAGGCGGTGCTCAAGGAGATCGCCGACTCCGAAGGGCAGGTGATTCTCTTCATCGACGAGCTTCACACGGTCGTCGGCGCCGGGGCCTCCGAGGGCTCGATGGATGCTTCGAACATGCTGAAGCCCATGCTCGCCCGCGGCGAGCTTCACACCGTGGGTGCCACCACACTGGACGAATACCGCAAGTACATCGAGAAGGACGCGGCCCTCGAACGCCGCTTTCAGACGGTGCTCGTCGGCGAGCCGACCGTCGAAGACACGATCAGCATTCTGCGCGGGCTCCGGGAGCGGTACGAGATTCACCATGGCGTGAAATTCAAGGACTCCGCGCTGGTCGCGGCCGCAGTCCTGTCGAACCGGTACATCGCGGATCGGTTTCTGCCCGACAAGGCCATCGACCTCGTGGACGAACCCGCGTCTAACCTGTGGATGGAGATCGACTCGATGCCGGTGGAGCTCGACGAGATCGAGCGTCGCATCATGCAGCTTGAAATCGAGCGCCAGGCGCTCCGGAAGGAAAAGGACAAGGCGTCAGTCGAGCGCCTCGCGAAACTTGAGAGAGAGCTCGCCGATCTCAAAGAGGAGCGCGCCCGCCTGGCGTCACACTGGGACCAGGAGAAGGAGGCCATTCAGACGGGCCGGAAGCTGAAGGAGGACCTCGAAGCGGTTCGCCTCGACATCGAGCGCGCCCAGCGCAGCGGCGACTATACGAAAGCGTCCGAACTGCAGTACGGCAAGTTGCCCGCCATCGAGCGCCGCATCAAGGAAGAAGAGACCCGGCTGGCCGCCACGCAGCAGGGCCATCGCATGCTCAAAGAGGAAGTCGACGAAGAAGACATCGCCGACGTCGTCAGCAAATGGACGCACATCCCGGTCAGCCGCCTCATGGAAGGCGAAGTGCAGAAGCTCATTCACATGGAAGAGCGGCTGCATCACCGCGTCATCGGCCAGGACGAGGCCATCGTGGCCGTGTCGAACGCCATCCGGCGGGCGCGGGCCGGGCTGCAGGATCCCCATCGTCCACTCGGAAGCTTCCTGTTCCTGGGGCCGACCGGCGTCGGCAAGACCGAACTCGGCCGCGCGCTCGCCGAGTTCCTGTTCGACGATGAGCAAGCAATGGTGCGGATTGACATGTCCGAATATCAGGAGAAACACACCGTGTCGCGCATGATCGGCGCGCCTCCCGGATACGTCGGCTACGAGGAGGCTGGACAGCTCACCGAAGCCGTCCGGAGGCGTCCGTACGCTGTCGTCCTGCTGGACGAGGTCGAGAAGGCGCATCCGGAAGTACTGAACGTCCTCTTGCAGCTGCTCGACGACGGCCGACTCACCGATGGAAAGGGCCGGACGATCGACTTCAAGAATACGGTGGTGATCATGACGTCGAACCTCGGCAGTCAGTTCATCGCGGAGAACGCCGGTCGAGCCGAGGGTCGCGAAGGAACATCGCTCAGTGAAGGAGTACGGCGGCAGGTGATGGAAGCCTTGCGCGAGCACTTCCGACCGGAGTTCCTGAACCGGGTCGACGAGATCATCTTCTTCCACTCGCTCGACCGCGAGCACATGAAGCGCATCATCGATATTCAGCTTGGCGGTTTGATCAAACGCCTGGCAGAGCGGAAGATATACGTGCGGCTGACCGATGCCGCCAAGGAGCAGGTTGTGCGCGAAGGGTACGACCCCATGTATGGCGCACGGCCCCTCAAACGAACAATTCAGCGCCGTGTGCTGGATCCGCTGGCGCTTCAGGTCCTCGAGGGCCGCTTCGGTGAAGGCGACACGGTTGTCGTGGATGCCGCTGGGCAGGAGTTGAAGTTCGAGAAGGGCGAGGCAGTCACCATCTAATGCCGTCCCCAATGAACGTGCGTCAGCGACCCGGCGATCGCCGCGGGCAGCGGCCCTTGAGCACGCGTCCCGCGTCAACCCTCTGGTACGGCCTCGGGCTGACGCTGGTCCTCCTGATGGCGGCGCAGGCGTACTGGATCGTCCCGGCACGAAAGCAGATTCCCTACAGCGAGTTCAAGTCACTCGTAAAGCGCGGGTCTGTGGCCGAAGTCGTCGTTGGCGAGCAATCCATCCGGGGCACACTCAAAGCACCGGCTCCCGACGGCAAGCCGTCGAACGACTTCACGACGACCCGCATCGAGGATCCCAAGCTCACCGAGGAACTCGACGCGCAAGGCGTGAAGTATCAGGGCGAACTCGTCAACCGCTGGCTTCCAGATCTCCTCGGCTGGCTGTTGCCCCTCATCTTCATCGTGGCCATCTGGGGCTTCTTCTTCCGCCGCATGGGAAGCGCCGAGGGCGGCGTGATGTCGTTCGCCCGGAGCAAAGCGAAGATCTACGCCGACGACGAAGTGAAGATTCGATTCACCGACGTGGCCGGCGTGGACGAGGCCGAAGAGGAGCTCAAGGAGATCGTCGAGTTCCTCAAGACACCCAAAAAGTACACGAATCTCGGCGGACGCATTCCGAAAGGCGTCCTGCTCGTCGGCCCGCCGGGAACCGGCAAGACGCTGCTGGCGCGCGCCGTCGCAGGAGAAGCGCATGTGCCCTTCTTCAGCATGAGCGGATCGGAATTCGTCGAGATGTTTGTCGGCGTCGGCGCCGCCCGGATCCGCGACCTCTTTCAGCAGGCCGAAGGGAAAGCGCCCTGCATCGTGTTCATCGACGAGCTCGATGCGCTCGGCAAGGTGCGCGTCCAGAGCCCCCTCGGCAGCCACGAAGAGCGCGAACAGACGCTGAACCAGCTGCTGGCGGAAATGGATGGCTTCGATTCCCGCAAGGGCGTCATCATCATGGGCGCGACCAACCGCCCGGAGGTGCTCGACCCTGCGCTCCTCCGCCCAGGCCGATTCGATCGACAGGTGCTCGTGGACAAGCCGGACGTCAAGGGACGCGAGGCGATCCTGCGCATTCACGCCAGGAACGTGAAGACCGCGCCCGACGTCGATCTCAAGGTTGTGGCGGCCCGCACGGCCGGCTTCGCCGGTGCGGATCTCGCAAACCTGGTGAACGAGGCCGCGCTGCTCGCGGCGCGCGCCGACAAGACCACCGTCGACGTGCGGGACTTCGAGTCGGCGATCGACCGCCTGATTGCGGGCCTTGAAAAGAAACGGGTGATGAGCACGAAGGAACGCCAGATCGTCGCGTACCACGAGTCCGGACACGCCATCGTCGCCACCGTGCTCCCCGGTCTCGATCCTGTCCACAAGATCTCGATCGTGCAGCGGGGCTTTGGCGCGTTGGGATACACCATGCAGCTACCGCTCGAAGATCGGTACCTCATGACGCGTGGCGATCTCCTGAGCCAGCTCGCGGTACTCCTTGGCGGCCGAACGGCCGAGGAAATTGCGCTCGGCGACATCTCGACCGGCGCCCAGAACGATCTGCAGCGCGCAACAGACATCGCCCGAGCCATGGTCACCGAGTTCGGCATGAGCGACGAGATCGGCGCCATCAACTACGAAGGCAACAAGCGCGCGCGGTTTCTGGACATTCCGATGCCCCAGGAGCGCGGGATGTACGGCGAGGAGATCGCGAAGAAGATTGACTCGGAGATCAAGCGTATCCTCACCGACGCGCACGACGCCGCCAGAAGGATCCTGACCGACCACCGCGACCAGCTCGAGCTGGTCACACGCCGGCTGCTCGACATCGAGGTCATGGAAGGCCACGAGCTTCGCGTCCTGCTTGGGAAGGCTCCCCCGCGGCCTGCAACGACGACGTCACACGCAGAGGTCGCAGAGCTCGCAGCCCCGCGCGTTACCACGACAATCTCACCGCGAGCTGAATGACCCTCGGGTCGCCAGCCATGGTGATCGTTCCGAAGCTCGCGGAGCCAAGCACGCCGTTGGGGGCCCCGAGCGGCGGCGTGTTCAGGAGGTTGAACACCTCCGCTCGAAGCTCGAGGGCCGCTCGCGCGACAATCGGCACACGGCGGCTGAGCGCGAGATCGACGTTGCGATAGGACGGCCCGCGCACGGGGTTTCGCGACGCGCTGCCGAGCGTGAACACCGGCGCCACGGAAAACGCGCTGGTGTTGAACCACCTCTGGGCCGAGCGCTCACTGGCGGTCAGCTCCGGATCCCCGACCAGATTCGGACGTTGGGTGCCAAATCCCGCGAACGCGTTGAAGTTGGTGGTTTGCGTGACCGCGATGGGTATTCCCGACTGCTGCGTCACAACGGTTGCCAGGTTCCAGTCGCTGACGAGCGCACCAACGACGCCGCCCGCCTCCCTTCGGCGACCGCGCCCCCAGGGCAGATCCCACGTCGCCGAGGACACGAACACGTGTGGGATATCGCCCGTTGAGTAGTCGCGCTCGAGCTTACGATTGAAACTGTCGGCCGCCTGGAAGTTGGCAACGGGCCCTGTGAGAATCGAGGCGTCGAACACAGACGAAGCGTCGTCTTCGAGCTTCGAACGCGTGTAGGCGACGGAATACGAGAAGCCGCGAGACGAGCGCCGCTCGAGCTTGAAGGTGAAGCCGTTGTATGAGGTGGTCCCGACGTTGTTGCGATACAGGCTCACCGTCGTGTACATCGGATACGGCTTGAGCAACTGCGCCCTCGTGATTTGCGGATCACCAATGGACGAGGACCGGGGAATGAGGCCGAAGTGCGGATTCGGCACTCGTTCCTGCAGTACAGGTCCCAGCGCCAGCTGATCGACCGTCAACTGATTCAGGTTGCTGTCGGGGATGCCGACTCTCGAGATGTGTGAGCCGACATATGCGACCTCAATCACCGTATTCGGCGTCAACTCTCTCTGCGCCGATACGTTCCATTGCTGCACGTAACCCGAGCCAAGGTCGCGATCCACGGCGAACACGCCCTGGCCAAGGCCGGCGTCTGGTGTCTGGCCAACCGGTGTCACCGTCGGTCCCTGAGCCAACACAAATGCCGGCGTCCGGTTGTCGAGCGTCCGCTGCGACACGGTCTGCAGAAACGGAAACACGGGCGTGGTGAACGGCGTCGTGATGCCCGCCTGCTCGATGAACACCATGGCTGCGCCCGCGCCGATCACGGTCTTGTCGGTCAGTCTTCCAACGACACCAAACCTCGGGCCGAAGTCGAGCTTGTGCAAACGTCGTGCGGCCCGCGGCTGGCCGTCTCGCCCGGGATACTCCAGCTGTTGCGTATGCAGATTGAAGATTCCCACCTGGTCATGTTCTTCGGTCGAGGGGAAATTCAGCGTGTACCGTAGGCCTGGCGCGATGGTCCAGCGATCCGAGACCTTCCAATCGTCCTGTACGAAGTACTCCTGGATGTGAGCCCGATTGCGGATCTGCTGCGACTGCAGGTCGATCGAGAAATTGTTCACCTGTCCAAGCAGAAAGCTCGCGAGTGGCGTTCCGGTGTTCGCGACGTTCGGCAAGTCGGTAAACAAGTTGTTGAACACGAACAGTCCCGTTGGCTGCGGCGGCTGCACGACGTTGAGGCGCTCCCATCGCCAATCGAAGCCTGTTTTCACGGCGTGGCGTCCGCGGGCCCACTGCAGGGAGTCGGCCACTTCGGTCACGCCGGTGCTGAACAACGATGCGGTGCTCATGGGCGACCCGAGCTGGGTGTAGCCCGCGATCTGGATCGTCGGCAGTGTGTTCGGAAACAGCGCCGTAGACGGAATCCCTGGAAGCCCGAGTACCGACGACACCGGACCGGCGAGTTGCGCGGCCGTCCGCTCCACGCCCCTGCGCGTATCGCCAATCCGCAGTTCGTTCAGCCACCGGTCGGAGAATGCTCGCTGGTAGCTCGACGCAAATGACCAGGCCGTTGTGTCCTGTGGACCGAGGGTCCCGGTCGTGACGCCGCTGCCGTCTGGCAGCGGTGTGACCGGTGTGAAGTGCCCCTGAAACCGCGAAAGGCGCGCGAACATCTGATCGCGACCGGACCAGCGATGGTTGACCTTCATGTCGAACTGATCCTGATCGTCAACCTCATTGGCTGTACGCCCATAATTGTTGGCCGTGCCGGATGAGGTCGGCATCGGATACCGCTGCAGCAGCGCCACCGCAACCGGATCCATGCGCTCTAGGGGAATCCTGTTGTCGGCGAAGGGTGTCCGGATGAATCCGCCGCTGCCATCGGGCGTCGGCGTCGCCGGATCGTAGATCGTCGGCACACGCGCACCGATCGCTTCGGCGAACACGCCTTGGCGTTGGAGCGTGGTCGGCACAGTGGAGACAACCGTGCGTCCAATCCGCTGGCGCTGTCCCTGGTAGTCGGTGAAGAAGAACGTCCGGTCGCGACGAATCGGGCCACCGAACGTGAACCCGGCCTGAGTCCGTCGGAAGTCGGGCTTCACGGGGTCGGTAGACTGGAAATAGTTGCGCGCGTTGAGCGCTTCGTTGCGAGCGAACCCGAACGCGGAGCCATGCAGCCCGTTGCCACCCGACTTGGTCGTCAAGTTGACCACGCCACCGTTGAAACGCCCGAATTCCGCGGGCGGGCTGTTGCTCTCGATTTTGAACTCCTGGATCGCATCCATGACCGGAAAGAACGCCACCTGCCCAGGCTCCGGTTGGAGTACGGAGATCCCGTCGAAAAGGTACTCGTTCGTTCTGGGCCGGCCGCCGTTGATTCGTGGCAGGAGCAACCCCGGCGGCAGCGCGACACCGGGCGCCAGAGTGGCGAGTGACATGAAGTTCCGGCCGTTCAACGGCAACGCAATAATCTGCTCTTCCGTGACGATTGATCCGAGACTTGCCGTACCCACTCGCAGTATGGGCGCATCAGCCGTGACCATCACCGTCTCGCGGGCGTCGCCAATCTGCAGGGTCAGGTCCAGTCGAGCCGTCTCGCCCGTCTCGATTCGCAACCCGTCCTGGACGATGGGCTTGAAGCCGGTGAGCTCGACGCGCAATCGATACAATCCCGACCCGAGCGCCGACACCATGTAGACACCGCTGGAGCTCGACACGACGGTCCGTGAGAAACTGCGATCCACGTCGGTCACCGTCACAGACGCACCTGGAACGCCCGCGCCGGTTGCGTCGCGAACGACGCCTGTCACCTGCCCGGAGCCCACCTGCCCGGATGCGTCACTCCCCGCCAACAGCGCGCACCACGCGAACACCACGCATCGAGACCGCATCTCTGACCCCACGAGCGTTGGATCCTAGACTCAGACTAATACGGTAATCAAATCGGCTTGAATCGCTTGTATTCGATTACTTACAGCAGGTATAATGCGCCTCGATGCGCCGACCCGCCGTTCGGTTCGCTTCGCTCGCTCTCGGGTTGGGCCTGCTGCTGCCCACCCGCGTCGCGGCACAGGATCTTCGGATTGCCGCAGCCTCGGACCTGCAGGCCGTCTTCACGGTTCTCGCCAGCCGGTTCGAGCAAGAGACGCGTCACCCGGCAGGGCTCACCTTCGGCTCGTCCGGTCACTTCTTTTCGCAGATTCAGAACGGCGCGCCGTTCGACCTGTTCTTCTCCGCCGATATCGACTATGCAGCCAGACTCGAGGCAGGCGGCCTCGCGGAACCCGGCAGCCTGTACCGGTATGCGCTCGGCAGGATTGTTGTGTGGAGCCGCAGGGACTCTGGCATCGATGTCCGGCGCGGCCTGGCGGTGCTCAGCGACGCACGGGTTCGCCGCGTCGCCATCGCGAACCCTGAGCACGCACCGTATGGGCGGGCGGCGGTCGCCGCGCTGCGATCGGCGAATCTGTACGAGAAGGTTCGGCCGAAGTTCGTCTTCGGCGAGAGCATTTCCCAGGCGGCACAGTTCATTCAGTCTGGGAACGCCGAGGCGGGCATCATCGCGTTCTCACTGGCGCTCGCCCCAGCTCTTCGGGACGACGGCGTGTACTACGAGATTCCCGCGTCGCTGCATCCGCCGATCGAACAAGCGGTCGTGGTCACACGCGCGTCCGGGCGCAAAGACGTCGCGAGGCAGTTCATCGCGTTTCTCAAGCGGCCCGAAAGTATCGGCCTGATGCGCGAGTTCGGCTTCACCGGTCCCGTAAGTCCTTAGATCCTGCAATTCTGCAATTT
>ORMF012282052.1_pt1 | contig 19933 bp, 18 predicted proteins | sample 1779871 | NCBI WGS metagenome assembly ORMF01 (sample SAMEA104232316, study PRJEB22302) | groundwater metagenome | biome: forest; feature: aquifer; material: groundwater | place: USA | collected 2011-08-07 | depth 5.4 m | reverse complement strand
TCGAGCACCTCGCACCCGAAGGTGACGGTCCGGACCAGTTCCGCAAACCGATGGGTATCGGCGCAGATTCCCGGGGCCACATCTTTGTCGGAGACACCGGAAACGACCGCGTCCAGGAGTTCACTCCAGACGGCAAGTTCGTCCAGGTGATCGGCGCGGGGGGTGAGCTCCCCCAGCCGATGCACATCGCGTTCGACAAACAGAACCGGATGTATGTAGCCGATGAAGGCCATAACCGCATCGGCGTATACTCCCGTACGGACCAGGGAAAGTGGACGTTGGACAAATACCTCACCGGGATCAAAGAACCCGTCTCTGTGATCGTGGATGATCGTGGCCGTGTCTTTGCCAGCGCCAACCGGGAGGCAGGCGTGATCATGTGGGACAGCAGCGGAAAAATCGCCTGGAAGTATGAGGGCCCTAACAATGAAGGCCTGAGCGGACCCAGGGGGCTCGCCTTTGATGGGAAAGGGAACTTGCTGGTTGTCGACGAAGCAACCTTGCGCGTGTTGTCCGTTAAACCCCCTCCGTAATGCACGCGGACGTAAATGGAGATTTCGAGAGGAGCGACCCCCATGCGATGTATGAGATGGATGTTTGGAGCGCTGGCCTGCTGCATGCTGGCGGCAGCAGTCGCGAGGGCACGAGACAAGGAAGCAAAGCCCGCATCGCAGCGTGCGGAGTATAAACCGCAATCGGAAGTCGCGTCCAAGAGCGCGTTCGCAACGGTAAAAGAGGATGACTCCGCCGTGAAGAAGGCTCTCGCCGCGAAGGAACTGGCCGAGGCGAAGAAGCTGATCGGCAAGGACGGAGCGTTCAAGGGAACCGTCACCAAGGTCTTCAGTCCGCGCGGGAATAGTATGGTTATTCTGGACTTTGCGCCGAACTTTAAGGACGCGCTCACGGCGGTGCTAAAGGCGGTCAACTACGCAAAGTTCCCCGATATGTCCCAGCTCAAGGACAAAAAAGTACTCATTTCAGGAAAGTTCGAAGATTACAAAGGCGCTCCGCAGATTGTACTCGAAAAGCTGGAGCAGATCAGACTCATAAAATAGCATCGCTGTTGCTGCACCTTCCACTCACGCATTACGGATCACCTATCATGGCTGTCGCCTCCTCCTGAGGCGGCGTCAACGCCGGCCGTATGTGTGAGTCATCCTCGCCCGGCCGTTTGCCGACCGGCAGCCATCGGGTCGCGATCAGCGCCACACCTGCAATCGCGACGCCCACCCAGAATGGAAGCTGATAGTTGTGATACCGCTGCCAGAGCCATGCTCCCCCGACCGGCACGGTTACCGCGGCGACGTGGTTCATCGTGGTCCCCATGGCCAGGCAGGGAGTCAGCTCGCCGGGCCGCGCGATGCGATGGAGATAGGTCGTGAACCCGACGCCAAACGTGAACAACACATTATCGATCAGAAAAAGCGCGTAGAGCGCGCCAACGTTCTGGAAAGTGGCGTAACCCAGGAATACGAGGATTAGAGCGATGCTGTAGATGGTGAGCGGTACGCGCTCGCCGATTCGATCGACCAGCCGGCCAATCGCGGGCGCGGTTATGGCGATGAGGATCGAGTTAACGAACTGGAGGGCCAGCATCGCCGGGAGCGGCACTTTATAGACAAGGATCAACGCGAACGAGGCAAAGATGCTGAAGATCTGTCGGCGGCAGCCTTCCAGGAATGTGAGCAGGTAGAAAAGGCTGTACTCGCGCCGCAGAACGATCGGTGCGCGAGGCGCGCCTTCAGCATGGGTCGATAGCCCCGCGCAAAGAAAAGCCCCAACCAGGATAGTCGCGCCGGCGAGATAAAAGTAGGCCGAGTAGTCCAGACCGGGAGCGAGTTTGGATAATCCCCAGGCAATCCCCAGACCCGCAAGTGTCGCGGCAGACCCGATTCCAGACATGCGGCCAAGATGCCTGCCGCCCTCCTTCCCCTTTGCCAGGGTCAGGGTGATCGCCGAAGACACGGAAGCCCAGAGGTGGAAGCCGATCGACCAGAAAACCGTGATCGCCACGAGTGGGACGTACCGATGGGCCGCGCCGGTCGCGCCGATACCAATAGCTGTGATCAGCAATCCCAGCGCCGCAACGCGCGACTCCGCGAGGGCGACCAGGGTTCCGGCCATGAGGGCTGCGAGCAGTCCGGGTATTTCGCGCAGCGATTCCAGCTCGCCGAGCTGCATCGGGCCGGCGTGCAGAGTATCCCGTAGGAAATTCTGGAAAACTCCATTGTAAACGGCAAAGCCGAACGCAAAAAGGAAAGTGAGGCTGGTGAAGAGGGTCCAATCACGCCGCAGAGATTTGTCGGTTTCCGCGGTTGGCGCTTCTTGTTGGAGCGGGTTCAAGATTTCGGCTTTCCAGTCCGAGGTACGGACATTGTGACCTGAAATCTTCTCGTTCGGTCATCACCTGGCGCAAAAACGCCCCGGTCTCGGATAGGCCGGGGCGTTTCGTACATCTCTATTTCTTTTTCTTCGGCGGGGCGGGTGCTCCGCCTCCGCCCATCGCTTTCATGGGATCAAATGGCTTTCCGTCCATGGTCGCCTTGTACGTGAGTACTTCGACGGACTTGACCTTCCAGCCTATCGGCGTCTTCGCCCAGATATCTTTGGAAGTACCTGCGTCGGACATTTTGTGGGTCTTGCCTTTCGGTCCGAACATCCCCTGGGTGTCGACCATGGTCATGCGCCCCGTCATTTCGGTCATTGCGGTCGCGGTATCGCCCTTGACATTGAGTTTCTTAACTTTCGTCGACATGCTCATCGACTTAGCCATGGCGAAATTCTGCTCCATTTCTTTCTTGACCTGCTCGCCGTTTTGAGCTGGTCGGCCAGGCTGCTTCATCGAAAAGTCAACTGTACCCAATGCCATAATGCCATTGATATCCTTCGCTTTCATGGCTGCAGACAGCTTCTTGTATCCGGCCTCGATCTCCTTGCGGACAGCCTTGTCGTCAGCGCGTGCCACCGTACCGAACCCGGCAAGCATCGCCAGAATAACGGTTGTCGTTCCTATGCGCAACTTCATTTGATCCTCCTTGATGTCAATTGCTGAACCCGGTCACTGGCTGGTTGCCGGATTTCCGGGCTAGTCCATTAGACGTGCCCGTCCGGTTCTCCTCTATCCCACAAACTTAGCCAGGGCATCACGAGCGTCCGCGTGCGTCCGGGCACGTTCCTCCAGCTCCATGCTGAGTGCGGTGAGCCACTCTTCAATCGGGATAGGCTCGGTCTTGAGGGCGATTCCCCGGACAACATGTGTTTGAGTCGCACGGAGAGGTCCTTTGCCCGGATCCTCCAGGACATACAGGTCTTCGTCAAACTGCACGCGTATCAAGCGGACGGTTTTCCGAGTAAATAGACCGCCTTTTCGCTCGACATCCGCCTCGCCCGGCAATGCGTTCTCCAGCATGACCGCCAGGTTTTCCAGCAGGTCCCTCTGGTCTGCGGCGCACTTCTTTGCAAGCGCGGCCGCGATACCGACCTTCACCCACTCCTGATCTTCGAACTCGTCCGCCATTTCGATTAGACGTACGAGGACAGTCGGCCGGTTTCCTGCTGGATAATCGCAGTTTCCGGCACGGTTGAGCGAACGGAGTGTATTGCTGGATGCCTAGCGTCGCCAGCATAAGAAATGTTGCCGTGGCGCCCGTCACACTATTGCAGGGGAATCGTTATTAGTTTAATCACGCGCCCACGCCTTCTTGTACGTCCGTTAATTCATAGCCCCCGCAATTCCGCCACGCTCGCGTTTCGAGAAGGAGGAAAGACATTGCGACGTTGTCCGCTCGTTTCAACCCCTCTGCTCGTCGGCCTGATTCTTGGACTCTGTTCTCTATCGCGGCAATCAGCCGCTATCGACCGCCCGCCTCTCCGCTCGCTTGTCACGCTTCTCGCGCTGGACGACTATCAGCTTGTATGGCTCGACCGTATCCATGATGACTTCGCCAGGATCCGGGCGGAGGAGCAGGATTCGATCGATATGCGGCGAGAGGAGCTGCGAATCGCCGAAGCCCGCACCCCTCCCGACGATGGTCGAATCCGACGACTCGTACGCGAGATTTCGGCCTCGGGAGATCGAATCGCCGATGCCTATCTGCGCGCGCGGTCTCAATCGTATCGCGTGCTAAATCGCCGGCAGGAACGCGAGCTCGCCGCCCTTCGGGACGCCGGCACGCCGTTCCGCCGAGACCGGTATCGCGATATGTTGGTGCGGAGCGTCGAGGATGTTTGGGACGCGCCGTTCGTGGCGAGCCGACCAATTCCCGAGCCGGTGGCCACGGAACCTCATCCCGGAACTCCCGTCGAAGATGATCCCGATTTCGTAGTCGTAAAACCCCGCCGACCTGAGAAACGGGTCGAACCGTCCAGAGAAATCCCGGAAGAGTCCAAAGGCCCGTACACGTCGTTGATCGTGGATTGCCGGGACTTCGGCGTCGAACGGTCGATGTCCCCGCGAATCCGAGTTCCGGACGGCCGCGAAGTGTGGGGTACGGTCGACGTAAACTACGACTGGGTGATCGAACACGGGATTGTCGTGTATGCCCGCACGATGAGGGACGCGCTTCGCAGCGACCGGGCCGGATCGAATCCGCTGGTCGTTCAGGCGGTCGGCCGCGCCGGGGGAAACTTCCATTCCGACGCCGTGGTAAGTGAACGGGATGCCGACCGCATACTCGACGCGAATAAACACGACAAAATCCTGGACCGGTTCCGGGTGATCTTCATCCTCGATCCGGATCAATAAACCATAGATAGGCGTACGGAGTGATCTCCGTCCATGCAAGCGTTGATCCGAGACAAGCTATGATCAACCAATGGCTGGCGAGGACGGAGATCTCATCCTACTCGTGTCCAAGGTAAGCCTGTGCGTATGCCGTAAAAAGGTCATCAAGAATGAAATCGTATTTTGCAGTTCCGCTGCTACTTGTCTGCATCGCCGCAGCCCAGCCCGCCCATGCGGATCATTTTTCCGCGAGGCGCGAAGGCGCCGCAGGCCAGGAGCGCGGCACGGTCGTGGGGCACGGAATGGATCTGTTTCAAATCACGACCGCTGCCGGGGGCGTTTCGCCGGCAATGCGGGCCGAGATCATCGCCAAACGCCTGGAAGAGCTTGCAAACCGAAAGGACTTCTCACCGTGGATGCTCAGCATAGGGCTCCTCAATGGAGAGGTTGTCATTCAAGACCAGGATAAAGGGAGCCAGATCGTGGCAACCGTGGACCGCCGTGCTGCCCAGCGATATCCGGGAGCGGGAGGTAGCGTCGAACGGCTCGCTCGCTGGTGGCTGGCGCTTCTCCAGGACCACCTCTCCTTGGCAAACGGGCGGAAGCCCATGTTCACCGCGGGTACCATGGCCGGCCAGGTCTTTCAAAAGCTGTACGAACAGCTCGGCAGCCCGACAGAGCCGGTAAAGTCTGAGGAGATCGAGCGAAGCATAGTCGCACTCGCAGATGATGACCGTCAGGTCTTAGCAGCGGCGGCGGGAATCGTGCCGGGAAGTTTCCATCCGGCACGCGTAACGGCCGAGTTTCCGCTGAACCCGGCCGGACATGCGGCGCCGAAAGAGGGAGACGAGATCCAGCCGGCCCGCATCCGCGAGACCGCTCCGTCCGCAAAAGCGCCGCGGCCCGCCTCAAAGCCGGATATTGAGGTGTCCAAGGAGAATCGCGGTGGCGGCGAGCCGGCGGATCTCAATGGGGCCGAATCACGCGTCTCCGAGCACAACGAATCTTCGGTGACAGTAGGCGGCCAAAAGGTTATGCTTTCCACGGACCCACAGTCCATCCCGATCGGCAAAAAGACGGTGCTGCGGATTCGGCTTTCGGATATGGCCGATAGCAAAGTCGCTCCAGGAGCCGCGCTCATGCGGGGGTGGCTGTCCAGAGCGGGCGACCCGCCCGCCGCGTCCATCCCGGCTGTGTACGACCGCGGATCAGGCGAGTATCGCCTGGAGACAACATTCCCGATGGAAGGGGATTATCGGCTTACTCTCGGAGTGATTACGGAAAGCCAGGAGACGTTCAAGGCGATGTTCGATTTTCCCGTCCGGGCGAAACTCAAGAAGGACGCCCTCCAGCCGGGCGATAACGTGATCGACATTTCCCGAAAGAACACGCGGCGTTCCGGTCCCTATCTGGTGACCCTCACCCTCGATCCGCTGAAGCCCCCCGCCGGGCGTACGGCCTCGTTTCAAATCACTGTAATAGAATCGCCGGCGGTCGGTGACGGCAAGGAGCAGCCCCTCTCGGACGCGAAAGTCGCCGCATGGTTCGTGGAAGACGGCCAGCAGACCTTCGATGAGCCGCCGATAAAGGGCCGCGTTTCGGAATCACCAGGCGCATATGGATGGCGGATCCGTTTCTCAGACCCCGGCCGCTATCGCATGGTCGTGGAGATTTCGCCCATTGGGCAGCCCAGGTTCAAGGTCGAGTTCCCGGTCGAAGTGACGCCGTAGCCAATTCGAAGCAGCCCTGAAAATGATCCGACGCCTGCTGCCGAAGCTGGGGACAATCCCTTGACTCCCTCGCCCCATAGTGTTACAATGGGTTGAATTCCGTCCGTCCGGTACCCCCATCCCCCAATCCGGTGCGGACAGATGCTTTTCGACGTATTGTGATCGTCAGCGGGGAGATACTCCATGAATCGAACATTTCGGCTGTTGCTTCTGATTTCGGTGGCTGCGTCGGTTCCCATGGCCTTGATCGGCTGCGGCGGCGGCTCCTCCGGCGGCTCCGGCAGCTTCGGGCGCGTATCCGGGCGGGTCGTGCAGGCGGCGACGCGCGCGGTCACGGACCCGGTGACGGTCACCATCGACGGCACCAACCTGTCGACCGTGGTCAGCGCCGACGGCAGCTTTACCTTCGACCGCGTGCCCGTCGGTCTTCGCACGCTGATCGCCCGCACGCTCAAGAGCGCCGTGGCGGTGGTTGCCTCCGTGGAAGCGGGTTCCGAGACCAACGTGGGCAGCATCGGTTTGCGAGACGCGGGTCAGCTTAGCGGTCTCGTAACTTCCAGTGTGTCCGGCCTGCCGATAGCGGATGCGCGGATCGCCGTAACCGAAGTCGTCCTGACGGATACTGCGGACTCGAGGCCGCATCCGGTCCGGATAACCAGGACCGATGGAAATGGGAGCTATACGATCACGGGTCTTCCGATCGGCAGCTACCTCGTTTCCGTGACGGCTGAAGGTTTCGAGTCTGCATCACTCACGGTTGATATATCTGCCGGGTCGACAACTCCCGGCGACGCGAAGCTTTCTCCTGCCCCTCCGGCCGAGAAGGGGTCCATGTCCGGAACGGCCTACCTGGTGTTCGACAGCGGCGACAAGAGCCCGCTGGCAGGCGTGCTGGTAAGGGTGACGACAAACGATGATCCTGGCTGGATGCAGCCCATGCCAGCTAGGGCCACGGCCGCCGGAGGCGCGGAAGTTAGTTTCTTCGACCGCCCCGGACTACCGCCAAACCGCCGTGAGCTTTACACGTTCACGGATGACAAAGGCGCATACACCATCGACGGTATTCCCGCAGGTCAATATTCGGCGGTTGCCGTCCGACCAGGCCTGGAACCAGACCGGAAGTCGGTGACCATCTCCGGCACCACAGTGACGCAGGTCGATTTCGCGCTCCATCTGAGGAAACCGAAAGTCGGTATCGTCGAGGGCACTGTGACCAATTCCGCGACCAAGGCGCCCATTGCAAATGCCACCGTGACGGTAGGATACCGGTTCCCGCCTCCTATGATGTGGACCGGGGCGACGGGTGGACGCGCGATCATGGAGACCGGCGCATCCAATTCGGTGTATGTCAACCCGGATGACTTCGTCATGTCCACCCAGACCGACGCCAACGGTAAGTACCAGCTAAAGGCGCCCGCCGGCGAGCGCACACTGGACGTATATGCCGACGGGTTCCAGTTCAAGGAGACGGAGGTTACGGTTCCGAACGGGGGGACCGTAAAGGTTGATCTCGCGCTCGATCCGGAACCCGGCAAAGTGAACTTGACAGGACACGTCTACACGGCGGGTTCGAACGGCGCTATCTTACCGGTGGCCAATGCCCGTGTTTTTGCCGACTTCCAGGGTTATCAGGGTGGAGAAGGAGCCAGCGGAGTGGCAAAAGACAGCGCGAATGCGGGGAGCGCAATGCCGTTCATGCGCCTGTCCGCCACCACCGACGCCGAGGGAAGCTACACGCTTCCCCTGCGACCTGGAGCCTACTTCGTAAGCGCATTAAAGGATAATCTCTACGCGGATGGGATTTCGGTGAATGTCACATCTGATACGACTCAGGATCTGGTCCTCAAACCTTTCCCGGGTCCGCCGACCCCGCCGGATAGGAGCTAGGAAGCTTCCAGTCAAGGAAATGGGCGGTCCCCGCAATATCGGGACCGCCCTCTTTATGCGAACATGATTGACATTTTACACAGATCGAGCGGCCGAACGTTTCTGACGGTCGATGCGGACACGCTTGTTAAGGCCAACCTGGCAGGCGAGTACTTGATTCACGCGGACCTCCAGGATGTTGACCTAACTCAAGCCACACTGTCGTTCGCAAACCTGTCGGGCGCGGACCTGCGCCGGGCTAATCTTCGCCGGGCCAATCTGCGCGGTGCGAACCTCACGGAAGCGGACTTGACGGGAGCCGACCTTAGCGGCGCCGATCTGAGCGGCGCCACGCTATCGCTTACGCTGCTGCTCGATCCGCAGAACCTCCACGAAGTCCTCGGACTGGAAACGATCCATCACAGCGGACCATCGGAATTCAATACCCACACGCTGTCTGCAAGCGCGTCGCGTCTGCCGTACGGCTTTCTCCGTGGAGCGGGATTTACGCGCTCGGAAATCGTCGACATGCTCCAGCGATTCCATCCTAGCGCTTGCCCACCACCCTGAATTGACTCGGCTAGAGCCCGAATGAACCCGCATTCAGACCGTCCACGGTCGCTTTGGCGCGGATCAGCTCCTCCAATTTATCCGAGATCGCATCGGTCGTTTTCTCGTCGTGGCTGATCGCGAGACCCATTCGCAGCCGTCCGGCTACGCCGGGATACAGCTCCACGAATTCGCCCTTGGCCAAATCGCCCAGTATGATGGACTCTGCCTCAGTGCTTCCTGCCGGATCGCCCCGCAAGATCATATGGAGATCGAGGAAATCCGAGAAGAAATAGGGGACCTGGTTGTAGGGTTTACGATCGCCGGCCATAACAGCGCCCACCGCGCGACCCTGCCACTTCGCGTTTAAATGGTGCTCGGCATGCCAGCGGCGGCCCAGCGCAATATCCTGGAAGCACGCGATGTCTCCGGCGGCCCAAATGTATGGATCGGACGTTTGGAGGTACTCGTCCACTTGAACTCCATCCCTTGATCCCATCTCCAGGCCGGCAGCCTTGGCCAGACCGGTCCGCAGCGAAGCTCCGATGGCAATCACAACAAAATCGGCATCGAATGAGTTACCGCTCTTTGTCTGAACGGAAGATACTCGGCCGTTCCCGGTGATCCCGGAAACCTCTTCGCCGAAATGGAGCCTCGCACCCTTCAGTTCGTACTGCCGTGTCAGAAAGTCGCCTAATCTGACGCTCGCCAGGCGCCCCCACGGCCTGTCCGCCTGCTCCAATACGGTGACTTGGCAGCCGCGAGCCAGGCAGCCCGACGCAACCTCCATATTGAGAAAGCCGGCCCCGATCAGGACGGCCTTGCGACCGGACTTAGCTTCCTCGTGAATCCCGTTGGCATCATCGATTGTCCGCAGATAGTGAATCCCTGCAAGCTCCGCGCCGAAAAGGGCCAGCTTTCGAGGATCCGATCCCGTGGCGAGCAAGAGCTTCTCGTATCGAATCGTATCTCCGTTATCGAGCGCGACGGACCGACCGGCCCGGTCTACATGAGTGGCCGCATGGCCCTGCCGCAGCTCGATGTTGTTGTCCGGATAGAAGTTGTCGAACTTACTGTATGCGTCGTCGATAGGCACATCGTCTTTCGCGATGTACGACTTGGACAGGGGCGGTTTGTCGTATGGCGGATGATTCTCGTTGGTAACTATAAGGATTCGCCCTTCCTTGTCCCTTTCCCTAATATTAATCGCGGCCCACACCGACGCGACTCCGCCGCCAACAAGCAGATATTTGGTCGATTCTTCCATGAGATTCTCCTCGGTAATTGATGCGTGATGCTTTATGCGTGACGGCCGGCACAACAGGGACGTCGCCGGTTGGAACCTATTGGTCCTCTATTGGGAATAGCTTGCGGAGCTCATCTGGGTCTGGTCGTCTCCCGTATTCACTGATCTGGAATGCCTCCGCGTATTTCGAGCTCTGGTCAAGCAAGCGGTCTGCGAACTTCTCACGGCACATGTACGCGGAGTCTTTGTACCAATTAGAAAGATGTGTTCGGCGGCCATTACTATCTCTTGGAAAGCCATCCAATTTGCCGGCATTGAATGGCAGCCATTCGAAATACTGGCTCTCGTGCTTACACGCCATATCGATCTTGGTTTCGATCGAGCTGTCGATTGGGACGACGACATCGGCCCGAAATGTTCCCCCCTCCGTGAAATAGTCGTGCCAGTAGGCGAATACCGGCATACGGTCCAGATGCCGGGTATCCGGGCACATGGGAGGCACAGTCAACATGTACGTCGCGTCCAGCACGATCTGTGCGGTATAACGATGGTCGCGGTGATAGTCCGTGGGACGGTTGAGCAGCACCAGGTCCGGCCCCTGACCGGCGGGCCCAAATAAGCGGATGAGGCGGATCATATTCTCCGTGACTTCCTGATTGACGTAAACTTCTCCGTCCGGAATTCCCATGAATGTATATTCTGCCCCCACGATCGCGGCGGACGCGAGGGCTTCGGCCCGGCGGCGCTCGACGAGCAAGGCGGGATTGGTGACATACTCGGGCGCAAAGTGGCCCTTGCCGCCATCCGTTGCCGAGACAAATCGAACGACGTCGCCGCGCCGCCGGAAAAGAGCCACGGTTCCGCCGATATGGCCCTCGATATCGTCGGGGTGCGCGCCGATACAAAGGATGTGTCGAAGCATACTGGATCAGCCCTGCCGAGTGGGATTCTCTTTCGTCGCAATAAGTATTTAAGTGTCGTTATGCACTTCGGGCTGCCGTAAAGTGAATCCTGCCGTCTCTCGGCATGGAAAAGGCAATGGAATATGAGACGCAAACTGGGACGGAATGAGATCGCCAGACAGGCTCACTTCCTCAAGGCCGGCCCGACCGAGAAGCAGGGCCGCCAGCGCAAGAAAGCGATCCGCCAGAAGGACCACCTCGAAGAAAAGCGCGCCGCTGAACAGGAAGTTCAAGAGAAGGATCCGGGTTAGCAGCGTAACCTCTGTACCAGCCGATGCATTAATCAAGTATCCCCCTCAAGCCCACGATGGCTTTTCCGCACAGGTAAAAGTAAACAGTAGTCCTGCGATTCCCCCGTCAAATTGCACGAAATGGTACCCATCGGGCATGAAGGTATGTAACCAGTTATGGGTGGCGCCTCCAAATCGGGAACAATTGCAAACGAATCATTTGCATCTAAGCGTATTTAGAATGTAGGACGAGCGCTCCGTTTACGGTCCCCGCAAGATGACGGGTTATTCCGGGAAGCGTATTGGAAGCGCCCCGACTGTGGAATGACAAAACACCGAACGGGAGTTCCCGAACGGTGAGGACCCGATGAGGGTTCAGCCCGGCAGGAAACGGAAAATGGGTGAGCCGGACCTTCAGGCCGGGGGATTTGGAAAAGATGGCTGCAAGAAAGAAAGTCGCACCTGGACTGCCCAGGAGAATTGACGAGCTCGAGACCGCAGCGGCATTCCGCGCGGCCGCGGAGCCGGTCTCCTATTTGAACCACTTGACCCGGCAGCGTCTACTTACGCATGACGAGGAAATTCGGCTTTCAAACCGCGTGAAAATGGGAGACTGCGCGGCCAAGCACCGGCTCGTGGAAGCCAATATGCGCCTGGTGATCAACATCGCCAAGAACTACCATAACGCGCTGGTGCCATTCGAAGACCTCGTTCAGGAAGGCGCTATCGGGCTCATGACCGCCGCCGAGCGCTACGATCCGCTGCGCGGATACCGCTTCAGCACATATGCCACCCATTGGGTCAAGCAGGCCATCAGCCGTGCCATTGACAACAAATCGCGAGCCATTCGCGTTCCGGCGCACGTCTCCGAAACGCTGAGAAAGATCGACCGTGCCAGGGCAATTTTCCTGCGTGAGCAAGGCGAGGAGCCCACCGTCGAGCAGATCGCCACGACCATCGGCATGACCCCCCGAAAAGTCGCGTCGTATATGCAGGCCGGCCAGGATCCCGTTTCACTGGACATGCTCGTTGGCGAAGAAGAGAACACATCGCTGGCCTCGCTTATCAACGACAAGACCGCGACCGATCCGGAGGACGCCGTAATCCGAACCGAAGTACACGAACAGCTTGCCATGATCATGGAAAGCCTGAGCGAGCGCGAGCGGCGGATCATGCGGCGTCGGCTTGGCTTCGACGACGAAGAGGCCCACGTGCTGCAGGAGATCGGACAGGAGATGCACATCTCTCGCGAGCGGGTCCGCCAGATCGAGGTCCAGGCTCTGAAGCACCTTCGCGCTGCGGCGACGCGTCGGCATCTCCGCGAATACCTCTCCGAATAGACCATGTCCGATCCCGCGGCTGAAGTAAGAGCGGGAACGTCGGAACCTGCCCCAACCGCTTCTCCATCGGAAACGGACAGCGCTGCGCACTCATCGGTCCGTGCGGCGATTGCCGGCGCTCTGCTCGCCCTCTCCTTCCCGCCATACGGACTGTCGATCTTGATGCCGATCGGCATCGCATCGCTGCTTATCTCACTTCAGGGAGCGACCCTCCGCCAGGCATTCTACTGCGGCGCGGTCTGCGGCCTGATCTATTTCGGCGGAACCCTCTTCTGGCTTTTCAACCTCTTTCAGGCCGCAGCCATTACGCTTATCGCGATCGCGGCGTCCTTCGTGATCTTATTCGCCGTCCCGTACGCGTGGCTGGTCAAACGGATGCCCGGCGTGCCAACTTGGCTCACTGCCGGCCTAACATGGGTGGCTATTGAGTATTTCCGTTCGGAGCTATTTACGCTGAACTTCGGATGGATGGGACTGGGATATGGAACGGCCGGAACGAAACTGTGCATGTTCCTTGCGCCAGTGGCTGGCTCTTACGGAATCAGCTTCCTGATCGTCGTGATGGGGGCCGTACTTGCGCTTAGACCGAGTGCAAGTTTGCAATTCGGGATTCTAATCGTCTGGACGACATTGATGATTGTTCCTGCGGCGCGCACGCTCCCGTCACGGCCGATCCGGGTAAGGCTGATTCAGGCCAATTCCGGTGATGAAGACAGCCTGTTTGGACTTTCGAAGGTCTCCGCGGGCGCCCGCCCGGACGCAATCGTGTGGCCGGAATACAGTTTCGTGAGCGATCCCCGGCGCGAACCCAGGCTTTGGAAGCGGGTCCAGTCTGTGGCCCAGGAAGGACTGTGCGTCTTCATCTTCGGCGCAGAGGACGAATTGGACCCCAGCGACCCGGCTGAATTTCGTAACACGGCATTTGTGCTCGGACCGGATGGGAATTTGCTGGGAACCCATGTCAAGAACCATCCAGTGCACTTCTACCGCGAAGGTGTACGTGGGACCGAAGCCCATGCGATTCCAAGCCCCATTGGCCGCATCGGCGTCGCGATCTGCTTCGACATGGACTATCCTGACGTCGCGCGGCATCTCGCGCAAGATGGCGCTGAGATCTTCCTAGTGCCCAACGACGACCCGCCGGAATGGGGAAATGTCCAGCGAAACCAGCACCGGCTCATGTTCGCGATGAGGGCGGCGGAGTGTGGGCGCTGGCTTGCGAGGGCGGACGTGGCCGGCGGAACATCGGTTGTGGCGCCGACCGGGCGGGAGACAGCCCATGTGTCGACGAGTGAACCGACCGCGTTGAATGCCGTTATAGGCAGGGAGAACGGTCAAACGCCTTACTTACGTGGAAGCTGGGTCTTTGGGCGAGTTTGCTTGATCGGACTTTCCGGGCTAGTGGCTGCTGCTCTTGTGTTGAGGCTAAAAGCCGAACGGCGCCTGTGATCGCCGCAGCCACAGGCGCCGACGGGTCATTCAGGTCGCTTAGTGGTCGTCGTGCCAGTCGTCGTGGTCTCGATCGAGGTTGCGGTGATTCTTCTCGTGCTTGCGATCGAGCCGGTCGTGGGCGCGCTCGTGCTGGCCGTCCAACTTCTCGTGCAGCCTGCGGTGCGCCTCGTCGTTTCGCCAATCGTCGTTGTAGCCATAGTCGTTCCGCTGGTGCCACCGCTCATGCTGAAGCTCCAGCTTGCGATGGTCGTCCGCATGTTTGCGGTCAAGCCTCTCATGCTGATCTTCGTGGCGGCGGTCCAGGTAGTAATGCTCGTCGTCGTGACGCCGGTCATACCGTGAGCTATCGTATGGGATGTATCTGTCCGTCCCATATCGATCGTACCGGTCGTAGTTGTCGTAGGTCACAAAGTTGTTGCGGTAGCGAGAATCGTTCCGGCAGTCGCGATCGGCATGCGCCGGCATGCCGTTCAACATCAACATTGCCAGTCCACTGAGTGCGGGTAAAACAAGTCGTCTGGTCATCATTCTTGGAATTCCTCCGATAGGTTTTTCACGGAGCGCTGACGAGGTTAAGTACGGCGACGGCTTGACGATGTGACAGGCACTGCGAAGGTGGTCTGGGCGATAGGATTCCAGAGACCGAGGAGAATCAATGGAGATTATGGAGAAATCTCGCCGGCAACGCTTGTCTCCTGGCCATTCGTCCGACGGCGAAGCAGCGATACCACCTGACGCAGCTCCTCCATTTTGAGCAGGTGGGCCGTGCCGACAAAAACGACCAGACCTGCGCCAAACCCGGCTGCCAGCACCACTGCCGCATGGAGCTTGACGTGATGAGCCATGGAACCCAGTGCAGCTTCGGCGATCCCTGCGGCGCCCCAGCATACTGCGCCCGCCGCACCGGCAGCAATGGCGGTCTTTCCAACGGAAATGCACAGCCGGCCGATCTCGAATCCGTCCAGTCTTTTGCGCAGCACGCCGAGCATAACGAAAACGTTCAGCGCCGCTGCGACCGATGTCGCAAGCGCCAATCCTCTCACTCCCATCCCCAGCTCCCGCATAAACAGCCAGTTCATCGGAATGAAAATAAGCGCGACCCCCACCCCGATCACGACCGGGCGGATAGTGTCCTGCAGAGCGTAAAAGGTGCGCGACAGGATCGATTGGGCCGACCAGGCGAAAATTCCAATACAGTAGAACGCCAGCGCCGCCGCGGCCCGCTCGGTGTCGTCGGCGTGGAATTTGCCGTGCTGGAGAAGCAGCTGTACGATGGGCACGGCCAGGATGAACATGAAAACGGAGGCCGGTATCGTAAGGAACAGGAGCGAACGGATTCCCATGCTCGAAGTGGATCGCAGCTCCGTAAACTTCTTTTCCGCCGCCAGCGTCGACAGGGTGGGGAAAATCGCGACGGCCATGGCCTGCGCGAAAATGCCGAGCGGCACCTGCATCATTTGGTTGGCATTGCTCAGCGCAGCCATGGGACCATTTCCCAGTGTGGATGCGAACGCCCGGTTGATCCAAATCGAGAGCTGAGGCAATGCCACCCCCAGCACCACGGGCAGCATCAGCTTCCACACCTTCATCACGTCCGGGTGCTTCCAATCGAACGAGATGTGGAACTGCATGCCGTCCCGCTTTACGGCCCAGAGCTGCAAAGCGAAATTGCCCACGATCGCGCCCGCGAGGACGCCCCAACAGAGTCCTGCCATTCCTACCCACGGGGCGAGCAGTAGACCGCCCAAGATAATCCCCAGGTTGTAGATGACTGGTCCCAGAGCGGGGATCTTGAACTGTTTCCGAGCGTACTGCGTGCCCATGAGCAGGCCGCCCATGAAGAAACAGAGCTGTGCCGGAAAGACGATCCGCGTCAGCGGTATGGTCTTTGCGGCCTTCTCCGCGCTGAAACCGGGGTTGACCAGGTGAACCAACGGCCCCGCGAAGACCTCGCCGATAACAATGACTGCAGCCAGGATGACAAAGAGGACACAGGCCACTGTGCTGAAGATGTGCCACGCCTCCTTCTCTTTACCCAGCGTGAGCTTCTCAGTGAAGACGGGAATAAAGGCTGAAGAGAGAGCGCCTCCGGCGAGGAGGTAGAACATCAGGTCGGGGATCTGGAAGGCGCCGTAGTAGACGTCGGCTTCGAGCTTCTGCCCGAGCTGGTGGGAGATCACCGCATTTCGAACGAGCCCAAGCAGCCTGCTGGCGAGGATGGCCGCCATCATGATGGCGGTCGCCCCGGCGATTCGGCGACCGTGGGAGGGTGTTTCGCCGGCGGGATCGGCCATCGCAGCGGTTGCCATTTCGCGCCTATTGTACCACGACGCGAATTCGGCCCTTTGAGTGCGGTGATTTGACACCGCTTTCTCTGTAACTATTGGGAGGAACGCGTAGTTAGAGTGGAATTGTTTTTTGTTCAGGGCTGAGGCGCGGCCACCGGTTTACCGTGATTGCGCAGTCCACGTCTGCGCATGGCGGCCAGCCAGTCCGTCGCGATCTCGCGGCGGGCTTGCGCGCCCGATATGCGGCCGTCCATAACTTCGTTCGTGAGGGCTCGATCCGTCCGCTTCTTAAGCGTCAGGTACCAGGGCGTAATGGGGAAGAGGTTGGCGGCACGGTTCGTGCCGCCGAGTGACGCGGGGATGAGGTATGCGGTTACATAACGGGAATCGCCCAACTCGATACCGTACTGGGAAAATACTTGACGTTTTATGTTCAAAGACACGCTTTCCCTCGCGATGAGATCACGCCCGCCCTCTCCCGGCGTCAACGCCGGGTCCGGCATGCCCTTCTGGAGGCAGAAGGCCGGAGCGAGAGGGCGGGCACTGGCGGCGCGCTCCATAACTGCCGGGAGCGGCCCTGATCGGCTAACGGCCAGGTGAAAACCTGCGCTGACGAAAAGGGCGGTCATCGCGGAAATGAGGGCGCACGTGAGATAAAAGGACTTGTGTGCGGGGACCGTTGTAGGCGCGGCCGGAGTTGGTCTTGGGAGAAACGAATGCTTTTGTGGCGCGCCTCTCGCGCTGCTCGACTCCCGATTCCCAGGAGAAACGCCGCGCAAAAGCGCTGTGAAGTCGAATTCTGCGGCACCGTCCCGTAGATTCTGTTCAAGGCTGCCGACAGGGTCGATTAGTGGGCCGCCACTGTCTTCGGTCGGGGAGGATTTAAGGCGCTTCCCGGCGCCATTTTGCGGCTGAGCAATCGACATCTTTACCTCCAGAGTTTTGTACCCGTGGTCGTCGAGGACTCGGGCCTGCCCGATACTGTCTGCGCCGGTCCGCCGTTTCGCGGTATTTGACATTTCGAGGCCGCTGGCGGTTTGGTCCGGAGAGTACGGGTCCTGGATCACAGTTCCCGACATTGCTTGAGGCAAATCGCCCGGCCGGGTATGCTCGGGCGGTTGGGGAGACTGCACGGACCGGCGTCAGACCCGGTATTATTACCAGGCTCCAAGTATAAGGCATAACTCACGATAAAACCGTGATGTGAATCACACTTTTTTGTGACCTTGATCACAGTTCCGATGCATGATGCGTGATCCGTAACGGCACAAAATGGGGAAGGTGAGGCTCCCTCCGAGCCTCGGCCCAAATCGGCTTGGCAGGAGCCTCGCCCTCCCATGGTGGTCAAACCGATCTCGACCCGCCCTCGTATTGCAGGTAGACTTATGCAAGGAGCTGCAGAATGACGAATTGGATCTTGAGATGGGTCATCAGCGGGATCGCGCTGGCCGTCGTGGCGCAGATACCGGGATTGGGAATCACCTATCATAACGACATTGGCGCGCTGGCACTGGCCACCGTCGTGATCGGCCTCATCAACTCTCTGGTGCGGCCTGTGCTGAGCCTGCTGACACTGCCGCTTAACTGCCTGACGTTCGGTCTGTTCGGTTTCGTCCTGAACGCCATTCTATTTACTTCCGTCCACTTCATCGTTCCGAAATTCGAAGTCAAAACGATATGGGGCGCCATCATCGGCCCGGTCCTCATGGGCCTCCTGAGCGGCGTTATGAACATGCTGGTGGAGGATAAGAAGGAGAAGGACTGAGATCAGGGAGTACTGGAGTAGTGGAGTGATGGAGTAATGGTGCATAGCCGCATTGGGAGCTGGATATGTAACACTCCATTACTCCTTCCCATCACTACTCCAACACTCCATCACTCCTAGCCTATGCGATTCATCGTCCTGAGCGGGACTTCCGGCGCCGGGAAGGCTACCGCCGTCAACTATTTTGAAGACGTCGGCTACTACGCCGCCGACAATCTGCCCCCGAGGCTGCTGCCCGACTTGGCCTTCTCCTGCGCCAAGGACGGGCAGAACCGAATCCTTGCGGTGGTCGATTCCCGCATCGGTCCGGGGATTTCGGAGCTGCCGGCCGCGCTCGACCGCCTGGCGGAACAGGGCACCAGGGCCGAGCTGCTCTTCATCGATGCCAGCGACGAGGTCCTTGTGCGCCGATTCAAGGAAACGCGCCGGCCTCACCCGATCTTCAAGGAAGGCCGCGGGACCATCCTGGATGCGGTCCGTTCGGAGCGCGACATGCTGGCGGACGTGTTGGCCCGTGCGGACAAGGTTATCGACACATCGAACCTCGCTCCAGCCGACTTCCGGAAAGAGCTGAGCGATTTCACCGGCGAGACCCCCGGTCCCGGACTATCCATCACCGTCCAATCGTTCGGCTTCAAGTACGGGCTTCCGATCGACGCGGATCTGGTGTTCGACGTCCGCTTCCTCACGAATCCCCACTACGTTCCCAAGCTCAAACCGCTCCTCGGCACTTCGAAGGAAGTCGCGAATTACATCCACCAGGATCCGCTGACGGAGCCGTACAACGAGAAGCTGTTCGAGTTCATCGGCTTCTCGCTCCCGCAATATCGGCGCGAGGGCAAGGCCTATCTCACCATCGCGATCGGCTGTACCGGCGGACGCCATCGCTCCGTGACGATCGGCGAGGACCTGGCGGACTTCCTGCGGCGCGAGGGATATCGCGTGGTCGTTTACCACCGGGACACCGAACGTGATACGGCGAGCAAGGATACTCGATGAGGAACGGTTCCGGCGGTTGGCTTCGTCCAGGAATGCGGGTCAAGCGGTGGATCGGACTCGCCTTACTCGGCCTCTGTCTCGCGATGCTCGGCATCGCCTTCCTGAATCACGCCGATCCAATTGATATCCTGTCTCCGGCCAATCGTCTCCTTCGCTGGATCGACCGGCGCGGCGGACTGGATTTTGTGGAGGGCAATAGCGCCACCGGAATCGGTATTCTCCTGTTCCTCCTCGGCATTTCGCTCATCGCTCTTGCCGTCAGCCGGCTGCTTCATTCCATTTCGACGGCCCTCAGCCCCGGCGCATCGCCGGAGAGCCTGGTGGATGCCGTCTACCGGAACCGATACCTCGCTCAGGGTCCCCGCGTGGTAGTGATCGGCGGAGGGACGGGCCTCAGCACCATGCTCCGGGGTCTCAAGGCGTTCACGAGCAATATCGTAGCGGTGGTTACGGTAACCGACGATGGCGGCTCTTCCGGCAAGCTGCAGACGCAGATCCGCGAGGGCGCCCCCTTCGACATTTTCTTTTCGGCCGACATCGCCTATGCGCGCGCGCTGCGCAAGGACGGCTTCGCGGCGACCGAGCCCACGCCCTACGCGGTCGGCAGGATCGTTTTGTGGAGCGCGACGCGCGACGCGACAAAAATGCGCCTGGAGGATCTAGCCGATCCGAAGATCGGCAAGATCGCGATCGCCAATCCGGCGCATGCGCCTTACGGCAGATGCGCGGAACAAGTGCTGCGCGCCGCCGGCCTTTGGGACAAGGTGAAGGACAAGCTCGTGT
>ORMF010946627.1_pt1 | contig 19936 bp, 23 predicted proteins | sample 1779871 | NCBI WGS metagenome assembly ORMF01 (sample SAMEA104232316, study PRJEB22302) | groundwater metagenome | biome: forest; feature: aquifer; material: groundwater | place: USA | collected 2011-08-07 | depth 5.4 m | reverse complement strand
GCTCCCGGGCTACCGGGACCCGGCCCAGGACAAGGCCGAGGCCAGGCGCCTCTTGGCATCCGCAGGCTACGGCCCCGGCAAGCCACTCCGTGTGGAGATGGTCACCCGGACCATCTCGATCTACCTGGACGTCGCCTCCTTCGTGGTGGACCAGCTTCGCCAGGTGGGCGTGGAAGCGACGCTCAAACAGCTGGACACGGGCGCCTGGTTCCCGGCGCTGGCGCGCCGAGACTACCAGATCGGCGCGAACCTCACCGCCGGCGGCTTCGACGATCCCGACGCGTACTTCTACGAGAACTACAAGTGCGGCGCCTCGCGGAACTACACCGAGTACTGCAGCGAGGCGGTGGACAAGCTGATCGATCTCCAGTCACAGGAGCTGGACCCCGCCAAGCGCCTCAAGATCGTCTGGGAGATCCAGCGCAAGCTCGACGCCGACGCGGCGCGCCCGATGCTGAGCTGGCGAAAAGAATACTTCGCCCAGTACCCGTACGTGCGAAACCTCGTCCCGCACAACGCGCTGTACAACTACGGCCGCATGCAGGACGTGTGGCTGGACAAGTAGACAGCGCCGGCCGCCGATAAGGGCCCATCTGCTTCGTTGGCGCCCTCGGCCGCACGCTCGTGGCAGTTCGAGCTGAGGGGCGAAGCCGCGAGGCGAGGGCTGAGACAGTATGGGGTTTGCCTGCGGAATCGACTCAGCCCTCGTCTCACGACGGCATCCGCCGTCGTTCAACTCGAAAAGCGGGGCGCCGCCTCGCATCTGGACCCTTCTCGGCGCCCGGCTAGGCGCGGTCGACGGCGGGCCGGATCACCCCAGTGACCAGGTCCAGGAGCTCGAGCATCTTCGTGAGGTCGTCGCGGCGGAAGTCGATCATGACGTGGCTCAGGCCGAGCCGCTTGTACTCGCAGAGCTCGTCGACTACGGCCTGATTCCCCTTGGTGAGAAGCTCGGGCTTCAGCGAGTAGCGGATCGACAGCGCGATGCTCTCGAAGGGGCGGCGGGCCGCGTCGGCGACGGCGCGCAGTCGGCCGAGGGCGTCCTTGAGCTCGGCCGGAGTCTTCGACGTCGCGTGCCAGCCGTCGCCCAGCGTGACCACTCGTCTAAAAGCTCCCGGGCTGTCGCCGCCGACCCAGATCGGCGGGTGCGGCTTCTGCACGGGCTTGGGAGCGAAACCGATGTCGCTGAAGCGGAAGTACTTCCCGGCGAACGACGGGTTCTCCTCCGTCCACAGCGCCTTGAAGACGCGGAGCATCTCGTCGGCCTGGCGGCCCCGCTCGTGGAAGGGCGCGCCGAGGATCTCGATCTCTTCCTTCCACCAGCCGACGCCCACGCCGCAGATCAGGCGCCCGTTCGACAGCGCGTCGATGCTGGTGAGCATCTTGGCCATGAGGACGGGATGGCGGTGCCCGAGGATGAAGACGGAGGCGCCGAGCCGCGCGCGCGACGTGCAGACAGCGGCGGCGGCGAGGGCGACGACGGGCTCCAGGTAGGCCTTGTCGGGCGGATGCGGGAAGCGCCCGCCGGGGTAGCTGCCCGTCGCCTTCCTCGGGAAGATGACGTGGTCGCTGACCCAGAGCGACGCGATGTCGCGCTTCTCGGCCTCCCGCGCGAAGGTCATCAGCGCCTCGCGCGTGGCCACGGGTCCCTGCGTCGGAAGGTGGCAGCCGATGTCCATGGCGCCAAATATTGCGCCTGCGGCGGGCCCGCGTCAAGCGTTGGAGACTCGTCGCCAAGCCTGCTATCATGCCGGGCGGACCCGATGAATCTCCTTCGACCGCTGGATCGTCACCTGATCGTCAACGGCCTGCGGCTCCACGTCCTGGACTGGGGCGGTGGCGACCGCATACCCCTCATGCTCCTGCACGGCTTCACGGGGAACGCGCACGCCTGGGACACCCTCAGCATCGCGCTGCAGCCTCATTTCCATGTCTACGCGCTGGACCAGCGCGGCCATGGCGACAGCGGTCCGGCCGAGGTCTACAACGCCATCGTGGCCTTCGACGATATCTCCGGCGTGGTGGATCAGTTGGGCCTCACCTCGTTCGTCCTCATCGGGCTCTCGATGGGCGGCCGGAACGGGATGTACTTCACCTCAAAACGGCCCGACAGGGTCCAGAAGCTGGTCATCGTCGACATCGGTCCCGAGATCAGCAAGCGGGCGGCGCAAGCTCCGGCGGGGCCTCCCGAGCCCGACACGTGGGAGAGTATCGAGCAGGCGGCCCAGCATCTCTACCGCGGCAACCCGTATCCCGGGATCCACTACTACCGCTGGGTCGCGTCGCACAGCCTCCGGCAGCGCCCCGACGGCGCGATCGTGTGGGCCTGGCACCCGAGCGTGAAGGAGCGGCGCTCCCAGCCGGATCTCGACTGGTGGGCCATCGTGCGGTCGATCACGCCGCCGACCCTGGTGCTCCGCGGCGAATCGAGCCCCGTCCTCGACCGCGAGGTCGCGGAGAGGATGGCCAAGGACCTGCCTCACGGCCGCTTCGTCGAGATCCCGCGGGCGGTCCACACGCTTCACGAGGACAATCCCGAGGCGGTCCTGGCAGCGCTGAAGGACTTCCTGGCCTTCTGAACCTGGATCGACACGAGAGGCTCCGCCCATGAAGATCACCCACGTCACCACGCGCGTGCTGCGCACGCCGGCCGACAACCCGCTCGTCGTCGGCCTGCCCGAGCCCACCGATACGCGAGAGTTCGTCACGCTCGAGCTGGGCACTGATCAGGGTCTCGTCGGCATTGGTCTCACCTTCTTCGGCGCTGCGCTGACGCCGGCGCTCAAGGTGGCGGTGGACACGCTCGCCCGACTCGTCATCGGCGACGACCCGACGCAGGTCGAGGCGATCGCCGCCAAGCTCCGTCGCTCGGCGGGCAGTTCGGGCCCCGGCGGCATCTTCTCGCTGGCGCTCTCGGCCGTGGACATCGCGTGCTGGGACCTCAAGGGCAAGGCCGCGGGGAAGTCCGTCTGCGCCCTGCTCGGAGACTTGCGGGACCGCGTCCCGACCTACGCGAGCGGCGCTCTCATGCGCGCGCACCCCGTGGACTACCTGGCCAAGGCGGGACCGCGGCTGGTGGACATGGGCTTCAGGCAGATGAAGATGCAGTGCGGGAGCGAGCCGACGATGGCGGCATCTGTCGAGCGCGTGCGCGTCATGCGCGAGGCCGTTGGGCCGGACATCGATCTCATGTGCGACATCAACCAGCTCTGGAGCGTGCACCACGCCATCGAGGTGGGGCACCGGATCACCCCATACCACCTCTTTTGGTTAGAGGATCCGACCGCCCACGACGACTATGCCGGCCTCGCGCGAGTGGCCGATGCGCTCACCACGCCCATCGCCGCGGGCGAGTACCACTACGGCATCGTGCCCTTCCGGCACCTGCTGGAGGCGCGCGCCATCGACATCGTGATGATCGATCTCCTGCGCGTGGGCGGCATCACGCAGTGGATGAAGGTCGCCGGCATGGCCGAGGCATTCAACCTGCCGGTGGTCAGCCACCTCATCCCGGAGATCCACGTCCACCTCGTGGCCGCCATCCCCAACGGCCTCACGGTCGAGTACATGCCGTGGACGCTCCGGCTCTACGAGGAAACGCCGGCGATGGAAGGCGGCCGGCTCGTGGTGCCGACGAAGCCGGGCCTGGGCCTGGCCTTCGACCAGGCGGCGATCAAGAAGTACCAGGTGAGCTGAAACCGCCGCACGCGGACATTGACTTTATATCAATCTTTGACTACCATCTCGATGTGGGTGAGGAGCTGCAAGTCGATGCGGTTACCGCGCGGAAGCTCCTAAGAGACATCCTGACGTCAGGAGATCTTCGCTTCTCGGGTCACGCCAAGGCAGAGATGGCGAAGGATCAGCTGACAACCCAGGACGCGCTGAATGTTCTTCGAGCCGGTGTGGTTGAGCCCTCGGAACTCGTGAGCGGCTCCTGGCGACACCGCGTCAAGACCAATCGCATTTGTGTGGTCGTGACCCTGCCCTCCGAAACGGAGGCTGTCGTGATAACGGCCTGGAGGATTGGACGATGACGACGTGTGTCGAGTGCGGTGGCCCTGTAAAGACGAGGCGGGAGAAGCACTATCGCTACCCGGAGTGCGGCCTACCTGACGTTGTCGTGGACGGCGTCGACATCACTGAGTGTCGACGCTGCGGAGAGACATACACGGGGATCCCGGCTATCGAAGGGTTGCATCGCGCTATCGCGGCGGCGGTCATTTACAAGAAGGGGCGGCTCGCGCCGCAAGAGATCAGGTTCCTTCGGAAGTCCCTCGGCTGGTCGGGCGTCGATTTCGCCAAACGCATGGGCACCTCCGCAGAAACGGTGTCGCGCTGGGAGCATGGACGCGCGCCGATGGGGTCTGCGTCCGATCGGCTTCTACGACTCCTCGTGGCAAAGGAAACACCCGTCACCGAGTATCAGGTCGACGTGCTTGCGCAACTGGCGGCTGACGGCCGACCCGCCAAGCCCGCAAGGCTGCGGGTCGCGCGGGGCCCCAAAGGCTGGAAATTCCAGCCAGGTCCTGCGCTCGTGGAGGTCTCACGATAGCCGAAGGGAGCCGACGCGCTTTTGACCGCTACACCGGTTTGGCGGCGCGAAGCAGCGCCAGGTTCTCCTCGGTCGTGTCGTCGCCGGTGATGGCGCGGAGCACGACCTCGTCGACTGCACCCAGCCACTTCCCCAGCGCCGTCGGGATCTCGTCCGCTTTCTGCGCGGCGATACACGTGTCGACGGGCTTCACCCCCATGCGCTCGAAGTGGGCGCCGTAGGCCGGGATCGCCGCGTAGCGACCGCCTTCCTCCGCGAGCTTCTCGCAGGCCCTGGCCCCGAGGGCGAGGCGGACGTAGGCGAAGAGCGTGGGCGGCTTCCGGCCCGCCGCCTGGGCACCTTCGCGCACCCAGCCGGCCGAGACGCGCGCGTGCTCGGGAGTCAACCAGTTGAAGAGGACGCCATCGGCGACCTCCCCTGCCAGGCGGCACATCTTGGGGCCGAGCGCCGCCACGATCACGCGCGTCGTGAGCTGGGCCCGCAACGCCGCGACGCCATCGCGCACGCGGGCGAGGGACTTCGGGTTGGGGCTTCCCACGCCCAGGAGCAGGCGATCGAGCGGCAGCGCGGTGGCGCGCACTCCTTGGACGATCGCCTCGGGCCCGCGCGTGTGGAGCGGGATGACGCCGATGCCGAGTTCGATGCGCTTCGTCTCGCCCGCTGCGTGTGCGAGCGCGGCAAGCCCGTCGACGGAGCCGGGATGGTTGACCCAGAAGGAGCTGTACCCGAGCGCCTCGGCCTCGCGCGCCGAGGCACGGATGATCTCGGGGGTGGTGCCGGCGAACAGCGCGAACCCGCGCGCCATCATCCTCTCCTCTTGCGGAACCGTGAAAAGTCGGGCTTCCGCTTCTCGAGAAACGCCCGCGCGCCTTCCTGCTGCTCTTCCTTCCAGAACTCCGGCGTGACGACCAGGCGCCGAACCGCGTCGCCCTGCCCGAGGATGTGGTCGAACTCCGCGACGAACGATGCCTTGAGGATCCGGAGGCAGGTGGGCGAGAGCGCCAGCAGCTCCTCGCACCAGCGCCCGACCTCGGCGTCCAGCTCGGACAGCGGGACGACCGCGTTCGCCAAGCCCCAGTCCAGCGCCTGCTTCGCCGTGTAGCGGCGGCAGAGCATCCACATCTCCCGCGCGCGCTTCTGCCCGATCACGCGCGCGAGGTAACTCACGATCGGCCCTCCGGCGGGGCTGCCCACGCGCGGGCCGTTCTGGCCGAACACCGCGTGGTCGGCGGCAATCGTGAAGTCGCAGAAGTACGCGAGGTGGTTGCCGCCGCCGATCGAGTAGCCGTTCACCCGCGCGATGACGGGCTTGGAGCAGCGCGACCCCGTCTCGTGGAGCATGTACGGCTCGAGCACCTGCCGCTCGAGCCCCCCCTCCTTCTCCCAGTTGACGTCGCCGCCCGCGCAGAACGCCTTGTCGCCGGCGCCCGTGAGCACGACCACACCCACCTCGGCGTCGGTGTTGGCCTCCTCGAACGCGAGCGTCAGCTCCTTGAGCGTGTCGCCGGTGAACGCGTTGTACTGCTTGGGCCGGTTGATAGTGATCCGGGCGACGTGGTCCTTCGTCTCGTACAGGATGTCCGTGTAGTCACGCGGCACGATGGGACTCCTTCCAGAAGATGAGGTTATAGGTTACCGCGACCTTATCCCGGAGCGCGGGCGGGCGCAAGCCGTGCGGGTCTCCGAGGTCCTTGACCGGACCCGCACCCGGCGCTAAGCTCGGCAGGCTTTCGCCCCTCACCAGACCAGCTCAAAGGAGAGCCCGCGATGCTGAAGCGAGCGGCAGTCGAGAGCACCGCCGAGGCGTATCTGGAGCTCCTCGCCGCGCGCGGCGTCGAGTACCTCTTCGCCAACGCCGGGACGGATTTCGCGCCGCTGATCGAAGCGTACGCCAAGCGCGACGCGCAGGGTCAGGCCGCGCCGCGGCCGATCACGGTCCCGCACGAGGTGCCCGCGGTCGCGATGGCCCACGGCTACACGATGGTTTCGGGACGGCCCCAGGCGGTCATGGTCCACGTGATCGTGGGCGCGGGCAACGCCGTCGGCGGCATCATCAACGCCGCGCGCTCCAACGTGCCGATGCTCTTCAGCGCCGGGCGGAACCCGATCACCGAGGCCGGACACTCGGGCAGCCGCGACCGGCCCATCCACTGGGCGCAGGAGTCATTCGATCAGGCCGCAATGGTCCGTGAGTTCGTCAAGTGGGACTACGAGCTCCGGAGCGCGTCCGACCTTGAGACGGTGGTGGACCGGGCGCTGGCCCTGGCACAGGCAGAACCCCAGGGGCCGGTCTACCTGACGCTACCGCGCGAAGTGCTGGCCGAGCGCCGGGAGGCGATCGAGTACGCCGATCCCGCCCGCATGGCCACTCCCGGGCCGCTCCTTCCCTCTCCAGAGTCCGTCGCGGAGGCAGCACACCTCCTCGCGTCGGCGCGGAACCCGCTCATCATCGTCAAGGCGGTCGGCCGCGATCCGGGCGCCGTGGCCGCCCTCGTGGCGCTCGCGGAGGCGCTCGGCGCGCCGGTCTTCGACCAGTTCCACACCTACGTCAACTTTCCCCAGGACCATCCGCTTCACGGCGGATTCGACGCCATGCCCCACATCGAGGAGGCCGACGCGATCCTCGTCGTCGAGTCCGACGTGCCGTGGCTCCCGGCGCTGAAACGGCCGCGGCCCGACGCGCGGATCGTCCACCTCGGCGTGGACCCGCTCTTCTCCCGCTACCCGCTCCGGGGCTTCCCGACCGACCTGGCCCTCGCGGGCACCCCGCGCCTGGCGCTCCGGGCGCTCCGCGACGCCGTCGCGGGCCGCGTGGACGCCGGCGTCGTCGCGGAGCGTCGCACGCGCTGGGAGGGCGAGCACGCGCGCGGGCGTGATGCCGCAGCGGCGCGGGCGCGCGCCGTCCAGTCCGACTCGCCCATCGACATGGCGTGGCTCTCCCGCTGCGTGGGCGACCTCGTGGACGACCAGACCATCGTGGTAAACGAGTACGACCTCGACGCGACACAGGCGTGCTTCCGGGCCCCAGGAAGCTTTTTCGCCGCCCCGCCGTCAGGCGGGCTCGGCTGGGGGCTCGGCGCCGCGCTCGGCGCCAAGCTGGCGGCGCCCGACAAGACGCTGATCTGCTGCGTCGGCGACGGCGCGTACATGTTCGGCGCGCCCACCGCCGCTCACTTCGTGTCTCGCGCGTACAATCTCCCCGCCCTGTTCGTCGTCTTCAACAACCGCACCTGGAACGCGGTCAAGCGGGCCGTCCAATCCCACGCGCGCGACGGCTGGGCCGTGAGAACTGGGTCCATGCCGCTGACCGCGCTGGAGCCCGCGCCCGACTACGAGCGGGTGTGCCGGGCGTCCGGCGGGCACGGCGAGCGGGTCGAGGACCCCGCTCAGCTCCCCGACGCGCTCAGGCGCGCCCTGCGCATCGTCAAGGAGGAGAAGCGCCAGGCCCTCCTCAACGTCATCTGCAAGAAGCCGTGATGAAGATCGTCGCCACGGGACCGAGCGGCCCGCCGCACGAGCTGAACCATTTGAGCGAGTCCGGGGCGCCTTTTCGCTGCGTCAACCCCGAGGCGATCCCTCGCTGGAGGACGAGGCGATGAGCCGGCCTTCCTTTCCCGTTCTCGACGCCGACGGCCACGTCACCGAGTCGTACCAGCAGCTGGCCAAGTACCTCGACGAGCCCTGGCGCCGGCGCCCGCACACCTTCCCCTGGTACACCGCGGACGGGTGGGACCGGCGGCTCGTCGACAAGTTCCACGACTGGGCGGGCAACGCCGAGGAGTGGCTGCGGGCGCTCGACAGGGGCGGCATGGAGCTGGCGGTGCTCTACCCGACCCTCGGTCTCTTCATGAGCTTCGTCAAGGATCGCGACTGGGCCGTCAGGCTCTGCCGGGCCTACAACACGCTCATGCACGAGGAGTTCATCAAGGTCAGTCCCCGGCTCCAGGCCGTCGCGCTCCTGCCGGTGCAGGATCCCAAGGCCGCCGCGCTCGAGCTGCGGCGCGCCGTCAGCGAGCTGGGCCACGTCGGCGGGATGCTCGCCGCCGACGGCAGCCACCTCCTGGGCGATGAGCGCTTCCTGCCCGTCTACGAGGAAGCCGATCGGCTCGGGGTCATGCTGGGCATACACGCCTCGGGCTCCCATCTCGGCGGAGCCGGCGTGGATCTCTTCCCGCGCTTCATCCAGGCTCACACCTGCTCCCACGCCTTCGGCCAAATGCGCCAGCTCACGTCCATCGTCTTCGAGGGTATCCCCGAGCGCTTCCCGCGCCTGCGCCTGGCCTTCCTCGAGGCCGGCTGCGGCTGGGCGCCGTACTGGATGGAGCGCATGGACGACGAGTACGCCAAGCGCGCGGAAGAGGCGCCGGCGCTGCGCAAGAAGCCGAGCGAGTACATCCGGGGCGGGTCCATTTACTTCTCCTGCGAGGCCGACGAGTGGCTGCTGCCGCAGGCCGTGAAGCTTTGCGGGGAAAACCAGATCGTCTACGCGTCCGACTTCCCCCACTGGGACCACAGCTACCCCGGCTCGATCGACGAGATCAAGGACCGCGGCGACATCACGGATGCGCAGAAGCGGAAGATCCTCGCCGACAACACGCGCCGCCTCTACGGCCTCACGCCCTGACCATGGACTGCTGCAGCCACGAGGGACCGGCGAAGGGCGACGCGAAGTTCGATTTCAAGAAGATCGCCGACGGGGTGCACGTCGCGGTCGCGGCGCCCGCCTACAAGGTGAACTGCAACACCGCGATCATCGAGAGCGACGACGGCGTGGTCATCGTGGACACGCACTCCAAGCCCTCGGCGGCGCGCCTTATCGTCGAGGGGCTGGGCGACATCACCAAGAAGCCCGTCCGCTACGTCGTCAACACGCACTTCCACTGGGACCACTGGCATGGCAACGAGGTCTACCCCGCCGCCTACCCGAACGCGGAGATCATCACCAACCAGCTCACGCGGGAGGCGATGGTGCTGAAAGGGCTCAAGCGCATCCAGGACCACGTCCGCCAGGTGCCCGGCGAGATCGCCAAGCTCAAGGCCGACCTCGCCGCTGCCGCGTCCCACGGTGACCGCGAGCGGCTCCAGGCGGACCTGGGCCACGCCGAGTCGTACCTCGCGGAAGTGACGGCGCTGAGACCCGCGCTCCCCACCATGGCCTTCGAGCGGACGATGAAGCTCTACCGCCGCGACCGCGAGATCCACCTCCTCTACCTCGGCCGCGCCCACACCGAGGGGGACGTGTTCGTCTACCTGCCAAGAGAAAAGGTCGTCGTCACCGGCGACGCCGTCATCGGCTGGACGCCCTTCATGGGCGACGGCTACCCCGAGGACTGGGTGACGACGCTGGACCGTCTCGCCGAGCTCGACTTCACCCACATCATCATGGGCCACGGCGAGCCCGCGGGCCGCGACTGGCTCCGCACCTTCCGCGGCTACGTCCACGACATGGTCGAAGCCGTCCGCGAGGAAGCGGCCCGCGGCGCCACGCTCGAAGACGTCCAGCGGCGCGTTCCGGACCGGCTCGCCCCCACATACGAGAAACCGTTCTCCACGTACGGCGACTACAGGCCCTGGCGCGCGGGCCTCCTTCGCAACATCGAGCGCACCTACGCGATGGTCAGCTGAGGCGCCCGCCCGAGATCGAGCAGGACGCGCGCCCGGGGTGTACTATCAGAACCCCGGCAGATGTAGTCCAACCCCCGAACCAAGGAGACGACCAGATGGCCCAAGAGAAGATTCCGCTCGACGCGCAGCGCTTCGCCACAGGCATGACCTGGAAGGACTACCTGGCCCAGATGGGCGACACCCGCGCGCGCACCGAGGAGAACTACACCAAGGCCTCGCTGACCGCCGAGGAGAAGCAGTTCTTCAGCGGTCTCGGCCAGGTCAAATACACCCTCATGCTCGCCGAGAACTGGTGCGGCGACGTCCACCGCAACTCGCCGATGATCGCGCGGATCGCCGAGGCGATGCCGGGCTGCGAGCTGCGCGTGTTCCTCCGCGACCAGAACCCGGACCTGACGGACTGCTTCCTCAACAACGGCTACCGGTCCATCCCCATCGTCGCCTTCTTCGACAAGGACTGGAACGAGATCGGGCGCTGGATCGAGCGGCCCGGCGCCGCGACCCAGCGGGCGTTCGCCATCCGCGCCACGACCGTGGACGTCGCGACGGAGGACAAGAAGGACGCCGCGATGGCCGAGTTCCGGACGCAGATCCAGGCCGCCTACGACACCGCTCCCGACAAGAGCCTGTGGCGGGACACGGTAAAGGAAGTGCGCGGCGTGCTCGAGACGCGGCTCGGCCTCGCAGCCAAGAAGTAGCCGGCCTGCGGGATCGCCGAGCCGGGCGCTCAGCTTCGCTCGGCGATCTCGCGCATCTTGCGGAAGGTCAGATAGCGGAGCCGGGCGCGGAAGCTGCGGGGCGCCAGGCATTCCTCGGAGGCGCGACAGTCGCGGCCGTGCGACAATGTGGATATGACTGAGACGGCGGGATGATCCGGCATCGGTTGATCGCCTTGATAGCGGTTGTCCTGCTGGGCCTCGGGTCGGCTGCCTGGGCCGGCCTACCGACGGACCAGCTGCGCGCGTACACCGACCAGGTGTTGAAGGTCCTGCAGAATCCCGCGCTCTCGCTGCCGGAGCGGCGCGACGCGGTCAAGCATCTCGCCGAGGAGATCTTCGAAGTGTCGGAGACGGCCAAGCGGGCGCTCGGCCAGCACTGGCTGCAGCGGACCCCGGCCGAGCGCGAGGAGTTCGTGAAGCTCTTCGCGAACCTGCTCGAGCAAACATATATCGCCAGGATCGACGAGTTCGGCGGCGAGAAGCTCACGTACGTGAGCGAGCAGATCGACGGCGACCGGGCAACCGTCCGGGCGCGCATCACGACCAAGAACGGCACTGACGTGCCGGTCGAATCACGGCTCGTGCAGAAGGGGAACCGCTGGCTGATCTACGACATCCTCGTGGAGAACCTGAGCCTGATCTCCAACTACCGCTCGCAGTTCGATCGGGTGATCCGAACGACCTCGTATGGTGAGTTGGTGAAGCGCCTGAGGACCCGGGGCGAGTTCCTCAACGAAAAAACGACCAAGACCCCGAGCCGGGCCGGGCAGGGAAGCCGCTAGCCGGCCGTCTCACGGCGCCGCAGCCGCGCTAGGAGCCGACGGCTTTCCTTGCCAGGGCCGACATCGCCTGGGCATCGCCGTCATTCATCTCACGCAGGCCCTTCACGACTCCGTCCCGGTCCGCCGGCGGCCTGTTCTGGCTTACCTTCCACTTGCCGACCAGCCGGGTGAGCGGGATCTCGATTCCGACGATGGCGCCGAGCATCTGCTCGACGAAGTCGGCGGGCGCGTCCGTGACCTTCCACGGCTCCGCCCTGCCCGCTTCGTGGCGGTTCGTGAGCCGCTCCACCAGCCCCCGCAGCCACGCCCGGTCTTCGATGATCCGCATGGGACCGTACGCGTGGACGACGATGTAGTTGTACGTCGGCACGACCTTGCCCGTCTCCCGCTTCGTCGGGTACCACGAGGGCGAGATGTACGCCTGGGGCCCCTGGAAGACAGCGAGCGCCTCAACGTCCCGGGAGAAGTCGCGCCACACCGGATTGCCGCGCGCCACATGGCCCCGCAGCGTCCCGAACGGAGCCGGCCCGGGGTCGAGCTCGATGGGGATGTGGTTCGCGTTCAGCCCTTCCGAGCCGAGCGTCACGAGCGCGGCCAGCGAGTGCTCGAGGATGAGCTCGTGGAGAACCTCCGGCCGTGTCTCTTCGAAATGCGCCGGGACATACATACGGGCTAGGGCGACTCGCGCAGCTTCACCGCCGCCCCGGTCGGCACGACCGGCTCCGTGCGCCCCGCCTCCCGCACCCCTGGGCGCTCGTCCTGCTTCGACTTGAGCTTGGCGACAAGGTCGGGAAAGCCCGAGCGCTGGATGACCGCGTTGAACTGAGTGCGGTAGTTGCCGATGAGGCTAATGCCCTCGATGCTCACGTCGTAGACGGCCCAGCGCCCGCCATTCAGGAACATGCGGTAGTCGATCGGGACCTCGGTCTCCTGCCTGGTCACGATGCGGGTCTTGACGACCGCGAAGTCGCCGTCGATCACGTCGCCGGGGTACTGGATCTTCTCCCCGGAGTAGCTCTCGATCTTCGTGATGTACGCGTTCTCGAGGAGATCGCCGAAGAGCGCGACGAACTGCTCACGCTCGGCCGGCGTGCGCCCCTGCCAGTGGCGCCCGAGGCTCCGCTGCGAGATCTCGGTGAAATCGAAGATCTGGTTGACCACCGCCCGGATCCTTCTCCGGCGCTCCGCCGTCCTCGCCTCTTTCTTGAGCTCGGGATCCGTGACGATCGTCAGGACGAGGTCGATCGACCCGCGGAGCTGATCGGTGGGGACGCCGGCGACGGCGTCGCGCGCAACGAGGAGCGTCAGCACGGTGGCGAGGGCGGCAAGCGCGCGGATCATAACGGGGTCATCTTATACCGAAGCGCGCCCCAAAGCCGCCCTCCTTGAGCCGACCCATGCTAGGATACCGGCCGGTGAATCGCGGGCCCTTTGAGGTCAGCATGAGGAGATCGCTATGAGCCTGTTCAAGGAGCTGAACCACGTGAGCGTCACGGTCACCGACGTCGCCAAAGCACGGGAATTCTACACGGGCGTGCTGGGATTCGAGGAGATCCCGCGCCCGGCCTTCGACTTCCCCGGCATCTGGTACAGCCTGGGCGGCGGCCTGTCGCTCCACATCATCCTGAACGACCAGCTCGTGCGCCCGGCGGTCGAGCGGGAGAAGATCCAGGCGCGCTACGCGCACTTCGCCCTGTGGACCGACGATGCCGACAAGACCGCGCGTCAGATCTCGGACCTGGGGCTGCCCTGCCGTGACGTCGTCTCGGGGCCGACCGGCTTCCGCCAGGTCTTCGTCAAGGATCCGGACGGCAACATGGTGGAGTTCATCGGCCGGACGAAATCAGCCGCCCCCCGGCGCATGGAGTCGTAGCGGGCGGCAGGGTCGCTGCCGGTTTCCGCCTCCCGCCTGACAATTTTGGGGCCTCGGGGCGTCGCATGCCTCGTAAGTACACGATTCTGTGACCCGCACGAAGTGGCCCGGTCCTTGCTTTGTCGTGAAGCAGGACGAGCACTATGCCCACTGCCGAATCTCCTTCGCCCGCGCTTGACGTCGCCGCTCGCATCTTGCTCGTCGACGACGATCAAGCGGTTACCCAGCTCATCGTCGATATGCTCAGCCTGGACGGGTACGGCGTTGACACTGCGCCGAACGGCATCGCGGCGCTTGAGAAGATCGAGGGCCGGCGCTACGATCTCATCCTGACCGATCTCCACATGCCCCAGCTGGACGGCGCCGGCCTCTACCGGGAGTTGGCGAAGCGGCAGACACATCCGCCGCAGAAGATCATCTTCATCACGGGCACCGCGGGGACCTCAGAGACGCATCGCCTCGTGCAGGAAGCCGGTCTGCCGTTGCTGCGAAAGCCCTTCAACCTCGTCGAGCTGCTGGACTTGGTTCGGAAAGTCCTCGGCGCCGCGTAGGGAGAAGCTCGTGAAGAAGGTCAGGGCCCGCCTGCCCTGACCGGCTGCGCCCTACCCGAGGGACTTCAGGAACTCCGCGTTGGTCGCGGTGAGGCGGAGGCGATCGATCATGGCCTCCATGGCCTGCACCGGCTTGGTGCCGGACAGGGCGCGGCGGAGCAGATGGATCTTCTTCAGCTCGTCCTCGGTGAAGAGAAGCTCCTCGCGGCGCGTGCCGGATTTGAGAATGTCGATGGACGGGAAGATGCGGCGGTCGGCCAGCTCCCGGGTGAGATGGAGCTCCATGTTCCCGGTGCCCTTAAACTCCTCGAAGATGATGTCGTCCATCCGGGAACCCGTCTCGACCAGGACCGTCCCTATGATCGTGAGCGACCCGCCCTCCTCGAGCTTGCGGGCAGCGCCAAAGAAGGCGCGCGGCATCTGGAAGGCGCGGCTGTCGATGCCGCCGGACATGGTGCGCCCGCGCGAGCTCAACTCGTTGTTGTACGCGCGCGTCATGCGCGTGAGGGAGTCGAAGAGGACGAGCACGTCCCGCTTCTCGAGCACCAGGCGCTTGGCCTTCTCGAGGACCTGCTCGGTCACCTCGATGTGGCGGCGGTAGGGGTTGTCGTTGCTCGAGGCGACGATTTCCGCCGCCTTGCCGATGGTCATCCGGAAATCCGTCACCTCCTCGGGGCGCTCGTCTACCAAGAGAATGATGACCGCTACTTCGGGGTGGTTGGCGAGCACCGACTTGGCGATCCCCTGGAGGAGCATGGTCTTGCCCGTCCTCGGCTGGGCGACGATGAGCCCGCGCTGGCCCCGGCCGATGGGCGCTATGAGATCCACCGCCCTCATTGACAGCTCGGACGCCGTGGTCTCGAGCTTCAGCCGCTCGTAGGGCTGGACCGCGGTGAGGCTCTCGAAGCCCGAGGTCGCGGCGGCCGGCGGCGGTATCCGTGATGGACCCGGCCCGCGCGACCCGCCGGGCTGGTGCCCTCCCGGCCGGTGGGAGTGGCGAGACCGTCTACTCAACTGTAACGCTCATATCTGAAGACCCTCACGGCCGCATGGGTAGGCTACGAGCCCGGCTCGCACACGGGCTGGAGTGCTCCCCGGAGCACTGCGCTCGGGGTAGCTGACAGTCTAACTCAAAACGCGCGTTTCCGAACGTTTGCCTCGCAGGGGCCCGCGCCTACGCGGTCCGCGCCAGCAGTGCCAGGATCGCCTCCGCGACCGCCGCCGGCTGCTCGCGGGGCAGGAAGTGGCCGCCGCCCGGCACGACCCGGCGCTCGGTGCCGGCCGGGAAGAGCGGCATGTGGCGCTCGAACTGCCGCGCCGGGTCGACCGTGTCCTCGGCCCCGTGCAGCACCGTGGTCGGCACGGTGATCGGGGGCCGCTCCGCGAGGTGCGCCTCAAGAGCGTCGAAGCGCGCTTCGCCTCGCGCATGGCCATGCCGGTGGCGGTAGGAGTGGATGACCACCTCGACGAAGTCGGGGCTGTCGAATGATTGCGCCGTGCGGTCGAAGGTGGCGTCGTCGAAGCGCCAGCTCGGCGACCATTCGCGCCACAGGAGCCGGCAGATCTCGCGCCGGTTCTGCTCGAGTCCCCGGCGGCCGCGCTCGGTGTTGAAGTACCACTGGTACCACTTGGTCCGCTCCTCGGCCGCGGGCGCGGGGCGCGACGGCGTCGTCGTGTTCTGCACGTTGTACCCGCCGATGGTCACCAGCGCGCGCACGCGGGCCGGCGCCACGAGCGTGGCGATACAGGCGGCGCGGCCGCCCCAGTCGTAGCCGGCCAGCGTGACGCGCGGCAGCGCGAGGGCATCGAGGAAGTCGAGCAGGTCCTGTCCGATCGCCGCCTGCTGGGCCATGCGCGGCGCCGCGGCGTCGAGGAAGCGGGTCGGGCCGTAGCCGCGCAGATAGGGCACGAGGACGCGATGGCCGGCGGCGGCGAGCGCCGGAGCCACCCCGTCCCAGGCCCGCACATCGTCGGGGAACCCGTGGAGGAGGACGACGGGGAAGCCTTGCGGATCGCCGTGCGCCTCGTAGGCGATCTCCAAGCTGGGTGTGAGGACCGTGAGCGCCATCACATCCCCCGGCGGGCGGTCAGGCGCGGGGCCGGCCCGCCAGCGCCTTCGCGACCTCCGCCACCGAGGGCATACCGGGCGCGTCCTTGTAGCCGACGAGAGATTCGTAGATCTCCCCCGCGGCCCGGAAGAAGCCGTCGGGGAGCCCTGCGTCATCGAACGTCGCCGCAATCTCCGCCATCTCACCCGTGAATCGCCAGGCCTTCCGCGCGGTCTCGCCGGCGGCGCGCTCGGAGCGCGCGCCGAGGTCCTTCTGGCTCAGCGCCCATTCGTCCAACAGCGCTTGGTCGACGCCGGCCCGGATCGCCATCGCCCGGATGCTCACGAGGAGCGCCGCAGTGCCCTTCGTGTACGCGGCATAGGCCATCTTGAGCGCGGAAGCCGCGCCGGGCCCGCCGTCAATCGGGATGGCTTCCAGGGGCCCCTGAGCGAACAGGCGGGCGATGCGCCCGGCCGCGGCGCCCGAGAGATACAAGCGCGTGGTGCCGCGCGCGCGCGCCGGAGGTCCGATGATGCCGCCGTCCACGAAGGACGCGCCCGCGCCCTCGACGATCCGGCCGATTTCCCGCACGGTCCCCGGGGAGACCGCGTTGCCGTCCACGTACAGGCCGGAGAAGCCTTGGGCCGCCACCGCACGCGCAAGATCGAGGGCCGAATGCGGCGGGCACACCGAGACAATCACCTGGCTGGCGGCGCAGACCGACGCGAGCGTCTTGGCGTCCTCGAGCCCGGCCGCTGCGGCGCGCCCCACGGTCTGCGCGCTCCGCCCCTCGGAGGCCCACAGCACGCGGGAACCTCCGGCGCGCGCAGAGGCTCCGACCGTGACGCCCATCTCTCCCGGGTGCAGGACGCCGATCGTTTCCTTGGTCATCGGGCTCGCTCCTCCTGCCAGAGCAGGTCGCAGGACGAATGGAAACGCAGGATCCGGCCGCCGGGGTAGTAGTACGAGAGCTCGGGGCCCGGCTGACCGCAGATCGCGCAAGACACGAGGTCGATCGGGCCGAGGCGGACCTGCGCCGGCACACCCAGCCCGCTCTCGCTCACGAGTGAGCTATCGGCCAAGGTCGGCGGGAGTGCGCCTGCCACCATGAGCTCCCGGATCCTCTCGCGGATTTCGCGCTCGTTCATCTAGTCCCCGGTGTAAGTTGACCGCAGCTTGGCGCGGTCCCCGGCGGCGCGGCCTCTCAGGTCCGGTAGGAAGGATCGAGGCGATCGAGGCGACGGAGCAGGCCCGGCCACACGAGGGCGCCCCGCCCCTGCCCCGGCCTCCCGCCCGCCATGACCTGCCCGTAGGCGCTCTCGATGATCTCCTTCGCCACCGGGATCAGCTCGCCGCCGCCCGATTGCGCGCGCACCTGGATCGCGCAGGAGGTCTCGAGGTAGTACATCGAGACGAACGCCTCGGCAGCCGTCTCGCCCACGGTCAGCAGCCCGTGGTTTCTCAGGATGAGCGAGGTCTTGTCCCCGAGGTCCGCCACGAGGCGCGGCTTCTCGTCGTCACGCAGCGCCGGGCCCTCGAAGTCATGGTAGCCCAGGCTCGCCAGCACCGAGATCGAATGCTGCGAGATGGGGAGCAGCCCCGCCCGCTGCGTCGAGACGGCGACGCCGTTCAGCGTGTGCGTGTGCAGGACGAACTTGGCGTCGTGGCGGGCGGCGTGGATGGCGCTGTGGATGACGAAGCCCGCGGGGTTGACGGAGAACGGCGAGTCCTGGAGCTTCTGCCCCTGCTGATCGATCTTGACCAGGCTGGAGGCCGTCATCTCGTCGAAGAAGACGCCGTACGGATTGATCAGGAACTGGTCCTGCGTGCCCGGCACCCGGGCCGTGATGTGCGTGAACACCAGGTCCTCCCAGCCGTAGCGCGCCACGAGCCGGTAGCAGGCGGCGAGATCCACCCGCACCGCCCACTCTTCAGGCGAGACCTTGTCCCGCAGCGACGGAATGTCGAGAGCCAGATCGGCCAAGGGAACCGCCTCCTGTCGATGGGTTCGGAGCACTCACACCTAGTGCAGCGCAGGGTACTGTAGCACAGGAGTACGATCCGCTGTATCAAGGCCCAAGCCATTGTCCGCTCTCTGTCTCTGGGGGAAGTAGGGGAGGCCCCATGACCCAGCGATGGCTCTGTTCCACCGTGAGCGTCTGTCTGGCGCTGGCGTGGCACCTGGCCGTGGCGAGCGGGCCGGCTCGCGCCCAGACCGCCGGTGGGGCCTCCACGCCCGCCGCCGGCCCGGTCCTCCTGGTCCCGCCCATGTTCGGGGATCGGATTGACCCCACTATCGATCCGGTGACTGGTGTCAAGACCGTTAGGCTGCAACCGATCGCCACCACCTACAGCTCGTTCAAGGTCGCCGAGAACGAGAGCCCGCTGCCGATGGACCGGCTGTTCGTGACCTACAACTTCTACCGCCGCGTCCTGGGCACGCAGGACGTCCACCGGGAATCCCTGGGCATCGAGAAGACCGTCCTCCAGGGCAACGCCTCGATCGGCCTGCGCCTGCCGTTCTACCAGATCCACAGCGACAACAGTCCCGACTCCTCGAAGGTCGACGACCTGAGCCTGCTCTTCAAGTGCGCCGTGCTGCGCGCCGACGACGGGGCGCTGTCCACCGGCCTGGCGGTCACGCTGCCCACCGGGCCGTCGTACCAGCCGGCGGCGGCTCACGAGCGGACCATCGCGCAGCTCCAGCCGTTCCTCGGCTACCTCTGGCGGCAGGGCAATTTCTATCTGCACGGCTTTCTGTCGGTGGACGTCCCGACGGATGCCGTGGCGCCGACCGTGCTGTTCAACGACCTCGGCGTCGGCTACCGGCTGCCCGTGGGCGGGCTCCTGCGCGCCGTCATCCCCACGTTCGAGGTCCACGTGAACACGCCCCTGACCCACCGGAGCGCCGGGGACCCGGAGCGGCGGCGCGACTCGGTGCACCTGACCCTCGGCGCCCACCTCGAGCTGGGCGAGCGCACCTGGCTGAGCCTCGCGGCGGCCGCGCCCGTCACCAGTCCCCGGCTGTTCGACGCCGAGGCCCTGGTGCGGCTCAACTGGGGGTTCTGAGCCCGGTCCGGGCCCGACCAGGGCCTACAGCGCCAGTGTCACTCCCCTCCCCGCTGCCCGCACGGCGTGGGACGCTGCATGACCGAGGAGCCGCGGGAGTTCGCTCCGAATCGACGCTTTTGCGTTTCACCCGCGGCGGCGCCGACTGGCCCCCTTTCGCTCATAGCCGATCCCCCACACCCTGAGCAGCGCGCGGCACCCGGCATCGAAGTCGCCCGTGAAGTCGATGCGCTGCATCCCGTCGAGCGTCCATGACAGCCGATTGTGGCGGCACTTGCGGCGGAGCAGCGGAACGATGCGCCTCTCGTAGCGCTTCTTCTGGAGGGCAAAGAGCAGCTCCCGTTTCACCCAGTCGGACCGCACGGCCGACGGGGTGAGGAGAACAATAAACCAATCACAGCGGTTCAGGGCCTTGCCGATCTCGTCGTGCCATTGCTGGGCGCCTTGAATCCGATCGCGGCTGTACCACACCGGCACACCGTGTCGCTGCAGGGTCTCCGACAGCCGGGAGGCGAAGGTCCGGTCCTGATGAGAGTGGGAGAGAAAAACCTCGCGGGGACCCATCGCCGCTAATACTACTGTGTTAGAAATCATCACCCGGTTTCCGGCGACCGCCCACACGAGCGGCACGGGAGGTGTTGCAGCAGCGCGCGAGCCAGGAGCTCGTACGCCGTGGCGATCGAGGTGGGGACATGGCGTTCAGGTCGCACCGGG
>ORMF010080343.1_pt1 | contig 19938 bp, 11 predicted proteins | sample 1779871 | NCBI WGS metagenome assembly ORMF01 (sample SAMEA104232316, study PRJEB22302) | groundwater metagenome | biome: forest; feature: aquifer; material: groundwater | place: USA | collected 2011-08-07 | depth 5.4 m | reverse complement strand
GCCACCGAAGGCGACGCGGCGCGACCGAGCCACACGGCGGCCCGGAGCAGGCGTCCGAAGCGCGTCTCGGGGGGCTCGTCGGACGCGATCAGGACGTCGTTCGCGTCCTGGCCGAGCGGAAACTCCACGCGGAACACGTCCGCCCCGGCGCTCTGCAAGCGGGCCGCGAGCTGATCGGCCGCGCGGTCGCCCTCGTCCGAGCGACGGAAAGCGATCGAGACCCGCCGTGCGCCACCGGCCAGGAGCGCGTCGATGTGCGCGTCGGTCACGCGGTCCGGGCCGTGGCAGGCGATCGCGTGCGGCACACCAGCGACGCGGAACGAGAGGGCGTCGAACACCGAGCCGCACAGGACCGCATGGTCTCCGGCCGAGTCCGCGCTCCCGGCGCGAAACACCCCACACGGCGGCTCGTGAAGAAACACGTGGCGTTCCGTGCGGGGCGGCAGCACCCTTGCGATGCGGCGCCCGTACACGTCGACGACGCGGCCCTCTCCGTCGGTGATCGGCACGACGATCGCGCCGTTCAACTGCCCGTGACCGGTGGACCGCAGGATCCCGAGTTGCTTGAGCGCCACGCGCACCTGGCGACCGTGGACTTGGAGGGCGGGCGGGAGGCAACGAGCCAGGGTTCGGTCTGCGAACCCCACGCCGATCGCATCCAACAGTTGCGGGTCGGCGAGATGGCGGGCCGCGAGGTAGGCGAGCGCGTCGGGCGACTCGTGCAGCGCGCTCCGATAGACGGCCAGTACCTGGCCCAACAGGGCGGCCGGATCGTCCGGCGTCCATATCATGCTTATCTGATTCATGTCTGACATGTTCACCTCTTATCTGATTCCGTGATTTGACAATCTAAAGCTGATACGCATGAACCGTAGCAACCTGCCAATTTCGAAGTCAAGCGTTTTCTCTGCGCGAACGACCGAAAACGGCGAGAACGGTCGACAGAGTGCGGCACATCGCCTACATTTGGCACCTCCACACACCCATCAGGGCAGAACGCGAATGTCCGGCGAGCTTCGGGATCGGCTCCGCGAGCTGCGGAGGGGCAAGAAGCTCAGCCAGGCCGAGTTGGCGACGCTCGTGGGCTTGCATTACACGCAGATCGGCCGGTACGAGCGCGGCCTCAGCCTGCCCGCGAGCGACACGCTCAAGCGGATGGCCGACGTGTTCGAGGTCGCCGTGGACTACCTCGTTGGCGGTGATCCCGGCGATGCCGCGCGCACGCGGCTCGAAGACCGCGAGCTACTGCGATTGTTCGAGGCCGTGCAGGGGCTGCCGGCGAGCGACCGGGGCGTCGTCATGGCGCTGATCGACGCGTTCGTCAAGAAGCGGCAGCTCGAGGCGATTCTGGGGAGGTAGCTGCAACGGCCCGCGACATCGCTACCCCTCGTGCGTCCGCTTGGCGGTGGACTTCACGAGGTCCGAATCAACCTACCCGATGGCATCGCGAGGGTTGTCTTCACGGTCGACGACGGGATCATGATCCTGCTGCACGGGTTCATCAAGAAGTCGCGGAAGATGCCCCAGTCGGACCTGAAGCTCGCCCGCTCTAGGCTCCGGGCCTACCTGACGGCTCGACACGAATCGGAGAAACAGCCATGAGAAACCGGCACCTCGGTAGCACGCTGGACGAGTTCCTGGACGACGAGGAACTCCTCGAGGAGGTCACGCTGGCGGCGAAGAAACGGGGCATGGCGTTGCAACTCGAGGAAGCCCTTCGCTCGACCCACATCACGAAGTCGGAGCTCGCCGTTCGCTTGGGGACCAGCCGGGCACAGGTGGATCGGCTGCTCGACCCCACGAACGAGTCGGTCACCCTCCGAAGCTTGTTCCGTATTGGCTCGGAATTGGGCCTCGAGCTTCACGTCGCCTTCGTTCGCTCGGTCGTGTGGAAATCGCGGAAGGCACAGGTGGGACGCCGCCCAACTCATCGAGCGAGAAGGCAAAAGCAGTCCGACGTGGCCACCCCGACGACTTAGCCGCCAGGCTTCGGGATCGGCTCCGCGAGCTGCGGGGGGCTTGTGAAGAGGCGGCTCGAAGCGATTCCGGCATCGATACAGGGTGCAGGCGTCGCCGGTGGCCGCGAGGCGGTTCGGTGCCGGAGGCCTGGGGAACACCGGCGAGGGCCGCCATGCTCCCGAATGGTCAGACCAAGTCCTTCGCCGTCACGACCAGAACGCCGTCAGGAGCGCGCGCGCCGCGCTGGGTCTCGGGCACGAACAGGGCCCGAACGATGGTGTGCCGAGCGTAGCGGGGCGGCAGCGCGGGCGGGGGCTTCGCCACGAGCGCGCGAGCGGCCGCCGCGACGGCCCCGGCCGCGAACGGCCGCTCACTCCACTTCGCCTCGCCGAGCAGCAGGCGCTCGCCGTCCTCGGACTCGCTCACGAGGTCCCATTCGGATGCGGACCCGTGCCACCACCGCCGACAGGGCCCCCAGGGTCCGAGCGACGCGAGCTGGGTGTTCTGCCGCAACCGAGGAACCTGATGGCGACACAGGTCCTCCCACGTCGCGGCGACGAGTCCGGTGAAGTGCCGGGCGAGCAAGCGAAGCCGGGACGAGGGTGTGCCGCTCGCCAGCTCCGCCCGATGGGGAGCGACGACCTGAAACCACAGTCGCGTGAACGGATCGGCGATGCGATAGAGTGTCCGGCGGCTGGTGCGCTCGGTCTCGCCGAACGGAACGTCGCGCCGCACGAGCCCCAGCGAAGCTAGGCGCGCGAGTGGTCGCGACAGCGACGTCGCCGGGCGACCCAAGCGCCCGGCGATCTCGCTCAATCGATGGGCTCCGGCACCGATCGCGTCGAGAACGGGCCGCACCTCGAGCGCGGACGGCGCCTCCTCGAGCAGCAATCGTTCGGGCTCGCGATGCAGGGGGCCCAGGGGGTCGAGGACCAGTCGTTCCACACCGGTGCGCACGCCGCCCCCGATCGTCGCGGCGAGCTCGAGGTAACGCGGCACCCCTCCCCACGCGGTGTAGGCCAGGACCAGCTCGGGCCCGAGCGCGACACCCAGCGCGTCGTGCAGGTAACGCGGCTCCAGCGGCGCGACGTCGAGGAGCTCGACCGCGCGACCGTAGAGCGGAGCGCTCTCCGCGAGGACGAGGCCCTGCATCATGCGCTGGCTCGATCCCGCGAGGGCGACCACGAGGCGCGCGGACCGAGCGTCGTGGTCGAGCCAGCGCTGGAGCACGCTCGGGAGCTCAGGCGAGGTCGCGACGAGGTACGGGATCTCGTCGACGATGAACGGCCCGCGCCACCCGGATGACTTCGCCGCTGTCGAGAGCCTCGCGAGGAGCGCGGGCCAGTCCGGATACTCGACGTCCGCGAAGTCCGGGAATCGCGCCGCGATCGCCTGGGCCAGGTAGCGGCGCTGGATGTGGGGAGCCGACTCGTCGGCCACGGTGTAGAGCCCGTCGCACCGCGTGGCCCACTCGAGGAGGATGCGCGTCTTGCCGATCCGACGTCGCCCCACGAGGACGGCGAGCCCTCCGCCCTGGCGGGCAGAGAGCCCCTCGAGGCGGGCGAGCTCGTCCCTGCGGGCGAGGAAGTTCATTATGCACGCCAGCATAATGCTGGGGCGCATAAAAGCAAGGCGCGCGCTCGCGGGCGCGTTGCACGCGGGAGGAGGGACGCTGCTTACGAGGCTCGTTCCATGGCGCGTGTCGACCTCGTGCGAATACGACGCGGCCTCGTTGAGCGCCTACCGAGGATGGCATGTCGCATTTGCGCGACGATTCGCGATGCAGAACTACGCATTTCAGGTCAAGGCGCCCCATCGATAACTCGTGCATCCTCCGCCTGAGATCGGCCAGGAACCAGCGTTCCCCGCCGCAACGACACGATGCGCCATCCGACAACGCGATTTCGCCGCACTCGTACGTTTGTACTATCGACCGGCCGCTCCGGGCCCTCGAGACTGCGGCTCGAGCGCGAACGTGGGCTTCGTCGACCCCCACCGACCCTCAGGTACGTGGTCGCGTCCCGCTACGCGCTCGGAGGAGCGACCGTGCCCCCGCGCGCCATCCCGAACCTGACCGCTCGCGAGATCGAGGTCCTGCGGCTGATCGCTGAGGGTCGAACGATCAAGGAAATCGTCGTCCATCTCGCGATCGCCCCAAGCACCGCTGCGGCACACCGCAAGGCGTGCCTGCGCAAGCTCGCGATCGCGAACGACGTCCTTCTGACCCACTTCGCGCTAGAGCGCGGGCTCGTCAGGCGGCCCGCAGCCCGACCGTGACAGGCACGGCTTACCTCGGGTCGACGGGCTCGATCGAGCTCATGGCGGAGGTGGGACGACTTGGGTCCATGCCCCTTCGGGGTCGTGATCGGCCTGGACACCTTGAGCCAGGGGGTTCTCGAAATCGACGAGCCGGGTCAGCGAGTCACGTTTACGCTGTAGCCGGCGCGATCACCGAGTCCAACGTGCTCCGGCTCAGAACCGCGGACAGCATGCCCTGTTCCCGTCGAGGCTCGTGCGCATGCGAATCGCCATCAACGGCATGGGAGCGGGACCGGGAGCAAGCGGGATTGGACAATTTGCCCGGTCGGCATTGTCCGCGCTCGCGAGCACGGCGAGCTCGGACGCGCTGCTCGCGATCCGTGGCACGCAGTCGCTCCAGCTCGACATCCCGACGGTCGAAGAGCGGGAGGTCGTCGGATGCGACGCCTGGGAGCAGCTCCACCTCCCCGCGATGCTCGATCGGTGGCGGGCGGACGTGTACTACTCGCCGTTCCTGATCGCGCCTCTCGCGTGCAACACGCCCGTCGTGGTCACGGTCCACGACGCCATCCCCGTGACGCACCCGGACCTGACGACCCCGGAGTTCCTCGCGGTGTGGCAGCGCTGGGTCGCACCGAGCATCCGCGCCGCCGACCACGTCGCGACCGTCTCCGAGGGGGCCCGGTGCACGCTGGTCGAGCATGGCCTCGCCGAGCCCGCCAAGGTCTCCGTCCTGCGGCAATCCGTATCACCACGCTTCCGCCCCATGCCGATCGCCTCGCTCCGGACCCTCCTCGAACCCTACCGCCTGGAGCCCGATCGCTACGTCCTCTATCTCGGGAGCATCGAGGCGCGAAAGAACGTCGCAACCCTAATCCGAGCCTTCCTCGCCGCCGACACCGCCATACCCCTCGTCCTAGCGGGACACACCACGCGCGACGACCCCGAGCTCGTCGCGCTGATCGCGTCCGATCCTGTCCGGATCCGGCACCTCGGCGCCGTCTCGGACGACACGGCATCCGGGCTCATGGCGGGCGCGCGCGTGTTCGTGTTCGTGTCGTTGGCCGAGGGCTTCGGCCGCCCGCTGCTCGAGGCGCTGGCCTCCGGCGTCCCGGTCGTTGCGTCATCGATCCCGCCGCTCCAGGAGCTGGCGGCAGGCGCGGCGACGCATGTCGATCCGGACGACCCCGCCGCGATCACACGCGCGATCGAGCGCCTCAACAGCGACGAGGGCCTACGCGCCGCGCTCCGCGGGGCTGGCCTGGCCCGCGCCGCGCAGTTCACACCGGAGCGCTTCGCCGCGGACCTGCGTGCGATCTTCGCGCGGGCGGTTCGGAGCTGACGTGGCCCGGATCGCGATCGATTGTCGCTCGATGCATCGCGGCCAAGGCGGTATCGGCCGCTACGCCGACGAGCTGACGCGCGCTCTCGGCCAGATCGGCAGCGCGCACGAGTACGAGCTCATCCACGGCGCGAGTCTTCCCGACGGTTTCGACCACGCCCCGCCCGATCCGCCGCACGTCCGAAGGCACGCCTTCGAGGCGGGCATGATCGACCCTCGATGGGAGCAGCTCCACCTGGCCACGGAGCTCGAGCGGCTCGAGGCGGACCTCTACCACGCCACGTGCTTCGCGCTCCCGATCGCCCGAGGCCAGACCAAGACCGTCGCGACCGTCCACGACGTGGTGTTCCGCGCCCATCCGGAGTGGGTCGAAGATCCTCTGCGCGCCTACCTCGATCGGTGGACGGAGATCTCGCTCGAGATCGCCGATCGCATCGTCACCGTGTCCGAGTGGTCGAAGGCGGAGATCGTCCGCTGCTACGGAGTGGCTCCCGAGCGCATCACGGTGATCCACAACGGGGTGAGCGCGCGATTCGGTCCGCGCACGGTGGAGGAGCAAGCCGCGTGCCGGCAACGCCACGAGCTTCCCGACGCGTTCGCGCTCTACCTCGGGGCGATCGAGCCGAAGAAGAACCTCGATCTCGTACTCGACGCCTATCGAATCCTCGGCGACCGCGGGTCCGTCTACGTCCCGCCCCTCGTGCTCGCGGGCGCGCGTGGGGGACAAGCGTACGACCTCGAGAGGGCGATCCGCGACCGGGGCCTGGCTTCGTGCGTCCGCGCCCTCGGCTACGTGCCCGACGCGGATGTTCCCGCCCTGCTCGCATCCGCCCGACTCTTCGTGTACCCGTCGCGCTACGAGGGCTTCGGTCTGCCGATCCTCGAGGCGTTTGCAAGCGGCACGCCCGTGGTCGCGGCCCGCGCGAGCGCGACGCCGGAGCTGACGGGGCCGGCCGCGATCCTGGTCGACCCCGACGGGGCCGAAGCCCTCGCCGACGCGATCGACGTACTCCATGGCGACGAGCGGACGCGCGAACGCCTCCGCGCTGCCGGGCGCGAACGCGCTGCGCATTTCACTTGGGTCGCCTGCGCGCGCGCGCATCTGGCGCTCTACGAGCGAGTCCTCGCGTGAGAATCCTGCACCTCGCGAGCGAATACCCGCCGCAGGCCGTTCACGGGCTCGGTCGCTTCGTCCACGATCTCGCGGTCGCCCAGGCCGCGGCAGGCGACGAGGTCCACGTGGTCGCGAACAGCCTCAGCGGCCGCGACTCCGAGGGCACTCGCCACGGGGTGCACGTTCATCGGGTCGCCTTCCCGCCCCCGCCGCGCGCGCCGCAGGACGTGACGACGGTCACGCAGTTCAACGTCCAAGTCATGGAACGCGCCGCGCCCCTCATCGCCGACGGCCGTCCCGATGTCATCAACCTCCACGACTGGCTCACCGTCCCGGGCGGGATTCCGCTGGCGGAGGTCTACGGCCTTCCGATCGTGTTCACGGTCCACGACACCGCGCACGGAAAGCACTTCGGTCGCCTCGAGTCGCTCGATCGGTACATGGCGGACCTCGAAACCTGGGGCGCGCAAGCCGCGGACCGCGTGATTTGCTGCAGCCGAACGGTCGAGCGTGAGCTGGTCGACACATACCTCGTCGAGCGCGACCGGATACGCATCGTTCCGTGCGGCGTCGATGCCCGCACCTTCGAGGTGACCGCGACACCTGCCCACCGCGCCGCCTTCCGCACGGTCGTGGCCGAGCCCGAGGCTCCGATCGTCCTGTTCCTCGGCCGGCTCGATCCCGAGAAGGGTCTCGAGGTGCTGATCAACGCGGTGCCACTCGTGTGCGCTCGCGTTCCCGCCGCTCGGTTCGTGATCGTCGGCCGCGGGCTGCTCGATGCATCGCTGCGCGAGTACGTTCAGCAACGGGGACTCGGCGATAACGTTTGCTTCACGGGCTATGTGGCGGGTGCGCCGCTTGCGCTCCTGCTCGGTGTGGCGGACGTCATGGTCGTGCCGAGCACCTACGAGCCGTTCGGCATCGTGGCTCTCGAGGGAATGATCCACCGAGTGCCACTCGTCGTCTCGAACAGCACGGGACTCGCGGAGATCGTCACCGACGGGGTCGACGGGCGAATGTTCGCGACCAATGTCGCCCATGACCTGGCGGAGCGCGTCGTCGAGCTGCTGAACGACCCGCCAGCGCGGCGGCGCCTCGGCGAGGCCGGCTACCGGACGGCCACGGAGCGCTATGCGTGGCCGCAGCTCGCGGCGCTGACTCGAACGGTCTACGAGGAGGCCATCTCGGCCCCTCCTCCGCGCGATCGCCGGACGATCCGCCCACCGGCGTTCAAGACCGCGGAACCACGAGCCCCGCACGCTGATGCGGCTGTCCTCGCGTCAATTGCGCCGTGGATCGTGGTTGTGCCGGGTCGCACGCCCGGTGCGGCTCAGCGCACGATCGCCAGCTTGGTGGAGCACACACGCGCGCCCCATCACCTCCTCGCGGTCGACACCGGTCACGACCGCGCGCTCACCGGCTGGTTGGCAAACGTCGCGCACGATGGACACCTGGCGCGGCTCGTCGTCAACGCACCCGGCACCATGCCGCGCGACGCCCGCTCGGCGGCGCTTGTCCAGGCGCTGCAACTCCTCAACGAAGAGCTCGTCGAGCACCTGGTGTGGGTCCTGGGCGATGTCGCCGTCCGCCCCAACTGGCTCGAAGCCGGGCTGGCGGTGCTGCGCGCCTTGCCCCCAACGCATCCGATCGTCGTCCTCGGGCCGCCCGCCCGATCCGACGACGGTGCCAAGCGGGAGGTCGCGGGCGTGCCTGTCGTGCTTGCGCCCTACGCACCGAGCAGCGTCTGGCTCGTGCATCGCAGCGTGCTGGCGCGCTTCGGGCTTCCCCCCGTGGGATTCGGGGACGCCGACCTGGGCGGACCGGATGGCCACTACACGATGGCCCTCCACGAAGCGGGCAGCTGCTTCGTGGTGCTCGATGGCATGGTCGAGGTCCTGGCCGCCGCCCCCGTCGGAGCTGCGGAGTGAGCCCGCGTCTGCGTGGGCCGCACCGGGTCGGCATCGACGTGCGAACCGTCGAGCCGCGCATGCGAGGCATCGGCCTTTCGGTCTATCACCTCGTTCGCGAGATCGTGCAGCAGCCGGACCCGCCGGAGCTCGTGCTGTTCGGCAACGCCGACAGCGCACCGTTGTTCGACGGGTTGCCAGGCGCGGTGCACCGCGCGATTCCTCACGGACTCGCGGATCCCCGGTGGGAATCCGGCGAGGCGCTGGCTGCCTGTGAGCGCGAGGGTGTCGACCTCTATCACGGAACGTCCTACAGCGGGCTGCTGACGGGCGACCTGGCACGCGTCGTGACGGTCTACGACCTCGCGTTCCTGACGCATCCGAGCTTCTACGACTCCACGTTCCGACGGGCCATGACCGCCTCCGTGCGCCGGAGCACGTCCCGGGCGGATCGCACGATCGCGATCTCCAAGGCCACGGCCCACGACCTGACTCGCGAGCTCGACGTCCCCGAGTCCCGGATCGAGGTAGTCCGGCTGGGGCTCGATCCGCTGTTCCTCGGTGCCCCGGCGCCTGCCCCCGCGTTCCCGTGGCAAGGCGCGTTGCGCCGTCACGTCCTCCTCGCTGTCGGGATGGGACAGGCGCGCAAGAACACGCTTGGGGTCATCGAGGCCGTCGCGCTACTCCCTCCGGCTGTGCGAGGCGATGCGACGCTGCTCATCGTCGGGGAGGGCTGGTCCGTCAACGAAGCCGCGCGCGCGCGGGCGGCGTCGCTGGGTGTGCTCGATCAGATCGTGATCACGGGGCCACTCGCGCGCGACGAAATGCCGGCGGTGTACCGTCTCGCGAGCGCGCTCGTGTCCCCGTCGTTCCAAGAGGGCTTCGGACTGCCAGTGCTCGAGGGCCTCGCGTCGGGCATTCCCGTCGTGACGAGCCGCGGGCTGGGCGGGCTCGAAGACCTCGATTCGAGGTTGTTCTTCCTCGTCGTCCCGCGGAATCCCGCGGACATCGCCCGAGGAATCCGGGCAGCTCTCGACACGGGCGCACCGCCGTTCGGCATCGACGTCGCACGAACGTTCAGCGTGGCCCGCACGGCCGCGGAGACGCTGGCGGTGTACCGAACGGCGTTCGCGGCGCGATCGAAGGTGCACCCGACCTGGGCCTCGACAGCCGCTGGCTCGCGCGCCGGCCGGTCCCCGCGAGTCGGCGTCGACGCGCGCTTCCTCGGGCACGTCCGCATGGGAACCGGCCGCTACGGTACGGAGCTGTTCGAGCGGCTGTTCGCGGTGGCACCGGAGGTTCGATGGGTCCTGTTCGCGCCTGCGATGGGCGCAGTCGACCGGGTGGGTTTGCGCGGGCTCGTCGAGGTGCGACTCGAGGGCGAGGGCCGTCTCGCCGACCCTGAGTGGGACGCGGGGCTGTGGCGCCTCGGCACGAGCCGGGCCGATCTCGATGCGTTCCTCGGTCTGGCGGGGCTCCTTCCCGACGGGCTCGCGGTCCCGTCGATCGCGATTGCCTACGACCTTGGTTTCGTCCATCACCCCGAGCACTACCCGCCTGCCCTGCTCGACTACCTCCGGGTCCGGATCCCCGCGAGCCTCCGGGCCGCGGATCACGTCGTCGCGATTTCCGAGGGCACCCGCCGCGATGTGATCGAGCGGCTCGAGCTCGCGCGCACGCGTGTGAGCGTCGCAACGCCGGGCGCAGACCACCTACCGTTGCTTGAGCGGGCTCCCGCATCGCCGCCATACCTGCTGACGGTGACGAGCGGTGGGAAGAACAAGAACCTCGAAGGCGTGCTCAACGGCTTTTCCGACTTCCTCGCCCGCCATCCCAAGAGCCCATTGCGCCTTCACCTCACCGGTGCGGTCGACGACCCACGCCTGGACGCCTGCCTCCGCGCAGACCCCTTCAAGGGTCGAGTGGCGCTCTTCGCGAACATCGACGACGACGCCCTCGCCGAGCAGCTCGCGGGCGCGGCGGCGTTCGTGTTTCTCTCGCGTTTCGAGGGCTTCGGTCTCCCCGTCGCGGAGGCCCACCGGGCGGGCGTGCCCGTGATCGCGAGCCCCGCGGTCGCTGAGGTCGTCGGAGACGCCGCCATCGTCGTCGCGAACGACTCGCCCACAGCCGTGAGCACCGCGATCGCGAGCCTCCTGGACTCGGGCGGTCCGGCGCCCCGCCTCGTCGAAGCTGGGCGTACGCGAGCCCGTCAGTTTCGCTGGACCGACGCAGCAATGCGTGTCGTGGACGCGCTCCGCCTGCTGCCGAAGGCGGTCGCGCCGGCCATGGCGGCGCCCGCATCGGCATCGTCCCCCGCGACGGCGGGCCCGATCGGGCTCGTCACGACCTGGGGCATCGCGTGCGGCATCGCGCAGTACTCCCGCCAGCTGGCGTCCGCCCTTCGCGCCGGCGGACGGGACGTGACCGTGCTCGCGCAGGAGGGCGAGCCGCTGGTGCTGCCCGATCCGCCCGGCCTGCCCGTCGTCCGCTGCTGGCGCCGCGGTGACTCGCTCGAGCGTCTCGGTCGGATGGCGCTGGACCTGGGGCTCGAGGCCATTCACGTTCAGCACCAGCTCGCCCTGTTTCCCGATTACAGCGAGCTGGCGCGACTGTTGTGGGGCTGGCGCGGCCGCATGACCACGGTGCTCACGCTGCACGAGGTCGAGCGCGGGCAGCCCCCACCAGCGTGGCTCTTGCCCGACGTGATCCTCGTGCACTCGGACACCGTGCGGAAGTACCTGGTCGACGAGCTTCAACTCACGACCCCCGTCGAGGTCATCCCGATCGGCATCCCCACGGGGCCGCGCATCCTCGCACCCCCGCCCGGCAATCCCCGACTCCTCTCCTTTGGGTTCCTGCATCCGCACAAGGGCTACGAGGATGTCGTCGAGGCGCTGCCCGATCTCATCAAGCGGCACCCGGGTCTGCACTACCGGGTAATCGGTCCCCGCCAGGGCACCGACTCGAGCTACGCCGATCGCCTCGTCGAGCGGGCGCGCGCGCTCGGTGTCGAAACCGCGCTCGAGATCGTCGATCGCTTCGCGCCCGAGCCCGAGCTGATCAGCGAAGCGGGGGCGGCCCAGGTCGTGATCTTCCCGTATCGGCGAACGCCCCTCGGCAACAGCGCCTCGGTCGGGCTCGCCCTGTCCGCCGGGCGACCGATCGTCGCCTCACGCACGCCGTTCTTCGCGGACCTCGAGCCGGGCGCGCTGCTCATCGACCGACCGAACGATCTCGGTCCGGCGATCGATCGCGTGCTTTCCGATGGTCGTTTGGCGCGTACGCTTGGCGCGCAGGCTCGTGGCGTCGCCCTGGATCGCGCGTGGCCGCGAACCGCCGCGCGCCATGTGGACCTCTACGCCCGGGCCGACGAGACGGTACGCCTCGCGCGAAGGACCGCCCTGCGTCCGATCGTCTCGGCGCAGATCATCGCGAAAGAGACGGATGCGCTCGGCTGCGCCTGGTACCGCTCGTGCCTCGAGTCTCTCGTCGGATACCCCGACGAGCTGATCGTCGTCGACAACGGCAGCTCGCCCGAGGTCCTCGAGATGGTGCGAGGGATGCTCGGGCGCTTCCCGAGCTCGCAGCTGATCGACGCGGCCGATGTCCGCGAGTTCCACACGCTGCGGAACCGGGCGCTCGCCGCCACACGCCCCGACGCGACGCACGTGCACTGGGTCGATACGGACGAGATCTTCTACCCGGACCAGCTGGCTCGACTCCGCGCGTCGGTCGCGGACCCGCGCTTCACGCGGTGGGCGACGATCCTGGTGCACTTCATGATCGACCCCCGACGCATCGAGACGCGGCAGGTCAAGTGGAACGTGTTCCGCTACGATCCCGCGCTGCGGTGGACCCGTGACGTCCACGAGATCCTGGATGGCGTGCCGCCGGGACGTTGGGGCTTCGCCCCCGTCGATCACTTGCACTTCGGGTATTGCCGGCCGCAATGGCAGACCTTCATCAAGTGGCTGCGTTATGCGGCGCTCGAGTACGGCACGATCGACCGATACCGCACGGAGGTCGTCGACGGCCGGCGCCTGCCTTGGCTTCGCGGCTCGCGAACCCCGGACCGCATCCTCGACGAGCGGCGGCCTCGCCTGATGCCGTTCGCCGGTCCGTACCCGGCGTCGTGCGAGCCATGGCTTGCGCACTGGCAGAAGAGCGGGCTCCCGTGGCAGGACCATGCGAACCTCCAGGTCGATCGCCAGGTGTGGCTCGAGTGGCAGGCGCGCTTCGCGCGGCATCGGGCGTGGTGGCCCACGCTCGACGAGATGGTGCGGCTGCTGGGAATCTCGGAGCGCGCCGGAGGCGGGTCATGAGGCCCGAGGAGCCGGAAGGCCTCCGCATCCTGGCGCTGCTCGCCGACGACCCGACGGGCGGCGGCTACGGGACCTCACGGTACGCCGCCGAGCTCCATCGGGCCCTGGGCAGCCTGCATCACACGGTGGCCGTCGCAAGCCCGATGGTGCGCGATGAGGTCGAGCCGCCGAGCGGCGTCGCCTGGCAGCGGCCTTCGATGCCTTTGCCGGTTCGACACCCGGACCCGACCGGGCAGGTCGTGCTCGATGCGTGCGAGATGACCGCGGCGGCGTTGCGAGCGGTGCGCGCGGGGTTCGCGCCGGATCTGATTCTCGCCTACGGCTGGGGCACGGCGCAGGCGGGCGAGGCCTTGCGCGGCGTCACCGGGGCGCCGCTCATGGCGGTCCTGCACGACACGGTCGCCGGGCGCTTCGCGGGTGGTGAGATGACTCCGCCCCTCAAGTACGCGGCGGAGCTCGAGGCGTGGCTCATCTCGCGCGCGTCGGCCGTCGTCGTGCCGAGCCGAGCGCTGGCGGACGAGGTCGTGCGGGGCGGCAGCGGGTTGCCTCCCGTTCATGTCGTGGTCCCGGGAGCCCGGCGGGAAGTACCGCGGAGGCCGGTGAACGTTGCGGACTTCCGGGCGATGTTTGCCCGGCCGGGAGAACCGCTCGTGCTGTTCGTGGGCCGGCTCGCGGCCGAGAACGGTGTCGGCCTACTGCCCGCGATGCTACTCGCGCTGCGACGACGACATCCCCAAGCGCGGCTGGTCGTCGCCGGCGAGGGCCCATCGGGCGCGGAGCTCGAGCGGAGTATCCGCTCCGCGAGCGACCTGTCGAGCGCCGTGCGCTTCGTGGGCCACGTGACCGGTGCTCCGATGGGCGCCCTGCTCGACGTGGCTGACGTCCTGGTGCTGCCGAGCCGCTACGCGCCGATGCGCCTCGCCGCGATCGACGGCGTCGCCGCGGGGCTGCCGGTCGTGCTGAGCGATCTCCCGGGGCCCCTTGAGCCGCTCGCCGGGGTGCCGAAGGAGCTCGTGCACGTCGTGCCGGGCGTGGAGCCCGTGAAGTGGGCGGCCGCAGTTGCGGCGGCGATCGAGGGGCCGCGACGGGCCGATCCGCCGGCCATGCCGACGAGCTGGGTCAAGGCGGCTCGCGTGCTGGTCCGCCGCGCCGCGGCACATCTCCAACGAGGGCGAACGGATGACCACGGGATATAGCGCGACCGCCATGGATCACTTTCACCACCCGCGGCACGTCGGGCGGCTCGCGACGGCGAACGCGCGAGGGACGCAGGGCACGCAGGGCGCCGGCAACTACATGGTGATCGAGCTCGCGATCGCCGAGGGACGCATCGTGGACATCGCGTTCCAGACCTACGGGTGCCCGGGAGCGATCTGCTGCGGCTCGATGATCACGGAGCTCGCCCTCGGCAAGTCGATCGCGGAGGCCCGCGCGATTCAGCCCGAGCACGTGCTCGCGGCGCTCGGGGGCATCCCGCTCGGGAAGCCCTCGTCCGCGCGGCTCGCGACCGGCGCACTCGCGGCGGCGCTGACGAGCCTTCCGGCCTCGCCATAGGCCACGACTTCGGTAGATCAACGCTCGTACGAAAGTCAAGAGCATGCGTCTAAGACATTTTCTTACGTCGCGCACTCGGATTTCGCTGGCAGCGTGTCCCACGCGTTTGGTAGACGATATACGCACGAATCGCGCCAGGGCGACTGGTGGGGCCGTGCCCGGGAGGTGTGATGGCAACACACATGTCCATCCCTGTCGACGCGACCGTCCTCACCAATGGGGCGAACTGCGCGTGCGACGGCGGCGCGACGATCCTTCCGCCGAGCCCATCCGCGAACGTCGAGTACGGCGCGACCGCCGTCTGCGATGGTTGCTCGGCCACGGGCAGCGCTGAGGACCCGTTTACGTCGGGGGTCGCCGGTGCCAATTGTCCGAAGCCTCCGGTGAACGGGCTCAGCACACCGGTGGCGGCCATCGATCCCGGCTCGCGCATGCAGGTCGCCATCTCGTCGCCGGGGTGCGACATCAAGCAATGTGTCACTCCGGTCGTCGGGAAAATCGCACTGCGACTCGGCACGCAAGTCCGCGACGCTCTGACCCATCCAATCTTCGCAACCATCCAGCATGACTGCGTTACAGGTGGGAAGACGTTCCAGGTCACGCCGCAGCGCTACTGCGTAGAAGACGCAGCCGACAACATCACGACCTGGTTCGGTGGATTCCCGTTCCTGTACTACTGGACGGCGAGCTACACGGGCGCGGCCGGCGTGCTGTCCACCTTGACCGGCGACGCCGGAGGCCCGTGGCTCGAGACCTACGTCGACGGCACGTCCGCGTACTTCAACCCCGACGGCGACTGCACTCGGCTGCAGTTCCGCAACGGCCGCGCTGTCTACTACACGTACAGCGCCACCGGTCGCCCGTCGAAGATGACCGACTCCTTCACCGGCCGCGTGACGTACTTCACGACGAGCTCGAGCGGTGTGACGTCAGTGCACGACTGGCAAGGGCGAATCGCCTATTTTGACCTGAGCGGCACGGACCTCGTGAAGCTCAAGAAGCCGTCGGGCTGCCAGATCGAGCTGTCGTACAACGCAAGCCACTTCCCGCTGGCGGTGGTCGATGGCGACGGCTACGCGACCTACTTTCACGCCGATGGCGACAACGACCTGATCCTCCGGAAGCGCGTCGGAGGTGCGGCGCAGCAGCAGGTGACCTACTTCAACTACCCGTCGAATCAAGTCGCGCAGGTGATTCGATCGGACCTGACGACCGTCGAGCTGCCGATCGATACGTGGGGTCGGGTCAACCAAACGACGTGGTCGAGCGTGGCGACGCCGAGACTGGTGCTCGGCACGGACTACCTCGTACAGACAGCGCAGGACGGTCGCGGCAACGTGACCCAGCTCGGCTATGGAGACGACGGCCGACTGACACTCGCGGTCGACGCGCTCAGCAATCCCACGTATTTCACCTATGACGCGAACAATGATCTCACGTCTCGTCGGGACGCCCTGTTCCGCACGACCTACTTCAACTATGACGCGCTCGGGAACTTCCACCTTCACATCGACCCGTTACGTCAGGCCACCTATTTCAATCACGACGCCCTGTCCAATCTCGTCGCCGTAATCGATCCGCTCCGGCGAGTCACCTACTTCGACTATGATCCGCAGCAATTCCGCGACACGCAGATCGACGCGCTGGGCAACCTGACGTACTTCAGTACGTTAATTAACGTCGACGGGGCCGGCGGGCGTCGCATGGCGACGCTCGACCCGCGCGGCGCGCGGACGTACTTCGATTACAACGCAGGGGATCAGCTCGTTCGAACGGCCAATGCACTGGGCGGTGTGGAGCAGTTCGGATACGACTCGCGAGGCAACCGCGTCACGACCATCGACGCGCTCGGGAATCCGACGTACTTTACATTCGATGGATACAACAATCGCCTCAGTCAGTTCAATATCGTCGGTGGCCAGGCCGTCATCTGGTACTACCACTACGACTCGCTGAACCGCAACACGGTCCAGATCAATCCAAATGGGGAGCCTACGTACTACACGTACGACACGGCCAATCGTCGGACCTCGATGAAGTCCGCCGTTGGAGGCGTGACCTACTACGCCTACGACCGGGCGAGCAATCCTGTCAGCGTGATTGATCCGCTCGGTCGAACGCAAATCTCGAAGTACGACGAGGTCAACCGCGTCATCTACTCGCTGAGTCCGGCGGGAGAGACCACGCAGTCCGTGTACGACGCCGTCGGTCGGGTCACCACCAGTGTCAACTCGCGTAAGGGCGTCACGTACTACCGCTACGACGACCTCGATCGCCAGACCGCCGTCACCGACCCGTTGCTCGGCACGACCTACTGGCACTACGACGCCGTCGGCAACCGGGTCACCGAGATCGACCCGTTGCTGCGCGTGAGCTACTGGCATTACGACGGGCTCAATCGGGTGATCGTCGCGAAGAACCCGGAGCTCGGGTTGAGCTACTTCCGATACGACTCGGTCGGCAACCGAATCTCAACGATCGACGCCGAGCGGCGCGTCAGCTACTTCCAGTACGATCTGCTGAACCGCCAGATCGCGATGATCAACCCCAGTCTGGGAGTCACGTACTACCACTACGACGCGATGAGCCGTCGGATCACGATGATCGACGCGCTCCAGCGGGTCACCTACTACCACCACGACTCGCTCGGTCGCCAGACGCTCACGAAGAACCCGCTGGCCGGCGTGACCTACTTCAACTACGACAAGGCCGGCCAGCTCCTGACTCAGATCGATCCGTCGGGCCGGCCGATGTACTACCGCTACGACGTCGCCGGCCGCCAGATCGAGACGAAGGACGCCCTCGGTGACATTTCGACCTACACCTACAGCCTGGCCGGCGACCGCACCGGCATCGTCGACCCGGTTGGCAGCGTGACCTACTTCTACTTCGACCCGGATCGGCGCCTCGTGGTGTCCGAGCGCCTCCTCTAACCCCACCGCCGGAGCCTCTGCATGGCCAATCGCTTCCGAGTCGGCACCGGGTCCGGGGTCTGGAACACCTCGACCCGCTGGTCAACGTCCTCGGGTGGCGCGCCCGGTGCGAGCGTCCCGGGGGCGGGCGACACTGCGATCTTCGACGGCGGCGGCTCCGGCGCGTGCACGCTCGACATCGCGCCCACGGTGGCCGCCTTCGACATGCGCCCGGCGCACACCGGCTCAGTCAACACGGGCGGCAACAACCTCACCGTCGGAGGTGCCTTCACCGTTGCGGGCGGCACGTTCCTCGCGGCCTCCTCCACGATCTCCATCGGCGGCGCGATCACGATCGCCAGCGGCGTCACCTTCACCGCCCAGAGCTCGACCGTGGCCGCGACGGGCTCGGCGAGCGTCAGCAACCCCACCGCGTCGAACGCGTTCTTCGTCGTCACGCTCGCCGCCGCGACCACGACCACCACCCTCGCGAGCAACATCTACGCGCGCCGCGTGACGCTCGGCACGGGTACGCTCACCGCGGCAGCCTCGACGAAGACGCTCGTCTGCGGTTACGGCGCGAGTGACGAGAAGATCCTCACCAACTCCGGCGCGTCCTTCAGCACGGCCTCGGGCGCGCTCCCCGCCCTCGAGCTGACCGGCGGCACCGGTTGCACCTACGACGGTCGCAACTGCGGCTCGATCGCGATCACGGTCTCCGCCGTCGACCTGACCCACCTGACCGCGGCCCTGACCTGCGCCAGCCTGACGCTCGCCTCGAGCACGGGCCCGGTCACCTACAACACCGCGAACCAGAACGTCACCGTCAACGGCGCCCTGTCGCTCGGCACTGGCAACTTCGAGGCCACCCTCAACTGCGGCAGCTCGAGCATCACGATCAGCAACGGCACGAGCACGGCCGTGCAGCTCGTGAACGCGATCTCGACGATCAAGATGCAGACGTCGAGCTGGACGGTCACCGGGGTCTGGGACAACAGCGTCGGCGGGAACATCAAGGGCGGCAGCTCCACTCTCACGATCACGAACGGCAGCGCCGTCGACGTCAAGCTCGGCGGCAACGACATCGCGACCCAGTACTACCATCTCACCTTCAGCGGCGCGGGCGCGAAGACGCTCACGCAGTCGGCCTGGATCAACGGCACGATCACGGTCTCGTGCGCGGTCACGATCTCCGCTGGCCAGGGCTTGCAGCTCGCCGGCCTCGTGACCCTGAACAGCGGCGGCTCGCTGACCATGACTGGCAACACCGGCACGGGCGTCGCGGGCTACCTCTCGAGCGGCATCCAGGTCGAGGTCAAGACCGGAGCGACGCTCTCGCTCACGAACGTGAACATCGACCAGTTCACGGGCGCCGCGGTCTACACGACGGGCGGCACGTCCACGATCACGAGCTGCACGCTCTACGGCAACACCGTCGGGGTGTCCCACAGCTCTGGCACGACGACCGTCTTGAACTCGATCGTCTGGGGCCGCACCGGGCAAACATCGATCTCCGGCTCGCCGACCGTGACCTACTCGACCGTGATGGGCGGCTTCACCGGCACGGGGAACCTCTCGGGGCTGCCGCGCTTCCTCGACTACGGCCCCGCCGGCTTTCACCTCGCCGTCAACTCGCCGTGCATCGACACCGGGAACCCGGCCTCGAGCTACTCGAACGAGCCGGCCCCGAACGGCAGCCGCATCAACCAGGGCAGCTACGGCAACACCGCCGGAGCCCAGACGACCCAAGACAACAGTCTGCGCGCCGTCGTGGCCTACGACGAGATGGGCAACACGATCGCGAGCGCCTACGGCAACCAGACGGTCGCGCAGACGCAGTTCGACGCGCTCCAGCGCGCAATCGCGGTGACGAACGGCCTCTCGGAAACCCAGTACTTCCACTACGACGCGGTCTCGAACCGCACGCTGTACTTGGACGCCCGGGGCGAGGCGACGTACTTTACGTACGACGTGATGAATCGGCTCAGCTCCACGAAGGCCGCGGATGGCGGGGTGGTCACGCTCGACTACGACCTCGTCGGGAATCGGCTCCTGGCGCAGGACCCGCTCGGGCAGGTCACGTACTACGACTACGACGTGCTCAACCGCGTCACGCAGATCAAGGACCCGCTCGCGAAGTCGGCGTACTACCAATACGACGCGGTCTCGAACCTGATCAAGGACGTCGATCGCGTCCTGCAAGCGACGTACTTCCACTACGACGCGCTCAACCGCAACACGCAGCTCCTCTACAAGGACGGCGGTACGGCGGCCTACACCTACGACGCGGTCGGCAACGTCACGCAGAGCGCCGACATGTGGGGCACGGCGTACTTCGACTACGACCTCGTGAACCGCCGCACCCGACGCCACAACCCCGACGCGCGGGTCGTGAGCTGGGCCTACGAGGACGACTCGACGGTCGGATCGATCACCTACCCCGGTGCCACGGGGAGCGCGAGCTACGTCTACGACGAGCGCAAGCGGATCTCAAGGGTGACGTCGCCGGCGGGGAATCTCACGTACTACTCGTACACGAACCTGGACCAGATGTCCCTGCGGAAGTTCG
>ORMF010832797.1_pt1 | contig 19950 bp, 14 predicted proteins | sample 1779871 | NCBI WGS metagenome assembly ORMF01 (sample SAMEA104232316, study PRJEB22302) | groundwater metagenome | biome: forest; feature: aquifer; material: groundwater | place: USA | collected 2011-08-07 | depth 5.4 m | reverse complement strand
GGCTGGTGGCCCGCGGGTTGGGGTGCCCCCCCCCCCCGGCGCTGGAGCCGCTCGCTCGGCTCGAGCGCCTGTCGGTTCATGTCGTGAGCGACTTGCGTCGGTTCCGTGCCCTGTCGGCCTGCCCGCTGCGCGAGCTAAGGGTCGTGATGGGCGACGACGAGCTGCTGGGCACGTTGCCGGTGTGGCGCTCGCTTCGGTCGCTTTCGGTTGGAGTGCGTGACGCCGGACAAGCCAACGGGCTCGTGACGCCGAACGGGTTGTCCACGCTCGAACGGCAGCCGGCTCTGACTCGACTGGACCTCCACGGCGCCTCCGGAACGGGCTGCTTTGCCGCCGCTGCCCGGGCTGCACCGTCGCTCCAGCACCTCGCGCTCGACGCCCCGTTGGACGTCGACGATGTCGCCGCGATCGTCGGGCTCGCGGGCCTCCGCGCTTTGGGAGTGGTGTTTCCTGGCCCGAGCTCCGAGATCGTGCGGGTCGTCCAGGCCTTGGGGACGACGCAGGCCCTGGGGTTGCACGTTCGAGGGCTGAGCGCCCCCCTCAGCGAGCCGCTGGCCGGACTGTCACCGCGCGCCTTGTTCCTGACGGGGAGCCGTTCCCATCGCCTCACGGACGACCGCATCGAGGTGATTGCCGGCGCCGACATCGAGCAGATCGCGCTCGACGCAGGCTGGGGCCTCCGTGTCGCTCCGGAGTGGCTGCACGCGGCGTTCCCACGGGCCAAGCTCGTGTCGTTCGCCCAGACCGCGCAGGACGCGGCTCGTGTGTCCGAGGAGCGACATCCCACCCTGTCGCTGTCGGTCGGGTTGTCGCGCGGTGGGGCGGTGCGCGCATTCCATCCTCGGTTCGAGGACTGGGCGCCGATCGACGGGAGACCCTACGGACGGGCCATCGAGACCTCGTACGTGCGGGACATGCGCGCCGCGCGGTGACCCCGCCTGATGGCGAGCCTGGAGACGGGCCGCGCGCGGCCATGGATGCGACGACCGAGGAGGCGTGGTGGGCCGCTGCGCGCCCGCTGTGGCTTCGATGGTGGGACATGTGCGGTGCGGCGGGCCGACCCAGTGACCGCGAGGCCTGGCTCAACGTGCTGCGCGAAGCCGATGGCTTCCATGTCCAGCGCGAGCCCAACACGGGCGGAACTCGGCTCCAGGTGATCGAGCCGGTTGGCGCGGAGTGCGAGGTTCACCAGGCCGGCAAGCTCGTCGCGTCGGGCAAATCCCGCTCGCGACCGACATTGCCCCGGGTCCGCTGCGTGTGGTGGTGCGCGCGGGCGCCGGGTCGACCTAGGACATGCCGGATTTCGACGTGCAGCCCGACGTGCGCTGGACGCTGCGAGTGTTGGGCCCCCGACGGCGCTGACACGCGAGACGTCGAGCGCGGTCGCACCTCGGCGCGAGCTCGGCGCAAGGGCGCTCAGGGCCCCGCGTGCTTCACGGCTTCGCTCGCCGTCCCTCCGGCGCTCCGGTGTCCCAGCCACCGCGTCGCCACCTCGGCCAGCCGTGCTCGGTCGGTTGGGGACAGCTCACCAACACCCTCGACCAGCAGGGTCAGCCCGGCGCGCGCCACGTCGCCGTTCTTCGTACTCGCGACGAGCGCAAGGGCCGCGGGCAGCAGCGGGCGGCGGTCTCGAAAGTGGCGGATCGCCTGAAGCGCCGCGTACGCGATCCGGGGCGCGTCATCGAGGGCGACCCGCGCGATCGCCGGGTCCTCGGTGGCCGTGAGCCCCACGTCGATCGCGGCGGCGCGCACCGGGACCGCCCTGGCCGAGAGGAGCTCTCGCGCGACCGGCAGTGCCGCTCTCAATGTGCGGGGACCCCAGCGAGGTACGAGGTCGCGCGAGGCACGGTCCAGAGCGTTGGCGTGTCCCCCGGCGGTGAGCAGGGCGCGCGCCAGCCGCTCGGTGCGCGGGACGCACCGGGCCAGACGGGCCGGCGTCAGGGCCTCGGTGAGGACCCAGGCGTCGTCCCACTCGAGCCCCGCGCACGTCGGGCACAGGCAACGCTGCGACAGGCCGTCCCACACCTCTGGGGCCTCCTGGGCTGGCATCTCGACGGGGTCGCCGGCGCGCAGCGCCAACACGTCGAAGCGCTCACGGCCACGTGCCACGAGCCGGCCTCGAGCTTCGGCGAACCTCCCGGACGCCGCGATCTGGGCGAGGTCCGCGTCGACGAGGTCGAGCACGACGGCACGCACCAGCACCAGGTGGTGGGCATACGCGGCCAGCAGCGTGCACTGACCGGCCGCGTCGTTCCATCCGAACACGAGCGATCCATCAACCGAGCGTGCGATTCCCTCCCCGCCTCGCTCGCGGGCGATCGCGAGGTCGTAGTACTCGTCGCTCGCACCGATCGCACGGAGGCGTGCAGCGACGCCGTCCTCGCGACCGGTGATCGCAGCCTCGAGAAGGCTGTCCGCCCAACCACGGGGGACCGGGATCTTCAACCTCAGCATGCGTTGGCCCCATTTGCGGCGACGGCATTCGAGCGCCGTCACGACACTCTAACGGGAGAGGTGGCTCTGTCGCATCGGCGAGCGGCGCCGCACGAGGAGGCCAAGCGGCCCGGCTATACTCCCCTCTTCTGACCGGAGCGCCATCATGACGCATCGCGGTGCGCACCGCACGCCGCTGGAGAGGGTGGCCGACCCGGGCTCGCCGAGCGCAGCGCCCGGGCAGGCTGTGAGTACCCCGGCCGGGAAGCGCGGGCCGGCCCTGCACGGCCTCGACGAGGAGCAGCATCGCCGCCGGTGGGCGTGGTGGATTGGGCGTGTGCTGGTGGTCTCGGCGGTGGCCCAACTCGCAGGGAGACTCGCGTCGAGTGGCGTTGCGAACTGGGCCGAGCTTGACCGCGTTCTGGCCGGAGGCGCGTGGACTGCGGTCGCGACGCTGGCGGTCGGTTGCTGCATCGCGACGGCGAGTGAGCGCGGGTGGAAGCTGGGTGCGCTGCTCGGCATGGGCTCCTCGGCTTGGGTGGTGGGCCTGGCGGCGTTCGACGCGTTTGGAGCGCGAGCCGGCTACGCGTCGGCACGAGCGGCATCTCCGCTCGCCGGGCTTGCGGCCTCGCTGTGGCTTGCGGCTCCGGCGCTGCTGGTCGTCTCGGCGTCCGCTGCCGTGGCCGGGCGGCGCCACCTTGCATTTCGCGCGTACGCGGTGTGCGGTGCGGTGGGGCTCGCCGTCAACTTGCGATTCGTCGAGGCGGCCGGTCAGTTCAGAGGGCTCGCGACCGTCGTGATTCTCGCGCCCGCCGTGCTCGCGCTGCTGCTCGCGTCGTGTCCGTCACCCCGCGTGCGCCCGTGCCTGGCGTGGGTGGTGATCCTGGCCACGGTGGCGGGCGAGCTGGCGACGGTGATCGCGACGTTGGTGTTGAGTGCTGCACCCAGCGGTCTGTTCTCCGCGTACGGCGGCACGCGCACCAAGGCGCTTCCTGTCCTCGGGTTTCTGGCGTACTGGTTGGGTCTCCGCGTGGCCTGGCAGGCCCTCCTGGCGCTGTCGCTCGCGTGCATTCCCGGGCAGGTGTGGACACGGACTTCCTCGGCGCCCGCCCCACGCACCGCGGCCGGACCGGCCGAGACATAGGCGTGAAGGACGACGTGCGAGCTCGGGTCGACGGCTTGACGGGTGCAGGGTCCATCGACGGCTTCCGGTCGGAAGCCGCTCGACTGCCGCCGGGGTTCACGGCGGTGATGTTCGACGTCGACCTCATGAATCCCTTCAACGACACCTTCGGCCACATCGAGGGCGATCGGGCGCTGGTTCGTGTCGCGCAAGCCCTCGCGGCGGCGGTAGATCCTCGTGCCCTATTCCGTGTCGGAGGCGATGAGTTCGCGGTATTCGTCGAGCTGACAGACTGGCGGACCGTGGCGCGGCGGGCGCAGGCGGGAGTCGATGGGCTCCGCCTCCCGTTCCGCCATGCCGAGGTCCGCCTGAAGCACGCCGACCATCTCACGGTCAGCGTCGGAGCGGTCACGTGTCGCGAGGGAGAGGATGGCCGCGCACTGCTCGAGCGCCTGCGCGACGCAGTCGGGCACGCGAAGCTGGGCCGTCCCGGCGGGATCCACGGTTAGTGGCAATGAGCGTGCGCGCCGGCATGGGTATCGCACTCGCCGTGGGCGGACTGGGCATCGCCGACCACCTGCGGTCCGGCCTCGGGCCGCGCCCGATTGCGGTTCCGGTCGTGGCCCTCGGCGTGGCCGCCGGGCTCATGGCGGTTCCGTATGCCACACGGTGGGGAGGGTCACGGCGACAAGCGGCGCGGACGACGCTCGCCATGTGGGCCTTGCTTGCCATCCCGTTCGCGCTCGTCGCGTTCACCGACGAGCCGAGCGTGCTGGCCCCGATCTCGTGTGTGCTGTACGCACTCGCATTCGGGTGGGCCACGAGCTTCACGGGGCGCTACGCTCACGCCGACCGGCCGCTCGCCTCCCTCGACGGGGAGCCGCGCGCGATCGCCGAGGGGGTGCTGGACCGTGCGGGCCTAGCCCCAGCGGCGGTGCTCGTCGCACCGATGGTCGGGCTCAACGCCTTGGCCGTGGGGCTCGTGGGGTGCGTGCTCGTGGTCGACCGCCGCGCCGCCAGCGAGCTCCGCTCCGACGAGCTCGCCGCGCTGGTGGCGCACGAAGCCGCCCACGTGCGCCAGGGCGACGTGCTCGTCCACCACGCCGTTCTTGGCGCATGCGTCACCGTCGCGCTCGTGATTGCGCTCGTGTCACCGATTGCACCGATCCTGACGGCGCTCGCCTTGTGGTGCGCGTGGTATCCGGCCGTGGCCCAGAGGTCCGAGCTGCGCGCGGATCGGTTCGCGGCTCGCCTCGCCGGCACGGAGGCGACGCTCTCGATGCTCGAGCGCATCCACGCGGATCAGCCCGAGCGTGTCGCCCGTGTCACGTCGAATCCGTGGCTGGCAGCGTATCTCACGCACCCGCCCTACGAGGTGCGCCAAGGCCAGCTCCGCGAGCATGGCCCACCGGTCGCGCCCGCGCACCACCGCGCCGCACTTCTGCGTGCGGCGCTCGCTGGCGTCGCGGTCGGCGTTCCACTGGCGTGGCCTCACGCACCAATGGGTGTGCGAGTTGCGTGTGCCGTGCCGGCAGCGATGCTGTTCGTCGCGGCGTGGACGCGAGCCGTTTGGGCCGTGCGCGCGAGCTACCAGGTCCGCCTCGGCCTCCCGCCCGCCCGCTCCTTCGGACGCGCGCGGTCGATCGCGACCGGTGCGCTGCTGGTCGCCGTGGCCGGGGCGAATGTCGCGCCACCGCTCGTTGCCGGGATTATCTCGACCAGTGCGCTGCTCGCCTGGCTGATTGCGATGCGTGTGCTGCGGGATCGCCCCCGGCGCACGGCGATCTCGGTGGCCGCCCTGCCGCCGAGGTTGCGACGGGCCGTGGGTGAAGCCCAAGCGGCCCTGTCGGACGACGAGCCCCAACGCGGCCTGGCCGTGCTCGACGCCGTGGTGCCAACGGAGCTCGGGACCGCCTGGCATGCAGCGGTGCGTGGGCAGTGCCTCATGCACGATGGCCGGTGGGACGAGGCCCGCGAGGCGCTCGAGGCCGCGTGCGACACCGACCCGGAATTCGTCGTGGCGCGAGCGAGCCTGGTCTCGTTGCTCTACCTGATGGAGGACTGGCCGGCGGCGAGCGAGGCGGCCCGCGCGCTGTCCGAGCTCGCTCCCGCGGACCCCACGACCTGGGCGTGGAAAGGCTTCGTCCACCTGGGCGCGGGCGACGTAGCGGCCGCGCAAGCGGCGTTCGACACCGCGACGGCGCTTCACGCGGCGGACGCTCATGCCCTCGCCGGATTGGTCCATGTCGCGATTGATCGGGCGTCGTCGCCGGAGGAAGTCGCCCAGGCGCTGGACCGTGCGATCGCGGTCGGCCCGCGATCGCCCTCGGTCCTGCTCGCGCACGCTCGGTGTCTCCGTCTGGCGGGTCGGGAGGACGAGGCGCGGACGCGGTACGAGGAGTCTATCGCGCAGCTCGCGGGCATCGGCTCGAGGTGTCTGGCCCCGAGCTACGAGCGTCGGGCCTGCGCGTGGGGCATCATTCCGATGCGGGAGGAGACGGCTCATCACGCTGCTGCCGCGGCGCCCGGCTAGCAGACGATCGCAACCAGGCTGATCGCCGTCGCGTAGACTGCGATTGTGGCATCACCGCTCACCGCGACTGTCTACCCCATTCGGGTCGCGATCCTTGCACTGGTCGTTGCGACGGCCGGCTGTAACCTCAAGCCAAACGCAGCGGGGTTCGCCGACATCCGCACCAGGCCGAGGGAGCCCGTGGTCCAGCTCCGGTTCGGCGAGTTGCCGTTCGTCAGCGCGATCGCGGTCCACGGCTGGTTTGCCGAGTACGACCCGACTCGTGGCACGTGGCTCCGGTGGGAGATCTCGGACGAGGAGCGCTGGAATGACCGGGCGTGGGGGCACGTCGTGCTCGACGTGTCGCCGGACTGGTGGACCGCGGGCCTCGACGCGTGGGTGCACGCCGAGTGGCGCGGTGACGAGGCGCGACGCATCCAGACCGTGCTCGCCCGGCCTGCGGACTACCGCCACTTTGACCTGTACCGCGGTTGGCCGGGACCTAACAGCAACTCCTATCCCGCGATCGTGCTGCGCGAAGCTGGCGTCGCATGCGACCTCCCGTCGCGAGCGGTCGGCAAGGACTACTTCTGGCTGCTCGGGGGTGCGGGCATCACCGCCTCGCGAACAGGCGTGCAGCTCGACACGCCACTGGTCGGCGTCGCGCTCGGCCTGGACGAAGGTCTCGAGCTCCATTTCCTCGCCGGAACTCTCGTGGGAATCGACGTCTGGCCTCCAGGGCTCGAGACCCTGTTCGGGCGCCTCGGATTCCCGGAGTGACCCCTCGGGAGCGACCGGATTTGGCAGTCGCGCGGGGCGTGCTAGAACTCCCTGACGCCGCCCTGACGGTCTCGAGCTCCGGGAGCCCCGGTGCGCGATCTTGGTGCGTTCGTCTGCGTCGATCGCTTCGGGCGAGGAGCTCGCGTGCACACGGACACGACTGCATCACTGCCATCCCGCGGATGGACCCGTGTTGGCAAGGCCGGCGTGGTCGTCGCGGTGATCGCGACGCTGGCGCTCGCGACGTGGCGACACGCGTGCCCTCCGTCGGCGGCGGACAGCTCCGGTGCAGTGAAGCTGTCCGTGCTCTCGGGTGGCGACGCGACATCCGTGATCGATCGGCCCGATGCGGTCCGGAACGGCGGGTCCGAGGCAACTCGGCGGCCCTTGACGGGCAACGCCGTCGGGCGGATCGGCGCGCTGCTTCGCCGGCTTCCTGGCGGCGTCCAGGTCGGCGCGCTGGTCGCCGACGCGGACTCTGGCGAGGTGTTGTACGAGCACAATGCCGATCGCGCGCTGCTGACCGCGTCCAACACCAAGCTCGTGACGGTTGCGGCCGCCCTCGAACGGCTCGGCCCCGGCTTCAGCTTCGACACGGAGCTGTACGTCGATGGCGACATCCGGGACGGCGTGCTCGACGGGCGTGTCGTGCTCATGGGATCGGGCGACCCGTGCCTCAGCGGTCACTGTCGCGACGGCGACACGGCCGCGGTGCTCCAGGAGTGGGCCGCGCTGCTCGCGGCGCAAGGAGTGCGGCGTGTCACTCGCGGCGTCCTCCTGGACGCCAGCGCGACGAGCGGCCCGACCGTGCATCCCGACTGGCCGCGCGACCAGCTCACTCAGTGGTACTGTGCTCCGGTCGACGCGTTCAACATCAACGACAACTGCATCGATGTCGTGCTGCGTGCCGGTGTCGTCGGGGCTTCGGTCAAGGTGTCGACTCAGCCGAGCGGCGCGTTCTCGGGCGTCAAGGTGAGCTGCACGACCACCGCGAGCGGGTCCCACAAGGCGCTCCTCCGCGTCGGGGCGAGCGTGGTCGAGATCAAGGGACAGTTCCGAGCCGATCACGCGGACGAACGGCACCGTTGGACGGTGAAGGATCCGAGCTCGCTCGTCGCGCGAGCCTTCGGCGAGCACCTGCGTCGCGCCGGGATCGACGCGCCCGCGCCGGAAGTGTCCCGCACCGCGATCGCGTCCCGCGGGCGACTGCTCGCGCGCCACCGTTCGTCGCTCGCCCTCGCAATCTCGCCGATCAACAAGAAGAGCCACAACCTGTTTGCCGAATGCCTGTTTCTCGCGCTGGGTCGACAGCATCGGGGAACCGGATCGTTCGTGTCGGGGAAGGAGGCCGTCGAGGCCTACCTCGCGTCGATCGACGCGCGCGGCGAGGTCGCCGATGGCTGCGGCCTGTCCCGCAAGAACCGCTATCCGCCGCGTACGTTGGTCGCCGTGCTCCACCGCATGTGGCGCAGCCCGACGCGCAGCGTGTTCGTCGAGAGCCTGCCGGTGGCCGGCGTCGATGGCTCGCTCGACGACCGGATGACGCAGGGACCGGCGAAGGGCCGCGTGATGGCCAAGACCGGCTACATCCACTCGGTGAGCGCGCTGTCGGGCTACGTGCAGACCCAGTCGGGGCGGACGCTGGCGTTCTCTCTCCTGTTCAACGGGTTCCAGGGCGGCAAGGGCGCCATCTCCAACGCCACCGTCAAGCGCAACTACCAGGACGCGATCTGCCAGATTCTGGCGGGCCAACCGTAGCAGACTGAGGCGGAGGCGGACGATCGCCGCCGCACCATCGCCGTCCCTCACGTCCGTCAGATGGCGATGACCGCGACGCCAGGATGGTCCGCAAGCAAACCGCGGATCGTGTGGGTCGCCCGCCAACACATCGGCATGGAGTGAAGCGACCTCGGCGGACACGAGTGCGTCGACCGTGTTGGTCCCGCCCGTCCGGGCGACGGGGTCGATGAGCTGTTGGAGGCATCCGATGCGCGTCAGGGCTACTTGGCAAGCCCGGCGAGGAGGCCCGGGCCGCCCGCGATTCCCGCGAGGCGCGGGTCGTTCGCAGGGACTTCCTCGACGTGGCCGTCGGCGAACGCCACGATGCACACATCGCCGTGGTTGAAGCGCACCGGCCCCACGTCGTCGTCGGCGCTGAGCACGCGGTTGCTCGCTCCGCGCGACGTCGTGAGCGCGGGGGTGCCCGCCGAAGGTGCCTGAGTGCTGAACAGGTAGCTCGACGACGCGATGCCACGGGCCGGATCGAACACGTCGTCCGTCGAGGGGCAGATGAACGTGTCCGTCGCCGTCACGATGCCCGAGGCGAGGAGGTCCCGCGGGCCCGCCCACACGGCGTTCCGACCGACGCTGTCGCGATACATGATCTCCGCAAGCATGAGTTGCTTCTGGTTGTTCTTACAGCCGGAGCGGTTGCTTCGCTCCTGCCGGTCTCGCACGACGATGAAGAACAACGCCGCGATCGCGACGAGCGCGATCACGAGCTCGAGGAGCGTCAGTCCACGGCGGGGGTTGGCGTGCATCGGGGGCAGTGTGGGTCGCGGCGAGTCGGATGTCCAGCCTACCGCGCGTCGTCCGGACGGATCGGGGCAGATCCGCGCTTCCGCGAGGACCTCGGGCTCGGCCGAGGCGCTCAGGTGGCCGAGGACGATGGCCCAGGTAGAGTGCGGCTTGGGACGTACTCGCCGATCGGCATGAGGGGCCACGGCGGCTCGGATGACGCCGCGGTGGTCGCTCTGATGTCCGGGCACGCATCGAGGACGCGCGATGGGGAAATCAGGATGGCCGAGGACCGTCGAGGACGCGGCCCGCCGCGTGCTGGACGAGCTTCCGCCCGAGGAGCTGCACGTGCTCGCGGGCATGGCGCGGTGTGACCTCTTGGACGCCCATCGCGGCCTGGGGATGGGCATCCGCAACGGCTTCGGCCTGTGGCAGGGGAACAAGGAGCTGCTGGCCGATTGCGCCGGGGGATCCTGGTGGCAACACCCGGACGACGCGTCGGCGGTGATCATCGAGCGTGCCTGGGAACGGCTGCGGCTCGAGCGCGGGGAGATCGCGCTGCGCGCGGTCGTCGGCGCCGCGCCGGCCCGCGACGAGTCCTCGGGGCTTCTCATTGAGCTGGTGTGCGACTCCGCTCGCCCCGCTCCGCTGCGCGAGGCCGCGCTCGCACGGCTTTCCGGTGCGCCGCTGGACGTAGCCCTCGAGGCGGTCCTCGACCCCGAGAGATGGGGCGGTGATGATCCCGAGCTGCGTCGGCGGGCGCTGGAACGTCTGCTCGAGCGCGCTCCCTCCGGACCGCACGCGCAGATCCTGCGTGTCCTCCACCACCCCGATGCCGTCGTCTCCGAGCGCTGCGCACGCGCGCTGGCGCGCTCCGAGATCCCCGTTGTCGAGCTGGTTCCCGCGCTCGTCGCCGCGTCGCGGCACCGCGGCGTCGACGGGACGATCTCCGGTGTGATCGACGCCCTGCTCCCACGCTGGCGGGACGCCGTGCACGCGGGGCATGTGCCCTCGACCACCGTCGCCGCGCTCGCCGCGTGCCTGCGACCTCGGTGCGACGACGGCTATCGAGACCTACCGTCCGAGTGTGCGGTGCGCGCGCTCATCGCGGCCGAGCCCCATCCCGACATCGTTCCGACCCTGTGCGCGTTGTACCCCTATCACGCCCGGGACGACTTCGTTTTCCGCTATCTGAGCGGGCTCTCGCCCATCCCCACGCTCCTGCTCGAGCGCGTCGCCGAGCAGGCCGCGCGCGGGCACGAGGAGGCCATCGTTCACGCAGCCCGGCTGCGTCCTCGCTTCGGTGCTTCGATGCGGCATGCCCTCGTCGCGGCGCTCGGCTCGCCGACGTTGCGGACCCGCCTCGCGGCGGCCCTGTCGCTCATGGTCGGGGGCGCAGGCAGCGAGCTCGGCCGATGCCTGCGAACGATTGCCGAGGCGCTACACCACGACGTCCAGCACCGCGACCAGGCCGGCAGCTACTGGAGCGACGGGGCGCACGTCGACACGCCGCGCCTCTGCTCGCACCTGGCGCGCCACGGCTGGGCCGCGCAGGGTGCGGGCATCCTCGCCGCGCTCCGCTCGGCGCTGGCCTCGAGTCGCTGGGAGGTCCGGCTGGCGGCTGCCGCCGCGCTCTGGCGCCTCGGGGCGCCGGCCGACGCCATGCTCGCCGTCGTCGAGGCGGCGCTCGCTCGCGCGCCGGCGCCCGCGCGGTCCGACCTCGCACGGCACTACCCCGCCTGCCTGGCGCTGCGCGTTCTCGCGCCGCTCGGCTTGCACGCGCGCCCCGTCCTCCCGTGGTTCGTCGCGACGCTGGGGCCGACCGCGCCCGCGACGAGCGCGTCGCGCGGCCTTGCCGCTCGGCTCCTTCGGGCCGCCGAGCGCGTCACGGCACGCGAAGCGCCCATGCCCGATGGGCCGGCTCGCGAGCTCGCACGCCCCTGAGCAGGTGGTTCCACGACCGCGACGCCCCACGAGCACACCGAGGTTGGCCGACGCCTTTCGTTGAGATACGGTAGAAGGGTGACGACCCGCGACAGCCTTTTGCCGCCGCCCTCTCCAGACTCGCCGCCCTTCGCGATCGCGCGCGACGCCCTCGCGATGGCGACGCTCGCCGCCGTGACGGCCCTCTCGCGATGGGCCGCGTTCGAGTTCGTGATCACGCGCTGGAACGCGGACGGCGGCGTCGCGAACCTCATGGCGAAGCACCACGCCGAGGGACGCCTGCCGGTGTTCTTCTACGGCCAGAGCTACAACGGCAGCCTCGAGGCCTTGATCGCGGCACCGTTCTACAGGGCGATGAGTGGCGGGCTCGCGCCCATCGGCGTGGCGCAGACCCTGCTCGCCATGGTTCTCGTGCTGGCGATCTATCGGCTCGCTCGCACGGTTGCCCCGCAGTGGAGCAGCCTGCTGGGCTGCCTCCCCGTCGCGTGCGGAACGCTGCCGCTCCTCGAGAACGTCGGCGGCCAGAACCACAGCTACCACCTGACCAGCGTGATCGGCATCGCCCTCCTGGGCCTCTCCGCGCAGTTGCTCGCAGCGCCCACTCGTCGTCGCGCGTTCGTCACGGGTGCGGTGTTCGGATTGGGGTGGTTCAACAATCAGCAGATCGCGAGCTTCATCGCTCCGCTCGTGCTCGTCGCGGCGAGCCGCGGCGCCGTCGCGCGCACGTTGGTCCAGCGGCCCTTCACGCCGCTGGGCCGCAAGCTCGTCGCCGGGCTGGCCGCGTGGGCGATCGCGGTCGCCGCGCTCGCGGCACTGTCGTTCCGCGACGGCGCGGCACTCGAGCTTCCCGGCGGAGCCACGCTGTCGCTCGGCCGCCCGGAGCGCTACCTCGCCCGCCTGGTCGTCGCGCTCGCGGCGGCGTGGCTGGCCCTCGACGTCGCCCTCGCGCCGCGCCGGCGGCAGGCTCTCGCGCTCATCGCGGCGTTCGCCGTCGGCGCCGCGCTCGTGTACGGGCCACCCGCGCTGCTGCACGCCTGGCGCCACGTGGGCTTCGAGGGCAAGACCCTGTCGAGCCCGATGGGCTTCGACCCCAGTCGCGTTGGGGCGCACGGGCGCGAGCTCGTCACCTGGCACCTCGGATTCCAGCTGTTCGGTCACCCGGTCGTCGGCGACAACTATCCGGACATGGTCGAGCCCATTCTGCGCCGCCTTCCGTGGCTGAATCCTGGGGTCTACGTCGCACTGCGCACCGGAGCGATGGGAGTGGTTGCGCTCGCAACGATCGCGCTGGGCGTTCGCTACCGCGGGTGTGTGCGCTCGCTCGTCACGCTGCGGCCCGTCGCCCTTGCCTCACCCGCGGCACTCGCTTGCCTCCAGCCGATCGTGCTCGTGGCGCTGTACTTGCTGGGCCCGGGCGACGTGTACGAGAAGTACCTCCAGCCGCTGTGGATCACCCTGTCGCTCGCGTGCGCTTACGCCATCGGGCGGATGGCGGTGCGGCCGCTCGTTGCCGCCGCGCCCATCGGCGTGCTGCTCCTGTTCTTCGCGATTTGCCCGGTCTACGCGCGCGCCTACATGGCGAGCCGGCTCGAACAGGGGCGCGATTTCACGATCACCGACTACCGTAACTGGCTCCAGCTCGACCTCGTGATCGAGCACCTCCGCGCGGAGGGCATCACCGCCGGATACGCGAACTACTGGGTCGGCTACCGCGTCAACTTCCTCACGGGGGAGGACATTGCGCTCGCGGAGTGGCCGGAACAGTGGCAGTCGCGCGTGTACTACCCGCCGTATCGCGTTCGTGCCGAGGCCGCGCGCCGGGTCGCCTTCGTGGTGAACCGCCCGCCGTACTACACGGTCGATCAGAACATTCGTGAGGAGTGGGTCGACCCGCTCGTGCGCCGCCTGTACGAGGTCGAGTCCGAGCGCCGCATCGGCATGTTCGACGTCGTGATCGCGCGGCGCCGGCGATGAACGAGCCGGTGGGCGAGCGGCCGTTCGCGTGGCGGGGCGGGCTACCGTTGGTCGCCCTTGCCGGGCTCGTCGCCGCACTCGTGCGCGCGCCCATCGTGGCGTATGCGATCGAGTCGACCCACGGCGACACCGGGATCGTCGCGTTGATGATGCGGCGCATCTGGCGCGGCGAAGAGTTGCCGCTGTACTACTACGGCCAGGGCTACATGGGGGCGATCGACCCCCTGATGTGTGCCCCGTTCGTGGGAGCGCTCGGCACGCGCTTCGAAGCGCTCGCGCTCGCGCAGACTGCGATCTTCTGCCTCCTCGCGATCCCCCTGGTCTATCGGCTGTTCTTCGACATCGGCGGGCGCGTGGGGGCGACATGCGGTACGTCGCTGGTGGCGCTTGGCACGCCGTGGATGGCGATCTGCACGGGTGGCCGCTACACGGGATACCTGTCGACGTTCTGGATCGGCACGTTGCTGCTCCTCATGGGCCTTGCGGGTCTCGGCCGGCCAACGCTGCGCCAACTCGTCGCGATCGGCTTCGTGTTCGGCCTCGGTTGGTACAACAATCCTCAGATCGCGCTGTTCCTGATTCCCCTCGCGATCGCGCTCGGGCTGCGCCACGGCCGCGTTCCTGCGTTGCGGGCCGCCGGGGCGTTGAGCGTCGCGGTGGGACGCGGTCGGTACCGGGTGGTCGCCTGGACGATGGCGCTCTTGGCCGTCGCGATCGAGCTGTTCGTGTTCCTGTCGTTCATTCACTTCGAGGCGAGACGTGGCGACTTCACGGGCGCCGCCGCGTGGTGGGAGCTCGGCCCCCTTGCTTTGTCGCTCGGAAGCCCGAGCCACTCGTACGTGGCGTGGCGCGGCGCGCCGTTCTTGACGTTCGGCAGCCCGGAGAACTACTTGCCCCGCCTGGTGGCGGGGGAGCTCGCGCTCGGATTGGTCGTCGAGTGGTGGCTCGTGCGTGACCGGCGGCGGTGGCTCCGGTGGTTGGGGGCGTTCGGCCTGGCCGCGCTCGTCGGCGCCACGCCGATGCTCGTCGCCAAGTGGCGCGGAACCGAGGGCCGCTCGGCGCCGCTCGACATGAACCCCGCGTGGATTCCCTGGCGCTGGGAGGAGCTGCGCTTCGGCAACCTCGCGTGGCTCGGGGCCGGCGAGGAGGAGCCCGACGCGCGGCAGCCGTCGTGGTTCTGGCGCGCCGAGCCGACGGCCGAGCCGTGGCAGGCGAACCTCATGCGCGCGAACGTGGGCGGACGCACCGCGGCCCACGGTGTGTGGTGGTGCCTGGTCGCCGCCTGGGTGCTTCACCGCGCGCGCGACTACTGGGCGGCGCTTCGACTTCGGCCGGTGGTCCTTCGGCCCTTGGACCTGCTGTTGATCCAGCAGGCGGTGTTCATCTCGCTGTACTTGATGCACCCCCTGTGGGCCAGCGGTCGTTACTTCATCTTCGGATGGCTGTTGCTGGGGGGGCTCGTGGCGTGGGCGGTGGGGGCCTCACACCGGAACGGCCCGTGGCGATGGCCAGTGCGAGCGATGCTCGCCGTGTTGGTGTTGCATTACGTCTTCCAGCACGCGGCTTACTACGCGCTTCGGCTCACCGACGGCAGACGGCTGCCGGAAGCGGCGACGATCGCGCGCGAGCTCGAGCGGCGCGGCCTGCGGTTCGGCATCGCGGATTATGCGGAGGCCTACCACCTCCTGTTCCAGTCCGACGAGCGCCTCGTCGTGGTGTGCAAGGACAAGTCCGACGAGCGTCTGCCCGGAAACCGCGAGCGCATGTTCGCCCACCGCGGCCGGATCTTCCGCCTGAGCGCGGACTGGGTCGGCCACGATCTCGAATCCGGGGATGGGTTCGGCCTTCCCAACTTCCTCGCTCCCCGGGGACACGAGATCGCGACGCGGTGGCGCTACGGCAACTACGTCGTCTACGAGTACGAGAAGCGCGGGCTCGCGTTCGACTGACGGCGACTCGGACGTCAGCTGGCGAAAGTGGGGTCGCGGTGCACCTCGCGCCCTTCGAGCAGGGTCAGCAGGACCCGAGTCCGACCGATCTCGTAGGGCGAGATGGCGTAGAGGTCGCGGTCCAGCAGGATCAGGTCGGCGTACTTGCCCGGCGCCAGACTGCCGGTGCAGTCGTCGCGCCAGGCGGCGTGGGCGGCGTTGATGGTGTACCCCTTGATCGCGTCCTCGATGCCGATGCGATGCTGGGGAGTCTGCACCGGGCTATCTCTGCCCAGTGCCGGGTTCTGCCGGGTGAGGGCGCACTGGATGATCTGAAAGGGATCGTAGCCGGTCACGCGCAGTTCTGTCCGTACACGGCCGAGGTGGAGCTCTTCGCGAGGGATGGGCGGGATCAACTCGGCGCCGACCGCGCTCGTCGAGGGCCGATCCGGAACCGCGCTGGCCGCGATCGCGTCTGTCAAACTAGCGGCGCCGGCTCGCGTCGCCGTCAACCAGTCGAGGAGGGCCGTTCGTGTCGCTCGTCCGTACGTTGTGCATCGCGCTCGCCGGTTCGTGCATCGCCGCCACCGCGGACGATCCGCCCCGCGCCGCCGAACAGCAGGCCGTCGCCACACGCGCGGCCGTTCAGAATCTCATGACCCACCTCGACGATTTCGTGCTCCGCCTCGCGTACGAGGGGCCGAACCGCGCCGACAATCCCAGCCTGTGGCTGTGCGTCACAATGCCGCGCAGCGACATGCCGAGTGACTACCGCGTGATCGTCATCACCCGCGAGCGCGCGGCGCTGCTCGTCGGCTACCTCGCGGCCGACGGGCTCCTGTACCGCGGCACGGTCAACGCCGAGAAGGGGAGGGAGCATCCTCCCGAGCCGTACCATCACATCACCGCGATGGCCGGCGGCACCGAGTACAGCGAATACCTCACCTGGGGCGACGCGCCGACGCGCTGGCACGGCATCGAGCGCCCGCCGCTCGCCCAGCAACTCGAGGCCTTGCGCGTCGTGCTCGACGGCGAAGCCGCGACCGCGCTCGACGCGGTCCGCGCCGCGTACGCCAAGCGCTCGCGATAGGGGTGGCGACGAGCGTGCGACCGGCGCGTAGCATGCGCAGTGTCATCACCATCCCTCGTCACCGGAGTCAGCCGATGTCCGCATTCGTCCGCCGCCTCGCCGTCGCCGTGCTCGCCCTGTCATCGTTCGCCGCGGTCGCCAGCGCCGATGATCCGCCCAGCGAGCTTGCCCAGCGGCAGAGCGCGTTCCTCTCCAAGGTCGTGAGCGGCGAGCTCGACGCCGGGTACAAGGAGTTGCTCGCGGGCAGCGCCGTCGCGACCGACGTCAAGGCTATCGCCAACCTCGTTGCTCAGACCCAGAACGCCGTGCGGGTGTACGGCGCGATCGCCGAGGCTAGGTCGCTGGGCACGGTCGTGCTCGACGCCAACCTGGTGGTCGGCCACGGTCTCGCGTGCTGCGAGAAGCAGCCGCTGTACTTCTACTTCGTGTGGTACCGGCCAACGGCGACGGCCCCGTGGCGGATCCTCGCGACGTGGTTCAACGACAACACGAAGGAGTTCATCGAGGCGCGCCGCGGTCTGCCTCCGTCCAAGTAGCCTGGACGCGCGTGCGCTCAGCTTCCGCGCTTGAGCCCGTTGCCGGCCGTCGATGGCCGCCGACCCTGCCCGCGGCGACCGGGTCGCCGGACGACCGTTCCGACCGGCTCGGGTGTTTCGCCGGGCGCGTAACGCCAGCGGCGTGGGCGTGGCTCGGCGGGCGGGTGCACGGCGACGAGCTCGGCGTACAGCGCCCGTGACACGGCGCGCCGCTCGTGCACGAGCACGCGCCACACCTCGGCTTCGCGCGCCGGTGCGTCCGCCGCGATCTCGGCGAGGTCGAAGCGCGCACGCGCCGTGCGCGACCGCGCGGGCGTGACCGGCTGATCGCGCAGCTCGCGGAACACGCTCGCTCCGTAGGCCGCGTACCACAGGAGCGTGTGCGCGGTCGAGAGCGAGCCCGCCCACGGGTAGGGCCGGGACAGCCAACGCCGCGACAGACCCGCGATCTCGGAGTCGATGCGGGCGCGGTCGGCGTCGGTCTTCGACACGACTCGCTCGGCGAAGAACAGCGCCAACCCGAGCTCGTCGCCAGCCACCTCCCAGGTGTCCTGGATGCCGAACCGGCCGGGAGTCTGGGCGACGAGCGCCCCGTGCGTGAGGTCGAAGCGCCCACAGAAGAACAGCGAGATCTCGTCCGCGTGGGCCCGCACGAGCTCGAGCGTGGCCATCGCCTCGCGGAACGTTTCGGTCGGGAAATCCGAGAAGCACATCGCTTCCGCGGCGAGGCCCGCCTGGGCCATGTTCGCGATCACGGTGCGCACCGTCGCCACGGAGATCCCCTTGTCGATCAGGTCGGCCACGCGGTCCGAGCCCGTCTCGACCCCGAGTGCCATCCCCAACGCACCGCCCGCCGCGAGCTCGGCGCAGCGCTCCGGCGTGAGCGAACGCTCCGGGCGCATGTCGGTAGCCCAGCGCCACGGTTGCCCCGAGTCGCGCACGACCCGCGCCAGCTTGAGCGCGGTCTTGGGCGACATCGCGTCCTGCGAGAAGTAGAACACCCGATTGCCGTGGGCGGCTGAGATCCGCGCGAGGTCGTCGGCAACACGCTCGATGGGGCGCTCGCGGTAGCCGGCGGTGCCGACCTCGGCGAGCCCGTAGTGGCAGAAGGTGCAGACGCCCCAGTAGCAGCCGCGCGTCGGGTCGTAGGGCAGCACCGGCTCGGGCGAGAAGTAGCGGTCGAGGGGCAGGCCGGCGAAGTCGGGCGCGGGCAGGGTCGCCATGTTCGTGCGCTGGCTCCCTCGCACCACGGGGGGCGGGCGGATGCCGCGCTCGAGGTTGCGCACGATTTCCAGCAGCGCCTCCTCGCCCTCGAACAGCACGGCCGTGTCGAACGGCGCCAGGGCGCGCGTCAGGCGATCCCCGGTCAAGCGCACGAACACCTGAGTCAACGCCGGGCCGCCCGCGAGCAGGAGCACGTCCTGCATCGCGCGACGCAGCGCGTACGCCAGGGCGTAGGCGGGTTGGAGCTGTCCTGGGAACGCCACCGAAATGCCGATCGCGTCGACCTCCGCCGCCGCGAGGCGCTCGGCGAGTGAGCGGAACGGCGCGTCGAACGGGTTGCGGTCGCTCAGGGAGTCGTAGGCGATTTCGCCCGGCGTGAGCAGCGAGAACGGCGTGCGATACGCGGTGAAGTCGACGTGCAGCGGGTAGTGTGCGGCGCCGATCAGACGGAGCGCGCCGGTGATCGTCGACACGGCGCGGTCGTAGGCCGCCACGTCGTAGAACCGCACCGGGTCGCGCAGGGTCGCCACCGCGTCTTCGATTGCGGCGGGCACGACCTCGGCGTCGCCTCGCGCCTCCCAGTACGCCAGGTACGCCAGCGGGTCCGTGTGGGACAGGCTCGGCTTGCGCTCGAGCCGGGCGAGCCGCTTCTCGAGGCGCCGTGCCAGTGCCGCCATCGGCCCGGCGCGAAGCAACTCGTCGTAGGCGAGGACGTTTGCGTCGACCGGAACGACTTCGACGTCGTGGTGCCGGAGGTACGCGGTGAGTGTCGGCACCGACAGGTACGGCGCCGTCGGGTCACACGTCGGCGGGTAGACGAGCGCGATCTTCACGGATTCACGAGGGCGCGCTCGGTGTTCTCCGCACGCTCCGCCTCGATGAGGCGCAGGCTCTCGCGCGTGATATCGGGAGTGGGGTAACTCCCCGTCATACAGGCATTGCAGAACTGCTTGAGGTTCGGATTCCCCGCGCGGGCGCACTCGTTCATCGCCTCGCGGTCCAGGTACATGAGGTAGTCGAGCCCCAGGAGCGTCGCGACCTCCTCGACCGTTCGTCCCGTGGCGACGAACTCGCGCTTCGACGCCATGTCGATACCGTACGGGCACGGGGCCACGAGCGGCGGGCTCGTCACGGCCATGTAGACGCGCCGCGCTCCCGCGTCGCGGGCCATTTGCACGATGCGCCGGCTCGTGTTGCCGCGCACGACCGAGTCGTCGACCAGCAGCACGTCCTTGCCCTCGAACTCGAGGCGGATCGGGTTCAGCTTGCGGCGAATCGACGTAGCCCGCGAGCTCTGACTCGGCATGATGAACGTGCGGCCGATGTACCGATTCTTGACCAGGCCCTCCCGGCAAGGAATGCCGAGCTCGCGCGCGAGCTCGAACGCGGCGTCGCGCGAGGAGTCCGGGATCGGGATCACGACGTCCGGGCGCGGCGCGTTCGCGGCGCGCCACTGCTCCGCGAGCGCGCGGCCGAACCGCTGCCGTGTCTTGTACACCGAGACGTCGTCGAGGAAGGAGTCCGGGCGCGCGAAGTACACCCACTCGAAGATGCACGGGTGGTGGGGGCGCGGCATCACGGCCTCGATGTGGACTTTCCGTGCGGTGTCCACGAACAGCACCTCGCCGGGGCCGAGGTCGCGCTGGCGCTCGTAGCCGTTGACGTCGAGGACCACGGACTCGCTCACGACCGCGTAGGACGGACCTTCGGGGAGGTCCTTCTTCCCGACGCAAATGGGCTTGATGCCGTACGGATCGCGGAACGCCACGAGTCCGGCGTCGGGCAGTGCGGCGACCACCGAGTACGCGCCCTTGACCTCGTCGAACACCACCTTCACGGCATGGAAGATGTCGGCTGGTGTGATGGGCCGGCCGGGCTCGCGGACGCGG
>ORMF010985900.1_pt1 | contig 19953 bp, 18 predicted proteins | sample 1779871 | NCBI WGS metagenome assembly ORMF01 (sample SAMEA104232316, study PRJEB22302) | groundwater metagenome | biome: forest; feature: aquifer; material: groundwater | place: USA | collected 2011-08-07 | depth 5.4 m | reverse complement strand
GGTGCGGGGGCCCGACGTAGCGGACGATCTCGATTGCCAGCGTCGGGAACGGCACGCCGACCAGCAGTTCCGGCACGCCGATGCGCCCGTTGCCCGCCGCCATGATCCGGTGGTCGCACGCGCACGCCAGGATGCAGCCGCCGGCGATGGCGTGCCCGTTCATCGCCGCCACGACGGGTCGCTCGAACGCGAACACCTCGCGCAGCACCTCGCTGAAGCCGGGGAGGAACCGCTTCACGTAATCCGCCCCGCCATCGAGCACGCGGAAGAGATCCACGCCCGCGGAGAAGATCGACCCGGTGCCGGTCAGCACCACGGCACGGGCGTCCTTCACCCCCGCGAACGCGCGCCGCAGGTCGTCGACGAACTCCACGTCGAACACATTCGCCTTGCCGTGCTCCATCCGCAGCACGCTGATGCCGTCACGGGTGTCGTGATGAATCATGGTGTGACTCCGGCCGGTTCCAGGAGATTCCCTCTGAACCCGTCGAACCGACGACCATTCGCTATCATATTCCCGTGTCCTCCCCGTCTCCCGTCGCCCCCGCCCGTCCCGCGGCCACCGTCGTCCTGCTTCGCGATCTCGCCGGCGAGCCCGGCTTCGAAGTGTTCCTCGTGCGCCGCCACGACAAGGTCGCCTTCATGGGCGGCGCGTACGTCTTCCCGGGCGGACGGCTCGACCCCGCGGATGCGACGCCACCGGACCTCTCCTGGTGCGACGGAATGGACGTCGCCGCCGCGCGGTTCGGCGGCATGCCGCCGGCCGACGCGGTCGCCTATCACGTGGCCGCGCTGCGCGAGCTGTTCGAGGAAGCCGGCGTGCTGCTGGCACGCATGCCGTCGGGCGAGATCGTCCGCGCGCTCGACGCGGCGGCCGAAGCGCGGCTCGCCTCCGCACGTGCCGCGCTGCACACCTCCACCGCGTCGCTTCCCGCCGTCGTCGGGGAGGAGGGCCTGCGGCTCGCGCTCGACCTACTCATCCCGCTCTCGCACTGGGTGACGCCCGAGATCGAGATCAAGCGCTTCGACACGCGCTTCTTCGTCGCGCGGGTGCCGCCGGGGCAGGTGCCGGTGCACGACGAGCGCGAGACGACCGACAGCGCGTGGATGCGGCCGGAGGCCGCGTTGGCGCGCTGCCGCGAGGGGGAGATTCTGCTGCCGCCGCCGACCTGGACCACGCTCAAGGAGCTGTTGCGGTTCGACCGCGTGGACGATGTGCTCGCGTGGGCGGCCGGGCGCCCGCAGATCCGGGTGCAGCCGGGCTTCGTCCGGCGGCCCGAGCTGACGATGCTCACGCTGCCCGGCGATCCGCTCCACCCGGCGCTGCCCGGCTACGAGGTGCCCGAGGACACGCGCTTCGTGCTGAAGGACGGGCGCTGGCGTGCGGTGCAGGTGGGCGATCCCGAAGTGCCGCTGTAGGCCGGCCGAGCGCGGTCAGCCCGACCGGGCGCTGCACGAAGATTCATCGAATTCACCGAAATTTCACAGCCGAACGGGCCTCATTCTTGCGCCGGCCACCGTAGGATGGTGATCGCTCCTTCAACGGCGACCCGAGGTGGCCTGGTGCTCATCGACAACGAGGCGATCCGCCGCATCGCGCGCACGCTCATCGCTGCCGCGCTCGCCGTCGGCGCGTCCGGGTGTGCCGCTCCACTCGCGCACATGCAGGTGCCGGTGCCGCGCACCACACGCCTGCCGATGTACGACTCGACGCGCGAGATCCGCGTGGCGACGCTCGCGCGACCTGGTGCCCGAGTGCCGCTGGTGCTCTACGCGACCGGCGACGGCGGGTGGCATGCGCTCGATCGCGAGATCTTCGATCGGCTCGTGTCGTGGGGCTATCCGGTCGCGGGCTTCGAGTCGGGCGCGTACCTGAAGACGCTCGGCTTCAGCGGCGAGACCACCCCCGTGCGGCTCGCGCGCGACTTCTCGCGCATCGTCGCCTTCGCGCGCGACAAGCTCGGCGTCGCCGAGGATGCGCCGGTGGTGCTCGTGGGCCTGTCGCGGGGATCGGGGCTCGACGTGGTGGCCGCGAGCGACCCCGCGTTGCAACGGCAGCTCGGGGGCGTCGTCGCGGTGGCGCTGACGAAAGAAGAGGAGCACGTGAAGCACTATCGGCGGAAGATGGGACCGCTGCCGCCCGGCGCGCCAACGCGCGAGCTGGTGATGATCGACACGTACAACCAGTTGCGCCGGCTAGGCGCCATGCCGATCGCCGTGATCCAGTCCACGCACGACCACTACCTCTCCGCCGCCGATGCGCGGGGGCGATTCGGACCGGACACGGCGACGCGGCGGCTCGTGGCCGTGGAGGCGCGCAGCCACAGCTTCGGCGGCGCGCACGGTGTGCTGCTCGACCGGATGCACGCGTCGCTGTCGTGGATCTGCCACCGGCTGCAGGCGCCGTTCACCGAGCCGGAAGCGCCCGAGTCGGCCGGCGCGAAGCATCAGCCCTAACGCCAGCGCCAGGCTGGTGCCGCCCGGGCAGGTGGGATATCCTGATCGTTACGCACGACGCTGCGCCGCCCGGCCGACAGGCCGGACGCGCCCGCCGCGAGCGGTGAGGTGGCCGAGTGGCTGAAGGCGGCGGTTTGCTAAACCGTTGTAGGGCCTTAAAAGTCCTACCCAGGGTTCGAATCCCTGCCTCACCGCCAGTTCTTCCCTCCAGTCCTCCATCCCGGATCCGCGAGCGCGCGCCACGCTGACGCGCGCCGCCTCACGACCGGAGGCCCGGCTCTCCCCGAGACGCGTATGCCCGGCATCCGCAGCGGATCGATCACCGCGTTCTACCTGTTCGACGTCGCCGAGGCGGTGCACCTGTCGCAGGTCGCCGCGCTCGTCGGCGGCGCCACCATGCCGGCGCGCCTCGCGCCGAAGCCGCCGATGCCCACGTCGATCCAGTACCAGCAGCCGCCGGTCGCCATCGACGGCGCGGTGGCGGGCGTGGCCGACGTCGACGGGTTCCGCGCCCGCTTCAAGGTGTTCGACTACGGCGTGGTGTCGCTCGCGCTGACGCGGCCGTTCAGCGGGAGCTGGGACGAACTCATCGCGGCCAGCCGGCGATGGATCGCCAACGCGGCGCTCGAGCGGGCGGCGGAGGGCGCGTGCCGGCGTCTGCTCGACCGCATCGCCGCGGCGACCCAGGACCCGCACGCGACGTTCGTCAGCGAGGACTACCTCGTGCTGACCGTGACCGCGCTCGACGTGCCGCTCACGGGCGACGAACTGCTCGCCGCCCACGGCGACGAGATCACCCGCGCCGTCCGCGGCGAGTCGCAGCCGCTCAGCGCGCAGGAGCGCGAGGACGTCCTGCGGAACCGGATCTCCTACTACGCGAACGACCTCGTCGTCCCGACGTGGAACGTCGCCTTCCTGTACGACACCGAGGCGGGCGAGCCGGCGGCGATGGAGATCGTCGAGTTCGCCAACTCGCAGCTCCTCGAGTTCCGCCACTACGACCAGCGGCTCGACACCGAGCTGTCGCGGATCTACGCGACGCTCCAGGCGCCGCCGCGCTGGCTCGAGATCTGGCGCGGCCGGCGGTACACGCGCGCGGCGCGGCAGCTCCACTCGCTCCTCATCGACGTCAACGAGGTGACCGACCGCGCCGAGAACGCGCTGAAGTTCGTGGGGGACGTGTACGCGGCCCGCGTGTACGTGCTCGTCGGCGCACGCCTGGGACTGAACCACTGGAAGGCCAACGTCCACGAGAAGCTGAAGACGCTCGACGACATCTACCGCTTCGCCGTGGAGCAGACCGCGATGGAGCGCGGCGAGTTCCTCGAGCTGGCGATCGTCGCCATCCTGGTGCTCGAACTCATCCTGTTCTTCATGGGCGTGATGAAGTAACGTCCTGGTTTCTGGTTTCTGGTTTCTGGTCTCTGGTTGCTGGTTTCTGGTTGATTGTCGATGGATAGGCCGCGTGTGCGTTTCGCGCCGTCGCCGACCGGCTACCTCCACATCGGGGGGGCGCGGACGGCGCTCTTCAACTGGCTGTTCGCCCGGGGGCGGGGCGGGGCGTTCGTGCTCCGCATCGAGGACACCGACGTCGGGCGCTCGTCGGCCGAGATGGTGGGCGGCATCCTCGAGGGGCTGCGCTGGCTGGGGCTCGACTGGGACGAGGGGCCGGAGGTGGGCGGGCCGCACGCGCCGTACTTCCAGTCGGAACGGCTCGATCGCTACCGCTCCGCGGCGAGCGACCTCGTCGCGAGCGGCCACGCGTACTACTGCTACTGCGCGCCCGAGACGCTCCAGGCCAAACGCGAGGCGGCCGAGCAGCAGGGCGAGGCGTGGCGGTACGACCGGACTTGCCTCCGGCTGACCGCCAACGAGATCGCCGCGCGCGAGGCGGCGCAGGCGCCGCGCGCCATCCGCTTCCAGGTGCCGCCGGGCGACGCCGGCTTCCACGATCTCGTGCACGGCCCGATCGCCTTCGACGGCGACCACATCGAAGACTTCGTCGTCCTCCGATCCGACCATCAGCCGACCTACCACCTGTCGGTCGTCGTGGACGACATCGACATGGCGATCACCGACGTCGTGCGCGGCGACGATCACATCTCGAACACGCCGAAACAGGTGCTGCTCTATCGCGCGTTCGGCAAGACCGTGCCGCGGTTCGCGCACGTGCCGCTCATCCTCGGCCCCGACAAGAAGCGGCTGAGCAAGCGCCACGGCGCCACGTCGGTGATGGAGTACCAGCGCATGGGGTACCTGCCCGACGCGATGGTGAACTTCCTCGCGCTGCTCGGGTGGGGATCGGGGTCGGCCGACCAGGAGATCTTCTCGCGCGACGAGCTGACGCGGATGTTCGCGCTCGAAGGCATCAGCGGGGGCAACGCCGTCTTCAACCCCGAGAAGCTCGACTGGTTCAACGCGCAGTACATCGCGCGGCTGTCGGATGCCGCACTCACGCGCGAGCTGCGGCCGTTCTTGGAGAGCGCCGGGCTCTGGAGCGACGCGCTCGCCGGCGACCGCGCCGCATGGTTCGCGCGCGTGCTCGCGCTGCTCCGGCCGCGCGCGAAGCGGCTCACCGAGTTCGCCGAGCAGGCGCGGCCGTTCTTCGCCGACCCGGCGGAGTACGACGCCGACGCGGTGAAGAAGCACCTCGGCGACGCGGCGCTTCCGGCGCACCTCGACGCGCTCGTCGCCGCCTTGGCCGCCGCGGAGCCGTGGGACGAGGCGACGACCGAGGCGGTGCTCCGCACCACGGCCGATGCGCGCGGCGTCAAGGCCGGCGCGCTCATCCACGCGACGCGCATCGGGATGACCGGCCGCGCCGTGAGCCCGGGGCTCTTCGAGCTGCTGACGCTCTGCGGCCGCCCGGCGACGCTCCGGCGCCTCGCGGCGCTCCGCATCTACCTGGCCGGCCGCGCAGCCTGAACCAGGACCGGCCCGCTTGCTGGGCCGCTGCGGGTCTGACTATAATGGTCGCTTCGCGGTCCTGCATCAGACCCCGCCGTGCTGGGAGGTCGTTCAACGGTAGGACACGTGGCTCTGGACCACGTTATCGGGGTTCGAATCCCTGCCTCCCAGCCAACCTTCGCTCGCGCTGGATCGCGCCCCTCACGCCCGGAGGCGCGGCCCGAATCCGCACGCGACTCTCCAGTCCCGAGGTGCGCTTCCTCACCCAGGACGAGGACCTCCTGTTCGGTGAATCCGTCGTCTCGCGTGTCCGTCAGGCCCGGCGGCTACGGAGAAGGCCTCCTGTGCCGTGGCGAGACGCATCCTCAGAAGCGTGATGATCCCGCAGGGTTGCTCCCGCTTCGCGCCGAACGCTCTCGACACGTCAGCGACTGATCGCCGACTGGAAGTAGAAGTCGAGCATCGGGGTCAGCGGCGTGGCATTTCCCCGCAGCCGGCTACGCAGCGCTGCGCCCTCCCAGCAGTCAACCAGCAAGCTTGCCATGCGCCGCGTATTGGAATCGGCTGGGATGTCGCCTCGTTTCCGAGCCTGTTCCAGACAAACGGCGATACGCTTGGCGATTTCGGTAAAGCATCCCTCGATCTTGCGCCGGAACACCTCACTCACGCCCGACAGTTCCTGTCCGAGTCCGCCCAACAGGCAGCCCATGTAACCCTCCTTTCGGTAGGTTTGCTGCGTCAGCTCGAAGAACCGCCGCACCCGCTTGAGCGGGGGACGGGCTTTGTCTCCGAGGCAAACGTCAAGGCCCGCATGCACTTGCCGCATGTACTGGTCGATGACCTGGAGCGCGAAGTCCTCTTTGCCCCTGAAATGATGGTAGAAAGAACCCTTGGGGGTACCCGTGCCCGCAAGCAGGGCCTGGATGCCCAGATCGTTGTAGCCATGCTCCAGGAGCATGGCTAACCCCGCGTCGAGCAGACGCTGCTTGGTTGGATGTGTCTTCTGCATTGTGGATGGTCGAGCAACGAATCCCAGGGAGCGAACCGCCTCGCGCAGCCGAATGCCGATTCGAATGGCAGCACGGCCTCACGCGTGCCGGCGCTCGTAGCCATCGACCTTGAGCGTCGCGGTGCCCCGTTTCCCGGGAACGAGCTAGCCCCTGACCTTCTCGATCATGTGGTTGATGACCTGGCTGTGCTCGCGCTGGGGACTGAACATGACGATCTCCGCGTCAGTGTCGACCTTGACGTTGTGCCCGGGCGGCCAGTAGAACAGGTCATTCACATTCACAGTCTCCCGCGCGCCCTTCGCGTCGGTCGTAGTGAGCTGGCCGCGCAAGACGAATCCCCAGTGGGGGCACTGGCAGAGGTCGCCTTCCAATCCCTGAAACAGCGGGGTGGTATCGACGCCCGCCGAGAGAGTGAAATACTCGCCGCTGATCTTGTCGAATCCGCGCACGTCGCCAAAATCCGTTCGCTGACGGATCACGGCCCCTGGAATTTCCATCCTGACGTCCACGCTGTCTTTCGCAACTCGCATGCTCGTTTCTCCTCTTTGACTGCGCCAGCTCAGACTAGACCAATTGGTCTAGTCAGGTAGGATACTCACTATGTTGACGTTGTCAATGAGGCGTTGACCTGTCTGGCGAATTTCGGTCCAGCGGGAATTTGAGAGAACGACGCTCCCCAACCCAGTGAGGGAACGGATGCAGAGCCCGATGTTCTCGGCCGGCGACGCCTACGAGCGGTTCATGGGCAGATGGAGCCGCACCTTCGCTCCGCTTTTCGTGCGGTTCGCCAGGGTCCGGAACGGCGACGCTGTCCTCGACGTCGGTTCGGGAACCGGTGCGGTTACGGCGGCTGTGGCTGCGGTTGCTCCATCCAGCCGCATCGTCGGCATTGATTCGGCCGCGCCGTATGTCGCCTTCGCGCAGGCGCGTCATCCAGGGGACATGGTCCGATTCGAGGTGGGCGATGCGCAGCAGCTTAGACTCGCGGACGCAAGCTTCGACCGGACGCTGTCACTTCTGATCCTGAATTTCATTCCCGACCGCGAGAAGGCGCTGAATGAAATGATGCGCGTGACACGGCCCGGCGGAACCGTCGCTGCCGCCGTGTGGGACTACGGGCAGGGTATGGAGATGTTGCGCGTGTTCTGGGACGAGGCGATTGCGATCAGTCCTGACATGAACGCGAGGGACGAGCGACACATGCCGCTGTGCCGCAGCGGCGAGCTTGAGGCGCTTTGGCGCGAACACCGACTGCAGGATGTGTCGTACGAGGCGCTCACAATCGAGACTGGGTTCTCTTCGTTCGACGACTACTGGTCCCCGTTTCTCGAAAACCAAGGTCCGGCGGGCGCATATGTGGCGACGCTCCCGGCACGCGACCGCGAACAGCTACGGCTGCGATTGCGCCAGCGTCTGCTCGGGGACGGACCTGATCGTCCGATCGCCCTCGGGGCGCGCGCCTGGGCTGTGCGAGGCGTCGTGCCTTCGCGCGCGCTTCGCGATGAGGCGATCGACAATGGGCCGTCTGTCAGCGCGCAGATAGAAGCGCGTAAATCTGGACGACCGTCGATCTGACGGCACGCGTTCTGGATCGATCTGACGTGGGTCGCCGAGGAGCCGTGCGGGTGCTCGGCGGCGGTGGCGACCACACGGGCGCCGGACAGCAGAGGCCGCCGAGCGCCCCCCCGACATCCCCAGATGGGTGCTGCTACGCTGTCGCACAGCGACGACATCGAGGTGAGGGCCTGGAGCTGATCCCTCCAGGCCCTCGATGACCGCCTCGATGCTCCGACGGACCGAGCCGGTCGGCTCTGGTTGTGCCACGGTTTCCGGATGATGTCCAGGCGGACCACGCCGTCGCTCCGACGACGTGGACACCGCTGCGGCAGAAAACCTGTCGGCGTTGTAGCCGGCCCTTCGCGATCTGCCCGTCCTGCGATCGCGGCCACGCCTATGGCTCGGCCCCGTGCCGGACCGCTCGCCTCGCCGGTCAGCGGCGTGGTCCTCTATGACGGGGAAACCAGCGCGAGCTTCGGTGACGGCTTGTTCGCGGTGCCGATCCGGGCGTTGTGGGAAACCACGACTTGAGCACGCAAGTCGTCGCGAGTTTCGGCCGCCCGTCCGGGCCACTCGTCCTCAGCAACTCAGCGACCCTACAATATCCGCACCCCCTCGTTCGTCTACACCCGTAGATGAAGAACGCGGCGGGCCTGGAGCCGATGGCACTCGAACAGGACCAGCGGATCTCCGACGTGGTCAGGCGGGAGCAGTCCCGGCTGCGCCACTTCATCCGCCGGCGCGTGCCCGACGCGCGCGACGCCGAGGACATCATGCAGGACGTCTTCTTCGAGCTGGTGGAGGCGAACCGCCTGCTGATGCCGATCGAGCACGTCACCGGCTGGCTCTTTCGCGTGGCGCGCAATCGCATCACCGATCTCTTCCGCAAGAAGAGGCCGGAGCGCTTCAGCGACATCGCCTCGGTGGACGATGAGGACGACCGGCTGCAGTTCGAGGACCTGCTGCCGTCGCCCGATGCCGGACCGGAAGCGCTGTACGCCCGCCACGCGCTTCTCGACGCCCTCGAGCTGGCGGTCGACGAGCTGCCGGCGGAGCAGCGCGAGGTGTTCGTGGCGCACGAGTTGGAAGGCCGCACCTTCAAGGAAATGGCCGCCGAGACCGGCGTGAGCGTGAATACGCTGCTCTCACGCAAACGCTATGCGGTGCGGCACCTGCGCGAGCGGCTGCAGAACATCCACGACGAATTCACGCGAACATGAGGACCTGAAGATGAGAAGGAAATGGATTCTCCTGGCTCCGCTGGCGATTCTGGGGTTTCTGCTGTTCGTCGCCCTCGGCGGCGAGATCGTGAAGCAGTTGTGGAACTGGCTGCTGCCGCCAATCTTCGGCTGGCGCCAGATTACCTTCTGGCAGGCGCTGGGCATGCTGCTGCTCTGCCGGATCCTCTTCGGCGGATTCGGCGGCCACGGCGCGTATCGCTCCAAGCGCATGACCTCCGAGGAGCGCGAACGATTCCGGCAACGCATCCGGGAACGCTTCGGCTTCGGCCCATCGGCCGGCGAGAGCCAGGAGCGATGAAGCCATGTCGTCAGTGCTCGACCAGATTCTTCCCCGACGCATCGACAACACCTATCGCGGTCACCCCCTCGCGGTCTGGCTCTTCGTACCGGTCGTGGTCGTGAAGACCGGCATCGCCCTGGGCACCATTTTCAACGGCCGCGGTGCGGCGCAATCGGCCGACGGCATCCCCCTCGCGAGCTTCGGCGCCAGCGGCGCGGAGGCCGTGGTGGCGCTCTTCGCGATCTGGGGGCTCTCGCAGCTCGTACTCAGCGTGCTCGGTGTGCTGGCGCTCACTCGCTACCGCGCCATGATGCCGTTCATGTTCGTCCTGTTCCTGCTCGAGCACCTCGCGAGGAGGTGGATTCTGCTGGTGAAGCCGATCGCCAGGACTGGGGCATCTCCAGGCGCGTACATCAACCTCGTGCTCCTCGTGTTGATGATCGTGGGCCTGGCGCTGTCGCTGCGGAGCCGAGCCGATTCGCCGTTGCCACAGTGAGGCTCCGCCTCGCCCGCCGGGTTCTCCCACGAATCCGCCTTCAGGCGGACCGAGGGGCGGCTGCCTTCGACAGGCTCAGGCCAGGGAAGCCGGCCTCTCCAGGTTTTGAAACCGCCTGTACTCAACGGGCCCAACTGTCACAGTCGGGTCCGCGGTGTGTCTAACCGATTGTGAAGACGACGATGAGCCCGAATCCATTTGCGGAGATCGCCGCAACTGACGGGCGCGACCACGAACTCGTTCGGCTGGCCAGGGAGGGCAAACGGGAGGCTCTCGAGGAGCTGGTTCTGCGCCGTCAAGCGTGGATCTACAATCTCGCGCTTCGAATGGTGCATCGCCCGGAAGACGCCACACAGGAGGTCTTGATAAAGGAACGACACGGTTGCGACGCCGCTCGAGGACGAGGCGCTCGCGATGGGCGAGAGGTACCTCGCGCCCCACGGCTGGGAGGCCGGCAGGCATTCGAGGAGCCTCTGACAACCGGTAGATTCAAGTCGGCCACGACGTGCACGGCGGAGCACAGCCTCGAGCCATCCGGCGGGCGCGCCGTCCGCACTCACGGCGCCAGGTTCAGCAGGATGGCGCCGCCTCTGGCGGGTAGCATGATGCCCGTGAGGGTCTGACCGTCGTTGAAACCTGGATCGATCGTGCCGCGGATCTTCCGGTACGCCGTCTCGAAGCGAAGACTGACCGCTCGCGCCGTCGGATTGACGAGGACGATCCCGTTGGTGAAATCACGCCGCCAGACACGCTGTTCGGCCCCCGTGCCCCCGGTCCCGAGCCAGTCGGGAAGCCGTTCCCGGGGGTCCGCCGCGTTGTAGGCCACGCCGCTGGGCGTCCCGAGGTAGCCCTTGTACTCGGCCCGCCTCTCCGCCCGGCCGGTTTCCAGGTCCACCGCGTACTCGTCGTACCACCAGTCGGAGCCGTACGCGCCGCTCCTGTTGGTGAAGCAGAAGTACCCGTCCGTCAGGAGTGCCGACGCAAGCGCGAAACGCACGAACGCAAAGTCGCCAGGACCGTCGCGATTGGCCATGATGAACGCGAACTGGGGCGGTTGCGCATTCGCGCTGTGCCAGTAGTGGCTGCGCATGACGGCGCTCCAGGCGAACGGCTCACCGCCGGCTGCCTCACCCTCGAGGAACTGCTCCACCATCATGCCGTTCAGTCTGGTGTCGTAGACATCGCCCGTGACCCAGCCGCCGTTGCCGACGATGACGGATCCCTCAGGGAACACGCGGCGGGAATGGTCCAGCATCGCGCGCGTGCCCGCGATCCAGAGTTCGTTGAGCCGCGTATCCCCATCGGCCTGCGCGTCGTTGTCGATGTCGAGCAGACCCGACGGCGACGGCTCGCGGTGGTTCAGCCAGGCGATGTTGTCGTTGATCCAGTCGTAGAAGATGCCATCGACCAGACGCGTGGACAACACCTTCTCGTTCAGGTAACCGGGCAGATAGTCGTTGACGCCGGTCGTGAGGTTGAGCATCTCGGTCCAGTTGCCGTCGCCGAGGTCGAACAATCTCACACGCCGGCCGGCGGCGTCTTTCATGAACCACCCGTCCTGCAGCCCCTCGATGAAGCGAGCGTTGACGGGCGCCGTGTTGCGCGGAATCACATCCGCCGCCGAGAAATACGCCAGGATGACGAGGTCCGGATTCGTCCGTCGCAGCGTCCCCCGCGAACCGAGGGCGCGAGCCCGATCGTTGGCCGTGAGTTCGGCATCGACGATGAGGAGATCCCAGTCGGACATCGCCAGGAGTAGCGCGTCCTCCGGAACGTATCCCTGGATCTGGTTCGCCAGCCGGGGGAACCGGTGGCGGCTGGCACGCTCGGTCACCGTGAGTGGCAGCTCGGTGAGTTCGAAATCGAGCGTGAGGTCACGGACGAGTGTGACGCCTCGAGAATCCGACGCAAATCCCGTGGCCGACGCCGTGACCGTGAAGCCGGACGGCTCGAGGCCGCTCAGCGTGTAAGAACCCGTGCTGTCGGTGACTGCCGATCTCCCCGCGTTGGGGCCGTCGCCAATCGTCACCATCGCACCGGCGATGGGATCGAAGGAGGGAGCGCCCGCGGCTACTCTGCCGCTCAGCGTATAGGTGGTATAGCTCGACGGTCCGGGGCGTTCTCCGCCGCCGTCCCCGTTGCCTCCGGCGCCGGCGATCGAGCCTGCCAGCGTCACGGCTGCGAGGAGACAACCGAACCTTGCTCTGACGACCCGACGCATGGCGTGGCCCCAGATACGTCGCCAATTATCCCATGTCCCCGCAACCCGGCCATCGCCGACGCGCGTGCCGGCCAGGGGAATCGCATCCAATCGGGGCGTGTACTCCGATCGGCCGTGTGGTACAAGGGCGCGTCGTGTCCTCGGTGGACTGCGCCCAGGAGACGCCGAACGCGACCGACTGCCGCCAGGTCGACGCGCTCGTCACGCTGCGATGATCACGATTCAGCCGTCACCGAGCACGGGGGAGACGCCAGGTGGGTCACCCGGTATCGGTCAAGATAGAATGCGGGTGTGCCAAAGGTTCGGGAAGCCATCAAGCTGATCGAAGCCGACGGTTGGCGGGAAGTGACCACGAAGGGCAGCCACCGTCAGTTCAAGCACCCGATCAAGGCCGGACGTGTCACGATTGCTGGGCAGCCGTCCGACGATTTGGCGCCGGGCACGTACAACAGCATCCTGAAGCAGGCCGGGCTCAAGGGGTAGTTATGCATCGCTTCCTGATCGTCATCGAGAATGCCGGTAGCAACTTCTCGGCGTACTCGCCGGACCTGCCTGGCTGCGTCGCGACCGGAGCGACGCGCGAGGAGACCGAACGACGGATGTACGAGGCGATCCAGTTGCACGTCGAGGGCCTGCTCGAAGACAAACAGCCCATTCCCACGTCCACATCATTTGCCGAGTACGTCGTCGTTCCCGCATAGCTCTTCGGAAGGCCGACAGGGCTCTCGAGTCCGTGCTCGCGGGACACGGCCGCGTGGAGGGCGATCGCCGGTGCGCTAGACTACGGCCATCATGGCCGCCCGCTCGCCACAGTGGACGCGTTACGGAGACCCGCGGATCGCGTTCATCGGCGCCGGCCGCGTGGCGGCGACGCTCGGCCAGGCCCTGCACCGCGCCGGCCTGCCTGTCACCGCTGTCTTCAGCCGCGACCGTCGGCACGCGGACGCTGTCGCCGCGCAAATCCCCGGAGCGGCCGTGGCGGCCACGTCGCAGGCGGCGGCCGACGCGGGCGACCTGGTGTTCCTGACGGTACCGGACGACGCCATCGAGAGCGCCTGCGCCGGAGTCGCGTGGCAGCCCGGTCAATCGGTCGCGCACTGCAGCGGCGCGACAGAGCTGGCCGCCCTCCGCGACGCCAGCCGCGCCGGAGCGCTGGTGGGGGCGTTTCACCCGCTGCAGATGTTCGCGAACCCTGCCGTCGCGCTCGACACCCTACCCGGGTGCACCGTCACGATCGAGGCCGAGCCGCCGCTCGCCGACACGCTGGAGGACATCTGCCGGCGGATCGGATGCCGCCCGGTGCGTCTGCAGCCGGGACGACGGGCGCTCTATCACGCATCGGCCTACTACGTCGGCCCGTTCCTCATCGCGCTGATGCAGGAGGCCGTCGAGATCTGGCGCGCGTTGGGAATGTCGGAGCGCGACGCGCTCAGGGCGCTGGTGCCGCTGCTCGAGGGCACCGTGGCGGCCGTGATGGATGGCGGCCTGGCAGAGGGCATGGGCGGGTGCGTCGCGCGCGGCGACGTCGGCACGGTCGACCGGCACCTTTCGGCGCTCGAGGCGTTCTCGCCCGAGATGGCCGCGCTGTATCGTCAGTTGGCCCTCCGCACGATTCCGCTCGGCCTGGCGCGAGGCACGCTGTCGGCCGAGGCCGCGGAAAAGATCCGCGCGGTCCTCGAGACGCGCGAATGAACCGTGTGTGATGCCGCTGCCGTCGGCATGGCATCGCTCCTGGACGACGTCGTCGGGGTTCCGTCTTCTGCACAGTTCATCGTTCCAGATGGCCCCGATGGCTTGATCGCGGCATGCGCGCGTGCTACGGTCCAGCCCTCCACACACATCGTTGGCTTGGTAAGGAGGATGACACGCATGCGTATTCGCGCGAACACGACGGCGTTGGTGATGATCACGGCCCTGGGCGTGCTCGTTGGCGTCTCCGCGCTCTTCGCGTCCCATTCGTGGGGCGGCTATCACTGGGCGCGCACGAGCAACCCGTTCACCATAAAGACGGGCGACAACGTGGATGCCAACTGGGACGCGTATCTCGACGAGGCCATTGTCGACTGGAACGTCTCCGCCTCGCTCGACCTCGCGAAGGTGACCGGCGGCGCCAACCCGAAGAACTGCCGGCCGACGAGCGGTCGCATCGAAGCCTGCAACGCCAATTACGGCGCGAACGGCTGGCTGGGCATCGCCCAGGTGTGGGTCAGTGGTACCCACATCACGCAAGCCACGGTCAAGCTGAACGACACCTACTTCAACACCGCCACGTACAACAAACCAGAGTGGCGGCGGCTCGTGATGTGTCAGGAAATCGGCCACGACTTCGGCCTCGATCATCAGGATGTGACGTTCACCAACCCCAACCTCGGCACGTGCATGGACTACACGAACAGCCCGCTCGGTCCGCCGAGCAACGAACATCCCAACCAGCACGACTACGACGAGATCGACACGATCTACGCGCACACCGACAGCACGACCACGATCGGCCTGGCGACCGGTCCGGGCGCCGCGGCGAGCCAGATCGACCGAGGTCAGTTCGGGCAGTTGGTCCGCAGCACCAACAGCGGTCGCACCGAGCTTTACGTCCTCGACCTCGGCGGCGGTCAGAAGATCTTCACGCACGTCATCTGGGCCAACTAGCGCGCGGCGTTCAGTATTCCCACGGGAGGGGCGCCCCGCCCCTCCCGGTTTCCGCCTCTCATGGTGATGAGCCGCGTCCTTGCCGCCATCGCGATCGCGTGCGTCGGCCTGACCACGACCGCCGCCACGTGCTCGACCGCGCCGCCCGAGATTTCGGCGGAGCGCGCGGTCGCCATCGCGCGGACCCACGCGACATTCGAGGTGGCCTCGATCGCGACCGAAAAGGCTGCCGACGAAGGCCGGCCGGTCTGGCGCGTGACGTTGCGGGGCCAGCCAGCCAGCCCGGAGCATCCCCTGTTGCGCCGGATCGTCATCGTGTCGATCGATCGCCGATCGGGAGAGGTAATCAGCGTCGCGATGAGTTGAGCGCCACGCGCGAGAGAAGGATCGCTGACGACCTCGACGTCTTCGGGTGCCGAATCGGCGCCCGAATGTGTATGCTGTGCGGATGCCACACAGTTCGACGGGGCGGCTGGTCGCCCTTCTCATGGCGGTCGCCGTCGGTGTCTCTTGCCGCACCGCGAGCCCCACGCCGCACGTCACACCGCCCGCCGGCGCCGTGGTCCCCATCGTCCAGCCGGGCGCGCCGGGTCAGGCGAGCCGCACGGTAACGGCGGCGCAGGCCACCGACCTCTCGCGCATCCAGTTCACCGCGGCCGACGTCCGCTTCATGCAGGGCATGATCGGCCACCACGCGCAGGCGGTGCAGATGGTCGAACTCGTCGACGCACGCAGCGACGACCCGGACATGAAGACGCTGGGGCTGCGCATCCGGGTGTCGCAGGAAGACGAGATCGGCATGATGATCCGCTGGCTCGAGGCCCGCGGCCAGGCCGTGCCCGACCCCGACCCGCGCGAGCACACGCAGAGCGCCGCGATGATGCCGGGCATGCTGACGATGGACGAGATGGACCGCCTCGCCGCGGCGAAGGGACGCGCGTTCGATCGCCTGTTCCTCGAAGGGATGATCAGGCACCACGGCGGGGCGCTGACGATGGTGAAGGAGCTGTTCGCGACGCGGGGCGCGGCGCAGGACGGCGAGATCTTCGCGTTCGCGTCCGATGTGGACGCGGATCAGCGGATGGAAATTGGTCGCATGAGCCGCATGCTCGAGGAGCGCCGGAAATGAGAGTCGTTCGTCCTCACGTCGTCTTCGTCGCCGCGGCGGTCGTCGCGGCGGTCGTCTCGGGTCGTGCGCAGGAACGTCCAGCCGCGCCCACGCCAGCCGACCCGCGCGTCGGGCTGAAGGCCGGCTTCCGCGACGCGGGGCAGGCGGCGCGCAACATGGAGCTGGTCTCGAGCATGCCGAGGCCCGCCGGTTTCTTCGATCCGAACAACCCTGGTGGCATCCCCACGGCACCCGAAACCACGAGCACCGCCACGGCCGCACTCGCGCCCGCCGTGGCGCCCGCGCCGGCCGCGGGACAGCCCGTCGCCGCACCGGCCCCGCCGCCGCCCTCCGGGTTGAACTTCGCGAACTCCGACCTCGCGTTCAAGGGGACGCAGATGTTCGTCGGCAGCTTCCACGGCATCAACAGCTACGACATCGAGCGCGCGGCGAAGCCGCGGCTGCTCGCCTCGATCGTGTGCCCCGGCGGGCAGGGCGACGTGTCGGTTCACGGCCACCTGCTGTTCATGTCGGTCGAGCAGACGCGCGGCCGCGTGGACTGTGGCGTCGAGGGGGCGCCCGAGACGGTCGACAAGGCGCGTTTCCGCGGCGTCCGCATCTTCGACATCAGCGATCTGAGCAAGCCGAAGCAGGTGGCCGCGGTGCAGACCTGCCGCGGCTCGCACACGCACACGCTGGTGCCGGACCCGACCGACCGGAGCACGCTCTACGTGTACGGGTCGGGTACGAGCACGGTGCGTCCGGGCGAGGAGATGGAAGGCTGCTCGGGTGGGAAGCCCGAGGAGGACGCGAACACGGCACTCTTCAGCATCGACGTCATCAAGGTGCCGCTCGCCGCGCCGGAGCAGGCGGCCATCGTCAACCGCCCGCGCATCTTCGCGGACCCGGCGACAGGCGTCATCGCGGGGCTCGAGCGGGGCGGCGAGCGCGGGCCGGGGACGCAGGCGGCGCGCGAGACGAACCAGTGCCACGACATCACGGTCTTCCCGGAGCTGGGCCTCGCGGCTGGCGCGTGCTCGGGCAACGGCATCCTGCTCGACGTCTCGGACCCGGTGCACCCGAAGCGGCTCGACGCCGTCTCCGACAAGAACTTCGCCTACTGGCACTCGGCGACGTTCAACAACGACGGCACGAAGGTGATCTTCACCGACGAGTGGGGCGGCGGCACGCGCCCGCGCTGCCGAGCGACGGACCTACCCAACTGGGGCGCCGACGCGATCTTCGACATCGTCGATCGCAAGCTCCAGTTCCGCGGCTATTACAAGATGCCGGCGGCGCAGACCGAGCAGGAGAACTGCGTCGCGCACAACGGGTCGCTCGTACCCGTGCCGGGGCGCGACATCATGGTGCAGGCGTGGTACCAGGGTGGCGTGTCGGTGTTCGACTTCACCGATTCGACCAGGCCGGTCGAGATCGCGTTCTTCGATCGCGGACCGATCGACGAGAAGGCGCTCATCACCGGCGGCTACTGGTCGGCCTACTGGTACAACGGCCAGATCTACGGCAGCGAGATCGCGCGCGGCATCGACGTGTTCCGCCTGACGCCGAGCGCGTTCCTGTCGAAGAACGAGATCGACGCGGCGCTGCAGGTGCGCTTCGCCGAGGTCAACACGCAGGAGCAGACGCGCGTGACGTGGCCGGCGACGACGGTCGTGGCGCGGGCGTACGTGGATCAGCTCGCGCGCGGCACGGCGCTGGCGGCGGATCGCATCGCGGCGCTGCGTACGGCGCTCGACAAGGCCGACGAGCTGCGGTCTGGCAAGGAGAAAGGCGCGACGGCGGTGCTCGACGCGCTCGACGCGATGGCGGGCCAGCTCGACGCGGATGCGGCACGCGCGTCGGGGCGCGACACGCGGCGCATGAAGGCGCTCGCCGAGACGATCACGGGGCGCACGGCGCGGCTCCGCTGAGGCGGCGCGCGGGCCGACCGTCAGACCCGGGCGCTATAATCGCAGTCGATGCGCCTCGTCGACGAACTCCGCGCCGAGCACGACCTGATCGAACAGGTGGCGGGCGCGTTCCGGACCTTCGCCGACGCGCGCGGGCGTCGCGACGGCCACGCGGCGGACGGAGCGCGCTTCCTGTGTTTCTTCCGGCTCTTCGCGGGCGATTTCCATCACGCCCGCGAAGAGGACACCCTCTTCGTGGCGCTCGCCGAGCGCGCCGGCCTGCCCGCGGATCGCGGCCCCATCGCCGTGCTCATCGACGATCACCGGCGGCTCGGACGCGTACTCGACGCGGTGGATCCGCTCGCGTCCGCCGACCCGCTCGACCCGGACGATGCGGCGCGGCTGCGGGCGCTCGCGACCGAATATGCGCACGGACTGTGGCATCACATCGACGCCGAGAACTCCGTGCTGCTCCCCGAGAGCGAGGCGCGGCTGCGCAAGCGATCGATCCTGGAGTTGCCGTCGCGCGAGATGACCCAGGCCGAGCGCGCGGCCCGCGACGAGGCGGCGGATCTGCTGCGTCGGTATCCCCCCGCCAACGACCACGAGATCATCCGCGGCGACGGCTGCGTGCTGTGTCCGGCGTTCGGCGAGAGCTGCCGCGGGCTCGAGCGCGAGTGGTGGAGCGAGTCGGAGTGGGACGAACTCGAAGACCACCTGGCCTCCGACTGACCGGCGGGCGGCGCGTCTACCGGTTGAACCAGTAGGCCACCTTCACCAGCAGCACGTTCGACCCGGGCACGCGGAAGACGTCGCCCATGTCGCGGCCGAAGCGGAAGTCGGGGCGGCTCTGCCCGGCGGCGACGTCGGCGTCGCGTTCGCGCGCCTGCTGCCAGACGACGAAGAGCGTCGAGCCCGGGCGGAATTCCCACCGCAGCACGTTGGTCGTGCGGAACGACAGGTACTTGAAGTCCGCCGTGCCGTCGTATCCGAACCGCGCGTAGCGATCGGCGTACCGATCCGCCCGCCCGTTCACCAGCTCCGTGTAGCCGGCATAGCGGCCCGCCGAGACGAACGGCGCGGCGTAGGTCTGCCACGACAGGTTCGGCGTGATCGTGTAGTTCGCGCGCAGCGTGAGGGCCACCTGCGTCTGGTGGAGGTCGCCGAACACGTAGTGCGTGCCGTCCGCGCGCTCGTCGTCGCCGACCCACTGCGACGGGTTGTCGTGGCGCGTCAGCCGGATCCCGCCCTGGACCGACACCGCGGAGGTCGGCCGCACGGTGATCCTCGGCTCGGCCTCGAGGTAGCGGTAGCCGTAGCGATCGCGCTCCCCGCCCGACACCCACTCGGGCTGCACGCGGCGGCGGTCGTCGCCCCCCACGAACAGCCAGCCGCCGACCGTGTCGTTGCCGAGGGCGCCGGGGCCGCCGCGCGTCGCGCGGTCGTCGAAGGTGCGGGGGCTGGCGTTCACGCCGAACCCGGTGCGCCAGTTGTTCGTGAACACCCAGTGCATGTTCACGTTCGCCCCGTTCCACAACTGGTCGCCACCGAAGTTCCACGCCGCCCATTGGTTCAGGTTGACCCGGTAGCTGCGGACGATCCGCCCCGGGCGATCGAAGCGGAACTGCGCCCAGTTCATGATCGTGCGGATGTCGGCGCGGCGCTGGAACCCGAGGTCGTTGATGTCGAAGCCTGGCGATTTGAAACTCCACACCGAGCTGAAGCGCACCCGCTCGCCCGCGATCTTCTGCAGCGACACCTGGCCCGCCTGACCCGCAAGCGACGTGCGCGTCGCGTCGTAGCCGACGTACGTCGCGCCGGGCCGCTGGAAGCTGTGGACCGTGCTCTCCTGCCGCGCCGCGATCGCCTCGGCACTGCCGCGGAGGGCGCTGCCGGCCCAGTAGCCGCGCAGGGCGAGACGACGGCCGAACCGCCAGTCGTAGTCGACGCCGCCGGTCGTCGCCGAGCTGGCGAGCACCACGCCGGGATCGAGCTGGCGGTTGGTGGAGGTGAACATCCATCCGACCGACGACTGGTTCGCGAACTCGCGGCGCGCGCGCGCAACCGTGTAGGTGGTGAACGGCTCGACCACCTGGGTCGAGCGATGTCCGCCGACGTCG
>ORMF011355273.1_pt1 | contig 19960 bp, 23 predicted proteins | sample 1779871 | NCBI WGS metagenome assembly ORMF01 (sample SAMEA104232316, study PRJEB22302) | groundwater metagenome | biome: forest; feature: aquifer; material: groundwater | place: USA | collected 2011-08-07 | depth 5.4 m | reverse complement strand
CTTTTACAAAACCACCCTTGGTTTGAAGTTGTTTTAGTGGCTGCATCCCCAAATTCAGCAGGAAAAAAATACCAAGATGCAGTTTCTGGCAGATGGGTAATGGAGGAAAAAATTCCTGCAAAAATTGCAGAAATGAAAGTATATGCTGTTTTGGAGGATATAGAAAAAATTGCACCCCAAGTTCAATTGATTTTTTCAGCTATTGATTTGGATAAACAAAAAACAAAAGAAATTGAAAATGCCTATGCTTCAAAAGGGGTGGTGGTTGTTTCCAATAACTCAGCTCATAGATGGAGTGAAGATGTACCAATGGTTATGCCAGAGATTAACTTTGAGCATTTAAAAATTATAAAAAATCAGCAAAAAAATCATGGATGGAATAAAGGATTTGTGGTTGTAAAACCAAATTGCTCCATCCAATCATATGTGCCATTGCTTACCCCGCTTTTAAAATATGGAATTAAAAAAATAGAAGTCACAACTTTGCAAGCAGTATCAGGTGCAGGTAAAACTATGACTCAATGGGAAGATATGGAAGATAACATAATTCCTCAAATCAAAGGAGAAGAGGAAAAGAGTGAAAAAGAACCCTTAAAAATTTGGGGTAAATTAGGAAATGGCAAAATTAAATTTGTAAAAACCCCAAAAATAAGTGCTACTTGTATTAGAGTACCAATTAGCGATGGTCATATGGCATCTGTTGCAGTTACATTTGCAAAAAAAATTACCAAAAAACAAATCATCAATGAATGGAAAAAATTTAATCCTTTAAAGAAATTAAATTTACCATCAAGCCCTAACCCTTTTATAACTTTTTTTGATAGCGTTGATAGACCTCAAACAAGGTTAGATAGAAATATAGGGGATGGAATGGGAATTTCTGTTGGGAGATTAAGAGAGGATAAAAATGAGTTTAGATTTATTGGGCTTTCTCATAACACAATAAGAGGTGCTGCAGGCGGGGCAATTTTAACTGCAGAACTACTTCTTAGGAAAGGGTTTATAAAAATGTCATCCTGAACGTAGTGAAGGATCTCTCAATTTATTTGAGGTACCTTGCATTCGCAAGAGATTCTTCGCCTTCGGCTCAGAATGACAATTACTATGGCAAAGATTAATTCAAACTATAAAAACTTACCTCAAACATATTTGTTTTCAGAAATTGCCAAAAAAACTAAAGTCTTCGTTGAAAAAAATCCCAATGTGGAAATTTTAAAATTGGGGATTGGTAATACTACCCAACCGCTTGCGCCAGTTATTATTGAAGGTTTAACCCAAGGTGTTAAAAAATTGGCAGATGCAAAGACTTACACTGGTTATGGAGATGAACAGGGAAATTTGAATTTAAGACAAGAGTTAGTTAAATGGTACAAGAAAAAAGGTATAACGTTGCAGGTTGATGAAATATTTATTTCTGATGGAGCAAAACCCGATGCTGCCAATATTTCTTCCATTTTTGATCAAAAAAGTATTGTGGCAATTTCTGATCCTGTTTACCCAGTTTATTTGGATTCAAATATTATTGCAGGCAAAAAAATAGTTTATCTTGAAGCTTTGGAAAAAAATAACTTTTTCCCAAAACCCCCAAAACAAAAAGTGGATTTAGTTTTTCTTTGCAGTCCTAATAATCCAACTGGAACAGTTGCTACAAAAAAACAACTAAAAGATTTTATTGATTATGCAAAAAAACAAAAAGCGATTATTATTTTTGACGCTGCATATTCTGAATATATCTCGGATAAAAATCTACCTTCAAGTATTTATCAAATTGAGGGTGCCAAAAGTTGTGCAATAGAGCTACAAAGTTTTTCCAAATCTGCTGGGTTTACAGGGGTAAGGTTGGGTTGGACTATTGTTCCAAAAGATTTACAAATTGAAGGAAAAGAGAACGTAAATAAAATTTGGAATAGAAGACAAACTACAATGTTTAACGGGGCATCAAATATTGCTCAACTTGGGGGACTTTCCGTATTGTCTAAGGAAGGTCAAAAACAAACAAAAAAGCAAATCAAATATTATATGGAAAATGCTAAATTAATTAAAAAAGAATTAGAAAAAATCGGACTTAAAGTTTATGGTGGAGTAAACGCTCCTTACCTTTGGGTTAAATGTCCCGATAAATTAACTTCCTGGGAATTTTTTGAAAAACTTCTAAATGAAGCACATGTGGTATCAACTCCTGGCTCAGGGTTTGGTCAAATGGGTGAAGGGTTTTTAAGACTTTCTGCTTTTGGACAAAAGGAAAATATTAAAAAAGCATTAGATAGCATAAAAAAGAATCTTAAAATATGAAAAAAGTTTTACCATTTAATAAATCTCAAATAGAAAAAATAATTAAAGATTATCCAACCCCTTTTCATATTTATGATGAAGAAGGATTGAAGGCGACCGCGAGAAATTTATACAAATCCTTTTCATGGGTACCACAATTTAAAAATTTTTTTGCAGCCAAAACCAACCCAAATCCTTATCTTATTAAAATTTTGAAAGAAGAAGGAATGGGTATTGATTGTAGTTCCTTAACTGAACTTATTTTGGCAGAACGGATTGGTTTCAAAGGGGAAGAAATCATGTTTTCCTCCAACGAAACCCCTGCTAAAGAATACAAAAAAGCCAAAGAACTAGGAGCAATTATTAACCTTGATGATATATCGCATATTGAATATTTGGAAAAAAATGTTGGATTACCAGATCTTATTTGTTTTCGTTATAACCCAGGCCCAAAAAGAACAGGCAACCGATTTATTGGTGACCCTAAGGAGGCGAAATTTGGTTTAACGCATCGACAATTGTTTGAGGCATACAAAATTTGTAAGAAAAAAGGAATAAAACGATTTGGTTTGCATACAATGATTGTCTCAAATGAGATTAATCAAGATGCCCATATTCAAACAGCTGGAATGCTTTTTGACTTAGTAGTTGAATTAAGTAAAAAGTTTTCTATTCATTTTGAATTTATTAATATGGGTGGAGGTTGGGGTATTCCATATAAGCCAACAGATATACCAATAGATGTAGAGTTTGTTTCTCGTCAAATAAAAAAATTATATGAGGAAAAAATTATCAAAAATAATCTAGCACCATTACGTGTAGTTATGGAAAATGGGAGATTTATTTCAGGTCCTCACGGATATTTGGTCACAACCGCTTTACACAAAAAAGAAATTTATAAAGACTATATTGGGGTAGATTCTTGTATGGCCAATTTAATGAGACCTGGGATGTATGGGGCTTATCACCATATTACAGTTTTAGGAAAAGAAAACGCGACAAAAAATAAAACTTATGATGTGGTTGGCTCTCTTTGTGAAAATAATGATAAATTTGCCATAGATAGAAAACTTCCAAAAATAATTCCTGGAGATATTTTAGTTATTCATGATACTGGTGGACACGGATATTCGATGGGTTTTAATTATAATGGTAAATTGCGATCTGCAGAATTACTTCTTAAAGAAAATGGAGAAGTTATAAAAATAAGAAGAGCAGAAAACTTGGATGATTACTTTGCAACATTGGATTTTACTAAAATCTAAGCAGCTTGCGTTGAAGGCGATGCTTTACCCAGTACTTCTTTTTGAAAGAAATCGTGATCTATTTGAATAGCTTTTGCAAACTTAGCAAAATTCTTATCTCCCGCATTATATGAATCTTTCTCGTCAATCATTCTAGTCAATGTTCCACCAACGTGTCCTAAAAAAAGACCTGCTGCAAAAGCAGCTTGTGAGCTTTCTGGTGAAGATAATACTGATGCTAAAGTTGCTCCGCCAAAAATAGGAGCAATCATAGATGAAAGTTTCAATCCCAATTTTTCTTTTCCGAAGTGTCCATGCTCATACTCATGAGCTATAGTCCAACCTATCATGAAAGGTGCTGATTTTTCAATTAACTTATCCATAAGGTCTTTGGCTCTAGCAATAGATTCCTCTTTGCTAAGTTGCCCACTTCTGCCTGTATTAAAACCTGCCTTGGCTGCCTCAAGATACTTTTGTCTTCTTGTTTTATTACCAGATAATGTATGCATTTCTCTATTGCCAAGCAAAGCATATGGGGCTGTGACAGGATTTATTAAGGCTCCCGCAAGCATAAGAAATTTTTTTAACCTACCTGGTTCCATTTGTTCTGATTCTAAATATTTATACTCTCTTTTGCGAACTTCTTTTAAGGAATTTACAATAGCTCTTTGGTTAATAGTTACATTGCCAGTAATATGGTTAAAATGAGCCATTTTTGCTGATTCACTAGAATTCTTTATAGTGATGGGTCTAGCAACAGAATGCGGATAATTACTTTCTTCTACAGCTTTGCTAATTAAGGCTCCATCTATTCGAATTGGAGGAGAAATAGGATTAATATCCCCCTCATATTTTATTTCTACTGGAGGATTCTGAGGTTTCTCTGTATTTTCAACGGCGATTGATCCTTCAGGCATAGTTAATTTATTATAACCCAAGTTTAATTTACTAAACATTGGATTTTTCCAAAATTTAATATTAATTAACTAGCAGGTGGTGTAGGTGGGTTTATTAGACCAAGTTGTTGAGCGACGTATGCAGCATGAGATCTGTTTGAAGCGCCTAACTTACCAAAAACACTACTAACATGATATTTAGCTGTATGAGGTGATAGGGCTAAATCCCGAGCAATATCTCTATTGCTTTTACCTTTTGCTATTAATCCTAGAACCTCGGTTTCCCTAGCTGTGAGAGATTCAACCATTTGTACGGTGCTATTTCCATTTAGCTCATTCGGGTTTGGTGTACCATCAGTCACTCTCATAATCCTCAATTTTCCTTTTGGTTTTGAAAAATCAAGTGTAGTATCCCCAGGGGTAAAGGTTAAAGTTTGTATTTTAAAAGCTCCTTCAAATCCTGGTCCAGATACCTTTAGTATCCCTTTTTCAGTATCAACAGAACAAGCATATCCTTTTCTTCAGCCATAATAGGTAGGTATTCTAATACTTAGATTCAATTTTTACAATTAGTATCCAATAAATTTACCACTTGAAAAAAAACTTGAGTCAGAATAAAGTATCTAAAGTTTATGGCCAGCAAAAAACCTTCAAAATTTTCATCAGTTGATATGACAGGGACTTTACCTGATTGGGCCATCAAAGAGCATATCAAAAACGGAATTATTAAAATTGACCCTTTACCTAAAGATTGGGATAGTTTGGTTGATGAGGTAACAATTGATTTTCATTTAGGTGACAAACTGCGGGTTTTTACCAATGAAGGATTAAATACCATTGATACAAGATATGCCACAAAAGAAGACATGGAATCTTCGATGAGACTCGTGGAATTAAAACCAGGACAACCATTTATTTTAACTGAACATGATTTTGTAATTGCCACCACCAAAGAGAGACTGACTTTACCAGACAATATTATTGGGCATTTGCATGGCAAATCATCCTTAGCAAGACTAGGGGTAGTTGTTCATTCAACAGCAGCCAGATTTGATCCGGGTTGGGATGGATGTCCTGTTTTAGAATTTGGAACTTTTTTAAAGGGTAAAAAACTAGTAATTTATGAGGGATCTCCAATTTGTGCTTTTTCTTTTGAAAAATTAGGAGCTTCAGTTGAAAGGTCATATAAAAATTCTCCCAACAATAGGTATGGAGGGTCAGATATGCCACAAGTTTCAAATTTAATGGGAAAGAGTAGTCGCTCGTCAGGAAAGAAAAAAGCACTCGCACGGTAGGGACTTGCTCGTTTGTGAGAATTTTGTGATTTTAGTCAAATAAAATCATCTAATTAATCTGCACAAAATCCTCAACATTTTTTCTTTTTCCTGACTTCGCTCCTTTTAAAAAAATATGATTATTGGAATTGATGAAGTTTTAAAAAGAGTTAATCCGCCAGCTGGCGGAGAAAAGCTTGTTGAGAATCTTGGGAAAAGAGAGTTGAAAAATCCTGAAGGAGTGGGGTTGGATTTAAGACTTGGAGCAGTTCATCAGATTATTTCTGGAGGGGCTTTTATAGAGGCTGACCCTTCGGCAAGCTCAGGGCAAGTTGTCCTGGGAAAGCGTAAAGGTGTAAAAACAAAAGAACTGGCAAAATTTCAAAAAGGAAAAAGAAACCAAGAATGGGTTGTAATTAAACCAGGGGATTATTATTTAGTATCCACTCTTGAGGTTATAAATACTCCTAAAGATTTAATGCCGGTTTTATACCCCAGAACCTCACTCTTTAGAGCAGGGCTTTTACTTTTAAATAGCAAAACAGATCCAGGTTATAAAGGTACTTTAACAATGGGACTTAAAAACTTGTCAGAATTTGAAGTTAAGCTCCAATTGGGGGCTAGAATTTGTAATGTGGTTTTCTTTAAAATTGAGGGGCAGAGTGTTGAGTATCGTGGACAACACCAAGGTGGGAGGATATCCCCAGAAAAAGAGGAAAAACAGGTTTAAATGAGAACAGCTTTTATAGGACTTTTAGTAGTTACTCTAATTGTAAATATATACTATTTTTTTGCTTTAGATATAATTTTCGTCTTATTTTCAGGTGAGTTGTTTCAGAAGTCATCCGACCTTCCTGGCTCGTTAATGCTGATTGCCCCGGTGATTAATTCTATAGGGATTGTTTTGACGCTATTTAGAGAGTTAAAAAAATGACTAATAAGCATCCAGAATACCAATATTTAGATTTACTCAAAGAAGCTTTGGAAGATGGGATAAGAAAAGTGGATAGAGGTACTGGAATAGTTTTATATTCTCTTTTTGGCAAACAAATAAGATTTGATTTATCTCAAAGTCCGCCAGCTGGCGGATTCCCGCTTCTGACTACCAAAAAAGTTTATTGGAAAGGGGTTATTCAGGAACTATATTGGTTCATGTCAGGACAAACCAATATTAAGTATTTGGTAGATAACAATGTACATATTTGGGATGACTATCCTTATAAAATTTATGCCAAAAAGGCCAAAGAAAAAAAAGTTCCTGCTCTAACCAAAGAAGAATTTATCCAAAAGATTTTAGAAAATAAAACTTTTGCCAAAAAGTATGGAGACTTACCTAGGATTTATGGAGAGATGTGGAGAAAATGGCCCACTCGCAAAAAAGGCAGAACAATTGATCAATTAAAATGGGTTTTACAGGAGTTAAAAGATGACCCAGATGCCAAAAATTTAATAGTAAATTCTTGGAATAGTGAATATTTATATACCATGGCCACAAATGAGGATGCTTCCCGTTTTCCGATTTGTCATAATATGTATCAAATTAGTAATAGGAATGGATATTTATCACTGCAGCTTTACCAAAGATCTGCAGATTTGTTCTTAGGAGTGCCCTTTAATATAGCCAGTTATGCATTGCTTACAATAATTTTGGCAAAGATTGCAGGGCTAAAACCTGGAGAATTTATTCATACATTTGGTGATGTGCATATTTATGAAAATCATATTCCTCAAGTGAAAGAACAATTAAAAAGAAAACCAAAGCCTTTTCCTAAAGTTAAAATTGATCCTTCAGTAAAATCTTTAGATTCTTTTTTACCAGAACATATAACCTTGGAAGATTATGATCCTTACCCAATGTTAAAAGCAGAACTCACAGTTGCGGGTGGATTGTACGATCCCGAGACAGGTCAAATGGCAGGATGAAAATATCAGCAGTTGTGGCTGTTGCAGGTAAAAATAGAGTGATTGGTAAAAAAGGTGGGTTACCTTGGCATTTACCTGAAGAATTAAAAAGATTTAAAGAAATTACAACTAATCATCCAATCATCATGGGCAGAAAAACTCATGAATCTATTGGCAAAATTTTACCAAATAGAACAAACATTATTATTACTAGGGATCCAAATTTTAAGGTGGAAGGTGGAATAGTGGTAGGCTCGCTAGATGAGGCCTTACACTCTGCTCAGGGTAAACCAGGAGAAGATGAAATATTCATCATTGGGGGAGGACAAATTTACCAAGAGTCTATGGGGATGTTGGATAAATTGTATCTTACATATATAGATAAAGAGGTGGAGGGAGATACTTTTTTTCCAGATTATTCTTCTTTTAAACAAGTCTCAGAATCTGATTGGCAAGTAACTGATGGAACCAGATATAAGTTTTTAGAATTTGAAAAATAAAGCAAGATATTGACAAGCAGACAGAGAGAGAGAGTTATATTAGTCTTAATATGCCAGAAGTAAGTAAGAGAATAGAAATTCCAGGGAAACCAGGAACTGAGGATATAATAAAAGCTGATAAATCTAAGGTTACAAAATTACCTACTGCAGGGCCTAAACAAATGCTCGAATCTGCGATCGCAGATGTAAAAATAGGTGCTGAAGATTCAATTGAACTGGGTATGACAACCCCTGAAGACGAAAGAAATTATCTTTCAAATGAGAGAAAAGAGGCAGAAGAAGTTCTTGATCCAAGATTTAATACACAAGCAGGAAAAAAACCTATCAAACCTTAGTAATCCGAAGGATTGATTTTATCTTTTCTTCCTGATACAATTACCCACATTAAACATCTATCACTTATGTTTTCCTGACTACAGGTGATAGAGAAGTAAAAGGAAAACAATGTATAAGTTACCAACCTTACAAGAATTATTAGAAGCTGGTGTTCATTTTGGACATCAAATTCGTCGTGGTCACCCAAGAATGAAACCTTTAATTTATGGAGCCAAAGATGGTGTCCATATTATTGATTTAACAAAGTCAGAAGAATATTTAAAAACTGCCACAGATTATGTTTATGAGCTTGGTAAAGCAAACAAAATCTTACTTTTTGTGGGAACCAAAAAACAAGCTCAACCTATTATTGAAGAATTAGCTAAAAACTTAGGAGCTCCATACATGGTGGAAAGATGGATGGGTGGATTTTTAACTAATTTTGAGGAAATTAAAAAAAGAATCAAACTGCTCAAAGATTTAAAAGAACAAAAAGCTAAAGGTGAACTCTCAAAATATACAAAAAAAGAACAGCTTTTGCTTGACAGAAAAATGGATAAACTTACCCAAGATTTTTCAGGAGTTATGGATCTTGCAGGTATGCCAGAGGCAATATTTGTAGTGGATGCAGTTTCAGACAACATTGCCATCAAAGAAGCAAACAGATTGGGGATTAAGGTTGTAGCAATTGCTGATTCAAATTGTAATGTGGAGGAAGTTGATTACCCAATTCCTGGAAATGATGATGCTATAAAATCCATCAAAGTTTTGGTTTCAGCAGTAGCTGAGGCTTATGGACAAGGTAAAAAAGAGGCTGGGGAAACTGAGGCAAAAAGAGTGAAAAAAGAAGAGCAAGATGAAGAAAAAAGAAAGACTGAAGAATCAAGAGTTAAAGTAAAAGTTGTTGAGGAAGAAGTGCCTGAAGTATTAAAACAAGAAGTAGCAGCAGCTGAGGAAATGGTGGAGAAAAAAGCAGTTAAAGATTCAGAAAGAGTAGTGTAATAATTAGTAGTAAGTAGAATGTAGTTGGTAGCAAGGGTTAGCTTGTAATCTCCTGACTACTTACTATCAGCTACTAACTACTTGGTAGGACTAAAACAAATTAAATTATGGCTATAGATTTGGATAAATTAAAAAAACTACGAGGCGAGACTGGTGCAGGCATAGCTGACTGCAAAGAAGCCCTAGCTGAATCAAAAGGTGATATCGAAAAAGCCAAGGAATTTTTGAAGAAAAAAGGTTTTGAAAAAGGTGCAAAAAAAGGTGATAGAGAAGTCAGCATGGGGATTGTGGATGTATATTCCCATCAAGGAAAAGTTGGGGTTATGGTTGAAGTTTTGTGTGAAACAGATTTTGTGGCAAGAACTGATGATTTTAAATCCTTGGCGCACGAATTATCCTTACAAATTACCTCTATGAACCCTCAATCAGTTGAGGATTTACTAAAACAGGAATATATTAGGGATAATTCTTTAACAATTGATCAACTTGTAAAATCTGTTAGTGGTAAACTTGGAGAGAACATTCAAATAGGAAGATTTGAACGTATTGCTTTAGGTGAGTAATCTAATTTATGGATCCGGTACTTACTGACCCAACCACAAAGATTGAAGAAGGTCTACACCACTTTAAGGTGGAAATTTCAGGTATTAGAGCTGGACGGGCAAACCCAGCCTTTATAGAAAATATTCTTATAGAAGCTTATGGCTCAAGAATGAAACTCATGGAAGTAGGTAATATTTCCGCTCCTCAACCCTCCCTTTTGACTGTTCAAGTTTGGGATGAATCTATTTTGCAAAGTGTTTTAAAAGGAATAATGGAGGCCAATTTAGGCTTAAATCCTTCAAATGATGGGACCTTAATTAGGCTGCCAATCCCGCCTTTAACAACTGAAAGAAGAGAAGAATTTATAAAAATATTACACCAAAAAATGGAGGAGGCAAAAGTTTCCATTCGGCAAACCAGACAGGATTTTAGAAATGTTTGGAAAAAAGATTCTGAGGATGGAAAAATTTCTGAGGATGAATTTTCAAGAAGAGAAAAGCTTTTGCAGGATTTGGTTGATAAAAAAATAGTAGAGGTTGAACAATTAACTAAAGAAAAGCAGGAAGAGCTAACCCAACTTTAACCAATGATTTTATCCATTATTGTTTTTATATTTTCACTTTTAGGTTTGGTGATCATTCACGAACTTGGTCATTTTTTAGTTGCTAAAAAATTTGGGATTAAAGTTTTAGAATTTGGGTTTGGAATTCCCCCCAAAATTTGGGGCAAAAAATTTGGAGAGACCCTTTATTCAATAAATGCTCTGCCTTTGGGGGGATTTGTTAGATTATTTGGAGAAGATCAGCCGGCAAAGGATCTTAAATTTATCAAGGGAGGAGATAAATCCAGAAACTTCTCGTTTAAACCAGTAAGTCAGCGAATTTTGGTTGTTATTGCAGGTGTGGTAATGAATTTAGTTTTGGCTTGGATTATTTTTTATGCAGTAATTATCTCTCAAGGTTTTAAAATAATATACCCAAACCCTGAGCCAGGAGTTTATATAGGTTATATTCAGGAAAACTTTCCAGCCCAAAAAGCTGGCATAGACTTGGGAGATAAAATATTAAAAGTTGAAGGAAAAGATATAAAGAATTTTGATGATGTAAGACAAACCATCAAAGAAAAAAAAGGTGAAAGTGTAACTTTACTTTTGTCAGATGTAGAAGGTAAGAATTTAAGGGAAGTGACATTAACTCCAAAAAGTGTCGAAAATGATGATTTTAAAATCGGGGTGGGCTTTAGTCCTATTGGTACCAAAAAGTACAAAACTTCAAATGAAAAACTATTTTCAGGGATAACTTATTCATATGATTTAACCAAACTTACAATGTTTGGCTTCAAAAAAACCATTAGTGATTTAATTTCAGGAAATATTAATTCAGTCTCAAAATCAGTGGCAGGACCTGTGGGGCTTGCCACAATGAGTAATGATATTTTAAGTTCAGGTCCAGGAGCTTTACCTTTCTATCTTTGGTTTGTGGGGGTAATTTCTTTAACCTTGGCAATTTTTAATGTTTTGCCAATCCCGGCTTTGGATGGGGGAAGATTATTATTTTTGGTAATTGAGGCAGTTATAGGTAAAAAAGTAAAAGAAGAAGTTGAAAGATGGGTGCATCAAATAGGCTTTATAATACTGCTTGGTTTAGCTGTCCTAGTAACCTATTCTGACATTAGCAAAATTCTTCATAGGTAGAGTATACTGATTATGTGTTTCGACTGCTCAGCACAATCATCCTAATTTTATCAATTGTTCTTTTCCCTCCAGCTGTTTTGGCTTTTGTTTCCAATAATGCAGTTCCGGGTGATGCAACTTATCCGATAAAACGGTCTTTGGAAAATGTTATCTTGGCTGTTGTTTCGGTTAATCCAACTTCCAAGGCTTGGTTTTCCACAACCCGTTCTGATAGAAGATATAAAGAATTTGCCTCACTTGTTACCCAAGGTAAAAAAACAACAGAAACTTTGAGTGAATTGGTTGACCAAACTGATTTGGCTGTTAGCCAGATCTCCCAGGTTACCAACAAGGAGGAGAAAGCCAAATTAATTGAACAATACTCACAAACAATTGAAAGATATGATGCTGGTTTGCAGGAAATAAGTAATACTTCATATATTGCTGAAGTTCCAGACCAATCTGAGTCTGCAAGTGTTGTAAATGAACCTCCAGTCTCCGCCCCAACCACAGTTCCGACCTTTGCTCCGACAAGTCCGCCAGTGTCTGCCAAAGCAGGATCAGTTATTGTTTTTACTCCTAAACCCTCTGCAACCCCGACCTTGGCACCTTTGTCTTCATCTACCCCAAAAACCCACAGCAGTTGCAGCTGCTCGTCCGACTTCGACTCTAAACATAACTTCCACCCCAACGCCGGTTCCAGCTGTTTCAAAAGCTTCTAGCGCTCCTCAAAATTCACCAGCGCCTCGTACCTCTAAAGAAGACGATGCCCAAAGGCAAAAAGAAATAGTAGAAGCCAGAAAAAGGTTTGATGAAGCTAGGAAGAGATTAAAGGAAGAAGCTTCTAAAGAGTTTGACAAGCCTCAAGAGAAAGAAAATAAACAAAATTCTGAAAAACCAACAGAAAAGCCATCAGTCGTTCCTAGTTTGACACCAAAAGTAGATGTTGACAAAAGGTAACTATAAGAGTGTACTTATAGTATAAATTATGGCAGGAGAAAGACCTACTTGGTGGCATGAGGGTGGTGCAAAACTTCAAAGAACTGATAAACCCATCATTACCCCTGATAAATTTACACCCTCTTATGGAATGAGTTTTGAATCACCGGCAGCATGCCTAAGTGTTCATACTTCTCTTGGTAGTGGAAGTGATTGGCGTATAAATTGGATAGTAAAAACATATCAAGGTCATGTTGGTTATGAGGCTCCTCGTGTTAAAGGAAGTAGAGATTTTAGTGATTTAGAGGTTGCAGAGGCTTTTGGTTTAACAAATGATTTTTCTTCTTTAGAAGATTCGGATGCTGAGTTAGTTGCTCGCTACAACGCTACAATTGCCAGAACTGGTCGGTTTATCAGAGCTGGTAACTACCTGAATGTTCCTGGACCTGGAACTGGTTTAGATGGAGATGCAAATTTATCATTTTATCTGACAGCTGGGGTAAAAAATACTGTTAGAGAATTATTCACTGCTTTTATTGAAGGATATAATGAAAGAATACAGCAAACAGAACCTAAGTTTTACCAACCAGAAAGAAAAACATTGGCAGCAGTGGCTCAGCTTTTACAACCTAGAGGTCCGGAGTGGATCCCTGAACCCGTTGCCTGGATTTGACACCCAAAATAGATCTTTGTATAATAAATCTACAACTGAATAAAAGCGTTTGCCCGCCTTGACTCGATGTAAGGCGAGGCAGGAGTCTATCCTAATAGACAAGTCACTGAAGTAGAACAAAGTTCACTTCAGGATCATGAACTGATTTTTGATCTAGTTCAAGGCTGCATAGGTAAAGTCCTTCGACAAGCTCAGGACAAAACTATGACAGAAGGATACTGTAAAAATTAATCCAAAGTGTGTTGCTTCACAAGCTCAACATAAACTGACTTGGAAGATAAAGCATTAATTAAGTATCTTAACGACACACACCACAATTGGTGTGTTTTTTTAAGGTTAAATCAAGGTGGTACCGCCTTTTGAAGGCCCTTGTAAGTTCGCTAGATTTTTAGTGGGTTTACAAGGGCTTTTTTAATGCTCGAAAGGAGGTGAAAAAAATGCCTGAAGTAAAAGAATTAAGGTACTGTGGAAAAGATATACAATCTGGTCAAGAGAAAGGAAAGCAAGCTTATAATCAGCTGATGGATGATTTCCAGCAAAGAGGAAGAAATCATAGACAAAGATACAGAGCAGCCAGATTGGAAGAATATCAAAACCGTTTTCATGCAAGTAGTATGAAGTGGTTAAACCAATAGTATCGGTTTGGAGAGAGCGTGTACATGCTCAATCCAGCCAATCTTGTGCTATAGTTTTAAAATATGATCAAACCACAAATTAGTTATGAAGATTTTGACAAAGTAGATATAAGGGTCGGGAAAGTTATTAAAGTTGATGATTTTCCTGAGGCCAGAAAACCTGCATATAAACTAACAATAGATTTTGGGGATGGAATTGGTATTAAAAGTTCCAGTGCCCAATTTGTAAAAAATCAAACAAAGACAGATCTTTTGGGAAAACTTGTAATCTGTGTTGTAAATTTTGCTCCTCGTCAAATAGGTCCTTTTGTTTCAGAAGTGTTAACTTTAGGTCCTGATGATGGAACAGATGATGCAAGCAATTGGGTTGCTTTAACTACTTTAAAGGAAGTACCATTAGGAAGAGGAGTCAAATAATGTTAAGTCAAGTAAAATCTATTACAAAAAAATCAGATGATATATCTGGTTGGTATAACGATGTGATTGAGAAAGCCAAATTGGCTGAACATGGTCCTGTTAAAGGGACAATGATTATCAGGCCTTATGGCTATGCTATTTGGGAGGCAATTCAAAAAGGTTTGGATATAAAAATCAAAGGATTAGGGGCGCAAAATGCTTATTTTCCTTTGTTTATTCCATATTCCTTTTTGGAAAAAGAAAAAACCCATGTAAAAGGTTTTTCCCCGGAGCTTGCAGTAGTTACTCATGCAGGAGGAGAAGAGCTAAAAGAAGCTGTAGTTGTCAGGCCTACCTCTGAAACTATTATGTATGACGCCTATTCTAGGTGGATTCAATCTTTTAGAGATTTACCTTTAGCTATTAACCAATGGAATAATGTTGTTAGGTGGGAAAAAAGACCTTATATGTTTTTAAGAACCACTGAATTTTTATGGCAAGAAGGTCATACTGCTCATCAAACGACCCAAGAAGCTCAACAGATGACAGAAGATGCGCTAGAAATGTATGTGGATTTTTATCAACAAACTTTGGGAATTTTTGGCTACGCTGGGAAAAAGTCTGAAACAGAAAAATTTGCTGGTGCAGATCAGACTCTAACATATGAAATCCTAGCCCCTGATGGAAAAGTTATTCAAGGTTGTACTTCTCATAATTTAGGTCAAAACTTTGCCAAAGCTTTTAATATTAAATATCAAAGCAAGGAAGGTAAAGAAGAATATGTTTGGCAGACTTCCTGGGGATATACAGCCAGATCTATTGGGGCTTTAATCATGGCTCATGGGGATGACAATGGGTTGATTTTGCCTCCTCATATTGCACCTGTTCAGGTAGTCATAATTCCTATTTTATCCAAAGATGCAAATGCTAATTTAATCAATGATTTAGCTAAAAAAGTATATGAACTTTTGGAAAGTTCCAGTTTAAGGGTAAAGATAGATGATAGAGATCAATCACCTGGTTGGAAATTTAATCAATATGAACTGGAAGGAGTTCCTATAAGAATGGAGATAGGTGGGCGAGAAGCCCAAAATCAGGAAGTAAGTATCAAAGTTAGGTATGACAAGCAAAGATTTGTTACCTCAAAATTAGAAAATGTAGTAGATGATGTCCAAAAATTATTAACTGAAATGCAATCAATTTTGTTTGAGAAATCTAAACAATTTACTAAAGAAAATACTAGAAATGCAGAAAATTATGATGAATTCAAAGAAATCATGAAAACAACAAGAGGGTTTATCAGGGCTTTTTGGTGCGAGGATTCTGTTTGTGAGGCCAAAATGAAAGAAGAAACTAAAGCAAATTCTAGATGTTTACCTTTAGGCTCGCAGGAAGATAAAGGGGAGTGTGTATATTGCAAAAAGAGCGCTAAATTCAGGTGGATCTTCGGCCAATCCTACTAAGAATTGATTTTACAGACTATTTCTGGTAAATTGACACACAGTGTCATCCTGAACGCAGTGAAGGATCTCTGACGAATGTCAGCTCAAACAAGTTGAGAGATTCTTCGCTAATCACTCAGAATGACTATTTTATATGATTAATAAAGACATTCAAAAATTACCAAAATCTGTGGTTACAGTTTCAGTAACTGTGCCTTGGGTAGATATGCAGCCTCAATGGGATCAGACTTTACAAAAAATGGCCTCAGAAGTTGAGATTTCAGGATTCAGAAAAGGTACAGCACCTTTGCCCATGGTTGAACAGCAATTAGGTCAAAGACTGCAGGATGAAGTATTAAAAACAGCCATGCCTAATTTTTTAATAGAAGCCCTAAAAGGCACAGACATAATTCCAATTGATTATCCAAAATATGAACTAGTCTCTTTTGTTAAAGGTCAGCAAATGCAATTTAAAGCAACAGTTACTAATAGACCTGCAGTAAGTGTTGGAAATTACAAAACAATCAAAGTTGCAAAAACTGCGCCAAAACCTGTAACTGATGAAGAAGTTCAAAAAGTTATGGATGATTTGTTTAAAAGATGGCAAACCAGGCCAGGCGGAGGAGCAACATCTCAGCCACAAGTGCCTCCCGCCTCCGCTGAAGCTTCGACGGGCAAGCAAGGTGGATCAATCAATTTCTCCGCCTCCGCTCAGGGAGCTACGGTCGGACAAGCAACTCAATCAACTTCTGTAGCAAATGTTCCAGATGATGAGTTTGCAAGAGCCATGGGTGCTTTATCACTCTCAGATTTAAAAGATAAAATCAAAAAAGATTTAGAATCAAATGTTTCTTACAACAATGAATTAGATTATGAAGAAGCAATTTTGCAGGAAGTTGAAAAAATTACTGCTGTTGAATTACCAGACATCTTAATTCAAGATGAATTAAACAGAATGTTGGTATCTTTGCAAAGAAGAGTTGCTGACATGGGACTGCTTTTGGAGGATTATTTAAAAGGTCAAGGAAAAACCTTAGAACAAATCAAAAGTGAATGGACTCCCCAGGCTGAAAAAAATGTCAGAATGGAGCTTGGGCTGGCTGATATTGCCAGGCAGGAAAATGTCACAATTTCTGATGCAGAATTACAAGCAGAGGTTGATAAGATTCAAGATGCCAGGGTTAAGAAACAATTTGATGCCCAAGAACCAAGACTGCACTTAAGACATGCTTTAAGACAAACCAGAACCTTAGATTTACTCAAAAAGATTGTAGGAGGTTAAGGAAACTTCTCCACTCGTCGCTTCGCTCCTTGGTCGAAGAATATTGTTCGAGCGAGCATAAGCGAGTCGAGAACTACCACAGAAATTATGAATGATTGTATCTTCTGCAAAATAATTAAAAAGCAGGTTCCTTCAGAGTTTATTTTTGAGTCAGAAAATTTAGTTGCGTTTCCCGATATTCAGCCTTCTGCAGACATTCATATTTTAATTGTCCCAAAAAAACACATAGATGGAGTTGCCCACACTACCAAAGATGATTCTGCTCTTTTGGGTGAAATTTATTCAGTAGCCAATAATTTAGTAAAAGAGTATAATTTAACAGATGATTCCTACCGAATCACAGTAAATGGGGGTAAAGCACAACACGTGCCTCATCTACATTTTCATTTATTAGGTGGGAAATTCACAAAACAAGTTTAATTAACCTAAAAAGGAGGTGTTTTTTTAATTGTCTATAGTAGTAAAAGCAAATCCAGGTGACTCAACCGATTCAGTCATCAGGAAATTTCAAAAAAAGGTCGTAGCGGAAGGATTAGTCCAAGAAATCAGAGATAGGTCAGTTTATAAAAAGCCATCACAAAAGCGCCAAGAATATTTGGCTGAAAAAAGACGCAAAATCATGAGGGCTAGAAGATATGGTGCCTAAGATTCAAGAAGACCTAAAAAATGCTCAACTTGCCAGGGACGAGGTTAAAACCTCAACCCTAAGGTTGCTTTTGGCTGAAATCAAAAATTCTGAAATTCAAAAAGGTCAAACGCTTGAAGATTCAGATGTTATTTCCATAGTCCAAAAAGAAGTTAAAAAAAGAAAAGAAGCAGCTTTAGGGTTTAGAAGTGGAAATAGAGAAGAATCTGCCCAAAAAGAGGAAGCAGAGCTTAATATTTTGCAAGCCTATTTACCCTCCCAACTCTCAACTGAGGAATTGACTAAGATAGTTGAAACAACTATAAATGAAGTAGGGGCAAACTCTGTTGCTGATATGGGTAAGGTGATTAGTTTAGTAATGGGTAAAGTAAAAGGTCAAGCTGAAGGTGGGGTAGTAAGTGGGATTGTGAAGGAGAAATTGACATAACGTCATCCTGAACGTAGTGAAGGATCTCTCGCGAATGCGAGACTCAAACGAGTTGAGGGATTCTTCGCTAATCACTCAGAATGACAAATTAGTATGATTAATATAATTGTTTCCTCAGACCCAAGATACGATGTTAACAAAACTGCCATTCAAAGTGCAGTTGCATCCATTTTACAAAAACACCACATAGGCGGAAAAGTGGAGCTCGGGGTAAATATTGTGGGTGATAGAAAGATGCATGAATTAAACCGCAAGTATAGGGGAATTGACAGCACAACCGATGTTTTATCATTTGCTTTGGAAGATCACAATATAACTAGTTTGCAGCATGTTCCCAGAATTGGATTTGTGGCAGCTCCTGATAAATGGCTAAGGTTAGGGGATATTGTCATTTCATACCCGCAAGCTGTGGAAGATGCTTCAATGGATGGAATTTCAGTAGATGATGAGATTAAAACTTTGGTTGAACATGGAGTAAATCACCTCTTAGGCGTGCACCATGTCTAATGCTGCCTTTTATTTAAAATACCGTCCACAATCATTGGATGAATTAGTAGGGCAGGAACAAGTAAAACAAACTCTGCTTGGAGCATTTAAAGAAAATAGATTGTCCCATGCATACCTTTTTGCAGGTCCCAGAGGCACAGGTAAAACCTCAACCGCCAGAATTTTGGCTAAAATGGTTAACTGCGAGAATTCGCTGCTTGCCACTAGCGATTCGCAACTTGCAAAAAGCAAAGAGCTAACAGCTAACAGCGTTATTCCCTGCAACAAATGTTCTAACTGTCTTTCAATCACTGATGGCTCTAACATGGACTTAATAGAGATTGATGCAGCCTCAAATAGGGGAATAGAAGATATTAGGTCCTTGCGGGATAAAATTAAACTTTCCCCCACAAACAGCAAGAAAAAAGTCTACATAATAGATGAAGTGCACATGTTAACAGCTGAGGCTTTTAATGCTCTGCTTAAAACTTTGGAAGAACCCCCCTCCCACGCACTTTTTATTCTAGCCACAACCGAGGCTCAAAAATTACCCCAAACAATCTTGTCTAGGGTCCAAAGGCTGGATTTTAAGCCTTCCTCAAACGAAGAGTTGGTAAAAGCTTTAAAAAGAATCATTGATGAAGAAAAAATAGCTATAGAAGATGAAGCCTTAAATTTACTTGTCAAAAAATCTGAAGGAAGTTTTAGGGATGGGATAAAATTTTTAGATCAGATTTCTTCAACTGGTGAAAAAATTACTACAGAAGTTGTACAAAAAAATATTAAACTTTCAAAGCTTGAAGTTATTTTGGACTTGTTTGAATTTTTTACCAAAAAAGATACAACTGGTGCGTTGTCCCTGATTGTCAAAGAAATTGATGAAGGTACAGACCCTAAAGAGATGATTATCTCCTTGATGGATAACCTAAGAAGCTTGGTGTTTATTAAAAATGGTTTGGGAGAACAACTAATTAAAACAAATTATTCAGAAAGTAATTATGAAAAATTATTAAACTTTTCGGAAAAGTTTGAAAATAAAAATTTAGTTTTTTATCTTGAAGTTTTACAAAAATCTTTACAAAATTTAAAAACCTCCTCAATCCCTTCTTTGCCTTTAGAGCTTGCAGTTGTAGAAATGACACAAAGTGTCATCCTGAAGTCGCCTCAGGTGACTGAAGGATCTCTCGCGCATGCGAGTATACCTGAAACAAGTTCAGAGATTCTTCGCGCTGTACATGTTCAGAATGACAAAGTGATGGTTGAACAAGAGTTACAACAACAAACATCTAGTATTCCATCCCAATCATCCATTGATGATATTCAAAAGCTTAAAGATAAATGGACTTTTGTTTTGGAAACCATAAGACCTTTCAATTTTTCCCTAGAAGCTTTGCTTAGATCCATCAATATTACAG
>ORMF010690276.1_pt1 | contig 19961 bp, 17 predicted proteins | sample 1779871 | NCBI WGS metagenome assembly ORMF01 (sample SAMEA104232316, study PRJEB22302) | groundwater metagenome | biome: forest; feature: aquifer; material: groundwater | place: USA | collected 2011-08-07 | depth 5.4 m | reverse complement strand
GCAGGGCGTGGTGAAAGTGCTGACGAAGCACGTAGTGATTCCCACGCCGGAAGAAATCCGCACGAACCCGCGGGCGCGCAGCGCGAAGATGCGCGTGGCAGAAAAACTGGCTCCGCTCCCAGCGGGAGCGGAAACGAGCGCGGCGTGATGAGTGATTACTATACAGTTAAGAGAATAGATAATTCACGTCTGGTGCGGACGGCGAATCCGGACCGCATGCGCGAGTCGTGCCGCATTGTGGCCTACGGCTGCGTGCTGGCCGCCGGGCTTTTGCTTTTTGCGTGGCAGCATTTCCAGTGCTTGCAGCTTGGCTATCAACTCGAAGAGCTGAAAGCGGAGCGCGGGCAGGCCACGGAGATGAATCAGAGACTGAAACTGGAAGTGGCCGCGCTGAAATCGCCGGAGCGCATCGACGCGATTGCGCGCAACACGCTGGGCCTGACGATACCGGTGCCCGGGCAGGTGGCGCCGGCGGTTTACGCGCCGTCGGAAGCGGTGCTGGCGCAGGCGCGCGTGGCTGCGACGGCCGGTGCATCCTCCCGTTAACGCGAGCCGCAATTTTCGCCGGCACGGAATTGCAACAAATGAGATTGAGGGACACACCCTTGTAGGCCGGAGTTCATGGAGCAGCGCACGCCCCGCATCCGAGTTTTCATCGTCGCAGTAGTGGCGGTGTTATGGATGGGGGCGGTGCTGGCCCGGCTCAGTACCCTGCAACTCTTCCGCTACACAGAATACCTCGGCCGCGCCCAGCGGCAACAACAACGCATCGTCGAAATCAGCCCGAAGCGCGGCGTGCTCTACGACCGCAATCTGCGCGAGCTGGCCATGAGCATCGCGGTGGACTCGCTTTTCGCGGTGCCCTCGGAAATCAGCGACGCGCCGATGGTGGCGCGGCTGCTGAGCGGCGTGCTGGAAATTTCACCCGCAGACATCGAAACGAAGATGCAAGGCTCGCGCTCGTTCGTGTGGCTGGCGCGTAAGCTGCCGCCGGAACAGGTGCAGCGCATCGAGGCGCTGAATCTGCGCGGAATTTATTTTCAGAAGGAGAGCCGGCGCTTCTATCCCAAGCGCGAACTTGCAGCGCACGTGCTGGGCTACGTGGACGTGGACGAGAAGGGGCTGGCCGGCGTGGAGTACGCGTTCGACAAGCAGGTGCGGCCGCGTCCGGGGAAACTGTTGATATTGGCGGACGCGCGGCGGCGCTGGTACGACCGCAGCGAACAGGCGGCGGACGCGGGCGAAAGCGTGGGGCTCACGCTGGACGAAAAAATCCAGTACATCGCGGAAAAGGAACTGGCCGCGGCAATTGCGAAAACGCACGCGCAGGCCGGCACCATCGTGGTGCAGGACCCCAACACGGGCGAGCTGCTGGCGGTGGCAAACTGGCCCACGTTCAATCCCAACCAGCCCGGGGAAAGCGCGCCGGAAGCGCACATGAACCGCGCAGTGGCGGCGACATACGAGCCCGGGTCCACGTTCAAAATTGTGACGGTGGCGGCGGCGCTGGAAGAAGGCATCACGCGGCCAGACGAAATCGTGGACTGCCAGATGGGCGCCATTTACATCAACGGGCATCGCATCCGCGACCACAAGCCGTTCGGGCTGCTGACGGTGTCGCAGATTCTGGCCAAGTCCAGCGACGTGGGGGCCATCAAGCTGGGGCTGCGACTGGGCGCGCCGAAATTTTACGACTACATCCGCGCATTCGGATTCGGGCAGCCCACGGGCATCGAGTTGCCGGGGGAAACGCGCGGGCTGCTGAAGCGCGTGGAGAAATGGACGCCGGCGTCGGTGGGCGCGATTTCCATGGGGCAGGAAGTGGGGGTCACGTCGGTGCAACTGGGATCCGCGTTTTCCGCCATCGCCAACGGCGGCGTGCTGTACCGGTCGCGCATCGTGCGCGAAATGCGACGCGGCACACAGGTGATTCCCGCGAGCATGGCGACGCCGACGCGAGTGATCAGTCCCAAGACGGCAGCGACACTGCGGAGGATGTTTGAGGGCGTGGTGCTGGAAGGCACGGGGAATTTAGCGCGGCTGGACGGCTACTCCGCGGCGGGCAAAACCGGCACCGCGCAGAAAGTGGATCCGAGCACGGGCACGTATTCCACGACGCAGTTCATTTCTTCGTTCGTGGGCTTCGCGCCGGTGAACACGCCGGCCATCACCGTACTTGTGGCGCTGGACTCGCCGGCGGGCGTGTATCACGGCGGCGACGTGGCGGCGCCGATTTTCAAGCGCGTGGCCGAGCAGGTGCTGGGGTATCTGGACGTGCCGCATGATGTGGCCATTTCACCCGCGCAACAGATGGCCGCGTTGCACGGCAAGCCGCAACCGCGCCCGGACGTGAGCGACTTCGATCCCGCACAGGTGGAGAACGCAGGCACGCCGAGCCGGCTGCCGGTGTTTCCGGCGGAACCCGCGACACCCCAATTGTGGAGCGCTGCACCGACGGTGGCGCTGGCCGAGGGCGAAGGCGTGGCGGTGCCACGGCTGGCGGGGCTGACCGTGCGCAGCGTTACCGAGCAGTGCTTGAGGCTGGGGCTGAATCCGGTGCTGATTGGCACAGGGGTTGCAGTGGAACAGAACCCGGAGGGCGGCGCAAATGTAAGGCCGGGGAGCCGGATTACCGTGAGGTTTGCAAGATCAGCGGTGCGGGGCAATTAGGAAATTGAGTGATTAGCAAGAATTGGTGATTGGTGATTGGTGATTTGTGAATGGTGATTGAGTGATTTAGGAATAAGACCACGGGGGAAGGGAAATTGCACATCAAAGTAAGAAGGCGGCTGGCACGAATGGGAACGCCGCGGCGAAATTTCAAACGGGTCAATGCAGGAATGAAACTCAGAGAGCTGCTGGCGGGGATCGAAAACGTTGCGTCCGAGAAATATCTGGACGCGGACATTTCCGGCGTGGCCTATGACAGCCGCAAGGCCACGGCGGGGTCGCTGTTTGTGGCCATCCACGGAGAAAAAACGGACGGCAACCTGTACGTCCGCGACGCGATACAGAATGGCGCGCGAGTCATCCTGAGCGAGCAGATCGCGCCGGTGGATTTGCCGGACAATGTGGCCTGGGTGGAAGTACGCGAGGCTCGCAAGGCGCTGTCCATGGCGTCTGCGAATTTTTGCGGGCGGCCGGCGAATGCGCTGAAGCTGGTGGGCGTGACCGGGACGAATGGAAAAACGACCACGGTATTTCTGGTGGATTCGATTTTGCGCGCGGCGGGATTTGCGTCCGGAATGTTCGGCACTATCCGCTACCGCACACCGAAGGGTATTCAAGTGGCCGAGCACACGACGCCGGAATCGCTGGACCTGCAACGATTTCTCGCGGAGGTGCGCGACGCGGGCGGGACGCATGCCGCGCTGGAAGTGAGCTCGCACGCGCTGGCGCTGGACCGCGTGTGGGGCTGCCCGTTTAGCGTAGCCGTGTTCACCAACCTGACGCGCGACCACCTGGACTTCCACAAAACGATGGACGCGTATTTCGGCGCCAAACGACGGCTGTACTCGGGCACGGGCGCGGGCGCACCGGCGGTGGGCGTGGTCAATAGCGATGACCCGCACGGCAAGCAACTGGCGGGCATGGCGCAGCGCACACTCACTTACGGCCTGCAAAACGGCGCGGATATCACCACCAAGAAATTTGTTCCGGCGTTTTCGGGGCTGGAATTCACGGCGCAGACGCCGGCGGGAAAAGTCGAAATCCGTTCGCCACTGGTGGGACGCATCAACGTGTACAACATTCTCGCGGCGGTGGGTGCGGGTCTGGGGCTGGGACTTTCACTCGAAGTGATCCAGAAGGGCATCGCTGCGCTGGAATGCGTTCCCGGGCGCTTCGCGCGGATTGACGAGGGGCAGCCGTTCCTGGTGGTGGTGGACTACGCGCACACGGACGATGCGCTGCGCAACTTGATCCAGACGGCGCGCGATCTGCTCAAGACCGGGCGCATCATTACGCTGTTCGGCTGCGGCGGCGAGCGCGACCGCACGAAGCGTCCGCTGATGGGCGAGGCGGCGGGCAGCTTGAGCGATCTGGTGGTGATTTCGAGCGACAACCCGCGCGGAGAAGATCCGCTGCGCATTATCAACGACGCCGTGGTCGGACTGCAGAAAGTGAATGCGAAATATTTGGTGGAACCGGACCGCGGACGGGCCATCGAAATCGCGTTGGAAGAGGCGCGCGAGGGAGACATCGTGCTGCTGGCGGGGAAAGGGCACGAGACGAGTCAAATTATCGGGGAGCGAACGATTGAGTTTGATGATCATGAAAAGGCGAGGGAGGCGTTACGAAGACGGGGATACGCGCGTGAACGTGGAAATGTGAAAGTGTAGAAGTGTGGAAGTGGAGAAGTGAGGAAAGAGGAAGAGAGGAAGGAGGAAGGGAAACGGAAAGTGGCGAGTGGGTTGCAAATAGGAGGGTTGGAAAGGAAGCAGGAAAAAGCTGGAGTGCCCAGGCGACAGCGGAAGGCATGAGAGGACAACGGACGAGGAAGCGATGCGGTGGACAGTACAACAAGTTGCTGACGCATTGGGTGTCGCGGCTCCCGCAGGGGTTGACGCCGTGGCCGGGGTGGCCGGCGTGTCGATTGATTCTCGGACTGTCGGCGCTGGAGAGCTGTTCATCGCCATACACGGAGCGCGTCACGATGGACACGCTTATGTGGCTGAGGCCTTGGGGCGGGGCGCCGTGGCGGCTGTGGTGGCGCGTGCGCACGTGGTGGATTACCCCGAGCCCATACGGAAAAAACTTATCGCGGTGGACGACACGCTCGCGGCACTGCAACGGCTGGGCTGGTCGGCGCGCAATGAATGGCGCGCACTGGGCGGCGGGCGGCGGCTGGCCGGAGTTACGGGGTCCACGGGCAAGACCACAACCAAGGAGATTCTGGCGGCGCTGCTTGGCGCGAGGTGCCGCGTACTGAAGAACGAAGGAAACCTGAACAACGAATACGGCGTGCCACTCACGCTGCTGCGGTTGGAGGAGGAGCACGACGCGGCGGTGATTGAGCTGGGGATGTCGCACCGCGGGGAAATTGCGCAACTGGCGAAACTTTGTGAACCGGAAGTGGGCGTGGTGACGTGCGTCGCGCCCGTGCATTTGGAATTTTTTGCGTCGCTGGAGGAGATTGCGGAGGCAAAACGCGAGCTCATTGAGAATTTGGCGGGCGCGGGCAAGGCAGGAGAGATCCTTCGCTTCGCTCAGGATGACAAAACGAAGGATGCCGGGCTTCCCGAAAAAATCGTCGGGACGCAGAAACCGCAAAAGCCCGGCGCTACAAATGCGCAAGTGCCGGTGGCGGTGCTGAATGCGGACGATGCGCGGGTGATGCGGTTTGCAGATGGATTTCGCGGAAGAGTGTTGACGTTTGGATTTAGTGCGAGCGCGGATTTTCGCGCGGAAAATATTGAGGACCGAGGAGCGGAGGGAAGCGCGTTTGATTTGGTCGCACTGAAGGAGCGCGCGCGGTTGGAACTGCCGTTGGTGGGGCGGCACAACGTGATGAACGCGCTGGCGGCGCTGGCCGCGGCCAGCGTGTGGGGCGTAAGCGCAAAAGAAGCGAGAAAGGTTTTTGCAACGCTGAAGCCGGCGGCGATGCGCGGCGAGGTGTTGAAATTTCAGGACGGCTTCACGGTGATCAACGACTGCTACAACTCGAACCCCGTGGCGCTGGCGTCCATGCTCGGTCTGCTGGCGAGCACGTCGGGCTACCGGCGGCGGATTCTGGCCGCGGGAGAGATGCTCGAGCTGGGCGCAGAATCCGCGCGACTGCATCGCGAAGCTGGCGCGCTGACGGCGTCGAAGGGAATCGACTGGATTTTCGGCGTGCAGGGAATGGCGGAAGAAATTGTGCGCGGCGCGGAAGCGGCTGGACAGCCGAGTTCGCGCGCGCGATTTTTCAGCAATGCGGAAGAGGCGGCGGCGTTCTTGCGCGATTTTGTGGAGTGCGGCGACGTGGTGCTGGTGAAAGGTTCGCGCGGAGTGAAGATGGAGCGCATCGTGGAGGCGATTTCCGCGAAGCACGCGCCGGCGAGGAGCCACTGAAATGCTGTACTACCTCCTCTATCACGTTTTGCAGCCGTACTTCAGTCCGCTGAACGTGTTTCGCTACATCACGGTGCGCACGGCGGTGGCCAGCTTGACGGCGCTGTTTCTCTGCCTGGTGCTGGGGCCGTGGATGACGCGCAAATTGCGCGCGATGCAAATCGGGCAGTACATCCGCGAAGAAGGGCCGGAGAGCCACCAGTCCAAGGCGGGCACGCCGACGATGGGAGGAATCCTTATCGTCATCGCGATCATTGTGCCGACGCTGCTGTGGGCTAACCTGACGAATGTGTACGTGTGGATTGCGATGTTCGCCACGGCCATCTTTGCGGCGATCGGATTTCTGGACGACTACAACAAAGTGGTACGCAAGCGCAGCCTCGGACTTACCGGACGCACGAAAATTCTGCTGCAGATACTGACCGCCTTTGGCGTGGGAATCGTGCTGCTGATTATGCGCGCCGAGGGAACGTACTCCTCCGAGCTGATCATGCCGTTTTTCAAAAATGTGCGGCCGGACCTGGTGATGCAGCCGCTGCTGTCGAACCCGTACCTGGTGCCGGTTGCCATACTTCCGTTTTTGGCGTTTCTGGTGCTGGTGATTGTGGGCGCGTCGAACGCGGTGAACCTGACCGATGGGCTGGATGGGCTGGCCATCGGCTGCGTGGTGATTGCGGGAGGCGCGTTCACCGTGCTGACCTACCTGACGAGCCATGCGCGCTTCGCGGACTACCTCGACATCCAGCACATGCCCGCGGTGGGCGAGCTGACGATTTTTTGCGGGTCGATTGTGGGCGCGGCCATCGGATTTCTCTGGTACAACGCGCATCCCGCGGAAATGTTTATGGGAGACGTCGGCTCGCTGGCGCTGGGCGGCGCGCTGGGCACCGTGGCGGTGATCATCAAACAAGAAATTCTGCTGATCTTCGTCGGCGGCGTGTTTGTGCTGGAAGCGATTTCCGTGATTCTGCAGGTGGCGTCGTTCAAGCTGACCGGAAAACGCATTTTCAAAATGGCGCCCATTCATCACCACTTCGAGCTGATCGGCTGGAGCGAATCGAAAATTATCGTGCGGTTCTGGATTGTGGCGATGGTGTTTGCGCTGTTCGCGCTGACGACGCTGAAACTGAGATGAAGGAAGTGGCTAGTGGCTAGTGATTAGTGGCTAGTAAGAAGAGGAAAAGAGGAAGGGAGGAAGGAGGAAGGAAGGAGGTCGAGAGGTCGAGATGAAACCAGGAATCAAACTCGAGGGGAAGCGGGTGCTGGTGGTGGGACTGGCGCGGACGGGCGTGGCGTCGGCGCTGTTCTGCGCGGGGCGCGGGGCGCACGTGACCGCGACGGACGAAAAGCCGGAAGACGGCCTGCCCACTGGCGTGGACGACCTGCGCTCGGCAGGAGTGACGCTGGAACTCGGCGGGCACAACCAAGAAACTTTTCTGGCGCAGGACTTAATTATTCAAAGTCCGGGCGTGCCGGCGGAGATGGAATGCTTCGTGGCGGCGCGCAATGCGGGCGTGGCGGTGTGGAGCGAGTTGGAGCTGGCGTGGAGATTTTTGCGCGGGCGGCTGATCGGCATTACCGGAGCCAACGGAAAAACGACGACGACGTCGCTGGTAGGGCACATTCTGTCGAACGCGGGGCTGCCGACGCTGATTGGCGGAAACATCGGCACGCCGCTGATTTCGCTGGTGGACCTTTCGTCCGACGCGACGCTGACCGTGGCGGAGATGTCCAGCTTTCAACTGGAGACGATAGTGGCGCTGCGGCCGGACATCGCGGTGTGGCTGAACCTTACGCCGGACCACCTGGACCGGCACGCGTCGTTTCAGCTTTACGGGCAGGCTAAGGCGCGGATATTTGAGAATCAAACGGAGAACGATGCGGCGATTTTGAACGCGGACGATCCGGAAACGCCGCGCTACGCGCCGACGGGGCCGCAAGTGCACTGGTTCAGCCGGCAACAGCGGGTGATGAGCGGCGCGTTCGTGCGCGAGCACGAGATTGTCTTCCGTCAAAACGGCGAGGAGACCGTGCTGCTGCGGCGAAACGACATCGGGCTGCGCGGCGAACACAACGTGGAAAATGTACTGGCGGCCGCCGCGGCGGCGTTTCTGGCGGGGGCTGCGCCCGCGGCGATTGCGGAAGGCGTGCGCACGTTTGCCGGCGTCGAGCATCGGCTGGAGTTTGTGGCGGAGATTGGCGGCGTGGAGTACTTCAACGATTCCAAGGCCACCAACGTGGACGCCACGCTGAAAGCGATTGACGCGTTTGCGGGCAACCTGTTCATCATCCTCGGCGGGAAAGACAAGGGCGGGGACTTTACGGCACTGCGCGAACCGCTGCACCGGCGCGGCAAACTGGCGCTGACCATCGGCAAGGCGGCGGAGAAAATCTCGTCGCAGATTGCGGGAGCCGTGCCGGTGGAGGCCGCGGAGACGCTGGAGCGCGCGGTGCACATCGCGCACGAGCAGGCGCGGGCGGGCGACGTGGTGCTGCTGGCGCCGGCGTGCGCGAGCTTTGACCAGTTTAACAATTACGAGCACCGGGGAAGGGTGTTCAAGCAGGCGGTGCGCGGCTTGATGAAAGCGGATGCCGGAGAGAAAAGGGCGAGTTGAAGGAAATCGAAAAGCGAAAATCGAAAAACGAAAATCGGGAAGATCAACAGATTACCGCAGAGGCGCAGAGAACGCAGAGGAGCACAGAGAAGGAACGGACGATTTGAAATTTAAGATTTGAAATTTGAAATGAAAACATGCTGAAGCAGCGAAGGACAGATGAAGAAAGAGCAAAAGAGAAAGTGAGGAAGAGAGGAAAGTAAGAATAAGACCATGCCGAGGAGCGTACAACCCGACCGGTGGCTGTTTTCGGTGACGGTGACGCTGTGCCTGATTGGGGCGGTGATGGTGTTCAGCGCGTCGGCGGTGATGGCGCGCGAAGAATACGGCAACGGGTACACGTTTCTGCTGCGGCAACTGGCGTTCCTTACGGTGGGGCTTGGGGGAATGTTTACGCTGATGAACGTGGACTACCGCAAGCTGCGGCAGCCTGTAGTGGTCTTCACCAGCCTGGCGGTGGTGCTGGTGATGCTGATTGCAGTTTTGTTTCTGGACAGGCAGCACGCGACGCACCGGTGGATTCGGTTCGGGCCGGTGGGAATACAGCCATCGGAGCTGGCGAAATTGGCGGTGGTGCTGTACCTAGCTTGGTTTTTAGATATGCGCGGAAAAGCGATTGGCGGAACGGGAGCGAGCAGTGGCGCAGGGAGAATTTCGAAACTCGAAACTCGAAATTCGAAATTCGGACGACATGCCGGGCTAAAGGCCGGCGCTACAGCAGCGAGAGGCGGAGTGAATGATGTGATGGGGACGCTGCTGCCGGCGATGGGGCCGGTGCTGCTGTTTGTGGGGCTCATCGTGATGCAGCCGGACCTGGGCACGTCGGTGGATATTTTTCTGATTGCGCTGGCCATGCTGTTCATCGCCGGGCTTTCGCCGAAGTTTTTTATGGGCGCGATTGCCGCGGCCCTACCGGCGATTTATCTGCTGATTGTGCGCGTGCCCTACCGCTACCAGCGGTTGATGGGATTTCTGAACCCGGAGGCGGACCCGCAGGGCAGCGGGTTCCAGATGCTGCAATCGCTGATTGCGGTGGGCAGCGGGGGATTGGTGGGCGTGGGCCTAATGGGCAGCCGACAGAAACTTTTTTATCTGCCGGAGGCGCACACCGATTTTATCTACGCGGTACTGTGCGAGGAGTTGGGATTTATCGGCGGCCTCGCGGTGCTGGTGCTGTTTGGGATTTATGCGTGGCGCGGAGCGCGCGCGGCGATGGCGGCGCCGGATGACTTCGGGCGCTACCTCGGGCTGGGCATCACGGTGATGGTGGTAGGACAAGCGCTGATCAATTTGAGCGTGGTGCTGGGGATGATGCCGACGAAGGGCATTCCGCTGCCGTTTGTGAGCTACGGCGGATCGAGTTTGCTGGTGATGCTGCTGGCCACGGGCGTGCTGCTGAATATTAGTCAGAATGCGGAATAGAAACGAGGAAGTGAGGAATGAGGAAGTGAGGAAAAGAGGAAGGAAAGCGCCGGAGCAAGCTCCGGCACGGGAAGGCGGCGTCAATCCGCCGCACTCACATAAGCGCGCCGGCTCCCCCGGCTCCGCTCGGGACAAGTGGAAGCCGGCAGTACAGAGAATGGATGAAGGATGAAGCTATTGATTGCGGGCGGAGGGACGGGCGGGCATGTGTTTCCCGCGATTGCGGTGGCGCGGGAGTGGTTGCGACGCGGCGCAGAAGAAAGTGCGTCCGAAGCGCATGAGGAAAAGGGCGGACACCCCTCGGCTTCGCTCGGGGTAAACTCCGGCCGACCCCTACGAGCGCTGTCCGAGAAGAGAGAAGTTGTGCTGGTGGGAACGGAACGCGGGTTGGAAATGAAGCTGGTGCCTGCGGCGGGATTGCCGCTGGAAACGATTCGCGTGGCCGGCCTCAAAGGCATGAGCGGCGGAAAACTGCTGCGCAACGCGGCGCAGGTGCCGCTGGGGATGATGGATGCGGCGGAGATTTTGAAGCGGCACCGGGTGAGCGTGGCGTTTGGAGTGGGCGGGTACGCGTCGGGGCCGATGATGTTAATGGCCGTGCTGAAGCGGGTGCCCACGGTGATTCTGGAAACCAACGCGGAGCCCGGCTTCGCCAACCGAAGGCTGGCGCGGTTTGTGACGCGCATCGCCACGGCGCACGAGGTGACCGCGCAGGCATGGGGGAAAAAAGCGGTGGTGACGGGGTGTCCTGTGCGCGCGGAGTTTTTTGAGGTGCGGCCGAAGGCGCACACGGCGCCGTTCAATATCCTGATCACCGGCGGGAGCCAGGGCGCGCTGCCCATCAATCGCGCGGTGGTGGACGCGCTGGACCTGCTGGCGGCGCGAAAAAAGGAGCTATTCCTCGTTCACCAGAGCGGAGAACGCGATTATAATGCGGTGCGCGTGGCGTATGCGCGGCGAGAATTCAAGGCGGAGGTGCTCCCCTTCATCAGCAACATGCCCACGCGGTTTGCGCAGGCGGACCTGATCGTCTGCCGGTCGGGCGCCATCACCGTGGCGGAAATTGCCGCAGCGGGACGCGCCGCCATCTTCGTTCCCTTCGCCGCGGCCACCGATAGCCACCAGTTGCGCAACGCGCAAGTGTTTGAGCGCGCGGGCGCAGCGAAAATTATCCCCCAGCCCGAACTGACGCCCCAGCGTCTGGCCCGCGAAATCTTTTCGCTGCTTGACCAGCCCGAGCAGATTGCGGAGATCGAAACACGCGTGCGGGCGTTTGCGAGGCCGCGGGCGGTGGAGGAGATTGTCGACTTGATTGAGTCAGTGAGTGATGGAAAGAATTTGTGATTCGCGGGCAAAACATCCGCGGAAAAGATGAGTGATTTGTGATTCGCGGGCAAACCACCCGCGGAAAAGATGAGTGATTGAGGAATAGAAAATGATGGTGGTATTCAGGAATTTTCAGAGGATACATCTGGTGGGGATCGGCGGGATCGGCATGAGCGGGATCGCCGAGGTGCTGCTGACGCTGGGGTACAGCGTGTCCGGGTCGGACGTGAAAAGCTCGCACATCACCGAGCGGCTGAGTGATTTGGGGGCGCGCGTGTCGGAAGGGCACCAGGCGGAAAACGTGGAAGGCGCGCAGGTGGTGGTGGTGTCGTCGGCGGTGAAAGCGGACAACCCGGAAATTGTGGAAGCGCACCGGCTGAAGATTCCGGTGATCCATCGCGCGGAAATGCTGGCGGAACTGATGCGGTTGAAGTACGGCATCGCCATCGCCGGCGCGCACGGCAAGACGACGACCACGTCGATGACCGCGTCGATTTTGGCGGCGGCGGGGCTGGACCCGACGTTTGTGGTGGGCGGGCGCGTGAACCAGGCGGGCACGACGGCGCGGCTGGGTAAAGGCGAATTTATGGTGGTGGAGGCGGACGAGAGCGACCGGTCATTTCTGCATTACGCGCCGGTAGTGGCGGTGGTGACCACGATTGACCGCGAGCACCTGGATACCTACCACTCGCTCGCGGAAATTCAGGACGTGTTCGCGCAGTTTGTGAACCGCGTGCCGTTTTATGGCGCGGTGATCCTGTGCCTCGACGAGCCCAACGTGCAGGCGATTTTACCGCGGGTGTCGCGGCCGGTGATTACGTACGGCACGTCGAGCCAGGCGGACCTGGTGATCAGCGAAGTGGAGCTGCGCGGAATAGAGAGCGAGTTCCGACTGACGTATCGCGGCGAAGATTTGGGAATGTTCCGGCTGCATGCGCCGCCGGGAATCCACAACGTGCGCAACTCCGCCGCGGCTGCCGCTGTGGGGCTCTATCTGAACATTCCCGCTGATTTGATCCGCGAGGGACTCGAAAAGTTTGGCGGCGTGGGACGGCGGTTCGAAATCAAGGCGCAAGCGAACGGCGTCACGCTGATCGACGACTACGGGCACCACCCGGTGGAAATCCGCGCCACGCTGGAAGCGGCGCGCGGGTGCAACTACAAGCGGCTGCTGGTGCTCTTCCAGCCGCACCGCTTCACGCGCACGAAGGAGCTGTGGGACGACTTTTGCCGCGCGTTCAACCAGGCAGACGTGCTGCTGCTGACGGACATTTACGCGGCGAGCGAAACGCCGATACCCGGGATTACGGGCGAGGCGCTGGCCAACGCCGTCCGCGCCGCGGGACACAAGCAGGTGGTGTACTGCGCGTCGATGCAGGAGGGCATCGAGTGGCTGCTGAAGGAAGCGCGGCCGGGAGACGCGGTGATGACGGTTGGCGCGGGCAGCGTGGGAAGGGCGTCGGATGAGCTGGCGATTTTGTTGGGAGCGCGAGAAACCGCGCACGATGAGACGCGATGAGGATTGAGCAGACGAGAATCGTGAGAGCGATGACGGAGATGGGGGTGGAGGTGCATGCGGGGACTTCGCTGGCGGCGCTGACGTCGCTGGAGATCGGCGGGACGACCGATTTGCTACGCGTGCGTCCCGAAGCGTCGGGACATCGCAAGCTGCCGCTGCTTATCAGCCTGCTGAAAAGCGAGGGCGTCCCGTTTCGCTTTCTGGGCGGCGGGTCGAATTTGCTGGTGGCGGACGGGGAATTGCCGTGGGTGATGGTGCAACTGGTTGCGCGAGAGCCGGAAATCCGGTTGGAAGGGAATTGCGCGTTGGTGGACGCGGCGGCGGACCTGGGGCGCATGGTGACGTTTTGCGCGAAGAACAACCTGGGCGGCATGGAGGGGCTCATCGGCGTGCCGGGGACGGTGGGCGGAGCGCTGCGCATGAACGCAGGCGCGTACGGGACGCAGATAGGGTCGTTTGTGCGCGAAGTAGAGGTGTACCGGGCGGGGAAGGGCGAAATCGAGACCCTGCGGGGGGAGGAGATTCGCTTTGATTATCGTCACACTTCTTTCGCCGCGGATGATATTATGCTGGCAGTGAAATTGGAGCTACCCTCCAAAGCGTACCCTGAAATTGTCAAAGGCATTCGCATCTGCAATGAGAAGCGGCGCGCCAGCCAGCCGCTAGGGCAGAAGTCCGCCGGCTGCATCTTCAAGAACCCGCCGGGAGCGTCCGCGGGACGCATGATCGACGAGCTGGGGCTGAAAGGCTTCCACGTGGGCGACGCGTGCGTCAGCGACCGACACGCGAATTTTTTCGTGAATAAGGGAACGGCGTCGTGCGCGGATATGCTGGCACTGATTGAATCGGTGCGGGAAAAGGTGCGCGCGCGTTTCAGCGTGGAGTTGGAAGAAGAAGTGGTGATCTGGAAACAATGATGGCTGAACCCGAAGTCTACTCGCCGGATGTGCTGGCCGAAGAAGAGCCGCGGTATATGCGGCGGCAAAAGCCGGTAGAAGTGCGCAAGCGCAAGTTCGGCAAGCAGCAGAGACTTTTCTATCTGAAAGTGTGTCTGGGTCTGCTGGTGGCGTGTGCGAGCGGCGGAGTGCTCTATGTGGCCGGCGATTTTCTGCTCAATTCGCCGCAATTCAAGCTGGTGAAGACAGAGCAGATTGAAATTGCCGGAAACGTGCGCGTGGATGCGGTCGCGATTCTCGATAAATTCGCCGCGGACCAGGGACGCAGCGTGCTGCGCGTGCCGCTGGACGAGCGGCGGCGGGCGCTCGAAGAAATTCCGTGGGTGGAAAAGGCCAGCGTGGCGCGCATCCTGCCGAACCGGCTGCGCGTGGAGCTGGTAGAGCGCACGCCAGTGGCGTTTCTGCGGCAGGGTGCTGAGCTGGCGCTGATTGACGCGCACGGCGTGGTGCTGGAGCGGCCGCAGCAGGCCGACTACAACTTTCCGGTGGTGACGGGAATCGCGGAAGCCGCGCCGCGCGAAGACCGCGAACGGCAGATGCAGCTCTTTGTGCAGTTCATGAAGGAAGTGGAAGCGGCGCGCGCCGGCGGGTCGAGTCTGGTGAGCGAAGTGGACCTGGCGGACGCGAAAGATGTCCGCGCCACCATCGCTGGCCTGCCCGAGTTGGGCGATCCGGAAAACGGCGGGCAGAGCGCGGTGCTGGTGCACTTCGGCACGGGAGATTTTCTGAGCAAGTTTCAGGCGTTCGCAGGGAACATCGAGCAGTGGCGAACGAGCGCGGGGCGGATTGAGTCCATCGACCTGCGGTTTGAGAGGCAGGTGGTGGTGAATCCGGAGAAGGTGTCAGGTATCAGGTGACAGGTTTCAGGATTTGGTGATTGAGTGAATGGTGATTGAGTGATTTTGGAAATGAGGAAGTGAGGAATGAGGAAAAGAGGAAGGATCAAAGCCCGAGCGATTGCGACTTTCAATCACTCAATCGCAAATCACACAATCACTCAATGTGGAGCGGCGGAGGGATTAGGTGAGTAAGAAGGAGCGGTACATTGTCGGGCTGGACATCGGCAGCACGAAGGTGTGCGCGATGATCGGCGAGCTGGAAGACGAGCTGGTGAAATTCGTGTCGCTGGGCGCGGCGGAATCGAAAGGGCTGCGCAAAGGGCTGATCGTCAACCTGGACGCCAGCGTCATCTCCATCCGTCGGGCGGTGGAGGAAGCGGAAAGCGCGGCGGGATTTCCGGTGGAGTCGGCGATCGTCGGCGTGGCGGGGACGCACGTGCGCGGCGTGAACAGCCGCGGAGGAGTTTCACTGGGCACGCGGCCGCGCGACGTGCAGCGCGAGGATGTGCGCCGGGCCATCGAGGCCGCGAAAAATATTTCGTTACCGGAAGACCGCCGAGTGCTGCACGTGCTGCGGCAGGAATACTTACTCGATGGGCAGGACAACATCCGCGACCCGGAAGGAATGATCGGGCAGAAGCTGGAAACGAATGTGCACATCGTCACCGCGTCGGCGGCGGCGACGCAAAACGTGGTGACGGCGGTGAACCGCGCGGGCGTGCTGGTCTCGGACCTGGTGCTGGAGCCGCTGGCCGCCGCGGATGCCTGTCTGACGCAGGACGAGCGCGAGCTGGGCTGCTGTTTGCTGGATATCGGCGGGGGCAGCACGGAGATGATCGTGTACACCGGCGGTGTGGTGCGACATACGTCCGCGGTGCCCGTGGGCGGCGACCATTTCTCAAACGACCTCGCCGTCGGGCTGCGCACGCCAATCCCCGAAGCGGAAAAAATCAAGCGCCTGCACGGCTGCGCTTCGCGCGAGTTGCTGCGCGAGGACGAAGCCATCGAAATCGCCAGCGTGGGCGACCGCCCGCCGCGCACGGTTTTCTCGCGGATGCTCTGCGACATCGTGGGGCCGCGCGCCGAAGAACTGTTGAAGCTGGTGCGCGACGAATTGCAGCGCGCCGGCCTGGATACGATGATCCCCGCGGGCCTCGTGCTGACCGGCGGCGGGGCGCAGCTTGCCGGGCTGGCCGAAATGGCTGAGCAGCTTTATGCGCTGCCGGTGCGCGTGGGTGCACCGCGCGGCTTGCCGGGCCTGGCCGAGGAAGTTGCGTTACCGGCGTACGCCACCTGCGTGGGCCTGCTGCTCTACGGCGCGCGGGCGCGAAGGTCGCAGCAGTCGGATACGTGGACGTCGAAGTTCAAGGCGATGTTTGCGGGGTCCTAGCAGAGAGTGGAAGTGTGGAAATGTAGAAGTGAGGAAGAGAGGAAAGAGGAAGGTTCAAGAGTTACAGAGTTGCAGAGTACTCGAGCTGAAGCGACGAAGGTGACGGTGTGGACGCGGGAAAGCGGTGTCAAGCCGCCGCACTCCATAGGCAGGGCGAAGAGAAGAGACGCGGAGGCGAGAAATCAAGCTGAGGGGGAGATGATGGCGCAGAAGGATACGAGCAACCGGGTTTCATTCAGCGAAGAAGCGCACAACGGCGCGAAGATCAAAGTGATCGGCGTGGGCGGAGGCGGCTGCAACGCCGTGAACCGCATGATCCGCGCCAAGGTGGAGGGCGTGGAGTTTATCGCCGCGAACACCGACGCGCAGGCGCTAAAGGACACGCTGACGCCGAACAAATTGCAGCTCGGCGCGAAGCTGACCAAAGGACTCGGCGCGGGCGCCAACCCCGACATCGGACGCAAGGCCGCGCTGGAAGATACGGACCGCATCATTGACTCGCTGGAAGGCGCGGACATGGTGTTTGTGACCGCAGGCCTCGGCGGCGGCACCGGATCAGGCGCAGCGCCGGTGGTAGCGAGTCTGGCGACGGAATTGGGCGCGCTGACGGTGGCCGTGGTGACGAAGCCGTTCGCTTTTGAAGGCAAGCGGCGCATGGTACAGGCGGAGCACGCGCTGTCCGAGCTGATTGGCTGCGTGGATACGGTGATCGTTATCCCCAACGAGCGGCTGATGGGCTACGTGGAGAAGGGCACGAGCTTCTTTGAGGCGTTCCGCATCGCCGATGATATTTTGCGGCAGGCCGTGCAGGGCATCAGCGACATCATCACCATTCCGGGGATCATCAACCGCGACTTCGCCGACGTGAACACCATCATGCGCGGCATGGGCTACGCAGTGATGGGCACGGCCGTGGCGTCGGGGTCGAACCGCGCGACGGATGCGGCGGAACGCGCGATTAATTCGCCGCTGCTGGAAGAGAATTCGATTCAGGGCGCGCAGGGGATTTTGATTAACGTGACCGGGTCGTCGAGCCTGACGCTGCACGAGGTGCACGAGGCGTCGAGCATCATCCAGAAGGCCGCGCACGAAAACGCCAACATTATTTTTGGCGCGGTGCAGGATGAGGCCATGAAGGAACAGATCAAAATCACGGTGATTGCCACCGGGTTCAAGGAAGCGGGTGTGAAACGTCCGGGACACATGAAGCCGACGTTCCTGCCAAAGACGTGGAAGGCGGCGCGGGAACAACAACAGCATCCAGAAAACGTGGTGCAGGAAGTGGCGCGAAACGTGAGCAGCGTGATTCAGGAAGTGGCGGCGGATGATTTGGACGTGCCGACGTTTTTGCGTCGTCAAGCACAGAAAGCGTAATTTGGTTGCAGGCGGATGTCGCGAAACCACGAGAAGCGGAGAATTCTGCTATTCCAGTACGGGTCCAACATGGATCCGTCTCGGCTGAATTCCCCCAAACGATTAGAGGGGAAGGCCAAGAACCCACGTGCAGCGCGGCTCGACGGATGGAGCATCTGCTTTGATGTGTACAGTAGGTGCAACAAGTGCGGGGTGACTGACATTCTTCCCTCCAAGTCTGAGCACGTGTTAGGTGTTCTGTTTGAGGTCCCGTATAGAGTGGTCATCGCTCCCAGAGGTGAACGTTCGCGAATGGACGTGGTCGAGGGTGCGGGTTTGGGAGCGACAAGTAATTACAGAAGGAAGAGGATTCTCGTCAGAGTTGGCGCCGAGAAACACGAAGCCCGGGCCTACATCGGAACAGTTCTAGCCAGAAGGCGTTTCCTGAAACTACCTGAGCGGGAAAGACGCGTAAGCAACGCGTACTTTAGACATCTCTTGTTGGGCGCGGAATTGTTTGGTTTTCCCAAAAGGTACGTTGCGTATCTTAAGAGACGAGCCGGGCCGCTCAACACCGGCTAGCTTCTTACACTGTTCGTTTTGAGAGAGTTTCGACTCGGCTGAGAAGCTCGGATATAAACCCAAGGGTATCGTTCAGGCCAGGATAAAAGTCGCTTGGGTGAGCGCATTCATTTCTCTTGTTAAGCAGCCCTTGCAGTGCCTTAACCTCATTCTTTCTGCACAAACCCAAGTCGCGAGTCGCCTCAATTATCTGAAACTCCGAGACGTACTCTCGCAAGTCCTCAATGGTCTTGTACGGCCAGGCAGTGCGCACAGCCCTGAGTTTCTTCAGACCATCAGTAGAGATCCTTTCCTCAAGAAAGTCCATGAATCCTGCCCAAGCTAAAACATGCGCGGCACGATAAAGCTCATTCTCAGTGCATCGAAGTGCCTGCCGCATCAGTTCGTCTTGCTTAAGGCTCAGCTTTCCTAGCCTCTTGTAAGTATCCTCCAGCAATACCACACGAGATGGCGAACTCTCATGTCGACCCAGTATCTCATGAGCCTCTCTCGAGAAAGTCTTTGCATCTTTCAGGAGTTTTTGAAGTATTCCGATCATTCGGAAGGAAATAGATGCTTCTTCATCGCTGCAAAAAACTTGTCATAAATTGAGGCATCTTCAGTCGCTTGCAACTGGAGTTGAATATTTATGTTCACAGTCATGCCCGACTGTAACTGTTGCTTTGCGACAACAGGTGTTACAACATTCTTTTGCAGGTCTTCCCTCACATCGGGCTGCGGCACCGGAGCTGGAGCCATCTTCTCGAAGTCAGCAAGCTCACAAAGCGTCTTAAAAGTCCGCACGATAAGATTAAGGACCGCTTCTCCAACCTTTGTGTGAGTGCTGAAGAAATTCCTGAGCGCCTCATTATCCTTTCGGTTTGCGTCTGGATACGTTGCAAAGAGATCGGAGTATGCCACGTGCATGGCCGAAGCCATTACCCCAGCAGCGGCCTCCTTGTTTCGGTAGCGTTGCCAAGTGGGTGTTGGGTTTCCACCGTCATCAACAAATTTGAGCGCCTTCAAAGTGGCAAGAATGTAGCGGTCGTTCTTAGTCTTGAATCCGATGGATTCGATGTAGCGGATCGTGACGCTGCTCGGAACGCCTGTGCTCTGAATTTGCTCGAAGAATCTGCGCAAGGTAGCAGGATTGGGAGTGTATGGGAAGTCGGCCAAATGCGCCCTCCTATTGACCTGCGGCCAGAGCTTTCCACAAGACCGCAGTAAATACATTCAATATACCATCCATGGTTAATGGTAGATACGGAATAATGTACATCCGGAAAAAGTAGAAATAGTCGCCCGTCAACAGTTCGTGTCTAGCTCAGCACGCTCATGACCTGGGCGAGGGCCCAGTCGATTTCGTGGCGTTCGATGATGAGTGGCGGGGCGAAGCGAATGACGGAGTCGTGGGTTTCCTTGCAGAGCACGCCGAGGTGCATGAGGCGCTCGCAGAAGGGCCGCGCGGGGCTGGCCTGCGGCTTCAACTCGACGCCGATGAGCGGCCCCATGCCGCGGACGTCTTTCACCAGCGGCGAGTGCATCTCGCGGAGGCACGCGCGGAAATAGGCGCGCTAGGCTAACGAGAACCGAGAACCTTTTCGGCCGCTTCCCGCATGGAATCGCTGAGCACGCGCTCGGATTCTTCGCGGTCGATGTCGCTGACCATCTGGAGGCCGCTGACGTGGGCGGCTTCGGGAGTGAGAGCAGCGATGTCGTCGCGGGTGATGTGCTTGACGGCGAACTTGCGCGCGCCGGCCATAAGTTGGCGCAGGCCCTGGGCCACGCGCTGGTAATAAGTGTAGTAGCCGATGGCGCCGACAGGGAGCTTGTTGAAACGGTCGCCGAGCATGTGGCGCAGCTCGGGGGCGGTGACGAAGACGTCGTCCACGGTGAGGCCGAAGCGCTGCACGTAGATGGGCAGGCTGC